>WNFX01000020.1_pt1 | contig 165791 bp, 140 predicted proteins | sample 5400111 | NCBI WGS metagenome assembly WNFX01 (sample SAMN13153363, study PRJNA577476) | soil metagenome | isolation source: 40 cm soil or saprolite under grassland replicate 1 | place: USA:California | collected 2016-06-15
AGCAATCCGCCGAGCACCACCGTCGAGTCGACCACGCTGAGATCGATCAGCCCCCTGCCGACCGTTTTGGCAATCGCCGTCCCGAACACGAACGCGGCAATGAAGTTCCAGAAGGCGGCCCAGACCACGGCCGCGCTCGGCGAGAGCACGCGCGTCGAGACGACGGTGGCAATCGAATTCGCCGCGTCGTGGAAACCATTGATGAAATCGAAAATGAGGGCGACAACCACAATCGCCAGGACGAACCAGACGGAGGCTGCCATCAGGCGTGCTTGATCGTGATAGACTCGACCACGTTGGCGACGTCCTCGGCCTGGTCGAGCGTGCCCTCCAGATTGTCGTAAATCTCTTTCCACTTGATCAGCTCGATGGCGTCGCGCTCTTTTTCGAACAGCTGCCCCAGCGCCTCGTGATAGATCGAGTCGCCCTCTTCCTCGAGCTGTTTCGCCTCCACGGCGTACTTCATGACGTCGTCGCCCTTCTTGAGCCGGCCCACCGCTTCGGCCAGCACCGCCATCATCCGTTGCAGCACCTCGATGAGCCGCAGCACACCCTGCGGCGCGGGGCCGAGACGAAAGATCTGGGTGCGCCGGGCAGTGCCGTCCATCGCATCCATCACGTCGTCGAGATCGGACGCGAGCTGGTGAATGTCTTCGCGATCGAGCGGTGTGATGAACGTGCGGTCGAGGCGGTTGACGACCTCATGCGTCACCTGATCGGCCTCGTGCTCCAAACGCTTTATCGCTTCGACGTGTGGGGTGCGGCGGTCGGGTGCGGCCTGGAATAACTGCCGCAAATGCTCAACGGCTTCCTTGTTGCGATTGGCGACTTCAGTGAACAGATCGAAAAACTCTTCTTCGCGCGGCAGGAGACGCACGGTATCTCCGGGGCGTGGTGGACCGCAAAGATAGCGGCCCGTTGCAATGACAACTAGGTTATCAGCCTCATGACTGCTACCCCCGTCCAGCCTCAGCGGGTCGAGTTCGTCCGCGCCATTTCGCGGCTCGACGCCACCGCCCTCGTCGTCGGATCGATGATCGGCTCCGGCATCTTTATCGTCTCGGCCGATATCCTCCGGCAGGTGCATTCGCCGGGCCTGCTGCTCAGCGTGTGGCTGCTCTCGGGTGTCGTGACGCTGTTCGGCGCGCTGTCGTATGGGGAGCTGGCGGCCATGTTCCCCAAGGCGGGCGGGAATTACGTCTATCTGCGCGAAGGTATCTCGCCGCTGTTCGGCTACCTCTACGGCTGGACCCTGTTCGTCGTGATTCAAACCGGCACGATCGCCGCCGTCGCCGTCGCGTTCGCGCGTTTCACCTCGGTGCTCATTCCCGGGCTCACGCCCGACGTCTTCCTCGGCACGACGCTGCACCTCCCGCAACCGATTGGCGACATCGCGGTCGGGCTGTCACCGCAACGCATCTTCGCGATTGCATCGATCGCGCTGCTGACCTGGATCAACGTGCGTGGCGTGCGGACCGCGGCGTTCATCCAAACCACGTTGACGGCTATCAAAACCGCGGCGCTGGCGGGTCTGATACTCCTGGGGTTCACGATCGGGCGGAACGCCGCGGCGATTGCCGCCAATTTCGGCGCGAACTTCTGGGCCGGCGGCGGTCTGTCGCTCGCCGTCCTTCCCGTGGTCGGCGCGGCGATGGTGGGATCGCTGTTCTCGATGGACGCCTGGAACAACGTAGGATTCGCGTCTGGTGAGCTCAAGAATCCCGAGAAGGATTTGCCGTTCGCGATGGCGGCGGGCGTGCTGACCGTGACGGCCCTGTACGTCCTTGCGAACGTCGCATACCTGCTCGTGCTACCTGCTGACGCCATAGCGCACGCGCCGCAGGACCGCGTGGGCACGGCGGCGTTGCAGGCGATCCTGGGTGCGCCGGGCCTCTACATCATGGCGATCGCCATCATGATCTCGACGTTCGGGTGCAACAACGGCCTGATTTTGTCAGGCGCGCGGGTCTACTACGCGATGGCGCAGGACAATCTGTTCTTCAAATCGGCAGGCAACCTACACCCCACGTACAGAACGCCCACGCTCGCGCTCATCGTGCAGGCGATTTGGACCTGCGTGCTGTGCCTCTCCGGCACCTACAGCCAGCTCCTCAACTTCGTGATCTTCGCCGCCGTCGTGTTTTACGCCGTGACGGCGATCGGCCTGTTCCGTCTGCGGAAAAGGCGTCCCGATCTCCCGCGGCCGGTGCGCGCGCCGGGATATCCCTGGCTGCCCGCACTGTACGTCGGTCTCACCGGGCTGATCGCCGTTGACCTGCTCGTCCAGGATGCGACGCGGACCTACGCGATGCTGGGGCTCGCCCTGGTCTTACTGGGTGTGCCCGTGTACTTCGCCTGGAGACAGCTAGCCGCTCGCTAGGTTTCGGGTTATATTCGGGGTGTATGGCGGTCCGAAAGCCCCGGGAATCCCCGCCCAAAGCTCCTCCCTGTCCTGATTGCGGCGCCAAGACCGCTCACCAGTCCGGCTGCGTGGTGTGCCTGCAGTGCGGCTGGGCACGGTGTGGCTAGCCGCCAGCTGCCCCTTCTACCGGCCGACACGCCGTCCGGCCGTCCGCCCGTCATCCTGGACGAGCGCCTCCGCGGCACTCGCTTTGTTTCGCTCACATCGCATCGCGTCCTCAATCCGCCGTCCGCAACCGGGATGGATTACTGGTCACTCAATCCTTACGTCGGGTGCGAGTTCGGGTGCAGCTACTGCTATGCGCGCTATACGCACCGTTACGTCGTCGAGCGGGCGCACGACGCCGGCAAGCTCACCGACGCCGAGTTCGCCGATTACCGCGGCGCGCACGGTTGGGAAGCGTTCGAACGGCGGATTTTTGTAAAGGAGCAGATAGTCGGTGCGCTCGACGCCGACCTGAAGCGCGTGCCGCCGGGCGAGTGCATCGTCATCGGCACGGCGACCGATCCCTATCAGCCCGCCGAGCGGCGGTTTCGGCTCACGCGGGCCGTGCTGCAGCGCCTGACGCGATGTGAGGGGTTGTCGTTCGGCATCATCACCAAGAGTCCACTCATCGCCCGCGATTGTGACGTGCTCCTGCGATTGCAGCAGCGCAACGAGCTACAGGTGCACGTCTCGCTGATCACGCACGACGCGCGGCTCGCGCGAAAGCTCGAGGCGCGCTCGCCGGTTCCGCGCGCTGCACAAACTCGTCGCAGCCGGCGTCAATGCCGGACTGATCGTGGCGCCGGTGCTGCCGGGAATCACGGACGACATCGCGCATCTGGACGCATTGTTCTCCGCCGCGCGGGACGCCGGCGCCCACTTCGTGCACGCCGGAGCGCTGCGACTCTATGCCGCCGTCCGCGACCGCTTCTTGCCTGTTCTTGATGAGCATTTTCCGGATTTGGTGGCGCGCTACACCCGAGCCTACGCGCGCCAGGCAGGTGCGCCGCGCGAGTACACCAAGGCTCTGTCGCGGCGCATCGAGAAGCTACGGCGCAAACACGGGTTCAAGAATCACACCGGTATGATCGACCGCTACCGCCCCGCCAACATGCCGGTCCAGGGCGAGCTCGAGCTGCGCGGCGGCCTGCCCTAGTTGAGCGTAACGAGCTCGAAGACTCGAGTTTCTCCGCAGATCGGCGTTGGAGACTCGTGGATGTATCCCCGGACGAACGCGTACGAGAACCTGGCCGTGTCGGCCTGATCCTCGAGCACGTACCCTGTACCAATAGTCTGGTTCGGCCGGAGGCGGGCGCATCCAAGGTTGTCGGTGTCCTTGGCGGCGAACCCGGCTGCATTGCGACGTGAGCTATCGGGATCGGTGGGCCGTACGGTCACGTCTCCATAGGTTCGGACTGGAAGCGTGTTAGTCCCTGGAGTTGGCGCGGACACTTGCGATGCCGCCCGCATCTCGAAGGTGCGTGCGACGCTCGCCCTAAGGCCGGGGGCCGTTACGACAATGTCGAGCGCGTTGGGATAGACCGTGTACACGCCGGGCGGGCAGAAGGCGTGCTTCGTGTCCACGAGAAAATAGGGCGCGAAGGTGACAGCGGACTGATCGGCGTGGGTGCCGGGCTTGAACACGCCTTGATAACAGCCAGGACGGGAGACGATCAGTCGCACAGGGAAAGGTGCGGCGACTGCTACTTCCGCCGGCCACTCCATCCATTCGACCGTTGCGGGCGCAAGTGAAATGTCGGACTCACACGCAACCAGTGCTGTCAGCAGCGAGAGATAATAGAAGGGACGCATAGATCAATACCGCGCGACGAGGTGAAAGACCTTCGTCTCGCCGCAGACCGGTGCCGCGACCTCGTAGATGTAGCCGTGCACAAACCTGTCGTAGAACGTTGTCTTATCAGTTTGATCGTCGAGCACGTAGCCCGATCCCGGATACGTGATGGACGGCCGGAGGCGGACGCAGCCAAGGGTGCCCAGCTCTTTGGTCGCGAAGCCGGCAGCGTTGCGGCGCGAGGTGTCGGGCGCGGACTGTCGTACGGTGACGTCGCCAAACGTTTGGACAGCGAGGGTGACGGCCGGCGTTGTTTGGCTGACCACGTGCGATGCCGCCCGTACGCCGATTCGCGGAACGCTGGCCGCCAAGCCCACGACGGTTCCCATGGTGTCAACCGGACTGTGATATTGACAGAGCGCTCCGGGGCGCGGGGCGTTCATGTTCCTGTTCAGGAGAAAATACGGCTCGAACGTGACTGTCAGCTCATTGCTACTGGTTCCGGGGTTCAAAGGGGCCGCTCCCCGATAGCAGTAGGGCCACGGGACCAGCAGTCGCACGGTGAAGGGCGTGGCGGCTGTCACTTCCGCCGGCCACTCCATCCACTCCACGTTGGTGGGCACGACGACAATGTTGTCCGGCTCACAGGCGGCGACCATCGCGACGATCGGGAGATAGTAGAGAACGCGCATCGTTATTCCCTCGCCGTTATATGGAAGACTCGAGTCTCACCGCACACCGGCGCCGCCGCGTCGTAGATGTAGCCCCGCACAAATCTGTACGAGAGCCCCACGGTATCGGCTTGGTCCTCGAGCACAATCGCCGCGGCCGGATTGTAGAGGCCACCCGGCCGCACGCGGACGCATCCCGCGGTGTCGGTTACCAAAGACACGGCGCCCGCCGCATTGCGACGTGACTGATCCACGTTGCTCGGTCGCACGATAACATCGCCGAATGTGCGCGCGGGAAAGCCTGTGAACCGTGGGTCGTTGACGCCGGTGTATGCGGACGCGCGCATTTCGTATGTGCGGGCGAAAGGTGCCGCAAGACCGGGGGCCGTCCCGGCTGTGTCGATGGCGTAGACGACAAGGAGGGGGGCGGTAGCGCCATCCAAGCAGTAGATGGGCCGGTCATCAACCACCCAATACGGTGCAAAGGTCACGGCGGACTGATCGACGCTCGCTCCGGGATGGAACTGCGGATTCGCCGCGCAGACGCCCCAGACCACGAGCCTCGTGCGGAACGCCTGACCGGCATTCACCTCGGCCGGCCAATCCATCCACTGGACCGTTACAGGATTGACTCTCGTGTTGGACTCACTACATGCGGCGAGAACACCGAGGCTCAGCGTCACCAACGAAGTAAGGCGCATAGTACTCTCCTTTACCCCCTCTACCCCATCAATTGGCCTCCGAGTCACCATTCAGCCACTGGCGGGCGACCGCTTTGATGGTCCCCGGCGCGTTCCCTTCGGCCCGGTTATTGGCGAGGATGAACGCCTCGATGCGCCGGCGCAACGCTTCGCGCACGAGCCGCAAGAGATCCGCGCGCAGGGCCGGTTGCGGCTCCTGAACACGGTCGTACGGTTGGAACTGCTTCACGGCGTCGCTGTACCGGCGGCCCGGTTTGAGCAGCGCCCGCGCCACCGTGAAATCGGCCGGAAAGGTCCAGCCGAGGTCGATCTGGTCGCCGATCGACGGCATCTCCGTCCAGGAGTTGAACACGTGCGTCACGCCATGTCGCTTCAGCACTTCGCCGTGTACCCCCGTCAGAAGCTCCGGATTACGCAGCTCGACGCCGTAGCGAAAGTCGCGCGGCAGCTCCTTGAAGAAGTCGTCCAGCTGGTCGGCCCACTGCACGGGATCCGGCAGATCCTTGCCGCGCATCGCCTGGAACTCAAAGACGAAGCACCTCGCATGATCCCTGAACACTCGGCTGTAGGGACCCAGGACGGCGTCCTTGAACAGCGTCGCATTGAGGAAGTCCGGATTCTTCCGGAAACCCCGCCGGCAACGCGCGGGCGTAGGACCGCAATTCCTCTTCTGACGGCGGATCGTAGAACGCACTGTCGATCCCCACGGTGCGGAATAGCGGATAGCGCGCGTATTCCTCGAGCCGCCTGGCAGGCTCGGGGCCGCGATAGCGGCGGTGATAGACGTCGCCGAACCAGCCGTCGTAGGTCCAGGTGGAGGTGCCGAATTGGATGTTCGCCGGGATTCCCTGAGCGAGTTCAACCACCTCATGGCGTGGAGCCGGAAGTGCTTCAGGGCCAAAGAGATCCGGTTGAGTCATCAGCAAAGTCTAATCTCCCGGAAGCGCCTTGCGAGTGAGGTAATCTTCGGGATATATTCGGGTCACCTTGGGGCTTTTGTCAATGTCACGACGTCCTACGAGCTCGCTCGCTGCCTGCGTTTGGATTCCCCTCTTCCCGCTCCGCTGTGAAGAGGCTCGGCATGAGGGACTGGTTGGCTACTCCACCGCCCTGCTCGCTCCCGACACCACGCGCAAGCTCTGGCAGGTCTCCCCCCTCGCCCGCCATGCCGGCGTGAAGCCGGGCATGACGGTCAGTCAGGCGATCGGCCTCTGTCCCACGCTGCGGCTCATCGAACCCGATCCGGTCCATTACGACGAGCGCTTCGCCCGTTTGCTCGCGGCTTTGAATGAAATCAGCCCGGTAATCGAGTCCGGAGAATTGGGGTTGGCATATGTCGGCATTGATGGATTGGAGGGGATCTACGGCTCGCCGGGAAAGATTGTCGAAGCCATAAAGGGAATGTTGGAAGGTTGGAATGTTGGAATGAGCGAAGCGGGAGGTACCGTCCAACATTCCAACCTTCCAACATTCCGACTGGGGTTCGGTCTTGGCAAATTCATCGCCTGGGTAGCCGCGAGTCGCACCAAACCGGGGGAAGCGATCGTCGTACCGCTCGGCGAGGAGCAGAAGTTTCTCGCATCGCAACCGGTCTCCGTCCTGCCGCTCGACCCTGACACGCATCGCCGGCTTCGCCAGCTCGGCATCCGCAGCCTCGGCGCACTCGTCGCTCTTCCGGAAGCAGCCGTCACGGCACAATTCGGCGCGCTGGGAAAACGGCTGTGGCGCCTCGCCGCGGGCCCAGCCGTCACGGCACAATTCGGCGCGCTGGGAAAACGGCTGTGGCGCCTCGCCGCGGGCCGCATCGCGGAGCCCGTCGCCGGGTCCATCGCGCCCGAGCCGATCGTGGCCGCGCTCACCTTTTTCACGCCGGTCGGTGAGCGCGAGCTGCTCGTCCACTCCCTCGACCAGCTGATCGCTCGAGCGCTCAAACATCCACGCCGCATCGGTTGGCGCGTGCATGCGGTGCGACTGCGTGCCGACCTCGAAGGCTCCAGCTCTTGGCTCGCCGCCATTTTGCTCAAAGACCCGACCGCAGACGGTGAGCGCATCGCCGCGCCACTCAGAACGCGGCTCGAGCAATCGCCGCCGACGGGCGCCGTCGAGCGTCTCGTCCTCGAATTCACCGCGTTCGCCCCCGGCACCGCCGAGCTGCAGCTGTTCGCGCGCGATGCGCAGGCAGCCGCGCGCGCGGGCCAGCAGCGCGCGTTGCAGAGCGCCGCACGCGAGATCCGCATGCGCGTGCAGCGCTCGTGTCTTTACCACATCATCGAGGTCCAGCCATGGTCGCGCCTGCCCGAGCGCCGCTACGCACTGATCGACTACGAGCCGTAAACGAACCCCGCCCGGTAGCGGTGGAATTCGATACGAACGGTCAACCGGCGGTTGTACGGCGGTCAAACGACAACGGCGGCGGTCAAGAAGAAACTGCGACGGTCGTCGAGGCTGTCCTGGAGACCTGGCGCATCGATGATGAATGGTGGAGGCAACTCATCTCACGTCGTTATTTCGCGGTGTTACTCGAAGGAGGTGGGCGAGTCGTGCTACTCGAAGATCTCGTCACTGGCGAATGGTTCATGCAAACCCCATGACCGCCGCCTTTGTCTCTTGACCGCCGCATCTGCTTCTTGACCGCCCATGTACGCCGAGCTCCACTGCCACTCCGCATTTTCGTTTCTCGACGGCGCCTCGCCGCCGGACGCGCTGCTCGCCGCAGCGCACCACCTCGGTTATCCAGCTCTGGCACTCACGGATCGCAACGGCATCTACGGCTCGCTCGCATTCGCGCACGCCGCCAAACCGCTCGACCTGCAGGCGATCACCGGTGCCGAAGTCACGCTCACGGACGGCAGCCATCTCGTTCTGCTCACCGAGACATCGCAGGGGTACACGAATTTGTGCCGGCTGCTCACCGAGGCGCATCTCGGCGCCGAGCGTCTCGATCCCCGGTTGCCGCTCCAATCGCTCGAAGCTCGTCACGACGGGCTGATCATTCTCTCTGGCTCCCGCCGCGATGGGCTGCTACCGAAAACACTGGAGAACGAAGGACTGAGTTCGGCGCGCAAACTTGCCGAGCGCTGCAAGGCGGTGTTCGGGCCCGATCGATTCTTCGTTGAAATCCAGAGAAATCGAGTCCGCGGAGACTTGTCGCTCAGTCGGGCATTGATCGACGTTGCGGAAAACCTGCAACTTGCCGTCTTGGCAACTGGAAACGTCTACTATCACACTCGAAGCTTGCACCGCTTATATGACGTCATGGTCGCGATCCGCCACCGCACGACGCTCGACGGCTCGCACCGGGTGCGAAATCCGAACAGCGAGTTTTACTTGCGGCCACTGGAAGAAGTCGTGGCGCTGTTTCATGACTGTCCGGATGCTGTCGCTACGACATTGGCCATTGCCGAGCGCTGTAAGGCCTTCGACCTGACGCGCGACCTGGGCTACACCTTCCCCGACTTCCGCGGGGCCGATCGGGCTCCCGCGCCGCAGGCGCTGGCCGAGCTCTGCAACGCGCGGATGCAGGAACGCTATCCCCCAGGCTCGCTCCATCATGCCCAGGCCGTCCGCCGGCTCGCGGAAGAATTGCAGCTCATCGAGCATCACAAGCTCAGCGGCTTTTTCCTCGTCTACCACGACCTGTTCGATCTCGCGCGCGAGGTCGCGGCGGACATCCGGCGCGGCTCGCGGCGCGCCGGCGGCAACTTGCTGCCGGGCCGAGGCCGCGGCTCGTCCGTCTCGTCCATCGTCTGCTACCTGCTCGGCCTGTCGCACATCGATCCGATCGCCAACAAGCTCTTTCTCGGCCGCTTCCTGAACGAGACGCTCGCGTCGGTGCCAGACATCGATCTCGATTTCCCGCGTGAGATCCGCGAGGAGCTGATCCGCCGCGTCTACACGCGCTACGGCGCCGAGCACGCCGGGCTGGTGTGCTCGTTTCCCACGTACCGGCTGCGGTCGGCGGTGCGCGAAATCGGCAAGGCGCTCGACTTGCCGCTTGGCGAAATCGAATTGGTCGCCAAGCTCGCCGATGGCCGCGCCGATGAGCTGCCGGATGAAATGGAAAACCTGCCGGGATTCAAAGGCCGCAAGGACGCGCCGCTGTGGAAAGAGCTGTGCCAGCTCGCGCACGACATCCGCGGCTTGCCGCGCCACGTCTCGCAGCACCCCGGCGGCATGATCATTTCCTCCCGGCCGCTCATCGAGCTGGTGCCGCTCGAGCGCGCCGCGATGGATGACCGCGTCGTCTGCCAGTGGGACAAGGATTCCTGCGACGACGCGCGCTTCATCAAGATCGACTTCCTCGCGCTCGGCATGCTGTCGCTGGTGGAGGAATGCGTCGAGCTGATCGCGCGGCGCACGGGAACGCCTCCCGATCTGTCACGCATCGACTTCGAAGACCCCGCCATCTACGACCGCATCTGCGCCGGCGACACGATCGGGCTATTTCAGATCGAGAGCCGCGCCCAGATCCAGATGATCCGGCGCAGCCGGCCGCGTAACCTCGAGGATCTCGCGGTGGAAGTCGCGATCGTCCGGCCGGGCCCGATCGTCGGCGGCGCCGTGAACCCGTACGTCAGGCGGCGGGAAGAGCAGCGGCGCGCGCATGCGGCCGGCCGCGCCTACGAGCCTCCCGTCGATCACCCGCTGCTACGCGACTGCCTCGCGGAGACGCTGGGCGTGATTCTCTATCAGGATCAGGTGCTGCAGGTGTGCCAGGCGCTCGCCGGCTTTACGACCGGACAGTCCGAGGCGCTGCGCCGCGCCATGAGCCGCCGCCGCTCGCACGACTTGATCGGAGGATTCTGGGACGAATTCCGGCAGGGTGCGCTGGCTCGTGGTGTCTCCGAAGCAACCGCGGAGAAAGTCTTCGGCCAGGTGATCGCGTTCAGTGAATTTGGATTTCCCAAGTCGCATGCCGCAGCGTTTGGTCTGCTCGCCTACCAATCGGCGTGGCTCAGGCACTACCATCCCGTCGAGTACTACGTCGGCCTCTTCAATAACCAGCCGATGGGCTTCTACTCGATCGATGCGCTGGGCCGCGACGCCATGCGCAACGGCATCGAGATGCGCTTGCCCGATGTGAACCAGAGCGACGTGTGGTGCACGGTGGAAGAAGGAGCAGGGAGCACGGAGCAAGGAGCAGTACGAATTGGATTGGGATTTGTGCGCCATTGGAGTGAAGAGACAACAACTGCAACTGTTGAGGAACGCGAACAGCACGGGCCATTCAGGAGCGTTGGAGATTTTGTGCGTCGCGCGCCGCCCAGGCTCAAACGCACCGCCATCGAGGCGCTCATGTGGGTGGGCGGCTGCGATGGATTCGGTCTCACGCGCCGCGAGCTGTTATGGCAGGTGGGACTGTGGCTGCCACCGAAAGCCTCGCGCTCCGGCGACGGACGCGGCCGGCGCCAACTCGAGCTGGCGTTGAGCCACCCCCACGAGCATCTGCCCTTCGGCGATCTCGCGGCCCACGAGCGGCTCCTGGCCGAGTACGCCACGCTGGGATTTTCTGCCAGCGGGCATCCGCTGTCGTTGGTGCGCAGTGCGTTACCACCCAATCTCACGCTCAACAAGGCCTTGGATGGCCTCAGAGCGGGAGAAAAATGCCGGGTGGCCGGCCTTGTCGTCGCGCGTCAGCGGCCGGAGACCGCGAAGGGGACCGTATTTCTTCTGGTCGAAGACGAGACGGGAATGACGAACGTGATCGTGCGGACCGACGTCTACGATCGCTATCGTGCGGCGGTCCGCGGCGAGGCGTTCGTCCTGGTAACCGGTAAGTTGGCCAAGGATGACGGTACCGTGAACGTGTTAGCGGAGAAAGTGGAGGGATTGAAGCTCGGATTGCGGATTGCGGATTGCGGATTGGAAGAGTCAGGTGTCGAATCCGCAATCCCAAATCCGAAATCCGCAATGTCTTTCTTAAAGGCCATGCGTCGAGTTGCCCCCGATTCCAAGGACTGGGGATGAGCGCTCGGGAATCCTGTACCGCCGGCTTTCGAGTGAAATCGGGCTGGGCCGCGGTGGTGTTGATCGGCGGCCCGCCGAAATCGCCTCGTGTTGTCGACAGCCGCGTCATCGAGCTCAGCGATCCCGCGGTCGTCGACTCGCGCCAGCCCTATCATGCCGGTTTCGGCACCGCGCAGACCGATTCCGCAATAGTGACTCGCCTCGTGCGCGGCATCGAGCAATTTTCCCGCCGCGCCATCGCGACTCTCATTGCCGAGTATCGCGAAGACCATCGCGTGCGTAGCGCCGGCGTTATTGTCGCATCATTGACGGATCCCGCTACCATCGCGAATCAGCACATGCGCGCCCACGCATCCGAAGGCCGGCTGTTTCACAGGGTGCTCGCCGAAGGCCTTGAGCGATGCGGCGTGACCATTCGAATCGCGCTGGAACGGGAGGTCTACGGCCTTTTGGCCAAGGCGCTGCACCAATCACCGACCAGGGTGAAGACCAGGGTAACCGCACTGGGCGAAGGGGCGGGACGGTGGCGGTCAGAGCAAAAGGTAGCGGCTGCAGCGGCCTGGCTGGTCAGCTAATGGCGTTTCGCGGGTCAGCATCACATCCTGTACCAATGCGAATCGGGATTGGCTGCTGCCTCTTGCTCGCGGCGTGTGGCGGGAAATCGGAACTCGAGAAGACCGCTCCTGTCCCGGGCCCCGCCGCGCCGTCAGCCCCGCTGATTTCCCGTGCACTCATCGCGATCGACGCGAATGGCACGCGGCTGACCTACCGGATCAGCGGCGACAGCACGAAGGCGCCCGTCGTCTTCATTCACGGCAGTCTGGCTGATTCCCGGTCGTGGACCCGTCAGGAGCCGGCCTTCGCGCGATACTTCCGCATTCTCGTGTATAGCCGGCGCTATCACCGGCCCAATCCGCAGACGGAAGACAACCAGCCCTATTCGGCCAAGCTGCACGCTGAAGATCTCGCGGCGCTGCTGCTAACGCTGAATTTCTCGTCCGCACACATCGTCGGATCGGGCTACGGCGGGTACATCGCGCTGACCCTGGCGCGCGAGCATCCCGATATGGTGCGCTCGCTGATCCTCGAAGAACCGCCCATCGTCTCGCTGTTGACTGGCTCCGAAGCGGGGGATCCTGTTCGCCGCACCTTTTTCTCGTCTGCGCTCGACCTGGCGCGCGCCGCGTTTGCGCGCGGTGATTCCGTGGCCGGGGTGCGTGCCTATTACGACGCTGTAACCGGACACGGCAGCTTCGACATTCTTCCCACCGCGACGCGCAGCGAGCTGGTCGGGCATGCCTTCGAGCTGCGCCGCGAAATGCTGGCAAACCGCGAGCAGTACTACGCGCCGATTTCCTGCGCCGAGCTGGGCCGCTTTACAAAGCCGGTCCTGATCATCCGCGGTGAGCGGAGTCCACAGCTCTTTCAGCTCATCAGCAACGAGCTGGCGCGCTGCCTGCAGAGCGATACCACCGTGATTATTCCCGGCGCCGGCCATCCGCCGCACGCCGCCAATCCGACGTACTTCAACCAGGTGGTCGCTCGCTTTATTATGACGCATTGAGCGGCGGGGGTTGACGTCGTTGGCCGTCTGTTCAGATAATCCGTACCCGTGTTGCGCCGCCTCGTGTTTGTCGCCGCGCTCGCCCTTCCAGCGCTCCCCGCTGCCGCGCAAAGCCGCAGTCAGGGGCTCGTGAACACCGCTCGCGAGCACATGGCAGCCCGAGATTTCGATAAGGCCGATGTAGAGCTCTCCAGCGCGCTTTCATCCGCGCTTTATCTGCTCGACAGCGTCAATGTCTTCATATGGCGCGGAGTGCTCGAGCACCTGCGCGGCAACGACAGTCTGGCCCGGCTGAGCTTTCGACAGGTGGTGGCGCTGCATCAGGTCAACGTGCGTGGCCTCGACAACGTCTCGCCGGGCCTCGGCGACCTCTTCGAATCGGAAGCGCGTCCGTATCGCGTCTATTCCGACAGCGAGCTCGATCAGCGGGCCGCCTGGGCGTCGGGTCCCAAGCTCGCCTATCCGCCCGAGTTACGGCGCCGCGGCGTGGCGGGCCATGCAATCGTACACGCCACGATTGATAGTCTAGGCAAGGTCGAGGCGCTCGGACTGCTGGTGCTCGAATCACCGGATCCGGCGTTCGACATGCCCCTGCAACAGATGATGCTCGCCGCGCAATTCACGCCCGCGCGGCGCAAGGGTCATGCGGTGCGCAGCGCAGTGACCCTCGGATTCGATCTCCACCCTCCGGCCCCGGAGAACCCCACTCTCTTGATCACGTCGGCGCGCGACCAGCTGCGCGCCCATCGCCCCGACAGCGCACTGGCGCTGACCGAGCAAGCACTGGACAGCGCGAATCAGCCCACCGCGGGCGAGCGCGTCTACGCGCTGCTCGTGCAGGGAGTGGCATTACGTCAGAAGGGTCGGGACAGCCTGGCCACGGCGTCCTTAGATGCGGGGATCGCAGGTTACCGCGATCTCATCGACCGAGGCACGGACCTGGCGCCCTTCCTGAAGCGTCTCGCCGATTCGGTCCGCATCAGCCGCCGTCCCGTGCCCCCCCCCTTCGCCGCCCCGACAGTTGTCGGTACCGTCGACGAGCCGCCGGCGCTCCTCAGGCATCCGCCCATCCGCTACGCGCCCGAGATGCAGTCGCTGCGCATCGGCGGGACCGTTATTGTCGAGGCAATGCTCGACACTACCGGCCGGGTCCTGCCGGCGAGCGTGAAAGTCGTGCAAAGCCCGAATCCAGTTTTCGATGCGGAGTCGAAACGCGTGGTCCAGGCCGCCGTGTATCGGCCGGCCCGCATGCACGGCCGGGCCGCGCGCGTGACGATTCGTCAGCCGATCACGTTTGCCGCCTATTGACGGCCGGGCGAGAATACGAGCATGACAACTGAACTCGCTACACTGGCCGGCGGCTGCTTCTGGTGCCTCGAGGCAGTCTTCGAGCAGCTGCGCGGCGTCACCAAAGTCACGTCCGGGTACTCGGGCGGGCACGTCCCCAAGCCGAGTTACGAGGCCGTGTGCACCGGGACGACCGGGCATGCCGAGGTCGTCCAGGTCGCTTTCGACCCCGACGAGATCTCCTACCGCGACCTGCTGGGCGTGTTCTTCACGTTGCACGACCCGACCACGCTCGACCGCCAGGGTGGGGATGTCGGCACCCAGTATCGGTCGGCGATCTTTTATCATGACGACGAGCAGCAGCGCACCGCAGAGGCAGTCGTGCGCGAGCTCGAGGCCGAGCACGTGTTTGACGATCCGATCGTGACGAAGATCGAGCCACTGAAGCCATTCTATCCGGCCGAGGAGTACCACCGGGAGTATTACCGAAGGAATCCGAACCAGCCTTATTGCCGCGCGGTCATCGCCCCCAAAGTGGCGAAGCTGCGCAGCAAATACCTGCAGCAGCTGAAAGCCTAGCCCGCGGTCTTGCTCTTGCCGAGGTAGGTCCGCACCAGCGGGGCGGGCCGGCGGCGCAGCAGGGCGCCCCGGAGGATGTCGCGCTCTTCCGCCGGCACGTCGGCGAGGAACCGTTCCTTCCCTTCGCCTTCCTTCACGACGATCGGCACACCATCGCGATACAGAATGCGGTTCGTCGTGATCGCCGCCACTGCATCACCTGGCGTCAGGATCCCGACAAGGTTCAGCGGATCGGCGCCACTGACGGCGATCAGTTCATCTGCGCCCTGCTCCCTGCGCGTGCGCCGCAGCAAGCCAATTGCTTCCGGCAGCGCATACTGCTCCCCGGAGAACCCGCCGACGAACCGGCCGCCCCGGATCTCACCACGGGCCTCGAGGCGCCGGTAGACTCGCAGGATCTCCCGCCACGGCGCGAGCAGCGTCTCGCGTTGCACGAGCCGGCGGAACACCACGCCATAGCGCCGCAGCAGCTGCCACGCGATTGCTTCGGCCACCTGCTCCTCGGGAATCGCCGGGCGCGCGTGAGTCCGGGCCCACCGCCCCGCCGTCTCCACCCCAAACGGCGCGATGCGGCCGCGCCGCCGGAATCCGCCGCCGAGCGGCCGCCGGCGATCCGACGGGACGAGCAACGCCCTGAGCCCTGCAAAGCTGTCCGAGGAGACGAGCCCCCACGCGACCAGCTCGGCCAGTCCCTTCTCGACTTCGGTGCGCAGCAGACCAGTGGCGTTGACGAGATCGCCGAAGAACAGCGCGCCGCGCGTCTCGAACGCACCCAGCAGGGCTTTGCCGGTGGAGGAAAGCGGCAGGGTCGCCGCATCGACTTCCGGATTGCCTGCTCGCCAGATTTCCCCGCGGTCGCGCCGGAATAATGCGATAGGGGTGGAGCGCACAGGCCCAACCTTGCGACTCCGCATTCCCACTTCCGCATTTCGAATTGCGTTGAGCCGTCCCCAGGCGATCTCTCCCGACAGGCACAAGCCATCGAGCCACAGCGGATCGTAGTCGGTAAGCCGCGCCGGCAGCACTTCGGACTCCCAGGCGCCGGCCGCCAGCTCGTAACCGTCGAGCAGATCGAGGACCGCCGCCAAGCCTTCCGGCCCTTCGGCGCGCGATCCGGTCGCGAGACGCTGCCACTTGAAGAGGAAGCGCAGGAAGTCCGCGGCGGCGACCGGCTCGATCTCTTTGCGCAGCCGGTCGAGCGTATAACGATGGATCCGCGCCAGCAGCCGCCGCTCGCACCACTCGAGCTCCGGGACGCCTGCCGAGAAATGCCCGCGCAGCGCGAACCCCTCGTGCTCCAGAGTGGCAAGCGCGATGTCAATGTCGATCTGCGGCAATCCAAGCGCGTCGGCGAGATCTGCGGCCGTCGTGGGACCGATGACCTCGAGCCGCCCGCGCACCAGCTCGCGGATGGCATCTTCTCTGCTCCATGACTTCGCGCGCTCGCGCTCCGGAGCAGTAACGGCCGGCTCGAGGACCACGTCGGGGAACGCAGCCTGGACCATCGGCACGCGCTCGGTGGCGACCCAGAGCTTCCCATCCATCACTGTGGCGCGCCCGGCGGCAAGCAACTGCGCGAAATGCGGGGCCCATTCAGTCCGTTTTCCGGCCTCGAGCTGCGGCACGACACCCATGACCAGCAACGCGTCGTGCAGCTCATCGGGGTTCTCAGGATCCGGCCACGCCTGCTCTCTCACGAGATCGATGGCCGTCTGATCGAGCCTCCCGAACTCTTCGGCCGTCTTCACGTCCAGGCCGCGACGCGTGATCACCGCCTGCGTGCGCCGCTCTTCGAGTGGGGCATCGTCGAGGAACGCGTACGGCCTGGCGTTCAGGACTTCATGGCAGAGCGGTGATGGCTCGGTGGTGTCTCGCGCGATGAGGGTGAACTGACCGGCCTCCATCCCTTCCAGCACACGCTTCAGTCCCGGAAAATCCATCGCCTCGAGCAGGCAGTCGGCGATCGTCTGATTGACGAGCGGGTGATCGGGGATCTCGCGATCGCCGACCAGGTTTTCCGGGCAGGCGAGCTGGTCGGGGAAGACCGCCGCGACCAGATCTTCCGCTTCCATGCGCTGCAGCGGCGTCGGGACTTTGCGGCCGCCCCGGAAGCGCAGCACGGCGAGCGCGCGCGTCGCGTTCCAGCGCCAGCGCGTCCCGAACACCGGGGCGTCGAGCATCGCTTGCACCAACAGGTGTTCCGCAGTTGCAGGCTTCAAGTACTGAAATACATCCTCGAGAGGAAAACTGTGTTGCGGACCAAGAGACAGGATGATCGCGTCCTCTGTTGCCGCCGCCTGGAGCTCGAAATTGAAGCTGCGGCAGAACCGTTTGCGCAATGCCAGCCCCCAGGCGCGATTGATCCGGCTGCCGAACGGCGCGTGCAGCACGAGCTGCATCCCGCCGGCTTCGTCGAAGAACCGCTCCAGCACCAGGCACTGCTGCGTCGGAATCGTGCCGAGGATGACGCGGGTCGCGCCGAGATACTCGACGATCGTGCGGGCGCCCGCGTCGTTCATGCCGATCGTGTCCACCAGCCACTTGATGGCGGCCGGCGGATCGTCCAGCCGGTCGGCCACGTCCTGGCGCAGCCGCGAGACTTCCTCCGACAGCTCGTTGGTCCGCCCCGGCGCCTCGCCGACCCAGAACGGCAGCGTGGGCGGCTGCCCCTTGGCGTCGGCCACACGCACCTGCCCCGACTCGACTTTGACGACCTGATAGGACGAGTTGCCCAGCTGGAAGATGTCGCCCGGCATGCTTTCAATGGCGAAATCTTCGTTCAACGTGCCGATGAACGTCTCGGTGGGCTCGAGGATGACGCGATAGTCGCCCAGATCGGGAATCGCCCCGCCTGACGTGATCGCGGCAATACGCGCGCCGCGCCGCCCCTTGAGCTTCTTGTTGATGCCGTCGTAGTGGATGTGTGCGCTGCGCCGCCCGCGGCGCGTCGTGAATCCCTCCGCCAGCATCTGCACCACATCGTCGAACTCGGCCCGCGAGAGATCCCGATACGGGTAGGCGGACCGCACCCGCTCGAACAGGTCGTTCTCGTCCCATTCTTCGCCGGCCGCGGCCGCCACGATCTGTTGGGCCAGGATGTCGAGCGGCTTGTTGGGAATGATCAGCTTGTCGAGCCTTCCCTCGCGGGTTGCGCGCAACATCGCGGCGCATTCGATCAGCTCGTCTCGCGATAGCGGGAACAAGCGGCCTTTGGGAATGGCGCCCAGCCGGTGCCCGGCGCGGCCGACGCGCTGCAGCAGCGTGGCGATCGAGCGGGTCGAGCCCACCTGGATCACGAGATCGACGCTGCCGATGTCGATGCCCAGCTCGAGCGATGCGGTGGCGACGAGCGCCTGCAGCTCGCCGCGCTTGAGCCGCTCCTCCGCCTCGAGCCGCTTCTCGCGTGACAGGCTGCCGTGGTGGCTCGTGACGTGATCGGCGCCGAGCCGCTCCGAGAGATGCATGGTCAGGCGCTCGCACAGGCGCCGCGTGTTCACGAACACCAGCGTCGTGCGATGCTGCGCAATCAGCTCGGCGATCCGGGCGTTGACCTCTTCCCAGACCTCGGCCGACATCACGGCCTCGAGCGGCGATGAGGGGATCTCGAGTGCGACATCGAGCGTGCGGATATGGCCGGCGTCGACGATCGTGGGCAGCGGCTGGCTGGTGCCGACCAGGAACTGCGCGATCTCCTCGATCGGCCGCTGCGTGGCCGATAGCCCGATGCGCTGCGGCCGTTTCCCGACGAGGGCGTCGAGCCGCGCCAGCGAGAGCGCCAGATGGCTGCCGCGTTTGTCGCGCGCGACCGCGTGGATCTCATCGACGATGACGGTCCGAACCGACCGCAGCATCTCGCGGGCGCGCTCGGACGTGAGGATGAGGTAGAGCGATTCGGGCGTCGTGACGAGGATGTGGGGTGGTCGATTCAGCATCGCCTGGCGCTCGGACTGCGGCGTGTCGCCGGTTCTGACCAACGTCCGCACCGCGATGTCGGGCAGCCCCTGCCCCGCCATCTGCGCACGGATCTCGGCGAGCGGCTCGGAGAGGTTCTTCTGGACGTCGTTCGACAGCGCCTTGAGGGGCGAGACATAGACGACCTGGATCTCATCCCGCAGCTCGCCGTTCAATCCCTGGCGCACCAACGCGTCGATCGCGGAGAGGAACGCGGCAAACGTCTTGCCCGATCCGGTCGGCGCGGCAATCAGCACGTCGCCGCCTTGCTGGATTACCGGCCAGGCGCGCCGCTGCGGCTCGGTCGGCTCGGCGAAACGGTTGGCGAACCAGCGTTCGATGACGGGATGGAAACGCGACAGCGGCATAAGACCCGAAATATACCCGAAACTCCGCTAGAGGAGAACCTCGTGTAACGATGTACCTCGGAGCGCCGCGATCCGCTCGATCGTCTCACCGATCTTGTTGTTCGGCGTCGACGCTCCCGCGGTAATCCCGATCCTGAGCGGGCCCGCCGGCAGCCAGTTCTGGCGCCGTTCCTCGGTGGTATGCGCACCCACCGGCCGGAACCGAATGCTTCCTTCCTCGAGGTCGATGCACGCCGCGTCTTCGATGTGATAGGTCGTGACGTTGTCGCTGCAGATCGCGGCGAGATGCGTCGTATTGCTCGAATTGTAGCCTCCGATCACCACCATCACATCCAGCGGCTCGGCGATCAGCTTGAGAACGGCATCCTGCCGCTCCTGCGTCGCGGAGCAAATCGTGTCGAACGTGCGGAAGTGCTCGCCGAGGGCCTCAGCGCCCCAGCGCCGCGCCATGCTCTTCCCCACCTCGCCGGCGATCGCCAGCGATTCGCCCGACAGCATCGTCGTCTGATTCGCCACGCCGACGCGCTGCAGGTCGCGGTCGGGATCGAACGACGGCGACATCTTGCCCTCGAACTGCTGGAGAAACTCGTCCCTCGTCCCCCGTCCCTCCAGGTATTCGCACACGACCCGGGCCTCGTTCATGTCCCGCACGACGAGGTATTTGCCGCCGGGATACTTGTTCACCTGACTCGACGTCGCCTTGGTCTCTTCGTGGTAGTTCTTGCCGTGGATCAGCGCAGTGAAGCCGTCGCGCGCGTACACCTCGACGCGCTTCCACACGTTCAGGACCGAGCCGCACGTCGTGTCGACGAGCACGCACCCGATCGCCCGCAGCCGTTCGAAGTCTCGCACCGTCACGCCGAACGCCGGCAGGATCACCACGTCGTCGGCCGTGACGGCACTGAAGTCGAACTCGGCGTCACGGCCCTCCGGGCGGTGCAGAAACGCGACGCCCATCGCCGCGAGCTTTTGATTGACGTGCGGGTTGTGGATGATCTCGCCGACGAGGAAGGTGCGCTTGCCGGGAAACTTGCTGCGTGTCTCATAGGCGTATTCGACGGCGCGGTCCACGCCGTAACAGAAGCCGAATTCGCCAGCCAGCCGGAACGTGAGATCGCCGACGTCCAGCGTGTAGCCGGCAGTCCGGATGGCGTCCACCACCCGGCTGTGATAATCGGCCGTCAGCGCGCCTTCGATGGCGCCCTTGAGGCCGAATCCCTTCCTGAAGTAGGTCTGTTCCACGAGACTCAATCTAACTGCACACCCCGGCCGCCGCGGATCGCGTCGAGCACGCGCTGGACCTGCCACCCGTCGTGGAACGTCGCCGGTTCGCCCTGCGGCGTGCCGCCAAGGATGACCTGAACCATCTCACGCATCAGCCGGATGAACGAACGCGCCCACATGTTGTTCGGCTGCGTCTTCTCCCAGAGATCGTCCGGAGCGGAGATGTCTTCGAGTGGCCCCACGGATTTCCCGAACTCGAGCTTGGTTTCGCCACTGAGCAAAAGCGTTCCCCCGCTGCCGGTGACCCGGCCAAGGAGGCCCGGTCCGTGGTGTCCGATTGCACTCAAGGTGATGGTGGCGACGGCGCCGCTTCCGGTTTGGAGCACGCAGCTCGCGAAATCATCCGCCGTAACCACACGGAGCGCACCCGTTTCGTCCGTGCGCTGCTTGACGAACGTCTCAACCAACCCGGCGACGTGCGTGATCTCACTGCCGCTCCAGAACCGGAACAGGTCGATGAGGTGGGACCCGACCGCGCCCAGGATGCCGCCGCCGCGCGCGGCGTCGGACCACCAATTCCAGGGCGCGTCGAACGCCTGCGGCCGGCCGTCCCCGCGCAGGTAGGGCATGAGCGACAATTCCACGTGGCGAAGCTCGCCAATCGCGTTGGAACGAATCAGCTCGCGGGCGCGGCGGCGGCTGGGCTCGTAGCGCAGCTCGTGGTCGATCCATGCGAGCCTGTCGGGATGCTGTTCGGATGCTGCCACCATTTGCGCCGCCTCAAACGCATCGATCGCCATCGGTTTTTCGCACAGCACGTGCTTCCCCGCCTCGAGCGCAGCGATCGCGTAGCGGGCGTGCGAATCCGGCGTCGACGAAACAACCACGAGATCCACCTCGGGGGAGCGAACCAGCTCCGCTCCGTCACTGAAGACGTGCGGTATCCCGAAGTCGCGCGCCACGGCTTCCGCATTGGCGCGATGGCCGCTCGCGATCGCGGTGGGCGTGGCACCGGCCACGAACGCGAGGCCAGGCAACTGGACGCGGCGGGCGAACCCCGACCCGATAAAACCGACGCGCACGACCGCCGTTGCCGTCATGGCTGGTAACCGCACGTCACCGTGTCCGCCCGCAGCGGGACGTCGTGATACTCGATGCGCGCCGGCGTTCGAATCGCGTTCTCGAGTCCGGAGCCTTCGATACGCACTCCGAGTTTGCCGTCTTCACGCTGCACGTGCACGGTGCCGCTGTCGAGCACAAACGCGTGCGGCGTCTCGCGGATGAGGTAGCGCACCGCCACGACCGCCGCCGGTACGGCCGCCGTGTCACCGGGCGCCGCAACCGGATATGAACCCGAGACCAGGCTGTCGCGGTAGCGCACGCGCAGCAGCACGCCACTTCCCTCCGGGCTCGCAGACTCCAGCAGCACGGAGCTCTCACCGGCACAGCGATGCATGGTCGCCGGTAGCGCGAACCGAATCGTGTCTCGAGGAGGAAACGCGACCATCGCCTGGAGCCGCCGCGGCTCGTCCGTGCCGCGGTTGCAGTGCGTCAGAAGCAATAGCAGGGCAGGGGTTGCTCTCAGCGCGGCGATGGCGTCCCCCCGCCCCCCCCGCCCCCCCCGACTCCCAGCGATTTGCGCGCGGCCTCGGGACTGAGGGTGTGCGGCGCCAGGGCTGCAATCAGTCCCGCGGGCAACGGAGTCGGCTTCAATCTCTTCCGGTCGACGCACACCAGCACCATCCACCCGGCCGCGCCGAGCGCGGTCAAGTCGGCTCGCAAGACGTCGAAATGGAGTGTCAGCGATTTTGTCCCGACCTTGCCGACGTACGCGGCGATGCGTAACCGGTCATCGAGACGGGCGGGCCAGTAGAACTCGCTATGAACGGCTTTGCGCGGCAGGAAGATGTCGTATTCGTCGAACATCCTCGCGTACGCCAGTCCGCAATGCCGAAACATTTCCGTCTCGGCGATCTCGAACAGCCGCACGTAGGAGCCGTAAAAAATGATCCCCGCGAAGTCCACGTCCGACCAGCGGACGTATTCCTCGATGACGAACGGTTGAGGCGCAGGGTCGGGGGGGGCCATCCCCCGGGGAAGCTAGGAGCCTACGGAGAGGCGCGGAAGCCGTCCATCCCGTAAGACTTGAGGCGCCTCCACAGCGTCGTGCGGCTGATCCCCAGGCGCCGCGCCGTTTCCGCCAGCTTGCCGCTTGTGTCCTGCAAGGTGTCGGTGATCGCCTGGCGTTCGCGTTCGGCTAAAGTGAGGGGACCGGCTGGGGGAAGGATTGCTGCTTCGCCGAGACTCTGGGCGCCGTTCTTGAGCGCGGAGAACCTCGCGCCGAGGCTCTGGAGGCGGTTGCGCACGTCGCCGTTCTGTCCATCGATGGCGCGCCGCGCGGAGGAATTGGCGTACAGCAGGCGGCCCTGCTGGTCGAAGATGACGATGCCCTCGGTCACGGAATCGATAACCGCGCGGACGAGGGGGGAGAACGTACCGGGCATGGTGCCCGTAGCAGCGACCGGTTTGTCGATCATGGGTTGGTCATCCTCATACAAATCTTGCGGGTCCAAGGTTTCATCGCGTACGAGCGAAGGTGTTAGGTTCGTGTCAAGATGAGACTCGGGGATAGGCCAAAAGGTTGCTGATTTGTTTCGGCTTGCGCCGTTGCGCCCAATCCTCATTATTGACCGTCAGGACAACAACGTGCCGAAAGACGCCTCCTCTACACGCGCTACGATCCTTGCCGCCGCCGTCCACACGCTGCAGCGCGGGGGCATGGAAGGCTTCTCTCTCGATGCGGTCGCGCGCCGGGCCGGGGTTGTCAAAGGCTTGGTCCTCTATCACTACGCATCACGCGCCCGGTTGCTGCGCGCGGCAGCGGCGCAGATCGCTGAAGCGCGCGACGCCGCTATCTCAGGCGCCCTTGCGAGCGGCCCGGGGACGGCGGGCCTCGATGCATGCTGGGAGGTACTCCGCCGCCAGATGGAAGACGGCACGGCCCGAGCCTGGTTAAGTGTCTGCGGGGCCGGCCTTATTGACCGATCGCCGAGGAATACAGGATTCGAAGCGGCCGCCCGTGACGCGATTGTCGACGGGTGCACCGCTGCGCTGATCGCCGGCGTGGCGCTGCCGGATGCACGCGACGCCTACGACGCGCTCTGGCTGTCCCTGCTGGAGGTTACTGGAAAGGCCTAACGACGCCTCGGCCGCCGACCGCCGCGCACCACGCGGGCGCGATGCGCCGCACCTAAGCTCCGCAGTCCCTGCCGCAGCTCCTCGAGCGAGCTTGCCCGGACCGCTTCATGCTTGCCGCGCGTCACCGTGTACCGTACCGGCCGATCGAACGGCGGGAGATCCTTGGGATGCAACCGGCGCGCCTGCCCTTCCTTGAGCCGCAGCCGGATGATGCCTCCAACCCCCGGCTCCACGTCGTAATCGACGGGAACGCGGTCGCCGTACAAGAAGACCGATGATGGCATGGCATCGAGCCGCTGCCGCTCCATCTCCGGGATCGCGGCATCGGGATCGATCGCGATGCGGGAGGCCACAAATGCATCCCAGGAATTCACGCCGGCGATCTGCACCGCGAGCTGCCCGGCGATGCGGTCCCCATTTGCCTGGGTGAGCCGCCCCCCCGAGCGCCGCCAGTAATGACCGAACCGCTCCAGCGCGCGCCGCACCCTTCCCTGATCAGGATGGGGTGTTTCGCCGGCGAGCAAAGCCTGCACCAGTGCGCCACGCGCGGAATCGGCCAGCTCCTCCGGGAATGGACTGGGCAACGCCTCGACTTCGCGATCGAGTGTGAAGCCGAAGTAGTCGACAGTCCGCACAACCATCAGCCCTTCCCGGCGGCGCTGCCGCTCGAACACCACGTCCGGCCTGCCGCGGCGCGCGTACCGGCGAATGGCGCGCTCCGGGACCTGCGTTCCCTCGATGCTCGCGCGCGGGACACCGAAGCGGTCGGCAAAGTACCGTAGCGTTCCGGCGATCGCGCCCCAGCTTCCACACACCGAACTGCGGCTCACGCGTGCTTCGCGCCCGTCCGCGGTCTGTTCGTCGATCACGAGATCGAATGGCATGATCTTGGCCAAAAGGTCAGCAAAAAGCTCGAGCGTCTTCCGGTCTCCATAGGGCAACTTCTCGGGGAGACGCACGTCGAGTTGGCGATAGACCGAGGCCGTCCCCAGGGCGATGTCTTCGATCGCCTTAACGAGCACACCACGCTCCTCCGCCCAGCGCTCGATGTCGCCCTCGCGGAAGAGATGCCGCGGCAGGCCGTACACCTCGCCCAGATACCCGTGCTTGTTGACGGCCTCGGCGTAGACGTTGTAGGCCGTGATGTGATCGGAGCCTGGGACGATCAACCCTCCCAGTTGCCGCTCCTCGCGTGTCATGCGGTGCAGCGACTCAATGTTCGACGCGACGGCGACGAGCGGTACCAGCGGGGGCTCCGCGTGATAGAGCAGTTCGCCCCAGGGACGTTCCACCGGCATCGCTTCGACATCGCGGCCGTAAGTCGTTAGGCGGCCGTGCTCTATCAGCCCGCGTTCCGTGAGCAGCTCGACGCTGTCGCGATAGGCCCGCCGATCGAGCGGGACCGGCAAGTCGAGCTCGGCCGCATCCACCCCAATTGCCGCACATGTGATCGCGACCCGCTCCGCGTCGCCAGCCAGCTGGAATTCGGGGGCGGTGGGGCGGAGGTCTTCGAATGCCAGATCCCGGTCGCTGAGGATGTAGACCTCACCGTGCTGGACGCGGCCATGGACCCGACCCGCCATCTGCAGAATCTCGTTGGCACCCAGGTACGCCCGCGTCAGCACGTTCTTGCCGCGCTCAACGACGTTCGTGTAGCGGGCATCGTAAATCACCACCGTGTCCAGGCCGCGGATATTGAGCGCCGATTGGCCCGCCGCCGTCATCGCCAGGAGAAAGGGACGTTTGACCAAACCGTCAAGAAAAGGACGAATGACGCGAATCGGCTCGCCGCCATGGTAAAAGGCTGTCGCCAGGTTGGGCCAGCGGTCGCCGAGCTCCTTCGCGATCTGTTCGACCTCGGCGCGGGTGGGCACGAATACCGCCACGCCCCGCCGCTCTCGGGTGACCCTCTTCATGAAACGATCATTCAAGAATTCGAGAGGCTGCTCCGCCAGAACGTTCACCAGCGCAGCCTTGGTGGGATCGAAGGCACGCGTCTCCAGGACCTGGGCGGAGGCCAGGTATTCCGAGTAAAAGCTCGGGTCGACCGTCGCCGAGAGCCAGATGAAGCGGCAGCGCGCGCGCTTGCCCAGCGCGAGACAGAGCTCCATCTCGGCGGACGTCTGATGGATTTCGTCGACGACCAGGGTGTCCTGGGCGGTGATCAGACCATCCTGGAACCACCGCCGCGCAATGCCTGTCGTGACGATGACGACATTCCAGGTCGGCGTCTCGGGCGTCGCTTCGCGTTCGCGATTCACCACGCCCACCTTGAGCGGCGCTTTCAGGATGGTTTCCGCCATCGCCCGGATGGCCAGCGTTTTCCCCGTGCCCGTGCCCGCCACAATGCCAAAGCCCTGACCGGAGCCCGCCAGCCGGCGAATGTCATCTCCGTGTTCTCGCTCGAGCAGCGTTTCCAACTTCAGTCCCAGCGCCAACTCGATCGTCTCACAGGCAGCTCGAGTCGGCGCGATGACGATGACACGGCCGGTGGCTGGTTCGGCAGCGAGAAATGCCTGGGGGTCGGGGGGAAGGAAATGATCGCGGGATATGCGCACTACTGGAATATAGAAAAAGAAGGGAGGCGCCGGTGAACCGGCGCCTCCAGCCTATTCGACGTGCCCTACCAGCCGCGATGATAGCGGCGTGCGTGATACCGATGCGGTCGCGCGTAGTAGCGCGGACCCACGACGATGATTGGGGCAGGGTAGTAGCGATAGTAGTAGGGGTGCGCGTAGCGGTGATAGTACGGTCGATAGTAATAGGGCCGGCCGATGACCACCTGACCGGCGAAGTACGGGTCTCCGAAACTCAAAGAGACGCCAACCCTCGTTTGCGCGCTGGCGCCGCCGGTAGCGAGACCAAGCAACAGTCCGACGAGAATGAGCATGCGTTTCATGGCTGCCTCCTTGTCGTGTCTATGAGAAAGAGCCGTGCCACGCCCGCCAATGCTCGCAAGTGATGTGCTGCCAATGTGATGCGAGATAGTGCCAGATCCGGGGGCTGTCCGTCAGCGGATACAGCTGTCCGTTCAGTCTCCGAAGCTGATTCCCAGATCTCTCGCGGTCGTTATGGTGTCGGAGTCGAGCGGCACGCGCCGGGGCGTCGCGATCGCCTCGGCCAGGGGGACGGCAACGATGCGCGGCGGCTGCAAGGCGACCATCATGCCGAACTGTCGCTCGGCAACCAGGCGCACCGCCGCGGCGCCGAACCGCAGCGCGAGCAGCCGATCGAACGTCGTGGGGCTGCCGCCCCGCTGCAGATGTCCCAACACGAGCGAGCGCGTCTCTTTCCCCGTCATCTGCTCGATCGAGTGGGCCACTTTGTCGGCGATGCCGCCGAGCCGTTCGTGCGCGGGATCGATGAGCGACACCGCGCCGCCTTTTGGGACCGCACCCTCCGCTGCCACCACAACGCTGAAATGCCGGCCCTCCGCTTCGCGCCGCCGGATCTTGTCGCAGACCTTGTCGATGTCGAACGGGATTTCGGGAATCAGGATCACGTCGGCGGATCCGGCCAGACCCGCGTGGAGCGCGATGAAACCCGCGTTGCGGCCCATGACCTCGACGACCATCACCCGCTCGTGACTCTCCGCGGTCGAGTGCACTTTGTCGATGGCGTCCGTTGCAGTGGCGACCGCGGTATCGAATCCAAACGTTGCGACCGTGGCGCCGACGTCGTTGTCGATCGTCTTGGGCACACCGACGACGGGCAGGCCCTTCTGCCACAGCGTGTGGACGATGCCGAGCGTCCCCTCGCCGCCGATCGCGATCAAGGCATCGAGGCGATTCGCCCGAAAGGATTCGAAGAGCTCCTGCGTGCGGTCGCGCTCTTCCCAGGAGCCGTCGGGCCGCTGCACGCGCCATTTGAGAGGATTACCGCGGTTCGATGTCCCGAGGATTGTGCCGCCGAGGTGGGTAATGCCGCGGACTTCCTGCGGGCCGAGGGGCATCAGCTCGCCCTCCCCGAGCAGACTCCCGAACCCGCGCTTGATGCCGACGCACTCCCACCCGCGATGCACCGCCGTGAGTACGGCGGCACGGATGACGGCATTCAGTCCGGGCGCATCGCCGCCGCCGGTGGAAATGGCAAGTCTCACCGCTTGCCGGCGGCCGCCTCGCGGATCAACCGCACCACTTCACCAGGCTCGGCGTGGCGCTTCATGGCTTTCTTGGAGTACACCCGGCGTCCGTCGACGTCCACTTCGAAGACGCCCCCTGAGGACTGGATCAGCCGCACTTCGGCGTGCGGGTAGGCATCGCGGATCTCGGCCGCCAGACCGGTGGCCCGAGGCTCGTAGTTTCAGATGACGCAGTATTCAATCGTGACGGTCATGGCGTGAACGATAGTCGCGCTTGACATGGTGCGCCACGGCGCCGACCTTGCGCGATGGTCTCGGCAGCGCCGGCGTTGTTCGTCCGTGTTGCGATTTCCCTCGCCGCCCTCGTCAGCTTCGGCGCCGGGATTGCCGCCCTCGCCAGCGGCGCAGTTCCGGTCGGCGAAAACCTGCCGCTCGCCGGCGCGCTGCTCGTGCTCGCCGCCGCGCTCTCACGCCGCTTCGGCATCGCCCTCCCGGGCAACGGGTTCTCGTCCTACGTCATCGGCGTGCTGCTGTTCGCCATTCTCGATCGCGGCTGGGCATTCGCCGCAATCGTCGCGCCGTTCGCGATGCTGGTCGGCGACGTCGTGCTGCGGCGACTGCCGCTGCGCGCGGCGTTCGGCAACGCGGCCCATCTCACCGCGGGGTCCACCTTCGTGGGTCTGATGTACGCGCGGGTGAGTGGCGCGATGGGGGCGGCGGCGCTCTCGGCCGACAACGCCGGTGCGGTTGCGCTGACCATCGTCATACTGCCCATCATCGTGAACGGCACGTTTTACCTCGAGCTCGCGCTGGGGCAGACGATCGCGTGGGTGGACGCGCGGCTCACGCTGCGCTGGGAATCCATCGTCTATCTCGTATCGGCGGTGCTCGCCCTCGGGTGGCTGGCGCTGCTCCATGCGACGCTGCCGGCAGGCCCCCGCGTCCTCGTCACAGCCGGATTGGCGATGGGGACCGCGGGCAGCCTGTACGTGCTGCGTCTCGGCGTCCGCGCCGACGAGCTGCACCTAATTCAGCGCCTGGCGCAGGTGATCGCCGCCGAGCTGACGCTGACCGAGAGCTTCAAGCGCGTGCAGGAGCTGACGCGCCAGCTGGTGCCGTGGGAGCAAATGGGATTCGCCCGCTACGACGTGCGCACGCGGCAAATGGAGCTCGTGGCCGACACCGCCGCCCCGCCGGGGAAGACGTTCCGATTCGATTCCGATGCGGGCCTCACCGGCGAGGCGCTGCGCTTGCGCCGCCCGGTTGTCGCGCACGGCCTCGCCTACGATCAGGTCGTCGTCCCCGGCGCCGAGGTACCCGGCTCGGAGATGCTCGTGCCCCTCTACCATGCGGGGCAGCTCGTCGGCCTGTGGAGTGTCCGGCATTCCGACCCCACCATGTATCGCCAATCGGACGGTGACCTGCTCGAGCTGCTCGCGCCGCAGCTCGCCTTGATGGTCGCGATCGATGGCTCCCTGCGGCCCGTCACCGGCGCCTCCGATCAGACGATGCAGTACGTGCAGACGCTGACCGCGACGACCGAGGAGATCCATGCCTCGAGCGAGGAGGTCGCGGCATCAGCGCGGCGCGCCAGCCACGGCGCGGGCCAGGCGGCGAATCTCGTCAGCACGGCGGCCCGCGAAGCCGGACAATTGAAAGACACCGCCGCCGAGCTTGCCGCCGCCGGCGATCGCACGCGCGAAGCGGGGTCGCAGATGGAAAAGACGGCCGACCGCGTGCGCACCGGCACGCAGAACGCCGTGCGGCAGCTGACCGATCTCGGGGCCACAACCGAGGAGAGTGCCGCCGAAGTCGGCCGGCTGCGTGATGTCGCGACGCAAGTCGAACGGTTCTCCGAAACGATCGGCTTCGTGGCCAACCAGACGAATCTGCTCGCCCTGAATGCGACGATCGAAGCGGCGCGCGCGGGAATTCACGGACGCGGCTTCGCCGTTGTCGCCGATGAGGTGCACAAGCTCGCGGAAGCGAGCGGCCGTGAGGCGCGCAACGTGGGCAAGGCGGTGCAGGACACCCGCCGCGCCTTGGATCGAGCTGCGCAGCTGATCGAACGGATTCGCGGCGACCTGGGGCAGGTCGTCCAGAGCTCCGCCGAGTGGGTACAAGATCTCAATCGCATCGCCGAGGCAGCCGTCGAGACGGCGCGCGCGGGCAAGCAGGTCGCCGAGTTCGGTCGCCAGAGCGCGGAGCTGGCCACGAAGATCACCGAGACGCTCGGGCAGGCACGCGCGGGGGCGCAGAGCTCCAGTCAGGAAGCGGAGGCCGTTGCGGCGGCGGCGGCCGAGCAGCTGCGGGCCATCCAGGACCTCGCCCATGGTGCGGCCGAATTGTCGGCCCTCGCCGAGCAGCTGTCGCAGGCACTGCGTTTCATCCGCGGAGGGAATGGTCATCCGTAAACCGATCGCCGCGGCGGCGGTCGTACTCGTGGCGACAAGCGTGGCAAGCTGCAGCGGAGACTCCGGCTCGCCCACCCCCGCCGCTCGCATCGACTACGTCGCCGGCGCCATCGAGCCGATTCTCACGCGCGGCGAAGGGTTCGTGATCGAAGGCCTCGGCTTCGGCACGGCACGCGGCACGGTGCTGCTCACGAAAATCAACGGCGGCACGATAGAGGCCGCGGTCGCCGACTCCGCATGGACGTCGTTCACGATCACAGCCGTCGTCCCCGATTCGGCGGCCACCGGAACCGAAGCGCTGGCCGTTGTCACCGCGGCGGGAACGACGATCCTTGCGACGGTCCACGTCCTGCCACGGTCATTCTTCGATCCAGGAACAGTGACGTGGACCGCGCGGGCGCCGTACCCAGGCGCAGTCGCCGGCATAGGACTGACCGTGGCTGAGTTTCCCGAGCCAGGCGGCGTCCTGCGCACCACACTATACGCGGCCGGCGGCGCAGACCCACCGCTGATGACGCCGGACTCCGGCGTGTATGTCGCGCGCGCGACGGCCGGAGGAGCCGGGGCGATCGACGGCTGGACACGCCAGCACGACACGACGGCACAGGCGCGCAGTCGCGTGCTTCCGGCGCCGCGTGCCTTCGCCGCCGCCGCGGTGGCGACGCGGTACAACTCCCGGTTTCCGGGGACCGCATTGTACGTCATCGGGGGCATCGACCGGTCGGGAGCCGCGCAGGCCTCGGTGTTCGCCGCCGACGTGACGGCGGACAGTGTGATCGGCCGGTTCGTGTTCCTGGAGCCGTTACCGGCGCCGCGCGCGGGAGCGATCGGGGTCGTGCGTCACGGCAGGATTTACGTCATCGGCGGAACGGACCAGCTCGGCCAGCCGCAGAGCTCCGTCTACATGGGTCGCATCGGGGCGAACGGGCACATAGACGGCTGGTATCTGCAGCCGTCGCTCGTCGGGCCGCGGGCGTATGGGGCCGGACTGGCGCGCGACATTCGGGTCATCGCCATCGGGGGAGTTGCCGACAGCGTGCCCCCCGGCGGGGGCGTCGGAACCGGGACCCAGCGGCTGGTGACGGGCGATACGGCGGCCGTAAGCCTGCTGTCGGGATTCTTCACGGGCGCGTGGGGCGCGGGACCGGCATTGCTGCCCGAAGGCCGGTCGCAGTTCGCGCTCCTCGACCTCGACTCAACAGTGTTGATCGTGGGCGGAATATACGGCGGTGCAGGCAGCAACTCGGCTGAGACGCTCGCGGCAGCGGTCAACGACGACTCCTTGAGTGCGTTCGCCGGTCCCGTCGGCACCAATCGCATCGCCGACTTGATGTGCCTGACGGAGCCAGCCGGAACCCTGATTGGCCCCACCGGGGTCGCGTGGCATGAGGCGGATGGGACGCATCGAGGACTGGTGGTCGGCGGAGCCGATTTGGCCACGCAGGGGCGCCGCAGCTGCGCCTGGGGTTTCTGAATGCGAGCCTGATTATTAGAGTGTGAAGTGCCGCTAACCACGGGGAGAGACATGCGCGCGCGGACAACGCTGGTGGTGCTCGGTCTCATTGCCGTTCCTGCCCTTTGCGTCGGCCAACACACCCATCAGTTCGAAATCGGCGCATTCGCCTCGTTTACGCACTACGATCGCGCGTTCAGTCTCGATAATCAGATCGGCGGCGGCGGACGGCTGGGCTATTTCTTCGGCCCGGTGGTCGGTGTCGAGTTCGACGTTGGTTATCAGCAGCCCACGCCGACGAGCGGAGGCGCCAACGCGAACCTGGCACTGGGCGGTGGCAGCCTTGTCCTGAACATGGGCAACGCGCACAACCTCTTCTATATCCTGGGCGGCTATACGCGCCTGGCGTTCGGCGATCGCGCCGGCTACCGCTTCACCGACAACGGCGTTCACGGCGCGATTGGCGACCGGATGTTCCTCGGCGACCGAGTCGCCGTCCGCATCGAAGGCCGTGCGATCTATTCCCCGAAGACCGGCTTCTCGAGCGGCAATTGGGCGGGACACATCGTCGGCTCCGCCGGGCTGTCGATCTTCACCGGGCCGAGCGGATTCCGGGACGCCGATCAGGACGGCATCGCGGACAAGAAGGACGCGTGCCCCGGAACACCGGCCGGAGCGGTCGTCGATGCGGTAGGATGTCCCAGCGACTCCGACCGCGACAAGGTCTACAACGGGCTCGACGCGTGCCCCAACACGATCGAAGGAGCGGAAGTCGACGCGCGCGGCTGTCCGAAGGATACCGACGGCGATGGCGTGTACGACGGGATCGACAAGTGTCCCGGGACGGCAACCGGGGCGCGCGTCGATGCGACCGGCTGCCCAACCGACGCCGACAGGGATGGCGTGCCTGACGGTCCCGATCAATGCCCGAATACGCCGGCCGGCGCGACCGTCGACGCGACGGGCTGTCCAGTCGACAGCGACCACGACGGCGTGCCCGACGGCGTCGACAAGTGTCCCAATACGCCGGCAGGAACCGAGGTCGATACGGCGGGATGCCAGCGCGCCTCGGACGCCGACGGTGACGGCATCGACGACACCAAGGACAAGTGCCCGGGCACCGCGGCAGGCACGCGGGTCGACGCGGCAGGGTGCCCGATTCTGTTCACCGAAGCGAAGACCCCCGTGGTGCTCCGCGGCGTGACGTTCGAAACGGGGCGCTCGGCGCTGAAACCCGATTCGTACACGATTCTCGACATCGTGGCGGCGTCGCTCATCGCCAACCCCGACATCAAGATCGAAATCTCAGGCCACACCGATAACACCGGATCGGCGGCGACCAACACGCGCCTGTCGCAGGCGCGCGCCGATGCGGTGCGGACGTATCTGGCCAGCAAGGGCGTCTCACCGGATCGCATGGTAACGAGGGGCTATGGTCCCACGCAGCCGGTCGCGCCTAACACCACGGCGGCGGGCCGGGCGCAAAACCGGCGCGTCGAGCTGCGGCAGACAAACTGAGGCGGAGGCTCACGTGACAAAGGTCGCGGTCATATTGGGAGTGTTGGTGTTGAGTTCCACCACTCTCACGGCACAGTACGAGCGCCGCTACGAGGTCGGCTTGTTTGGCGCGTTCACGAAGTACGACAAAGGCTTCAACCTCGCCGATAAGATCGGGGGCGGCGTGCGTTTCGCGTACGGCCTGACGCCGATGCTCGGCCTGGAGGTCGATGCGCTGTTCCAGGCGCCGCAGGACGTCGGGCCATCCACGCAGATCGAGCCGCTGATCGGCAGCGCCAGCCTAATCGTCAACGCGCTGAACGCCAGCCGGATGTCGGTCTACGTCCTCGGCGGATACTCGCGGCTCGATTTCGGCGCGACGAGCCCGTACCGGTTCACCGATGGCGGAGTGCACGGCGGCGCGGGGGCAAAATTCTTCATGAGCTCGCGCTTGGCGCTGCGGTTTGAAGCGCGCGGCATCTACACACCGACGACGAACAGCTCGTTCGGCCAGAAGAGCGCCACCCATCTCGTGGGGTCGGCCGGACTCGCATTCTTCCAATCAGACGGCCCGCCCGCGGCGGATGCCGATCACGACCGTGTCTCGGACAAGAACGACGCGTGCCCCGACACGCCGCTGGGAGCAACCGTCGACAACCGTGGCTGTCCCGCAGATGCGGACAGCGATGGTGTACTCAATGGGATTGATGCCTGCCCCAACACGCCGACCGGTGCGACGGTCGACGCCACGGGCTGCCCACACGATCAGGACGGCGACAAGGTGTTCGACGGCATCGACCAGTGCCCTGATACCCCCGCCGGCGTGACGGTCGACGAAAAAGGCTGCCCGCCGACCCCGGGAGACAGCGACGCTGACGGCGTCAACGATCTCCTCGATAAGTGCCCAGCGACGCCCGCTGGTGCGACCGTCGACCCGACGGGATGCCCGATCGATTCCGATCACGACAGCGTGTGGGACGGGCTCGATAAGTGCCCGGACACGCCGGTGGGCGCCACCGTCGATAGCAACGGCTGCCCGCTCGATTCCGACGGCGACAAGGTGTTCGACGGCATCGATCGTTGCCCTGATACGGCCGCCGGAACGCCGGTCGATGCGTTCGGATGCCCGGCCGACGCCGACAAGGATGGCGTGGGGGATGGCTTCGATAAGTGTCCCAACACCCCGCCCGGGACGCCCGTCGATGCGAACGGGTGCCCGCCGGCCAAGGATACGGACGGCGACGGTGTCATCGATCCGCAAGATCGTTGCCCCGGCACGCCGGCTGGGTCGCGCGTGGATCAGTTCGGCTGCTTGATCCTCTTCGAAGAGCGCGCACCCGCGGCACCGGGAGCACCGGCGCCGGCGCGGCCGACGCTGATTCTCCAGGGCGTGAACTTCCAGAGCGGCCGCTCGGTCCTCACCGCCGCCTCGTATGCGGTCCTGGACCAGGTCGCCGCATCGCTCGTCGCGAATCCCGACATTCGCATCGAGATCGCCGGGTATACCGATTCCACGGGTACCAGGCCGAAAAACCTGCAGCTGTCGATGGGGCGGGCAGGAGCCGTGCAACACTACCTCGCGCGCAAAGGAGTCAGTCCTGCGCGGATGCGGGCGCGTGGCTATGGCGCATCAGGCTACATCGCGCCGAACGCGACGCGGGAGGGCCGCGCGCAGAACAGGCGAGTAGAGCTGCACAAGCTGAACTAGGCCCTGCTCCGCGTTCCTGTTCGAGGGTCGGGACAAGCAAACAGTCCCGACCCTTAGTATTTTCTCCCGCCCCGATCCGACCGAGCATCGTATGCATTTGCAACATGGGCGGCGCAGCATCTTCATCGCGCTGGCAGCCGCGCTGCTGGCGGGGCCGGCGGTTGCACAGCAGCGGCGTGCTCGCCGCCCTGCGCCGCCCCCCGCCCCTCGCCGCCCCATCGCCGCCGCCGTCATCCCCACGCCGCGCTCGATCCTGGGTTTCGATCCGGGCGACGACCGCAAGCTCGTCGAATGGCCGGTGCTGGTGCGCTATTTCGAAGCACTCGCCAAGGCGAGCCCGCGCGTGGAATACCGGGAGCTGGGCAAGACGACGCTCGGCGCGCCCTTCATCGCGCTCGCGATCTCGAGCCCTGAAAACCTGCGCCGCCTCGACTATTACCGGCAGCTCAACGCCGGCCTCGCCGATCCCAGAACGTTCCGCAGCGCTCGAGCCGCGCGCGACGCACTGACCAACGGCAGAGCCGTCGTCCTCATCACCTCGAGCATCCATTCGACCGAAGTGGGAGGGCAGCTCTCGCCGGTCGCGCTGGCATACCGGCTGGCGACCGACACGGGCGCTGCCACGCGGGCGATCCTGGACAATGTGATTCTCTGGCTCGTGCCGTCGCTCAATCCCGACGGCGTCACGATCGTGGCGAAATGGTATAACCGGACACTCGGCACCACCGCCGAGGGAACGTCTCCGCCCGAGCTGTATCACCACTACGCGGGGCACGACAACAACCGCGACTGGTACGCATTCACGCAGGTCGAGACACAGCTGACGGTGGATTCGCTGTACAACGTCTGGCACCCGCAGATAGCGCACGACATCCATCAGATGGATGCCAACGGTGCGCGGCTGTTCCTGCCGCCCTATCTCGATCCGGTCGAGCCGAATGTCGATCCGCTGCTGATCGATGGCGTGAATGCACTGGGCACCGCGATGGCGTGGGAGCTCAGCGGCCAGGGCAAGACCGGCATCTCGATCAACTCCACGTACGATGCGTGGACCCCGGCACGCGCCTACCAGCACTACCACGGCGGCGTCCGCATTCTGTCCGAGACGGCCAGCGCCGACCTCGCGACTCCCATCGACGTCCCATTCGACCACCTGCAGGCCCGCTCCCGCGGCTACAACCCGCGCGAGCGGTCGTGGAATTTCACGAACCCGTGGCGTGGCGGCCGCTGGACGCTGCGCGACATCGTGTCATATCAGACCGATGGTGCGTACGCGCTGCTGGTCCACGCCGCGCATGATCGCGAGCGCTGGCTCGCGAACTTCTTCACGGTCGAAACACGCGCGGTGCGCGGCTGGGGCGCGCGCGAGTGGCCGTACGCGTACGTCATACCGGCTCGACAGGACTCCGTCGCACTGAGCGCGTTGCTCGGGATCCTGCGGCGCGGCGCGGTCGAAATTCGCACGGCGCTGCAATCGTTCAGCCTGCAGGGCCAGCGCCACAGCGCCGGCACGTACGTCGTCGTATTGCGGCAGCCCTACGCGTCATTCGCCAAGACGCTGCTCGAGCCGCAGCACTACCCGGATCGCCGGCTCTATCCCGGCGGTCCCCCGGAGCGGCCGTACGACGTCACGGCACACACGCTGCCGTTGCTCATGGGCGTCACCGCCATCGTGGCAAATGACTCATTACGCGTTCCGTTGTCGTCGCCGATAACGCCTCGATCCGTCACTCCCGTTCCCCCGCTCCGTGAGGACTCCGTCCCACGCATCGGCCTCTACAAATCGTACGATGCCCCCATCGACGAAGGCTGGACGCGGTGGGTTTTCGACAACTGGAAGGTGCCGTACACGTCGCTGGTCGATTCCGTGGTTCGCGCGGGCAAGCTGCGTGATGAGTTTGACGTGATCATCCTTCCCGATCAACCACCGCGTGAAATTCTCGAAGGGTTGCCACCGCGCTACCCCGCTCCGTACGCCGGAGGCATCGGTCCCGAAGGCAGTGAGTCGCTGCGGCAGTTCGTCGTGGATGGCGGCACGCTGATCGCGTTGAACGAAGCGAGCCGTTTTGCGATCCAGGCGTTGCTGCTACCGGTGCGTAACGTGCTCGAGGCCGTGCCCGATGAAGACTTCTACGCGCCCGGCTCGATTTTCCGGCTCGAGCTCGACACGACACACGCAGTGGCGCGGGGACTGCGGAGCGAGACCATGGGGTGGTTCCAGGGCGGCCCGGCGTTCGAAGTGCTCGACTCGACGGTCACCCACGTGATCGGCCGCTGGCCGGAAGATCCGGCGCGTATCCTGCTCTCGGGCTGGGTCCTGCACCCCGACCGCATCGCTGGGAAAGCGGCGATTCTTGAGGTGCAACAAGGTTCGGGACGCGTCGTCCTGTTCGGCATTCGGCCACAGTATCGAGGCCAGAGCATCGCTACTTACCCGTTGCTATTCAACAGCTTACGGTTGAAATGAGGATTTAATCCTTGCACCGTCAGGGGTCAATTCCCTATGTTGATGGCCCCTATGAAGTTGGCTCGGCAGGCAGGCGCTCTCGTGCTCTGGGCCGCGACCGCAAGTCGCGGCCTTTTTGCCCAACAGTTGCCCGCCTCGCCCGACAGCATGCAGCTGCGCGGCGTCGAGCTCCGCTACGTCCTTCCCGAGCCGCTCTTCGACAACGCGCCCGCCGCGCAACCCGTGAAGGCGCTCTACGTCAATGCGTGGGCGTTCGGATCGAGCAAGCTCGCGCAGCTCGTGCGGCTCGCTGATTCGACGGAGATCAACGCCTTCGTCGTCGACGTGAAGGACGATACCGGTTGCCTGCTCTATCCATCCGAAGTGAAAGTCGCGCAGGAGATCGGCGCGACGCGGTGCGTGCGCACGCGCGACGTGCAGTCCCGGCTCGACACGCTGCACGCGCATGACATTTACGCGATCGCGCGTATCGTCGTCGCCAAGGATCCGCTGCTCGCCGAGCGGCGGCCCCAGTGGTCGGTGCAGAATCGCGACGGCAGCGGGTTGTGGCGCGATCGGATCGGCACCGCGTGGGTCGATGCGTACAACGATTCGGTGTGGATCTACGCGGGGCAGCTCGCCGAAGAAGCGGTGCGGCTGGGATTCAACGAAGTGCAGTTCGACTACGTGCGTTTCCCCGACGAGCCGAAAGAAGCGATGGCGCAGGCCGTCTTCGCCGCCCGCAAGCGCGGCGAAACACAGCGGGAAGGCGTGCAGGCCGGCATCGCGATTCTCGCCAACCGGATTCAGCCGCTCGGCGTGCCGATCACGTTCGACATCTTCGGTCTCACCGCCTCGGCTACGGGCGATCTCGGCATCGGCCAGGTATGGGAGGATTTCATCACGGTCGCCGACGTCGTGTTGCCGATGGTGTACCCGAGCCATTACTACCGGGGGAGCTACGGACTCGCGTGGCCCAACGGGGAGCCCTATCGTGTGGTCCGGAACGCGCTGAGCGAAGCCATCGAGCGCTCGCGGCCGTTCGTGAAAGCGGCGACGATCCGTCCCTTCCTCCAGGCGTTCACACTCGGGCGCCGCAAGCCGCGTTACACCCCGCACGAAATCCGCGAGCAGATCCGCGCGGCGGAAGAGTTGGGCATCCGCACCTGGGTGCTGTGGAATCCCCGCAGCGTGTATCAACGCGATTCGCTCCGCCCCTACCGCGACGTCGCCACGATTACCGGTGGCGGGGGCGCTCAGTAGCGTCATATTTCCCACATGAAAAAGCTGTTGCTTCCCCTGGCGCTGGCCGGGACGCTCGGCGCGTGCTCTAATGCCGAGGGCGTCGATCCCGATGCGATTCCCGCAGCCCAGCTCCTTGCGGTCCGCATGGCGCTCGACTCGGCGTTCCTGCACGATACGACGTTGGACTCGGCCTTCACCGGGACGTCTGGTCTGTACGCACAGATGTCTACCGTCGTGTTCCCCTTCATGGATCGTGCCTCGCGCATTGTGCAGGGATCCGACACCACGCGTGTCGTGGGGGTCGAATTTGACGTCGATGCAACGCAAAATGGCTCGCGACTGACCATGAACCTGAGTGCGGTCCTCGCGTGGAAGGGCTACGATTCGACGAGCGGAACGATGGACACGGTCTGCTTCCTGCTCGGCGCAGACCGCGCGCCGGTGACCGATTCGCTATGGTCACGCTTTACGCTCGATACGGCTGGCACAGGCACGGGCTTCGTCATCCACCAGGCGCTGGACTCGACGACGACGAAGTGGCTGGCACGCGGCGGGCACTTGCGCACCACGTCGAGCCGGTACGGCTCGGCGCTGGGGACCGCGACGTTCTCGGTCTATCGTGGCATGCTGAATGGCGAGTTCGCGATCACCGCGAAGTCGGTTCCTGATTCCACGACGACGGTGTCGTCGGCTCTGGATTTTGGAAGTGGCGCGCGCGCGGTGAAGGTGAAGATCCGCGGTACCCTACCCTGATTTCGCGCTCTCCAGCACCATTCCCGGCGCCCACGCGGTGATGTAGCCGCTGATCGCCGAAGCGGCGACCGTGTATGGATTGGCGAGATAGAGTTGCCCCGGCCCTGAGCGGCCCGGGAAGTTGCGGTTGATCGCGCTGATCGTCACTTCCTCGCGCGTCTTCGAGACGCCCGGCCCCGCATTGATGCACGCGCCGCAGGACGGCTCCAGAAACGTGGCGCCCACTCGCTGGAACACGTCGAGATACCCTCGCTCCTCGCAATAGCGCTTCACGTCCTGAGACCCGCACTGAATGAAGAAGCGCACCCAGGGAGCCACCCGCTCGCCGCGTCCGGCGGCCTCCGCCAGCACGCGGGCGTACATGTCCATGTCTTCCTTCTTGCCCGCGGTGCACGAGCCGGCGTAGGCGATGTCCACCTTGATGCGTTCGGTGACGGCATCGATGTACAGCCCGTTCCCGGGATCGCCCGGCAGGGCAATCATGGGACGAAGCCCCGAGGCGTCGATCTCGATGACCTCGCAGTACTCCGCATCCGCGTCGCTTGCCAGGCCAGCGCAGAGCTGCTCGGCATCCATCCGGGACAGCTTGCGGTAGTCCATCAGGTACGCGACCGTCTTGTCGTCGGGCGCCACGTAGCCGGTAAACCCGCCGACTTCCGCCGTCATGTTCGTCATCGTGGCGCGCTCGTCTACCGACAGCGACTCGACAGCATCGCCACAGTACTCCACCAGCTTGCCGATCGCCCTCCCCATTTTCACGTACGGATGGCGCAGAACCTCGAGCATGAAGTCTTTGGCGGTCACGTTATCGGGCTTTCGGCCGGTGATGACCACTTTCACCGTCTCCGGCACCTGCAGCCGCACGTCCTTGGTGATCCAGGAATTGAAGATCGCCGTCGTTCCCACGCCGAACGCGACGCAGCCGACGGCGCCGGCGTGGGGCGTGTGCGAGTCGGAGCCGATGATCACCTGGCCCGGTAAGGCGTGCGATTCGAGAATCTTGGAATGACAAATCGCCTCGGAGCCATGATGACCGAGCCGCAGCTCGCCGTAGAGCTTGATGCCCTGCGCCGCCGCGAACTCACGCTGTTTCTTCTCGAGCTGTAACGCGACGTCGAGCAACCCTTCCTTCACCCGCTCAGGCGTCATCGCTTCCGGCAGGAACGTGAGGTGGTCGCGGAACATCAGGATGGAGCGGGGATCGTTGACCTTGGCGTCTCTGCCGACAAGCTGCTCGAAGAAGATCGCCGCCATCGGCGTGACGTACTCGTGGCTGAAGCGAATGTCCGTCAAGACGAATCCCTCATCGCCCGGCTTTACCGCGGGGACGCCGATCTTGCCTTTCGCGGGGTCTACGACCCAGCGCCGCGCCAGGATTTTCTCGCCCAGCGTCATGGGACGCCGCGGGGTCTGCGGCGGATGCAGCACCACCTGACCTTGCAACCGGGCCATGTTGTAATTGAAGAGCCCGCCGTGCTCGATGATGCCGCGCGTGATCTCCCCCTCGCCCGCGGTGAAGGCCGATAGCGGGATGTCCTCGCCGCGTTTCACCTTGTCGAGGATGGAGAAGTCGGTCGTCGTGAGCACGCCGAGGTTCTGGCAGTTTTCGCGGTAGATGCGCTCGATGCTCTCCGCGACGACAAGCTTTATCCCCGCGCACATCTCCGCGTACGGCGATTGCTCGCGCGAGGAGCCCTTGCCCCGGCGCTTGCCGCTCACGGCGGCCACGAAGCCACCGCGCTTCACGGAGCCGCGGGTGATCGGGAATTCGTCGCGGCACTTGAGGCCGAGGTAGGGGAATTCGCCCAGCGTCTCGTCGTAGTAGTAGCAGATGTACGCCGGGGTGATTTCGTCGGTCGAGATGTCGTCGCGCAGCTTGTTGGCTGGCGTCCAGACGGGATCATGGCCGGCGAGCTGCGCGCGCACGAAGCCGGGATCCTCGGTCAGATAAAGAATCCGGCCCTGCAGGCGAACATTTGTGTCGCGCATGCGCGAAGTATCTTCTTGGAGCCTCATGTTCGCAACCGCGTTGTTGCTCCTGCAAGCGACTTTCCAAAGCCCGCGCCTCGTCGAAAGCTCCGGCGTCGCGGTGAGTCATGCGTTTGCGGCGCGTTGCTCGTGCTCGGCGCACAGGCGATCGACGGGGAAGACATCGCCTTGGGGCCCTGCCCGCTGCCATTGCGATTCGACTGTACCGCGTCGATCGACGGCATTGGAGCAGTCCGGATACAAGCGGTGAGGTTGCGGTGTCCACTCTGGTGCAGACGCTCGACATTCGTCCCAACACTGAGGCGGGCCGAGTCGTTACGGGTGGGGCCATCCGGCGGGACGGCCGTCTGGTCGCCCTCAGGACGTACAACGAGCTCTACCTCTTCTATCCGGGAATCGGCGGACGCCTGATACTCGCGCGGGAGCGTCCATGCAACATCGCCGGGGTCGACAACGGCGGCGAGGCGATCGACTTTCTTGGTGACACGACCTTTGTCTTGACGAGCGAAGCCGGCGCGACCGGGCCGGGTACGATTCACACGGTCAGCTGCGGTCTCTAACGGGAGAAGACCAGTCGATGGCGATCAAATGGCTCCACACTGTCACGATGCTGGTTGTCGGTGCAACGAGCGCGGTCGCGCAACAGATCCCCGTGGATACGGCGGCGATGGACGCCCATCTGCGGTTTCTGGCGAGCGACTTACTCGAAGGCCGCGCTCCCGCCACGCGCGGTGGCAGGCTCGCGGCCCAGTACATTGCCGCGCAGTTCCAGGCGATGGGGCTGCAGCCGGCGGGAGAAAACGGCACGTATTTCCAGCCCGTTGCCCTCGTCGGGATGACTCCGCATCCGGCATTCGCATGGGGCAAAACGGGCAGCGCGCCAGACAGCCTCACCTACCGTGATGCTTTCGTGGCCTGGGGCGAACGGCCCGAAGCCGATATCGCCGCGACCGGCGACCTGGTGTTCGTGGGCTACGGCATTCGGGCGCCCGAGTGGCAGTGGGACGACTACAAGGGCACCGACCTGCACGGCAAGGTGCTGCTGATGCTCGTGAACGACCCGGGTCTCGTCGACTCCACGGTATTTCTTGGAAAGATTCTCACCTATTACGGCCGCTGGACCTACAAGCTCGAGGAGGCGGCCCGCCAAGGCGCTGCCGGTGCGATCCTGGTGCACACGACGGAAAGCGCGACCTATCCGTGGGAAGTGGTGCGCGGATCGTGGTCCGTCGAGCAGTTCAAGTTGGACCAACCCTATTCTCCCAGCATCGCGTTCGCCGGTTGGGTGACGGAAAGCGCTGCCCGCGCTGCGCTCGCCAAGGCCGGGCTGAATCTGGACTCGCTGAGCCGCGCGGCGGCGCGCCGAGACTTCCGTCCGGTCGCGACCGGATTGCAGGCCGTGGTGCGCGTGCACAGCGATCTGCGGCGCGTCGAGTCGGAAAACGTCGCGGCACGGCTACCTGGGCGGGGGCGCGACCCGCAGCTCGCCGCTCAAGCGGTGCTCCTGACCGCGCACTGGGACCACAAGGGGATCGGCCCCGCCGTGCGTGGGGACTCGATCTACAACGGTGCGGAGGACAACGCATCCGGCATCGCGGCCATGCTCGGCGCAGCGAAGGCGCTGACGCAGCTGCCCCGGACGGCGCGGTCCATCCTGTTTGTGGCGACTACGGCAGAGGAGAGTGGCCTGCTCGGCAGCGAGGCGTACGTGCAGCGGCCGCTGCTGCCGCTCGCCCAGACCGCCGCGGTCTTGAACCTCGATGTAACGAACGTTCGCGGCGCGACGCGCGACATCGGCGCCCTCGGCATGGACCGCTCGACGCTCGGTCCGCTGTTTGAGTCCGCCGCCCGCGCGGAGGGTCTGACGGTGGAGTCGCAGCCCGACATACGCGGCTCGTTCTTCCGTTCCGATCACTTCCCATTCGCTCGTTCCGGCGTCCCGGCGTTGTCGATCAAGCCCGGCGTCGATTTCGTCGGACGTCCGAAGGGGTGGGGCCAGGAGCAGGAGAACATTTACAACGAGCAGCGCTATCATCAGCCGAGCGACGAGTATCAACCCACGTTCCGCTACGCGGGGATGGCGCAGGAGGTTCGCGTGACCGTACGGACCGCGCGGGCGATCGCAAACGCCCCTGGCCTGCCGCGCTGGCTGCCCGCCTCGGAGTTTCAGCGCCCAGAGCCCTAACGGGAACATCAAGGGGGATAATGGGTTAACCACAGGCGATTGCCCTTTGTGCTGGGGACGGATAAGTTGCGCGCGCTTTTGACCTAGCAGCACCAGCTGGTCCGACCTCCTACCACTGGAGCGGCGGTTGGAGATTCCCTCCACACATACCGTGCCTCTGTCGTGGCTATACGAGGCCGCCAGTCTCCCCATCCAGTATCGCACTCTGACTGAAGTCGTCCCCGAGCAGTCGCGCGACATCGAACGAGTCGCGGCGCTGCGCGAGGAGATCGTGCGTTACAAGGAATCGCTCGCGATCATCCGCAAACAGAAGGACACGGGGTTGTGGGGAGGGAATCTGCTCGCGCCCGCGCCCTCGAAGGCCATGGGGTGGAAAGAAGTCGGAACGATCTTTCAGTACCGCCGGCTGCTCGAGCTCGGCTGGCCCCCGGACGGCCGCTCGTTCCGTTTCGCCGATCGCTTTCTGTTTCGCCTGCTCTCGCGGGATGACGATCCCGCGCTGCTGGTCGAGTTCCAGCGCGCCGCCAAAGCCGACCCGGGCCTTGGCCTGTGGGCCCGCAGTATGGGCGCGCAGGCGGCTGCGGCAGCACTGGCTCGGGGTGCCCATCAAGATGATCCGCGGCTACGCGGCGCGGCGCATCGCATCGCGAGTGACATCTCGATGTACTTGCGAAGTGACGTGGCTCAGAAGCCGTTCCGGAAGGCCCACGGCAAGACGGTGCTGGATCCGCTCGTGTATCCCCCGACGGTGTTCTCGGTCGAGATGCTCGCCTTCATGCCGGCGGTCCAGCGCGAGCGCGCCGGCTTTCTCGAGCGGCTGGCGGCCTATTTCTCGATTCCCACCCCACGTCGGGCCTTCTCGATCCTGGCGGGAAAGAAGACGTTCCCACCGCTGTTCGAGCTGCTCGGCGACCCCCTGCACGCGGACGCCCAGGGGCGGGTAACGGACGTGGCATTCGCCGCTTACTGGCTGGAGTTGTTGGCTCGGCTCGGCATCGTGCGCCAGGTACCAAGTGCGGCGAAAGTGCTGGCTCGGCTCTACAGCGAAACCGACGATCAAGGGGTTTGGAGTCCCGCTGGACTTCGTGTCATGCCCAAGTCCACTAATCCTGTGGTATCGCACTACTTCCCTCTCGAAGGCCCTGGCAAGAGCCCCGCACAGCGCCAGACCGACGTGACGTTCCGCTTGGCGCTCATCGCCAGGCTGCTCGGGATGCCCTTGAATATCGTCTGACATAGCTGTTTCGGAACAACGTAGTAGTATTTGCTACTACAATGACAGTCGATTTGACGCCATTCGGGTTCACGCCGACCGAGTCGCTCGTCTACACGACACTGCTGCGACTGGGCCCGACGACCGGCTACGCCGTCGCGCGCGGGGCGCGCCTCGCCCGGGCGAATGCCTATGCGGCGCTGGAGGGATTGGTTACTCGCGGCGCCGCAACGCGGACGCCGCCACCCGCTCGCCCGGCTCGCTATCGGCCGACCGATCCGCAGGCTCTGATCGCGCAGCTCGCCATGGTCCAGGGGGAAGCGTTGGATCGATTGGGCCGCGATTTGCGCGGGTTAACACGTCCCGGCGATCCGGTGACCCGAGAAGTGTCCGGCAGCCGGGCGGTGGCGAATCTCGTGCAACAGTTGGTCGCCCGGGCCGAGCGCCGGGTAGAAGGGATAATGGCGGGCGAGTTGTGGCGGCCCACGCTACCCGCCTGGCGCCGCGCGGCTGAGCGGGCGCAGATCCAGTTGCTGATCCGCGGTGACCTGCCGCCGGACCCGCCCTCCTGGATCACGCCGGCCGCCGAGGATGCACCGGACGCGACGATACTCGTGATCGACGAGTCACAGCTGGTGATCACCGCGGGCGAAGCAGAGGCCATCGCCGGCCTTTGGACTTCCCATCCCCTTGTCGTGCAGCTCGCGCGACGCGCTCTGCAAACCATCTCGTGAGCGCGCAAATGATGGTGGGCTGCGTACTGCTGCTTTCGAGCGCCTGCCGTGCTGCCCCGATTCCTGAAGCGCAGCGCTATCCAGCCGGGACGCCGTTTCGCGCTCAATACAGAACGATCGACGGCACGCGCCTCCGAATGATCGATTCGGGCAACGGGACGCCCGTGGTGTTCATTCACGGGATCGGAGCATCGTTGTATGGCTGGCGCTACGCGCTGCCGGCAGTCGTAGCGGCCGGCTACCGCGGCGTGGCGTTCGACAATCGCGGGTTTGGATTCTCGGATAAGCCGGCGCACGGATACAGCAACGGGGCGTATGCGCATCTGGTCGTTGCGCTGCTGGACTCGCTCGGCATCTCGAGCGCGGTCCTCGTGGGGCATTCGATGGGTGGCGCCATCGCTGCCGAGGTCGCTCTCGCGAATCCGGATCGGGTGCGCGGCATGGTTCTGATCGACGCGGCCGGCTACGGCGTCCGGTGGCCCGGCGTCCTGAAGATCGCGCGCTGGCGGTTTCTGGGAGCCATGGCCACGACATTTCGAGGACGCTGGGCCACGGGCCGGATTCTTCGATCGACGTTCGCCGATCCCCGCAAAGTCACCGAAGCCGACGTCGATCAGTACTACGCCCCCGTTCCGGATCGGGACTATGGGCGTGCCTTGCGAGGTGTGCTCCGGGAGTTCAGGTTCGACAGCCTCGGCGGACGCCTCGGCACCGTGCAGACACCGACGCTGATCCTGTGGGGCGACGCCGACCGGTGGATTTCGCTGCGCGACGGCAGCCGGTTTGCGCGCGAGTTGCCGCGCAGCGAGTTCGTCGTTGTGGCGCACAGCGGCCATGACGCGGCCGAGGAATCGCCCGATCAAGTGAACCGCTTGCTGCTGGATTTCCTCAAGGAAGGTCTGTCCCGCATTCCGGAGAACGTCGCATGGTCCACGCCGTTATCGCGCTCCTCGCGCTCCAGCAACCGCTAGACTCCGCCTACACCGCCAAGATCCGTGAGCTGACGACTGAGCCCCGATTCAACACGGAGCTGACCGACCATCTGCCCGCCGACCCCCGGGTACCGACCCCGTTCAAAGTCCTCGGCTATGTGCCGGGCACGGTCGGCCGGCTGTCGTACGTCGCGGATATCACGCGGTATTTCCGGGCGCTCGATGAAGCATCGCCGCGGGTAAAGGTCTTTGACTTGGGGACCAGCGATGAGGGCCGGCCCATGATCGTGGCCGCCATCGCGGATTCGGCGACGATCACCCAGCTCGACCGCTATCGCGACATTACCGCGGCATTGGCCGACCCGCGACGTCTGACAGCCGATTCGGCGCAGCGGCTGATCGCGACGGGGAAGCCGATCTACTACGCGACCGGTTCTATCCATTCGCCCGAGACAGGCTCGCCGGAAATGCTGATGGAGCTGGCCTACCGGCTTGCGACGGAAGACACGCCACTTATCCGGCAGATTCGCGACAGCATCATCACACTCATCACGCCCGTGACCGAGGTGGATGGCCGTGACCGGATGGTGGACATCTACCGCTACCGGAAGGCGAACAAGAACATCGGGCCCGGCCTCATCTATTGGGGGAAGTACACGGCCCACGACAACAATCGCGACGGCATGGTGATGTCGCAGGTTCTGACGCGCACGATGATGAACACGTTCTTCGCCTGGCATCCCACGGTACTGCATGATCTCCACGAGTCCGTCCCCTTCCTCTATACCTCCACAGGAACGGGACCGTACAACCGCGAGCTCGATCCGATCGTCATCAGCGAATGGCACGAGCTGGCATTCCAGGAGATCACCGAGCTGACCAGGCGCGGGTTACCGGGAGTCTGGACCCACGACTTCTACGACGGTTGGACGCCGAACTACATGTTCTGGGTGGCGAACGGCCACAACTCCATCGGCCGCTTCTACGAGACGTACACATCGCGCGGCGCCGACTGCCACACCGTCAAGCTCCCGGAGCGACAGACCTCGATCGAGTGGTTCCGTCCCAATCCGCCGCTCAACGGGGTGCGCTGGTGCATCCGCAACAACATCAACTACCAGCAGTCGGCCCTCCTCATCGCATTGAACTACATGGCGCGCAACGGGCGCCGCTACCTCGATCAGTTCTATCGCAAGGGCGTGCGCGCCGTCGAGCGTGGGCGCGCGAAGGATGGACCGAACGCGTATCACATTCCCGCGGGCCAGGCGCGTGCGGTCGAGGCTGCGAATCTCGTCAACCTGCTCCGCTTTCACGGCATCGAGGTACGACGCGCCGATCGCCCGTTCAAAGCGGCAGGCATGGACGTCGCGGCGGGTGATTACATCGTGCGCCTCGACCAGCCCTATGGCCCGCTCGCAAAGAGCTACTTCAGCAAGCAGGACTACGGCCCCGACGATCCACGGCCGTACGATGATACGGGCTGGACGCTGCAGTACGTGCGGAACGTCGCGCTCCATGCGATCAACGACACCAGCGTGTTGCGCGCGCCCGCGACGCTGATGACCGCGGATGCGCGTGTGAAAGGTCAGGTGACCGGCGTCAGGGCTCCCGCGGCGTATCTGATCGCGCCGACGACCGAGAGCGGGCTGATCCAATTCCGCTTCGCCTTGCGCGATGTCCGGATGTGGGCGAGCGAGGACTCGTTTACGCTCGATCGACGGACCTGGGGGCGTGGAACAACGATCGTCTCAGCAGGCGACGGCGCGGACAGCCGCATCACACAAGCCGCGGAGTCGCTCGGTTTGAGCGTCACCGGCGTGCGGCCGGTACCACAGGTTGCGCGGCACGAGCTGGACGTGCCCCGCATTGCGTTGGTGCACTCCTGGCTCAACACGCAGAATGAAGGGTGGGTGCGGTACGCCTTCGATGTCCTGGGGATCCCGTACACGTATCTGAGCGTGCAGCAGCTCAAAACCCTAGACCTCTTGAAGCAGTTCAACGTGCTCATGCTTCCGTACGTCAGCAACAACGCGCAGCAAATCGTGAACGGGTTGCCGATGAACGGCCCGCCGATTCCGTGGCGCCGCACTGCCGAGACCCCCAACCTCGGCGGAATGGATTCGACGGACGACGTGCGCCCCGGCATCGGCCTCGAGGGCGTGACGGCGCTCAGCCACTGGATAGACGCGGGTGGCGTGGCGATCACGGAGGGCGGCACTTCCGCCGTGTTCACGGATTACGGCGTGACCCGGGGCGTCGACATCACCCCGGCGAAGCAGCTGCGCGCGTCGGGCGGGATCTATCGTGCCGTCCTAAAGGACGGGCGCAGTCCGATTGCGTACGGATATGCCGACACGTTGGCGGTCTACTTCAACCAGGTGCCGCTCTTCCAGCTGGACACCAGCACCGACATTCCTGAGGATCAGGATGCGGGCCTGACCGCGGAGCAAGCGCGAGCGCGGCCGCGGGTCGTCCTGAGCTTTCATCAGAAGCGTGACTCGCTGCGGCTGTCCGGTTTGCTCGTCAGTGGAGAGGAGCTGGCTGGTCGCCCCGCGGTGCTCGACGCCCCCGTCGGTCAGGGGCACGTGGTGCTGTTCGCGATCCGTCCGTTCTGGCGGTGGGAGACACAGGGGAGCTTCGCGCTCGTGTTCAACACGATCCTGAACTGGAACGATTTGGGCGTGAGTTGGCCCGCGGCGCCGAAGCCGAATACCCGGCCAGTGGCGGCGCCAGACGACGGGCCTTAGATTTCATCAACCGAACGGTTGATGAAATCGCCAATGCCACCTAAGTTAAGCAATGATAGGGCATTACGAATTGTCGCGGCGGCCCGCGAAGAGTTTGCTCGGCGCGGCTTTGCGGGCGCGCGCGTCGAACAGATCGCGCGGCGCGCGGGCGTCAACAAGCAACTGCTGTTCTACTACTACCACTCGAAGCGCGGCCTTTTCCAAGCGGTCCTAACTGAGTCCGCCGGTGAGCTGGAAACCGCTCTGACGAGTCTATCGCTCACCGCTGGTGGGCCGCTCGAACGCCTGCGGCTCACGCTGCAAGCCCAATTCGAGTTTCTGGCGCGCCATCCGCAGATGGTCGCGCTGTTGGGACAGGGAAGCCGCCCCGGGGCGGGGGGGGGAGGGGGAGCCGCCTTCGCGCCCGCTATTAATCGCCTGGTCGTGCTGCTCGCCGAAGGTCAGGGCCTGGGCCAGGTACGGGACGATCTCGACCCGCACCTCGCCGCCGCTCAGGCGCTGATCCTCATGGTGGGTTACCTCAGCCTGGAAGCGGTTGTCGCTGCCAGCGCGCGGCCGCTCGGCGCCGATGAGCCGGCGCTGCGCGAGCGGTGGCGCGAGGCAGCGGTCGAGCTAGTGGTGGGCGGTGTGAGCGCGCGCTAGGCCGAGTGGCGCTTCGGTTTCGAAGATCAGATGGCCGGACTCGAATCGGGCGCCGCGCAATGCGAGGCTCAGTACGTCGCCCAACTCCTCGACCAGGTGCACATCGAGCGTCTTGCGGGCCTCCTCCGGCAGATCTTCGAGATCCCGCTCGTTTTCTTTCGGCAGAATGATCGACGTGATTCCCGCTCGAATTGCGCCGAGCACCTTCTCTTTCACGCCGCCGATCGGCAGCACGCGGCCACGCAGCGTGACCTCGCCCGTCATCGCGATGTCGTGGCGCGCCGGCCGGCGCGATAGCGCCGAGACGAGCGCGGTCGCCATCGTCACGCCTGCGGAGGGGCCATCCTTCGGAATAGCACCCGCCGGCACGTGCACGTGAATGTCCGTGTCGACAAACGCGCCTTCGGGAATACCGAGTAATTCGGCATGCGACTTCGCATAGGTGAGCGCAGCGCGCGCCGATTCCTTCATGACGTCACCGAGCTGTCCGGTGAGGACCAGCTCCCCCTTGCCGCGCATGACGCTGGCTTCGACGAACATGATGTCGCCGCCCACCGGGGTGTAGTACATGCCCGTCGTCACGCCGACCTGATCCTCGCCGGCCATGCGCTCGGGATGCACCTTCGGCCGGCCGATCAGGTCCGGAATATCCTGCGGTCCGACCGTGACGTTCTCCACCGCCCCATCGGCGATTTTGCGGGCGACTTTGCGGCCCAGCTTGCCGATTTCGCGTTCCAGCTGGCGCACGCCGGCCTCGCGCGTATAGCTCGAGATGATCTCGCTCAGCGCCCGGTCACTCAGCGTCAACTGCCCGGCCAGCAGGCCGTTTTCGCGCAGCTGTCGCGGCACCAGGTAGCGCTTGGCGATTTCGAGCTTTTCCCGCTCGGTGTAGCCCGCAAAGTTGACGGTCTCGAGCCGGTCGAGCAGCGGTCCGGGAATGCTCTGCAAGAAGTTCGCGGTCGCAATGAAGAGCACTTCGGAGAGGTCGAACGGCACGCCGAGGTAATGGTCCGTGAACGAGTCGTTCTGCGCCGGATCCAGGACCTCGAGTAGCGCCGCCGCGGGGTCTCCCTGGAACGAAATGCCCAGCTTGTCGACCTCATCGAGCAGGAAGATCGGGTTCTTCGCACCGGCCTGCTTCATCCCCTGGATGATGCGGCCCGGCATGGCACCGACGTAGGTGCGCCGGTGGCCGCGGATATCCGCCTCATCGCGCGCGCCACCAAGGGAAATGCGGACATACGGCCGGCCCATCGCGCGGGCAATCGACTTGGCGATCGAGGTCTTGCCGACGCCCGGCGGACCGACGAACAGCAGCGTCGGCGCGCGCGCGGCGCGGTCGTCCTCATTCCCCGGCGCTGCCTCCTTCGGCTGGCGCTGGCGCAGCTGGCGAACCGCGAGGAACTCGAGCACCTGATCTTTGACATCCTGAAGCCCGTAGTGGTCCTCCTCGAGGATCTCGGCCGCTCGCTTCAGATCGAGCGACTCATCCGCCCGCTTGCTCCAGGGCAGCTCGGCGACGGTTTCGAGATAGGTCCGGATGACCTGCGCTTCCATCGATTCGCGACCGGCGCGCTCGAGGCGTGCCAGCTCCCGATCGACTTCCTTGCGGGCAGCCTCCGGCAGCTCGAGTGCGTCGAGGCGCTTCTTCAAATCATCCGCCTCAGCGGCCTCGCCTTCCTCACCCAGCTCCTTGCGGATTGCCTTCATCTGCTCGCGCAGCAGCATTTCGCGCTGCCGCTCGCCCAACTCCTCCTGGACTTGCGACTTGATGTCTTCCTGCGCGTCGAGCACCGCGATCTGGCGTTGGACGTGGACTATCACCCGGCGCAGCCGGTCCTCCACGGCCAGCGTCTCCAGCAGCTGCTGGCGCTCGACCGATTGGATATCGAGGTGCCCGGCAACGAGATCGGCGAGGGCGCCGGGGTCACTCACGCCCTCCAGGACCTGCTGCACGACCTCGGCCGGCAGGCCCGACTTCTGTCCCAGCTCGGCGGCGCGCTCGCGGACCTCGCGGTGCAACGCTACGAACGCAGCATCCTTCTCATTGAGAGGAGGAAGATCGGGCGTTTCGCGAACCGTGGCTTCGAGATAGCCGTTGGTCTCAGAATAGTGGACGGCGGTACCACGGCCTTCGCCATGCAGGATCAGCTGGACACCGCCAAGATTCCGCTGGACCTGACTGATGCGCGCGATCGTGCCGGTGGTATAGAGCACACCGGGGGATACCTGATCGACGTTCTCCTTCTGGGCGACGGCGAAGACCTTGCGGTCGGCTTGCTTGAGGGCGGCTTCTATGGCACGTAATGTCGCGGGACGGCCCGCACCGATCGGCGTCGCGACGCCCGGAAACAACACGGCATCGCGTAGCGGCAGTACGGGCAGAGTCATCCGGTCTGACATTGGCATCTCCGATTGTAAGTTGCGTGGCTTGTATTCCGGTATGCGGAATGCACCGACCATGCCACTAAAAAACGCCGGTTGCGGCAGGTCCGTTCCGGATTACGCCGCCAAAGCGGCGCTTGGCTGCCAACTCGACGCTTGAAGAGTATCTTTTTGACCTCGAATGAATTGTAGAACGGCATGACCGACCTGCTGGCGCAGCGGCTCAGCCAGGCCCTTGGCTCCTCCTTTACCCTGGAGGGGGAGATTGGCCGCGGCGGGATGGGGGTCGTCTACCATGCGCGGGATGAGCGGCTCAAGCGGAAGGTGGCGGTCAAGGTCCTGCCGCCGGAGCTCGCCTTCCGTGAGGAAATCCGCATCCGCTTCCTGCGCGAGGCGGAAACGGCCGCGCGCTTGTCCCATCCGCACATCGTGCCGATTCACTCCGTCGGCGAAGGACCGGACGGCCTCGTCTATTTCGTGATGGCCTACGTGGATGGGGAGTCGCTCGCGGCGCGCCTCAAACGCCGCGAGCGACTGCCGCCTGAAGAAGCCCGCCGCATCATGATGGAGACGGCTGATGCATTGGGAGCGGGACATGCCCTCGGCATCATCCACCGCGACGTCAAGCCGGACAACATCCTGCTCGAAGGCAGCCGCGGCAGGACCGTCCTCACCGATTTCGGAATCGCCAAGGCGCTGACCTCGACCACGGGGCCCGGAACACTGACGGCCACTGGTGTCGCGATTGGCACACCACACTATATGAGCCCGGAGCAGGCCGCGGGCGATCGCGAGATCGACGGACGCTCGGACATCTACAGCCTGGGCGTCGTCGGCTACCAGATGCTCGCCGGTGAGTTGCCTTTCTCGGCGCCGACCGTTCCGGGATTGCTGCTCAAACAAATCACCGAGCAAGCGCCCAACCTCCAGGACAAGACACCGACCTGCCCGGACGATCTGGCGTCGTGCGTCATGCGCTCGCTCGAGAAAGAACCGGAAGCGCGTTGGCCGACAGCAGACGCGCTGCGTCGCGCGCTCGAATCGCGCACCGCGCCGCCGTACCGCCCATCGCGCCGCACCAGCGGCGGGGCGGGCGCGGCTCGCGGTAACACGCGCCTGGGCGGTGGCGGGGGTGGCGGGGGTGGACCCCCGGCGCGGCTCTCCGGCGGTGGCCGCCCCCTGGAACGGCGCCGCGCGAGCCGGCCCACGAAGCGCGATCCGAAGTCTGACCTGACGCCGGCCGGCGAGCCGAAGATGGTCGCGAAGTTCCGTGACGGGTTCGTCTCCTGGGCTTCGGTCTGTGGCGGGTTGATGCTGATCGACATGATTCAGGGCGGCGGCCTCGGGTGGTCGTTGTTCGTGACCGTCCCGTGGGCCGCCTTTGGCCTGCTGCCGCAGTACATGAAGCTGTGGCAGACGGGTTATTCCTGGCGCGACGTGCTGAACCGTCCAGCCGCGCCCGACGCGCAGCAGGCGCTGGGGGGCGCGGGGTGGGGGGGGGGCGGTTCCGGCGGAGGGCCACGCCGCAATCTGCCTCCGCCCAAAGCCGATGAATTCGGGCACAACGTCGACAAGGTCCGACAGGTGCGCAACGATCGGGAAGCGATTCTCAAGATCATGGAGCGCGTCCCGACGTCGGAGCGAAAGCTGTTGCCCGACGTCGTGGCGACGGTCGACGGGCTGCTCAAGCGCGCCGAGGAGCTCGCGCGGATGCTGCATGGCATGAGCGCCGACGTCGACGATGGCGCGCTGGAGCGCATCGAGGTGCGGATCGAGGCGGTGAAGCGCTACGAAGAGGGGAGCGAGCGCGAACGACAGCTCTCATTGCTCGAGCGGAACCGTCAGGCGTTGAGCGATCTGCTCAGCAGGCGGCGCAACGTCGAGGAGCAAATCGAATCGTGCGTCCTCGCCATGCAGAATGTGCGCTTCGACTTGCTACGGCTACGGTCTGCCGGCGTCGCGGCGGTGCTGAGCGATCTGACGCACGCGACGCAACAGGCGCGCGCGCTGTCGCGCGATGTGGATCACGTCATTGCGGCCGCGGGCGAGATCCGCGACGTCCTCAGTGCTTCGCCTTCCCCCCTGCAGCAGCCCGGCGGGCCGAGGTCCCAGTCCCCACCGTAGGCTCCTGACCGGCCCAGCATTCCCGTACCAGCGCGGGACCGTTGTCACGCTGTAGCGCGAAATCCAACAACTCGACGAAGCTCGCGGCGGCCTCCTCGCAGCGTCCCGCACGTAGGGCAGCGACCGCGGCGAGCTCGCGGTACCGCGCCGAGCCGGGACGACGTGCCGCCGCGTAGCCGAGCACGCTGTCGGCCTGGGGCGCCGGCGCGTCCAGGGCAATCTGGCCGAGCGCTTGGGAGAGGAATTCTCCGGGGAAGGGATGGTGGAATGTGCCTTCGGCCGCGCTGAGTGCACCACGCGCCTGGATCGCGGCCTCCGACCAGCGGGAGCCCCGCACGGCGAGCAACGAAAGTGCGGCGCGTGCCTGCGCGGTGTCCGCACCCGCGGCCAGCGCCTCCCTGAGCGCCATCGCGGCTGACGGCTTGTTACGCGCCGCCGCCAGCAGCGCACGCATCAACAAAGCGTCGGGGCGTGGCGTGCGAGCGATGACAACGTTGAGAAGCGAATCCGCTTGTGCCGTATCGCCGAGCGCGAGACGAATGCCCGCGGTGCGAACGCTCCACTCCGCCACATCCGGTTGCGCGCGATGGGCGGCCTCGAGGTAGGGGAGTAGACTCGCGTCACTGCGCCGCGCCGCGAGGATCCGCAGCAGCTGGAACGGCGACGTCGCGTCTCCCCGGTTGCCGATCTGCACGAGCGAGTCGAAAACGGCATAGGTCCCGCCGTCGGGATCGAGGAAGCGTCGTGCCGCGACAAACTCGAGCCGCGGCCGGTCATCGCTGTGGCGAAAGGTCGCGCGCGTTACGAGACGTGCGACGCCGGAGTCCCCGAGGAGTAACCGGCCGGCGTACTGGTCCGGCGATTCGACGTTCAGCCACTCGCGCGACAGCGTTCGTACTGCACTGCCCGGACGCAGCAACAGCGTCAACCAGTCGTGGTCGTAGGTGAGCGGACGCGCCGACGCGAGCACGATCAGGTCGGCCGTGCCTCCGAACCAGACGTTGATGTGGGGGAACACCTCGTGCAGGCTGCGCACGATCCCGGCGACGACCGGCAGCGGCAGCTGATACAGCTGGATCCATTGGCAGAAGACGCCGTCATCGGCGAGCCGCGCTTTGGCGATGCGGAAGAACTCGGGCGTGTAGAGCGTCGCGATGCCCGCAACCCACGGATTGGACGGCTCGGAAACGATCACGTCGTAGCGTTCGCGATCCAGTTGGAAGGCGCTGCGTGCATCGTCGACGACGACCGACGCTCTGCGCCGGGCAAGCACCGAGTCGTTCACGGCGAGAAAGAAGCTGTCCATCTGCACGACGGCCGGCTCGATCTCGACCACCTTGACGCGCGTCAGCCCGGGCACGCTGGCAAGCACGTGGGCGGTCACGCCCGTTCCGTACCCGATCACCAGCGCCGACGTCGGCGCGACGCGCGCCGCCGCGGGCGCCAGGCCGAGCATGATCTGCGTGTCCATGTCGCCGCGGTCGGATCCGTCGACCTTGCCGTTCACCCGCAGCGACCGGCCCGTTTCACCTTCCCACACACTCACGGTGGCATTCGGGCCTTCGCGGTACGCCAGCTGGCGCACGCCACGGTGCGTCAGGAACCGCTGCCGCTCCGCCTTGTCCATACGCTGGCGCGCGTAGATCGTGGGGCCGAGGTCGATGAGGCGAGTACTCCACCCCGGCGCCGCCGCAGCAGACAACAGGGCCAGGGTGCCTAATGCGCCTCCCGCCAGCACGCGCACCCGCAGGCGCCGGTGCTCGGCTGAGGCTTCGGCGACACCGCGCGCGGCGAGTGCCGCAAGCGCGAGTGCGGCAAGGCCGTTGACGACGAGACCGACGCGCAGCGTGACCTGGGTTCCCAGCACCACGACGAGCAAGAATCCGGTGAACACCGCGCCGAGTATGCTGCCGATCGTGTTGAGGGCGTAGGCCGCGCCGACATCGGCGCCGCGCGCCTGGCGCGTGCGTGCCGTGAGATCGGTGAGCAGCGGGAACGTCATCCCCATGCCGATCGCCGGAATCAGGACGACTGCTCCGACCGCCACACCCATGAGCCCCAAGCGGGACGCCGCGCTCAGGTCGGGAATCTGGAACACGGCAATGATGTAGGACGGCAGGAATCCAAAGAACAGAAACAAGGCGGCGGCGCCGACGCCCGTCACCCCTTGCGCCAGCGCAGCGCTCGCGGCCGTATCAGCGCGCGGCAAGCTGCGCCGGGCGACCAGCACGCTGCCGAGGCCGATGCCGAGGAGGAAGACCAGCAGGATCAGGGTGAAGGCATAGGTGGATCCGCCGACGACCATCACCAGGACGCGAGTCCACGCGATCTCGTTGAGCAAAGCGGCAAAGGCGGTGAGGCCGAGCAGGATCAGGGCCAGAGTTCTCAAGTGATCACGAGTCGGTATTGGTTCTTCCCCGGGCTGGCGCCCGGGGTCAAGGACACTCTGGTCGCGCCCCAGCGCGATCGCAGCGGCGCCAATCGCGAGGTTGACCGCGGCCGTCGCCCAGAGCGAGGCACGAACACCGGCAAACTCGATCAGAAAGAATCCGGCGAGCGCGGTGCCGGTCATGGCACCGAGCGTATTCAGGCCATAGAGACGGCCAAGCCACGGCTTCAGCAGCCCCCGATCCTCGCCCATGAGCGCCCGGGTCAACACCGGCAGGGTGCCGCCCATGAGTGTCGTGGGGATGAGCAACACGAGCGCGGCGAGCCCGAAGCGCAGCGCTACGGTGACTGCGCCGCCTTCGAGGCCGAGCGCGCCCGCGATTCCGATGTAGGCCCAGTGTGCGAGCGCGAGCACCAACGGGGAGATGATGCCGAAGACGCCGATCGCGATCTCGAGCCAGCCGTACAGCACCGCCGGGCGCGGCGAGCGATCCGCCATGCGTCCCAGCAGCCAGGCACCCAGGCCGAGGCCGCCCATGTAGGCGGCGACGACGGTCGTGACCGATTGAATTGTCGACCCGAAGGATTGATACAGGACGCGGACCCAGAGGAGCTCGTAGATGAGCCCGGTGGCGCCCGACAGAAAGAATAGGAATGTGTAGGCGAGTGCCGGCTTAGAACGCATGCAGCTCGCGCATCGCCTGCGCGAGATCCTCCACCTGGGGCAAAATGTAGTCCTCGAGGTCGGGCGCGTACCCGACGAACGTGTCCGTCGACGCCACGCGCTTGACCGGCGCGTCCAGCCAGGGGAAGCACTGGTCCGCGATACGCGCCGCGATCTCGGCGCCGTAGCCCCACGACTGCGCGTCTTCGTAGGCGACGATCACGCGGTTGGTCTTGCGGATGGAGGCTTCGATCGTGCCCCAGTCCACGGGCGACAGCGAGCGCAGGTCGATGACTTCGACGCTGATGCCCTCGCTCTCCTCCAGCCCCTTGGCGGCGACGAGCGCACGCTGCACCACCGCTCCATACGCGACCACCGTCAGCGCCGTCCCCTCCCGCACCACCTTCGCTTTCCCGAACGGAATCATGAAGTTGGGGCCGGGATTCGGGGCTTTGTTGTAGGTCTGGCGGTAGAGGTGCTTGTGTTCGAGGAAGAGGACGGGATCGTCGCAGCGAATCGCCGTGCGCAGCAGCCCGTTGGCATCCAGGGCGGTGGACGGGCAGATGACCCGCAGCCCCGGAACGGACGTGAAGACGACGGCGCCGGTCTGCGAGTGGTACACGGAGCCGCCCTTCAGGTAGCCGCCGTACGTCACGCGCACGACCACCGGCGCGCTGAATGCGTTGCTCGAGCGCCAGCGGATCGTCGCCAGCTCGTTGCGCAGCTGGTGATATGCCGGCCAGATGTAATCGAAGAACTGGATTTCGACGACGGGCTTCAGCCCGCGCGTCGCGAGGCCGACCGCGCGTCCGATGATGTTGGCTTCGGCGAGCGGCGAGTTGTAGACGCGGGTGCCGCCGAACTGGCGCTGCAGGCCCCACGTCACCTTGAACACGCCGCCTTTGCCCTTCACTTCCTTCAGGTATTGCTCCCGGCTGACGTCCGCGACGTCCTGGCCGAAGACGACGATGCGCGGGTCGCGCGTCATCTCGTCTTTCATGCACCCATTCAGCAAGTCCACCATCGTGGTGGGCTCGCCGGTAAAGTGCGGATCTTCTTCGGTATCGAATTGCTCAGACGTCGGATCGACGTCGGGCGAATAGACCCAGAGCAGCGCGGATTCCGGCTTGGGTTGCGGCGACGCGAGCGCCATGTCCGCCGCGACCTGTATCTCTTCTTCCACCTGAGCCTTGATGGCCGCGATCTCGGACGCCGTGGCGACGGCCTCGTCGAGCAGGCGTTTGGGGAACGCGGTCACGGGGTCACGCTTGGCTTCTTCCTCGCGCTCGCGCGGAGGTTTGTAGAGAATCTCATCGTCGGACAGCGAGTGCGAGTACGGCCGGATTACGTGCGCGTGCACCAACGCCGGCCCCTTGCGCTGCCGGCACCACTCCGCGGCGCGAGTGATGGCTTCGTAAGAGGCCACCGGGTCGCAGCCGTCCACCTCTTCGATGCAGAGATTGGGGAAGTTGCTCACCAGCTTGGATACGGAGCCGCCGGCGGTCTGCACCTCGATCGGCACCGAAATCGCGTATTTGTTGTCCTCGATGAGGAACAGCACCGGCAGCTTGAGGTTGGTGGCGCTGTTCAACGCTTCCCACCACTCGCCCTCGCTGGTCGTGCCGTCACCGGCGGAGCAGTAGACCATCTCGTCGCCGTGGATCGGCTTGTCCTTGATCTCGTCGATCCGGTCGTAGCGGAGCCACGCCTCCGCGCAGCCGACCGACTGGAGGAATTGCGTGCCGGTGGGGCTCGACTGGCTCACGATGTTGAGCTGCTTATGGCCCCAGTGGGAAGGCATCTGGCGGCCGCCCGAATTGGGGTCGTCCGCGGCCCCGACCCCCGCGAGCAGCATCTCCGTCGGCGTCATGCCGAGGGTCAGAGCCAGGGCCCGGTCGCGGTAGTATGGATAGAACCAATCGTAGCCGGGCCGCAGCACCTTGCCGGCGGCGACGAGCACTGCTTCGTGGCCGGCGCCCGAGATCTGAAAGAAGATCTTGTTCTGACGCTTGAGCTGAATCTCCTTGTCGTCGATGCGGCGCGACAGGAGCATCAGCCGGTACATATCGAGGAGATCGGCCTTTTGGAGCGCGCGCGTCTTCGTCGCCGCGCGGGAGCGTGTTGCCATGCCCCAAAAATAGCCTAGTTCGGTGCCTTCGGTGCGGCCAATAACTCGCGCAGCCGGGGGAATTGCTCGGTGGCGACGCGGATCGTCCGGTCGTTGCGCAGCACGAACGCCTCGCGAGCTTCGGGACCCCAGCGCACCTCCGCCGCGCGGGCGGCAAGAATCCGCGCCAGGCGCTGATCCAGCAGGCTGTCGGTCACTGCGCTCACGCCGAGGCGCGTGCGCACGCGCGACAGGAACGGTGGTAGTAACTTCGCTCGCCATTCGGTTTCCGCGGTCAGCCACGCGGTGCGCGCGGCTGGCGTCGCCGGCAGCGTTTGCGCGACGCTATCCGACACCGCGTCGTCGAATCCCGAATCGGCGGCCGCGCTCCACCAGACCGGCAGCGGCGCGATGATCGGCACGACGATGTCGGGCACGATGCCGCCGCCACCGCGGACGGCGCGTCCCGCGTCGGTCTTGAACACGGCGAGCGTGTCTTCCTCGGCACCGGATCGTCCCGCAAAGCTCAGGTACTGCTCGTAGCCGATGCCGTGATAGCGCCGCTGAATGACGCGCCCGCTCGGCGTGATCACCCGGCCGACGGTCAGCCACACGATGTCGCCCGACGGGAGAAAGAAGATCGACTGCATCAGCGCCTTGCCGAAGCTGCGGCGTCCGACCAGCACGGCCCGGTCATGGTCCTGCAGCGAGCTGGCGAGCGCTTCCGCCGCGCTCGCGCTGCGCTCATCGATCAGCACCACGAGCGGGATCTCGCGGAATTCGCCGTCACGCTTGGTGACGAAGGTCGTATCGGTATCGCGTTTGCGGCCGCGCGTGCGAAACACCACGGCGTTCTTGGGCAGGAACTCGCTCGCGATCTCCACGGCGGAGACGACGATGCCGCCGGGGTTGGCGCGCAAGTCGAGGATCACGCGCTGCGCATGCATGCTACGCAGCTGCTTCATGCCGTTGTGCACCTCGTCCGCCGCGGTGGGGGCGAACTCCTCCAGCCGCAGGTACCCGGTCACCGAATCGACCATGCGGACGATGGAGACCGAACGCACGTCGAACGGGTTGCGTTTGAGCGTCACGCTGAACGTGTCGGGCTCGAGGCGCGGGCCACGCTCGAGCCGCAGCCGCACCTTGGAGCCCTTCTCGCCGGCGAGCCGCAGGGCGAGTGTCGCCATGTCGAGGCCGGCCACCGACGTGTCGTTCATCGTGAGAATCCGATCGCCCGGGAGTATCCCGCCCTTGGCGGCGGGGCTCTTCGGTGCGATCGCCAGGACGGTCGCGGCGCCCTCGACCTCTTCCAGGGAGACCCCAACGGTGAGCAACTCGCCCCGTTCCAGCGCGTTTTGCCTCTGCCATTCCAGGCGCGATTCGTAGTGGCTGTGCGGATCGAGCGCTCGCAGCACGCCGCGGATCGCCGCCGCGACCAGCTCCGTGTAGCCGACCGAGTCTGGGTAATTGAGCCGGATGTGGTTCAGGACGCCGGAGAAGGTCTGCAGCTCCTCGTACGCGGCCCGCGTCTGCGCCGCGGCCGGGCACGGGGCACTCGCGATCAGGGCGGCCGTCGCGAGTGCGCAGAGAACGCTACTGCAGCGCCGCGAGATGCTGCTTGGCGATCGTGATCTGGCGATCATACCGGCTCGGAGCAAGAGAGGTGAACTGCGTAAAGGCGGCCCGCGCGTCGTCCTTCCGGCCCAGCTGCTCGAGCACCAAACCGAGAAAGAACGGTGGGCGGGGATCGCGGGGGTTCGCCGTATTCGCCTGCCGCAGCGCGGTAACGGCTTCCTGTGACTGGCCGGCATTCACGAGTGTCTTCCCCAGGTCGAGGAGCAGCGATTCGTCGTCGGGATTGGCGTTCACGGCGTTCCGCCGGGAGGTGATCGCCTGGGGAAACATCTGGGCCGTCTCGTAAATCTCGGCGAGCCGGACGTGCGCCATGTACAAGCCGATGTCGTTCGTCAGCGCCTCGCGATACAGGTCGATCGCTTCGTTCACGGCGCCCGAGCGTTGTTTGACGTACGCCAGGATGTAGCGGAACTCGTTGGTGCGCAGCGGAAAATGCACCAGCGAATCACGCTTAGTGGGCTCCAGCGACCGATCAACCAGCCTGTCGAAATCGGCGATGGCATCGGGCCACTTCTCCACCCGCGCCGACGCGAGGCCGTGCCACCAGAAGACGTTGCTCGGAACTCGGTCGGGATGGCGATCACCGTCGAGATAGTTGATGACGCGGGTGAAGCGATCATACGAATCCTGGTACTTCGCCTGGAAGTACATGTCCAACCCATCGAAGTAATCACGTACGTACTCGCCATAAATCATCTGCAGCGCTTCCAGATACGGCGCGGACCGCGGCTGCACGACGTCACCACTGCGCAACTCCACGAAGGGGTCGATCATGTAGGCATGGCGGAAGAACTGGTCCGACTCCTCCATGCGCGCCTTCCACTCGTCCGGAACTCGGTTCTCGCGGACTTCATCCCACAAGCTCGGGCGCTGCGCGAAGGGCAGGTAATTCAACGCGACGTAGGCGGGCGCGAACCGCGGATCCAGCATGATGGCGGTGCGCAACGCGTGATCCGCGTCCTGCCAGCGTTTCGCATTCCAGTACGCCAGCGCCACGTTGAAGTGCGCGGCCGGGTCATTGGAATCGGCGTGCACGCGGCGCTCGAGCTCTTCGAGCTTCATCGGCAGCCGGAATTGCGCCCGGGCGGTCCCGGCTCCCATGCCGAGCCCGAGGACAGTCACGACAACCACGAACCGATACATCGCGCCCCCCTTCCTCCCTCGCAGGCTATTGCGGCAGCGCCGCCAGGCGTTGCTTCGCGTCGGCAAGCTCGTGTTCGTACCGGCCCGCCGGCGCGATAGCGATGAAACGACCCAGTGTCTCGCGGGCCTCGGCGGGCTGGGCCAGCTCGTGCTGGACGACGCCGAGGTGATACAGCGTGCGCGGGTCGCGCGGATTGGCATTGGCCGCCTGCCGCAGCGTGGTGGCCGCTTCGGCGGCCTGACCCGCTTCGTCGAGAATGACGCCCAATTCCCTGATGGAGGTGGGGTCATTCGGATTCGTCTCGATGGCGCGCCGCGCTTCCGCGATGCTCTGGCCCCACATCTTGTGGGCGCGATAGATCTGCGCCATGCGGACATGCGCCATGTAGAGGCCGAGATCGCTCGCGAGTACCTCTTCGAACAGCCGAATGGCATCCGCCGACTTGCCCCACGACTGGTTCAGCACGGCGAGGATGTAGCGATAGTCGTTCGTCTCGAGGGGGAAGGGGAGCAGCGAGTCGGTCCGCTCCGCTTGCAGTGACCTCGCATACAGCACCTGGATGTCCGCGATCGCCTTGTTGTATGCCTTGAGATGACCGGCGGCGAGTCCGCGATACAGGAAGAGGAAATCGGGAATCGAATCCTGCGGCTTGTTCGCGTAGGTGCGCTGCGCCCAGAGATCGAGGCCGCTGTACGCGAGCTCGTAGCGCGCGACGCCGAAGGCGCCGAGGCCGAGCCACAGGAGGTAATCGGTCGTGATCCCGCCGTACTCGGGGATCACCATCATGTCCTCCGGCGGAGCGGTCGTTCCCTGGACACGAAAGTCGACCATGGGATCGATGAGCACCGCCTGCTGCCACAGGCGGAACGACTCCTCGACCGCCGGTTGCAATTCCGCGGGAATCTTGTCCTTCCGATACTCCGCCCACAGCTTCGGCCGCCGGTCGAAGGGCAGGTAACCGAGCCAGAGGTAGGCGGGGGCGTAGCGGGGATCGATCGCGATCGTGGCGCGCAGCTCACGCTCTTCATCGGCGAAGCGCTTGAGCGTGTAATAGCGCGCCGCGAGGCGGAAATGCGCCTCGGGGTCGAGCGAATCCTGGCGTGCGCGCGCCTCGAGCTCTTCGAGACGGGGCGGCTGGGCGCGCGGCTGCTGGGCGGAGGCGATGGGAACGACGCTCGCAGTCAGCAGGACAAGACAGCGTCCGATCATCACCAGCTCTCCATTTTCACGTCGGCAAGCACGCTATGCAGCTCGTTGAACGTGATCGATTTGGCGGCGTTGGGAAGCAGCGGGCCCGTGTATTCGGTCTGAGCGCCACTGACCTTTATCCGGAAGTTGGCAAAACGGCTCTGGCCCAGATCGGCGGAGACCAGCACCCAGGCTTGGAATTCGGGCGGGACATTCTCCTGCGTGACCCGCAAGCGCACCCGTGACCGACCCTCCGGCGTGGTCTCGTTGGTCCAGGCGACATGGTAGGTGGGGATCGCGTTTCCTTTCACCCACTGATCGAAGAACCAGTCCATCGGCATACCGACGTGCTTTTCGACGACCGCGCGAAAATCGTCCGTCGTGGCGCTGGCGCCGGCGAAGGTATCGTGAAAGTCCCGCATCATGGCGCTGAAGCGGTCGTCCTTGGTAGATGAGCGCCTGGTATCCGTAGTCCGCCTCGCGCGAAGCGTTGCGGTAACCGAGCCACGTCGCACCGGTGCGATCTTTGAGATCTTTGATGTTACGGAAGTACTCATCGAGGAAGCGGAAGTACTCCTTGTTGCCTTTGCGGACGCCTTGCAGATACCACAGACCGCAGAACGTGGCGATGCCCTCACTCAGCCAGACGTCGCGATACGTCGCGGGACGCACGCCGTTGAACCACCATTGATGGGCGACCTCGTGGGCGCGAAAGAACTCATCGAAGCCATCGAGCCGCGTGTACTGGAACGTCGTCCAGGACAGGTCGATGAGTCCGGGGAAGGAAACGCCTTCGAAATACGGGATCTCCGTAACGTAGAAGTGGTCGAACAGCGGCGGTCCGAAGGCGTTGGTGAACCATTTGAGGCTGTTGGACACGTCGGCCGCCACGGTCTCCGACATCCGCGGCTGCGCGGTGACGATGTAGCCCGCTGCTTCCATCTGATTTCGGAAGGCCCGATGGGCTTCCTCGGACATCATGACGTCGAGGGCGGGCGCCCCTTCGAACTGCACGTGACTGACCTTGAAGAGTCCCAGATTGAACGTGGCGGACGGCGACGGGAGCTTGGTGACCCAGCGCGTGGTCATAACCTTGCCAGCGAGCGACGAATCGGTCCGCGCGCCGACGCTGGCGATCGGATACCACCCGGGGCTGTGGAATGATAGGTCGTAGAGCGCCGCGTCATCACCCTGGCGGTTCGATGGGAACCAGTCCGCGCCCGGATCGATGTAGAAGAAGTTGTCATAGCGATCGATGAGGTTGCCGTGATAGGACACGGACAACACCATCGTGTCGCCCGGCATCAGGCGACGAGGCGCGCGCACCCACAGATCATCGTCGTCCTTCGCTTTGAATGTCGCCGCGACAGTGCCATCGCCCCAGCGCGCGGAGTCGATCAGCAACCGGGGGTGCAGACCGAAGTAGAGCCATGGGCCGGTGGGTTCGCGCGCCGCGAGTGTGACGCGGGCGACCGCCGAGAAGTCGAGATCCATCCCGGGCGTCGGCTTGAGCCAGGTCTCGATTTGGTAGCGAGGCGTCGCCACGCGCTGGCGGAAATACATGGGAGCCTCACCCGGCGAGCCAGTCGGCGCGAACTGCGTGACGAGCGACCAGTTGGTGAACCGGATCAGGCCCGACGCGGGTTTGAGGAGTTGCACCGACTCCACGATCGCGGGATCGATCTGGAGAATCAGCGGTGTACCGTGCACGCGCCGCACGTGCGCCATGAAAAACCCGTCGGACTCATCGTTCAACAGTGAGCGCAGCACGCTGGCGTTGAAGGTGTTGTCCTTTCGTCCCCGCAGGCTGCCGATGAAATCGCGGACGTCGCCCCGCACGTCCCCCGGCACGTCCCCCGCTGCGAACGTGAGACTGCGCAGCTGATTCGCCGTGGAGTCGGAGAAGATCAGGATGACTTCGTCGACGCTGTCATTCAGCGCGGCCGACCCAACGAGCCGGCGCAGCGCCTCTTGCTCGGCAGGATGCGGGGGATGCAACGTGATGCGGCCGGCGCCGCGAAACACGGCGCCCACGGTGCGCCCGCCGACGGGTGACAGCAGGTACAAGGTGCCCTGCGACAGAACGATCTCTGCACCACCGCGCCGCAGCACGAAGTTGGTCACTGCCGCGATCTGTTCCGGCAATGGCGCGAGTCCATTGATCTCCCGATACCGATCGATGTAATCGTTGGATGTGCTGGTATCGGCACGCAGCAGCGCAACGGCGGAGAACAGCGCGAGCAGAGGCACGGTCACGGAAATCTGACCGCACGGTCGAGCAAATAGAAGTAACTTCCGTCCATGGACGAGGCCGCCAAGAAGGCCATTCTCCGCCACTTTCCCTATGGCCTGTACGTTGTGACCGTCGCCCACGACGGCGACGGGCACGGCATGACCGCGAACTGGCTCACGCAGGCCTCCTTCGAGCCGCCGATGATCGTGGTCGCGATCGAAAACACGTCCAAGACCATCGGCCTGATTCGCGATTCCCGCCATTGTGCCATCAATCTCCTGCTGACCGGGCAACGCGACCTCGCCGGCAAGCTGGGACGCAGCTCTGAGCAGGCGCCACAAAAACTCAAGGGCATCAAGACCAAGCCGGCGCCGGTGTCAGGTGTGCCCGTGCTGACGGACGCCCTCGGCTGGGTCGAGTGCCGGGTCGTCGCGACGCTGCCCTCCGGCGATCACACGCTCGTGCTCGGCGAAGTGGTCGCCGCGGGCGTCGAGCACGAGGGCGAGCCGCTCACCTTGCAAGAAGCAGGGTTCAAGTACTCCGGTTGAGCTCACTTCAGGTTGTCCAGCCGTTGCTGGGCACTGCCACGCAGGTCATCCAGCCGCAGCGGCGCGAGCGCCAGAAACTGCTTGTAATGCGCGCGCGCGTCGCCGATGCGGCCGAGCTCCTCATCCACGCGGGCCAGCAGATAGTACGGCGGCGAGTAGCGCGCGTTCAGCGCGATCGCCTGGCGCAAGGGCTCTTCAGCCTGCGTGGTCATCCCCCAATTGAACAGCGACATTCCCAGATCGAACAGCGCCGTAGGATCGTCGCTGCTCACTTCGGCGGCGCGCCGCCGCTCCAACATGGCGTCCTCCGCTCTCCCGGCCTTGTCGTAAATACTGGCCAGGTAGGTGTGCGCCATCACGAGCCCCAGATCATGCTCGAGCGCCTCCTGATACAGCGCGACGGCGCTGTCGGTATGGCCGGCAACATGGTGGAGAGCGGCGAGCATGAAGCGATATTCGTTATCCCCCAACGGCACGTGCACGATCTCGTCGCGCTGTAACTTCTTGAGCGAGCGGTCGAGCAGCGCGCGAAAATCGGCGATCGCGGCGTCGATCTGCAGCGTGTGCGCGCCGGCAAGCCCGCGAAACCACAAGAGTCCGTCGGGGACCCGCTCAGGATGCTTCGCCTCGTCGTATTCCCGCTGGGCGAGCGCCTTCAGCCGCTCGTAGGCGGAGCGGTAGCGGCCGAGCCCGAAGTCCACAGCCCAGGCGCAGCAGCGCTGATACGCGAGATACTCACTGGGAGAGAGATCGATTGCTCGCGGTTCCTCGATATCGTAAGCGACGCTGAGGATGTTGAAGGCGACCATCGGGTCGGTGCGGAACGCCCGTTGATAGAACCGATTCGCTTCTTCGAGCGGGGACTTCCAGGCATCCGGGACGCGGCCGTTCAATTCCTCGTCTCGCAGTGACGGCCGGCGAGCGAAGGGGAGGTAATACAACGCGAGGTATGCTTCGGCGTAGCGCGGCTCGAGCTGGATCGCGAGCCGCAGGAGACTATCCGTCTCCCGCCAGTGGTGTTCCTTCCAGTGCCTGATGGCGAGAAAGTACTGGCGCTCCGCGTCGTTCGTGTCCTCGCGGGCCCAGGTTTCCACTTCCTTCAGTTTGCGATCGAGGACGGCGAGCCGCTGGCCCTGCACCGGGCCCGCCGCGGTGAACAGCCCCAATAGAACGAATGAGAACCTTCGCAACAAGCCGCTCCGGAGAGGGCGTGTTTGAGCGAATATATCCTGGTTGCTATTCCCCGGCTTCCCGGCCCGCGCCAAACGTCATAATTGCTTCCGGTAGACCACTCTCCCCCCCACGATCGTGTAGAGTGGCTTGACGGCGCCGAGGGAATCCGGCGGGATCGCAAACGGGTCCCGGTCCAGGACGACGACGTCGGCGAAGCGGCCGGGCGCGAGGGTACCCCACTTCTGCTCGTTGAAGGTCGCCCACGCGTTCCCGTAGGTGTACGCACGGAGCGCTTCCCCGACCGTGATCTTCTGTTCGGGCACCCAGCCATTGGGATTCTTGTCGTCGAGCGTCCGCCGGGTCACCGCCGCATAGACGCCGAGCATCGGATCGAGCGGCGCGACGGTCCAATCGGAGCCGAAGGCGAGCGGCGCTTCGGTGTCGAGCAGGGTGCGGAACGCGTACGTCGTCTTGATTCGTTCAGGGCCGATGCGCTGCTCGACCCAGCGACCATCGTCGATCGCGTGATACGGCTGCATCGACGGCACCACGCGCAGCCGGCCGAAGCGCGGAATGTCCTCGGCGCGCAGGTGCTGCGCGTGCTCGACGCGGAAGCGGCGGTCGCGGGCGCCATGCGCGCGGGCCACGCTGTCATAGATCGCAAGCAGAATCGCGTTCGCCCGGTCGCCGATCGCATGCACCGCGATCTGCAATCCGGCTGAATCCGCCGCGCCGATCCATTTCCGCATGTCGGCTTCCGGGTGCTGCATCAAGCCGCGGTAATTCGCCGAATCAGAGAACGGCTCGAAGAAATACGCGGTGCGCGATCCGGCGGAGCCATCCATGTAACCCTTCACGCCGCCGATCCGCACCCAGTCGTCGGCCGTGCCGGCGCGCCCGACACTCTCGGCGACGGTGCGCCAATCGTCGAGCGGCAAATAGAGGAACACACGGATGGTTTGACGGTTCGCGTGCTCCAGCCGCCGGTAGGTGGCGAGGTCGGCCCACGACGCGGACATGTGCCCCGTCGCGGTGACGCCGAGCGACGCGGCATGCGCGAGGGCACGCGCGAGCGCGGAATCGCGCTGCTCGGGCGAGGGATCGGGCGCGGCGCGCCAGATCAGCCCCATCGCCTGATCCTTGAAGACTCCTCCGCTTGTAATCTCGCCGCCCGGCGGAGCCGGAGTGGCTTTGGTGACGCCGGCCGCACGCATCGCCGCGCTATTCGCCAACGCTTCATGCCCGTCGAGCCGGTTCACGAAGACGGGGTTATTGGGCGTTACGGAATCGATCCAGCTGTGTTGGGGCAGCGGTGCGCCGCGCCACAGCGTGTGATCCCAGTCGCCGCCCGTGATCCATTCGCCCGGCTTGAGATGCGCCGCGTACTCTTTCAATCGACGCACGAATTCTTGTGGGGTCGCCGCATCGCGGAGATTTATCGACGCGAGCTGGAAGCCGCCGTCGATGAAGTGGGTGTGCCCATCCGCAAAGCCGGGCAGAATGAGGCCGCCATGGGCGCGTAGCACTTCGGTCCTGGAACCGATATAGCGCGCGATGTCGGCCGAGTCACCTACGGCGAGGATCTTGCCGTCGGCGATGGCGACGGCGCCGGGGCGCCCGCGTCCCGTAGAGAGACCAGTCCATACACTCCCACCCGTGATGACGAGATCAGCTTTGTGGCCGCAGGCTGAGACTACCGCGAGAAGTAATAGCAGGCGTGGATTCATGACTGAAAAAGATATAGGTTCCGCGCATGACGCTCAAAGGGAAGCGTGTCCTCATTTTTGCCGCCGCGCAGTACGAAGATCTGGAGCTGTGGTATCCCAAGATCCGGCTCGAGGAAGAAGGCGCGGCCACGACGGTGGCCGGCATGGGCGACCGCACCTATCAAGGGAAGCGCGGCTATCCGGTCACCGTCGATACCGACGTCGACCAGATCGACGCGGCAGACTTCGACGCCCTGGTGATCCCCGGTGGGTTCGCGCCCGACCAGCTGCGCCGCTCCGACAAGGTGCTGCGGCTGACGCGCGAGGTGTACCAGGCCGGCAAACCGGTGGCGTTCATTTGCCACGCGGGCTGGGTGCCGATCTCGGCCAAGATCCTGAAGGGCAAGCGCGCCACCAGCGTCCGTGCGATCAAGGATGACATGGAAAACGCGGGCGTGGTGTGGGAGGATAGCGCGGTCGTGGTCGACGGCAATCTCATCTCTTCACGCACGCCGGCCGATTTGCCGCAATTCTGCAAAGCGCTGATCGCCGCGTTACGACAGGGGCCTCAAGACTAGTCCGCTCGGCACCTTGGGAACGAAGTAGGTCGACTTCGGCGGCATCACGTCGCCGGCATCGGCGACCGCAAAAACCTGATCGACCCTGGTTGCGTTGAGCAGCACCGCAACCGCGGCCCCGCCACGCTGGACCATCGCCAGCGCTTCACTGGCGTCGGCGACGTACCGCACGATCGGCGTCGACGTCTCGGCGCCAAGAATCTGCTTCACGACGAGCGACTCGATACGCGCGACGTCCAGGTCACGCACGGCGTCGCTCTGCGCCAGGCTCGGCAACCGGTCCGCCAAGGCGCCTAGGCGGAGCAGTAACGCGATGACGCGCGAGCGGTCCGCGACCAGACAGGCCGTGCGGTCGCGGCCCAACGAGGTGAGGACGGCGACGGGATCGCGTCCCGCGGGGACCGTCTGGACATCGAACCACTCCCGCCACTGCGGAAGCATCCGCTCCAGCTCCCGCCCCGTACCAAAGATCACGCGATGCGTCGGCAACACGGCGAGACCGGGATCCTGTGCCGATACGATGAGCGCCAGCACGCGATCCGCCTTCGGGTTCTCCCGAGCGTACGCGCTGGCGGTCTCATAACGGTGATGCCCGTCGGCGATGTATAACGGCCCAGCGGGAAACGGGAAACGGGAAACGTCGCGTACGATCCAGAGGCGAATCCCGACGACGTTCAATTCGGCCGTCGCATCCGGCGTACCTTGCGTTGCCCGAGCCACGGCGTTCGCCAGGGCGCGGTCGTGATCGGGCGCCAGCAAAAAGATCGATTCGATGTTGGTCGCGGTCGCGCGCAGCAGCGCCAGCCGGTCCGCCTTGGGTCCGGCGTGCGTACGCTCGTGGGGGCGAATCCGGCGTGGCTCGTACCCTTCCGCGGCGACTGCCGCGAACACGCCGCGTCGTGTCCGGCGCTCGCCGGTCGGCAACGTGAAGTCTTGCGCCAGGACGTACAGCACCGGCTCCGCTTCGCGGCGCAACACGCCGTTGCGCCGCCAAGTGGTGAGGCGTTCCGCGGCGACGCGATAGCGGTCGTCCTCGGGTCGCCCGGGCGGTGCTTCCGGCAGCATCACGTGGACGATATTGTCAGCGTCGAGCGCCGCGAGACGCGCGCGCTCCGCCGGATCGATCACGTCATACGGAGGCGCGATCAGACGGCTGAGCCGGGCAACGTCGGCATACCGCTCACCCCGAAAAGGCGCGACGAGGTCAGACATGAGTTTTCGAGAAGCGCAACAGGCCGTCGATCAGTGGGTGGGGCAATTCGAGCAGGGATATTTCCCGCCGCTCGCGAACGTCGCGCGTCTCGCCGAGGAAGTCGGCGAGCTGGCTCGCGAGGTCAATCACCAGTTCGGTCCGAAGCCGAAGAAATCCAATGAAGCGCCGGGCTCGATTGCCATGGAGCTGGCCGACATTCTCTTCGTCGTGATCTGCATCGCCAACTCGCAGCAGATCGATCTCGATGACGCCTTCGCGCAGATGATGGCCAAAGTCATCGCCCGCGACGCCGGCCGCTGGACCAGGAAGGCTCGCTGACTTCCTCGTAAATCCGCGCGTAGGACACTAGACGGTCCGGATCGATCGCGCCCGCGGGCGCGCTGCGGACGGCGCAGCCCGGCTCCGCCAGGTGCCGGCAGTTGTCGAACCGGCATTGATCGAGATAGGGCCGGAATTCCGGAAAGCAGGCGCCCAGTTCGTTGGGATCGATGCCCCAGGCACCGACTTCCCGCAGGCCAGGCGTATCGACGACATACCCGACGCCGGCAACGGGCACGAGCTCCGCCACGGTGGTCGTGTGCTTGCCGGTCCGCCATTTCTCGCTGATCGCCCCGACGCGCAGCTTGAGGCCGGGCTCGAGCGCGTTGAGCAGGCTCGATTTCCCTGCTCCTGACGCCCCGGTAAAGACCGAGTGCCGGCCTCGCAGCAGGTCGCGCAATGCGGACAGGCCTTCGTCCGCCTTGACGGACGTCGCCAGCAGCTGATAGCCGGCCGGCTTGAAGCGCCGCGCCAGAGTCTCCTCGATCGCGCGGTCGAGCTCGATCTTGTTCAGGACAACGGCAGCGGGAAGACCGTTCGCTTCCGCGATCACGAGGAACCGGTCGATCATCCGGGGACTCGGCTCCGGATCACGGGCGGAGGTCACGACGATCACCTGATCCACGTTGGCCGCGACCGGCTGTGCGCGCCGTGGACCGGCCCCGCTGCTGCCCTGCGCCGCCCGACGCGCAAGCACGGAGCGGCGCGGACGGATTTCGGCGATGGTCGAGCCCTCGAGCACCACAACGTCCCCCGGCACGACCCGATCGTCGTCCTGGTGCTTGAGTTTGCCGCGCAGCGAGGCCGTGATTTCACCGGCATCGGTGTGCACCCGATAACCGCCCGCGGTGCGCGCCAGCACCACGCCGTTAGTGAGCTGCACGGATCACGCATGCATCGAGGTGAGCCTTCACTTGCTCGAGCGTCAGCGCCAGCACCGGCGCGAGCGCTTCATCGGGTGTCGAACCGAACGCCAGGTAATCGGTCTCGAGATGTCCGACCGGGCGCTCGCCTTCACCCCAGCGCACGAACAGGAGGGCGGCGCCGTACCGCCCCGCTTCAGCCGCATCGTCGGCGAATGTGGCGACCGAGTAGGCCTGGCCGTCCGCCGCCCCAAAGGCGGGGGGGCGGCCATGCACGTGTTGGTAACCGCCTAACGTCGTGTCGTCCATTCTTTGAGGATGTTCGTGGCGATAAAGGCGACGTTGGCGGGGCGTTCGGCGAGGCGGCGCATCAGATACGGATACCAGTGCGTCCCGAACGGGACGTACACGCGCATGTTGTACCCCTCGCGCCGCAGCCGATACTGAAGGTCGCGTCGCACCCCGTACAGCATTTGGAACTCGAATCGCTCGGCGGGAATCCTGCGCTGCTTCGTAAATGCCTTGGCGTGGTCGATGATGGCCACGTCATGCGTCGCAATGCCGGGATAGTTGCCGTCTTCGAGGAGCCGCTCCATGCAGGCGATGTAATTCGCGTCCACGTCGCGCTTGTCCGGGAATGCGACGTCCTCGGGTTCCTGGTACGCACCCTTGCAGAGCCGCACGCGGGCGCCCAACCCGATCATCGCATCCACGTCGGCGCCGGTCCGCCGCAGATAGGACTGCAGCACCACCCCTACGGCGTTCCCGAATTCGGGATAGAACACGTCCGTAAAGAGCTGGAGTGTCCGCGCGGTGTAGCTGGACTGCTCCATGTCGATGCGCACGAACGAGTCGTACTGCTTCGCCTTGCGGATGATGGACCGCGTGTTGCCCAGGCACAGCTGCTCGTCGATGTCGAGCCCCATCTGCGTCAGCTTGACGGAGACGTTGGCGTTGGCGTTCGCGCGGTGAATCCGCTCGAGGACGTCGAGATACGTCTTACAGGCGCGTTGTGCTTCCTCGGCGTGCAGGACGGACTCGCCGAGCAGATCGAGGGACGCCGAGAGGGCATTCAGGTCGCGCAGCGTGGTGATTGCCTCGTCCACCGTCTCGCCCGCGACGAAGCGCGACGCCAGCTTGCGGGCGACGCGGTTCTTCCGGACGAAACGAAAGATGCGCGGCTGCTCGCTCAACCAGAGAAAAGCGGCGCGCAGCATCAGGAGTAGAACTTGGTCCCTTGGCGAGCATGCTCCTGCAACACTTCGCACGGCGCGAAGCGTACCCCGTAGCGCTCGGCGAGACGCTCGAGATCAGTCACCACGCGCTCGGCGCCCAGGTCATCGGCGTAGCGCAGCGGTCCGCCGCGGAACGGCGGAAAGCCGAACCCGAAGATCGCGCCGATGTCGCCGTCGCGGGGGTTTCTCACTACCCCTTCGCCCAGCGCGCGCGCGGCTTCATTCACCATGCCGAGCAGCAGGCGCTGGAGAATCTCCGCCGGGCGTGGCCCGCCGTTGGGATGGACGCCGAGCAATCCGTAGACGCTCTCGTCCACGCCACGCTTCTTGCCGCCCTTGTAGATGTAAAAGCCGCCGCCGGATTTGCGCCCCAGGCGGCCGGCTTTCACCAACGCCGCGATGCCCGGTCCCGGCGCCGGCTTGATGTGATCGCCATAGGCTTCCTGCATCACACCCGCGACTTTGATCGCGACGTCGAGGCCCACCTCATCGAGCAGCGTCACCGGCCCGACGGGGAACCCGAAACGCACCGCCATGCTGTCGATCTCCTCGATCGACGCCCCCTCGGCCAGGAGGTGACCGACTTCGTTGGCGTAGGGCGCCAGGATCCGGTTCACCCAGAAGCCGGGGCTGTCCTGCACGACAATCACGGTCTTGCCCAGCCGCCGCCCAAACGCAACCGCCGTGCTGATCGTCTGCGGCGACGTGCGGGCGCCGGGGATCACCTCGAGCAGCGGCATCTTCGCGACGGGCGAGAAAAAATGCATCCCGATGACGCGCTCCGGGTCGTGCGCCGCCTCGGCGATGCGCGTGATCGGAATCGTGGAGGTGTTGGATGCGAACGCGCCGTCTTGGGGGAGCACCTGCTCGACTTCCCGCAGCACCTCCTGCTTGACGGCGAGGTCCTCGAACACCGCCTCGATCGTCAGCTCGGCGCGACCGAACCCGGCGTAGGTATCGCTGCCGGAGAGCAAGGCGACGAGCCGCGCGTATTCGTACTTCGTGATGCGACGCCGTTTCAGCCGATCGTCGAGGATGGCGCGGGCTGCGAGAGTTCCCTGGGCGACGCGGCCGAGGTCGGCGTCCTTCATCCGCACGTCGACCTCCGCCTGGGCCACGGCGGTGCCCGCGATGCCGGAGCCCATGAACCCTGAGCCGATGATGCCGAGCCGGTGCACACGCACGGCCGGCGGCGCGTTCGCGACTCCCGGATCCTTCTTGAGCTGATTGGTCGCGAAGAAGATCTGGACGAGCTTGCGGGACACGTCGGTCACCGCGAGCTGGCCGAACAGCTGCGCCTCGCGCCGCAATCCTTCCGCCATGCCGTGCCGCAAGCCGTACTCAACCGCTTCGAGGGCGGCGGGCGGGGCCGGATAATTCCCGCCGGTGCGCTCGAGCACCTGCTTGCGGGCCATACGAAAGACGAGCCGGCGTCCGAGCGGATTCCCATCCAACAAAAAGCCCACGAAGCCACCCTGGCGCCGGCGCCTGGGTCGCCACCCGCCGGCCATGCGGCGCGCCGCCGCGAGCGTGATCTCGCCGAGGATCGCGGGAGGCACCAGCTCGTCGATCATCCCCAGGCGGAAGGCTTTCGCGGCGCGCTCGGTCTTCCCGGCGAGAATCATGTCGAGCGCCGCCCGCGCACCCACCAGCCGCGGCAGCCGCTGGCAGCCGCCGGCCGCCGGCAAAATGCCGAGCTGAACCTCGGGCAGCCCGATTTGCGTCTTGGGGTGGTCCGTGGCAACGCGATAGTGGCAGGCGAGCGCGAACTCGAATCCGCCGCCGAGGCAGGCGCCGTGGATTCCGACGGCGATCGGCTTGGGAAAGCGGGCCACGCGGTCCAACATGTCCTGACCGTCCGCCGACAGGCGTTCAGCTTCGGCGGCCGAGTTGAGCGCGACGAACTCCTCGATGTCGGCGCCGGCGATGAAGTTGTCCGCTTTCCCGGAGAAGAAGGCGACGGCACGGACGCGGGCGTCGTCGGCCAATGCCGCAAAGCAGGCCAGAAACTCGTCTTTCACCGCGCGGGAAATGACGTTGACCGGCTGGCTCTTCAGGTCGAGCACGACGGTCGCGATCCCGTCGTCCACATCCCAGGTGACGGTGGGCGCAGCGCGCGGTGGAGCGATCGTCGCCACTAGCGGCGCTCCAGTACCATGGCGAACCCCATGCCGCCCTGCGCACATACCGAGATGAGACCGTACTGGACGTCGCGGCGGCGCATCTCGTTCGAGAGCGTCGTCACGAGACGGCCGCCGGTCGCGCCGAACGGATGCCCGATCGCGATCGAGCCCCCCATCACGTTGATGATGTCCTCGTTGATCTCCCACCCCTTGGCGGCGAAACCCTGGAGATTCGACAGCACTTGCGACGCGAATGCCTCGTGAATCTCGATCAGGCCGAGGTCCTTCCATTGGATTCCGGCGCGCTCCAGCGCCTTGGGTACCGCAAAGATCGGCGCCTGGAGCAGCTGCCAGCCGGGATCGACCGCGGCAACCGCGTACGACCGGATGAAGGTGAGGGGCTCATATCCGAGCGCCCGCGCCGCTTCGTCGCTCATCAGCAGGACCGCGGAGGCGCCGTCGGTGAGGGGCGAGGAGTTCGCGGCGGTCACACTGCCGTAGCGGCGATCGAAGACGGGCTTGAGCTTCGCCATCTGCTCGAGCGACGTGTCGCTTCTGATGCCGTTGTCCTGCGCGACGATCGCCTGGCCGGGACGGGTGGGAAGCCAGGGCACGATCTCCGCCGTGAGCCGGCCGTCGGCCGTGCCTTGCGCCGCCAGCGTATGGCTGCGCAGCGCCCAGCGGTCCTGCTCCTCGCGCGGGATGTGGTTTTCCTTCGCCATCTTCTCCGCCGACTGGCCCATCGACTCACCGGTCGACGGCTCGGCGATCGCGGGCGCGACCGGCACGAGGTCGCGCGGTCGGATCTTCGCGAAGGTTCTGATGCGCGCGCCGAGCGACTTCGCCTTACTCGCCTCGACCAGGATATCGGCGAGCCGGCGCGAGGCGAGGATGGGAATGTCGGACAGCGCCTCGGCGCCGCCCGCGATGATCACGTTCGCATTGCCGAGCGCGATCTGATCCTGCCCGGCGGTGATCGCCTGATTCGCGGAGGCGCAGGCACGGTTCAACGAGTATGCGGGGATTTCCTTGGGGAGCTGCGGCAGCAGGCTCACTTCGCGCCCGATGTTCGGCACGAGCGCGGAGGGCACGACCTGGCCGAAGATGACTTCGTCGACCTCATCGCCGTCCAGATTCGTGCGCTCGAGCAGCTCGCGCGCGGCGTACCGCGCAAGATCAACGGCCCGCACGTCCTTCAGCAGCGTGCCGGCTTTGGCAAATGGCGTCCGGACGCCGGCGATGACAGCCACGCGACGACCGTTGAGACTCGGCATTAGATTCTTTCCCTCTTCCTGGGAATCGAAACCTACCACCAGCCCCAAGTGGAGGGGAGTTGGAGCCAACCCGCGCCCAATCCCTGGCCGCAATGTTCGAGGCGCCCGTGGATGTGCTGATCATCGGTGGCGGCATCACGGGTGCGGGGATCGCGCGGGATGCGGCATTGCGCGGGTTCCGCGTGGCGCTCGTGGACAAAGCGGACTTCGGGGCAGGCACGTCGTCGCACTCGTCGCGACTCATTCACGGCGGCATCCGCTATCTCGAGCAGGGAGCGCTGCGGCTGGTGTTCGAGGCGAGCCGCGAGCGCCGCGTGCTCCTCAGGATCGCCCCGCATCTCGTCCGGCCGCTCGCTTTCCTCTTTCCTGTCTATCGGGGCGGGCGCATCCCGGCGTGGAAGCTGCGCGCCGGCATGTGGCTCTACGACATCCTGTCCGCCTTCCGCAACGTGCGGCGGCATCGCTGGCTCCGCGCCAAGAAAGTACGGCGCGTGGAGCCGGGCCTGCGGGATCGCGGGCTCATCGGCGCCGCGCTCTACTACGACGCGCAGACGGACGATGCGCGCCTGGTCATCGCGACCATCCGCAGCGCCGCGCGCGCGGGCGCGCTGGTGGCCAATTACGTCGAGACCACGGCGCTGCTGACGCCCGATGGGCGGGTGCGCGGAGCGGTCGTGCGCGACGTGCTCACCGGCCAGACGGCGAGTATTCGCGCGCACGTCGTCGTGAACGCGACGGGACCGTGGGCCGACATGCTGCGGCGGCTCGACGATCCGCGAGCCGCGCCGCTACTGCGGCCGACCAAAGGGGCTCACGTCATCGTGCCGCGCCGCCGCATGGGGAACGAGCACGCGGTGACGCTGCTGTCGCAAATCGATGGCCGGGTGATGTTCGTTCTTCCCTGGAGCGACTTTGCGTACATCGGAACGACCGACACGGACGCCGACTCGTCTCCCGATGCCCTCCGCGTGACCGCCAGCGACGTCACGTATCTGCTCCGCTCCGCCAACGCCGCGTTCCCGGACGCGCACCTGACGTCGAACGACGTGGTGTCGGCCTGGGCGGGGCTGCGGCCGCTGTTGCGGCAGGATCACGCGAACCCGTCACAGCTGTCGCGCGAGCATCGGATCGAGGAAAGCGCGCATGGGATGATCACGATCGCCGGCGGCAAGCTGACGACCTATCGCGTGATGGCGCGTGACGTGGTCGACCGCGTCGCGGCGCGCTTGCACGAGCTCGATGGCCGTCCCACCGCGCGTCGCGTAGCGACCGATCGGCTGCCCCTGCCCGGTGGCGAGGCCGCCGAGCTGGAGGTGCTCGTGGAAGCGGCGCGGGCGCGAGGCGCGTCCGAGGCGACGGCGCGACATCTCGTCGCCAACTACGGCAGTGAGGCGGCCGCGGTCCTGAACCTCGTCGATCGCGACCGCCGTCTTGGCGACCCGCTGATCGCGGGCCGGCCGGAGATCTGGGCCGAGGTCGACTATGCCGTCGAGCGCGAACTGGCGGTGCGCGTGCGAGACGTCTTGATCCGGCGGCTGCATCTCTTCTATGAGTTTCGCGACCACGCCCAGGGGGTCGTCGCCCCTGTGGCCGCCCGGATGCGCAAGCTGCTCGGCTGGGACGGGACCCGTGAAGCCGAGGAGCTGCGCGACTACTTCAAGGCTTGACCTTCACGCGCGGGCGCACGTGCACGCGCACGTGGGGATCGTCTTCGTCGTCGATCTGCCGCAGCGCCCACGTGGCCGCATGGCGGACCGAGCCGGCTTCATCGCGCTGCGCCGCGGTGAGCCCATCGCGCGCCCGCGGGCTCTCGATCTCGCCTAACGCCCACGCGGCGGTCGCCCGAACGTCGATGTCGCTGTCCTTGAGCGCCGCGACCAGCGGCTCAACCGCCGCGTCGCCTTCGATCTCGCCGAGTGCCCAGGCCGCCAGCACGCGCACCTCGGGATCGGCGTCCTTGAGTGCGGTCGCGGCGGGAGCGACGCCGCTGCCGTCCTCGATTTCGCCGAGGGCCCAGATGGCGGTCTTGCGCACGTCGACGACCGGATCGCGCACCAACGCTTCGAGCGGGCCGACGCCTTGCCGGCTTTCGATTTCGCCGAGCGCCCATGCCGCGGCCTGGCGCACGCGCGGCTCGCGATCTTTCGTCGCGATCACCAGCAGCGGCACCGCGGACGCGTCTTCGATTTCGCCGAGCGCCCACACCGCCGCGAGGCGCACGTCGAGCACGGCGTCATTGAGCGCGCCGCTCAGCGGCCGGACTGCCCGCTGATCCTCGATTGCTCCCAGCGCCCAGGCGGCCGTGCGTCGGACTTCCGGTGCACGATCGCCGAGCGCGCGCGCCAGAGCGTCGATCGCGACCTTCTCTTCGATTTCCCCAAGGGCCCACGCCGCGGTCGCGCGCACCTGCGGGCTCGCGTCACCGCCGAGCGCGTCGCTCAGCGGGCTGATCGCGCGCGAATCTTCGAGCTCGCCGAGGCCGAGGGCGCCGCTTTCGCGCAGATCGGACCGTGAGTCGCGCAGCAGTGACAGGAAGAGGTCATACGTCCCCGAGCCGCCATGCCCGCCGAGCAGGCGCACGGCGATGTTGCGGATGCAACGGTTCTCGTCTCTTACGACCGCGCGGAACGCCCGCAGGACGGCGGGATCCAGGTCGTGATTGCGCTCATGAAAGTCCACATGCACGCCGCCCCCACCGCCTCCCGGCATCGGCATGGGCGTGGGCATGGGACGGGGCATCGGCATGCCTGGATCTGAATGGCTCCAGCCCCACCAACCGCCGTAGTTGGTCAGCGCCTGACCGGCGAGCGCGCAGACGACGGAGTCGCTGGTGCGCAACTGACCGAGCACACGCGTAATCGTGGCGGAGTCGAGCGGCGCTTGGTTTTGGAGGCCGAGCAGCAGCGACGCGATCAACGGTGCAATCATGGGAAATCCCGGGTGGAGGCTCCCCGTTGGATAGCCCGCCTGCCCGGAAGGTTGTATTATCTCGCCCCGTGCGTTCCAGTATGTGGGTTGTCCTTTTCTGCACCGTCTGCATTACCGGTTGCTCTCGAGCCGATTCCGCTCGCCTGCCGGCGGCAGCGAGCGCCACGGCGGCGGCCGACGCGATCATTCCCGCGGGTCCGTATGGCGACGCAGTGCGGCGCGGCCGGGCGCTCCTCACGGCGACGCGTGACAGCCTGCCCAGCCACGTCGGCAACCGGCTGCGCTGCACCAGCTGCCACCTCGACGAAGGACGGCGTGAGAGCGGGACGTGGATGGGTGTATTCGCGCGCTATCCGCAGTATCGCTCGCGCAGCGGCATGGTCGAGACGATCGAGTACCGCGTCAACGATTGCTTTCGCCGTAGCATGAACGGCACGGCAATAGATCCGGCGGGCGCCGATATGCGAGACATCGTCACCTATTTCGCGTTTCTGTCTCGCGGCGCGTCCGTATCACCCCCGGCGCCGAGCACACGGTTGCAGAAATGGGCCGCGTTCAAGGCGGACACGGCGGCCGGCGCGCGTGTGTTCACGGGTTCCTGCGCGAAATGCCACGGGGCGGCGGGCGAGGGAACCGCGGGCGCGCCACCGCTGTGGGGCGCCGCGTCCTACAATATCGGCGCCGGCATGGCGCGGGTCCGCACCGCCGCCGAGTTCATCAGCCGCAACATGCCGTTCGATGCGCCCGCCACGCTCGCCGACCAGCAGGCGTTCGACGCCGCCGCGTATATCAACGCGCGTCCGCGCCCCGATTTCCGGGGGAAAGAGAATGATTGGCCGAATGGCGATTCACCACCCGATGTCGCATATCCAACACGGACTCACCACTAGGAGGCTGTCGATGTTCGAATTCAACGATGCCACCACTCCACGGCGCGGCTTTTTGGGCACTCTCGCCGCCGCTGCCGCTGCCGGTTTCGCGAGCCTGACGCCGCTGCGTCTCGAGGCGAATCCCCGCACGAGCGCGAGCAAAGCGATCGACCCGTCGTTCGAGGCATGGCTCAACCGCATCACCGGGAAGCACAAGATGGTGTTCGACGCGCCCGAGGTGAACGGCGGCATGCCGGTGGTCTGGCCGCGCGTCTGGCTCAACAGCTACAACGACAATTACGGCACCAAGGACGCGGACAACTCCGCGGTCGTGATTCTGCGGCATGCGGCGATTCCGCTCGCGATGAAGGATGAGCTGTGGGCGAAGTACAAGCTGGGTGAGGTGTTCAATCTGAAGGACGGCGACGCGCCGGCGGTCCGCAACACGTTCGCGAAGGTGATGCCGCTGCCGCTGCCGGGCACGGGCGTCGAAGCGCTGCTCGCCAGCGGCGTGCAGTTCGGCGTCTGCAACGTCGCGCTGACGATTTACAGCGGCGCGGTCGCGCAGAAGATGGGAATGGACCCGGCAGCCGTGAAGGCCGAGTGGATAGCCGGTCTCATTCCGGGCTCGCAAGTCGTGCCGTCGGGCGTGCTGGCGGTGAGCCGTGCGCAGGAGAAGGGCTGCGGGTACTGTTTCGCGGGCTAACGCGCGCGCGGTCCCATCACGCCGTGTGACACGGCTCACCGGTCCATCGGGCGCGCGCAGGAACCCGCGAACCCGTGTCCGGTCCCCGGGTAGAGGAGGCCGCACCATAACCGGAGGACCGGATGATGCGACGCATTTTCGCAATGCTCGTCCTGCTGCTCGGCGCAGCCGGCGTTTCCCGCGCGGCTGCCCAGCGCTCGCACTTTGGCGTGCATACTGGCTACAACGTCGACGGCGATGACTGGCTGATCGGCGCGCAAGTTCATCTGCCACTCTCGCGCTCGATCGAACTGTATCCGTCGTTCGATTATTACTTCGTCGACCCCGGCTCGTTGTTCGGCCTCAACGCCGATCTGCAATTTCGGACACCAGGCGCGCCGCTGTACCTCGGCGGCGGCTTGAACATCCTCAAGACGAGTGGGAACTCGGACACGGGCTTCGATTTATTTGGCGGCCTGGAAACGCGCTATGGCCGCACACATCCGTATCTCGAGCTGCGCGGGATATTCCACGACAACTCGTCAGTGCAGCTGGTCGCGGGCCTGAATGTGACCTTGTACTAAGGGCGGCGAAGGGGCGGCGAGGGGGCGGCAAACCCTCGCCGCTTCTACTTCCAGCCTCTCAAACTTCGCACGAAGTCATGCAAGACCAAAAACTTCTCATACACCCTCACGCCTTTGCGCTTGCGGCCGAACTCCGCGAACAGCTCCCGCAGCCGCCCGCGCCGCGCGACGTAAAACCGGAACGTCTCCGCAAAATCCTCCTGCGGGTGGGTCGCCGCATAGGCACTGACGTAGTCGGTCAGTGTCGTCGCAATGCGGCGCCGCTCGAAATCCACCCAGTGCTCGTCGGCGACGCGATAGGCTTTGCGCACCTCGCCGAAGGCGCGGCGAAACCGGCCGGTGCGCGTCCACGCCCAGTGATGATAGAGGAATGAGTGGCCGAGCTCGTGCAGCAACAGGCCGGTGAGCATGCTCCACGAGATCTCATCGCGGCGGCGCTTGCCGGTCACGAAGCGGCGGTCCAGCTCGATCACCTTCGGCGCCCGCGGCGCGACGCCCGATACGCCCGGCCGCAATACCACGCGGTAATGCCAGTCGCGCAGGCGCGCCACAATGAGCAAGCGCCGCGCCCGGCGCAGGGCACGCGGGATCAGATCGCGGCCGGTCGCGTCCTCGCCGCACCACGGGCACGTCGCCATCCAGTCGTCCACGCCCCGGTCGCAATGCGGGCAGGCGTTCTGGAAGTGATCGTAGCGCCACGATTGCGCGCGCCCGCACCAGGGGCAGAAGCGCATCGGGTACATGACGCCGCCGCCGCAACCCCAATCGCAGCGGGCGTGGAATTTGAATCCCTTCGGCGCCTTGAGCGGCTCCTCGCTGGAATCCTCGTCCTTGATGTTGCGCCCGCACCAGGGACAGAACGACGACGCGTCCGATACCATCCACCCGCAGTACGCGCACTCGGCGCCGGTCTCGCGCTGGGTGTCGGGCCATTCCAGCCGCCGGCTGCAGCTCGGGCAGTAACTCCAGAACCGCTCCAGCTCGGTGTGGCACGTGGGGCAGCGCAGCTCCGGGGTGGGGACCTCGCGGCGGCTCACCGGGCCATGGCCTCGTCCACGATCCGCTGAATGAAGGCGTTGTACTTGAGGCCCGCTTTCTCGGCGGCCTCCGCCAGTTCATGCTCGGCGGCGATGAACGGGTTGGGGTTCACCTCGAGCACGTAGACCTCGTCGTCATGCGCCAGCCGGACGTCGACGCGGCCATAGTCCTGCAGCCACAGCGCGTGGAACGCGGTGCTGCAGATCTCGCCGATGCGGCGCGTCAACGGCTCCGACACACCCTTGGCGAACACGTTCTTGATCTTCTTCTTCTTGCGGTAATCCTCGTCCCATTTCGCCTTGTACGTCGCGATGCGGTGCTCGGCGGTCTCCGGCTCGCCGAAGGTCATCTCCGTCAGCGGCAGCACTTCGAGCTCGTCGTTGCCGATCAGCCCGACGTAGACCTCGCGCCCTTCGACCAGCTCTTCCACGATCGCGGCCTGATGGTATTTCGTGTGGATGAACTCGACGCGCTGCTTCAGGGACGCGTCGTCCTCGACAACCGACGCCTGGGCGATGCCGATCGACGCGTCCTCGAGCAGCGGCTTCACGATCAGGGGAAAGCGCAGCTCCGACGGCCGCACCAGCTCGTCGCCGTCGTGGAATTCCGCAAACGCCGGCACCCGGATGCCATGGTAGGCCAGGATCTTTTTGGTGAGCGACTTGTTGCGGGCGACGAGCAACGCGGTCGGCGACGATCCGGTGTAGCGATAGCCGTACATGTCGAGCAGCGCCGCGACCGCGTATTCGTGGCGCGCGTTCTTGCGAAAGCCCTCGCAGCCGTTGAACACCAGCTTGGGCTGGAAATCCGCCAGTTTGGCGAGTAATGGCGCGACGTCGTCGCCGATGCCGATCATGAGGACGTCGTGGCCGCCCGCCAGCAGCGCGCGCGCGACATCGTACTCCGCCTCTTCGGCTTTCTCCTCGACTTCACGCTTGAAGGCCGCGTCTTCCCACTCGGGATGCAGCGAATCGAAGATCACCGCGATCTTCATGACCCCACCTCAATCTCAGCCGGACACATGGATGTCGAGCGCGGTCACGCGCCGCATGTCGCGCGCCACCGTCCGTAACGCGATGAGAATCACCAGGCCGCCGAGCAGGCCGACGGCGGGCAGCAGCAGCATCGCCGTCCGTAGATTGCCGGTCCGGTCCGACAGATAGCCGATCAGCGGCGGCGCGAGGGCGTCCCCGGCCAGGTGCGAGAACAACACGAACGCGCCCAGCACCGATGCCTGGACCGCCGGCGGTACGACGTCGAGGATCACGGCGGCCAGGGGCCCGTTGTACCAGGTGTACAGGAAATACGTCGCCATAATCAGCGGCGCGAACCAGCGCAGATCCTCGACCAACAACAAGGCCGCGCAGACCGGCCCACCGAGTACGAAACCGGCGCCCGAGACGAGCACGCGGCCCCCATGCCAATACTGTTGCACGCGGTCTCCGAGCCTTCCGCCGCTCAGGGCGCCCAGCACTCCGCCGCCGAGCGCCCAGAGCCCGAATTGCGCGCCGACGTTGGCGATCGACATCCCGTGCGTGCGCTGCATGAATGCCGCCGCCCAGGCGACCAGCCCATTCACGGCGAACGTGACCATCGCTCCGCCCAGAAATATCCAGATCAGCGTCGGCGTACGCAGCACGAGGATGGCGGCGTCCCGGAAGTCGTCGAACGCGCCCGCCGCGACCGCGCCCGCTTCGGTCGTTCGCCTCACGGCGAGCGGCACCAGCCGGTACACGGTCCAGGCGATCCCGATGCTGACACCGACACCGAACAGCGCCGTGCCGATCTGCGATGGAATGCCTTCGAACAACGCCAGGATACCCGCGAGCCCGGCGCCGACGCCGGCGCAGATGGCCAGCGGCGCGACATAGCGCGTGACGCCGTGCATGCCATGTTGCCACCAGCTGCGCAGAATGTCGCGGACCGGCGGTGGCGGCTTGCGATCGAGCTCGCGCAACCGTGACGCGAGCAAAGCGAGCACGAGGCCGGGGAACCCCATCCAGATGAACGCCCAGCGCCAGCCGTAGCGCTCGGCAATCACGCCGCCGAACCAGATGCCGAGCACGCCGCCGAGCGCCATCCCCACCGAGTAGACGCCGATCGCGAACGCGCGCCGCTTGCCACGATAGTACTGGGCGATGATCGCCTGCGAGGCGGGTGCATAGCCCGCCTCGCCGAAGCCCACCAGCGCGCGGCACGTGAACAGCTGCCAGAACTTTCTGACGAAGCCGCCCGCCGCGGTGGATGCACTCCACACCGCAACGCCCAGCGTAATGACGCTGCGCCGCGAGCGCAGGTCTCCGATCACTCCGAGCGGCAATGCGGCGAGCGACAGCACGACGATGTAGGCCGAGCCGAGCCAGCCCAGCTGCGCGTCCGAAAGCTGGAGATCGCGCTTGATCGGCTCGAACACCGCGTAGACGACGTTGCGGTCGAGGTAGTTGAGAAGGTTGACCACGGTGAGCAACCCCAGGACGTAGGCGGCGTATGCCCTGGTCGCGGTAGCGGGAGGGGGGAGGGGGGGGGACTGCAACCTGTCAGGTCGCGCGGCCGCCAGTTGCTGCCTCGGCGCGCGCGTCGCGATCCGCCTTTGCCTCGAGATAGGAGTCGGTCAGCTCGCGCATCATCTCCGCGCGCTTGTCATAGAGACGCTTCAACTTGCGGGGCTTGCGCCGCGCCAACGCGTACGCCGCGAGAATCGGGAAGGCCACGGTGTTGTCGAGGTACGCCACGACGGTGCCGGGAAGCTTGTCGGGATCGACCTTGCCCCAGCTCACCGCCTCCGATGGCGTCGCACCGGAAAGTCCGCCGGTGTCGGGGCGTGCGTCCGTGAGCTGCAGGTAGTAATCGTGGCCTTTCTCGCTGATCCCGAGCACTTCCTGAATCTGCGGCTCCGTCTGGAGCACGAAGTTCTTGGGACTGCCGCCGCCGATGATCAGCACGCCGCTCTTGCCGCCGTGCACCTTCGCCGAGAAAACGATGGAAGAGGTCTCGTTCACGTCCGCGCTGACGTCGAACCGGAGCTGGCTGCCCGAGAGCGCCTGCTCGGCCACGTTCATGCCGATGGACGAATCGCCGGGAGAGGACGTGTAAATCGGGACGGCGGCGGCGTGCGCGGCGCCGAGCACCGACTTACGCGACAACCCGAGCGCCTTTTCGCGCTCCAGCACGTAGCCGCCGAGCATGAAGTGATACTCCGCCGTGCTCATCGGACGCTGAAATTCCGCCCGGGCGGAGACTTCGCGCACGAAGCGATCGGTGGAGAGCAGGACGTCGTAATCGAAGAAGATGTCGTAGATCCGTACGACGCCTTCCTCGCGCAGCACGACGTCGTCGGCGAACGGCGTGCCGCGGTGCATCGCCATGCCGAGCCCAAAGTGGGCGTCGTGGTAGAGGTTGGCGCCCGTCGACACGATCCAGTCGACGAACCCCGCTTCGATGAGCGGGATGATCGTCGACATCCCGAGCCCCGCCGGCGTCATCGCGCCGGTGAGGCTCATCCCCACGGTCACCTCGTCTTCCAGCATGCGCTCGGCAAACAGCCGGCAGCCCTCCGCCAGGCGGCCCGCGTTGTACGCGAGAAACGCATTATCGACGAGATCGGCGACGGTTTCCTTCCCGCTCACCGGCTTCGGATTGATACGCTGCCCGCGCAGGAATTCGTTTTGCGTCATCGCGTGGCCTGGGCGATCTGGCTCATCGCGCGGAACGCCCGCGTGCGGCGCTCGCGCGCGTCGACGATCCAGCCGAGCGCTTCCTTGGGATCGTCCGTCACGAGGAAGAGGTTCAAGTCCTCCGGCGAGATCTTTCCTTCGCCGGCCACGCGCTGCTTCAGCCAGTCGGCGAGCCCGCCCCAGTAGGCGCGGCCAAACAGCACGACGGGGAATTGCTTCACCTTGCCCGTTTGCACGAGGGTCAGCGCCTCGAACAGCTCGTCCATCGTGCCATAGCCTCCGGGGAAGGTGATGAACGCGGTCGAGTACTTCACGAACATCGTCTTGCGGACGAAGAAGTAGCGGAAATTGATCGACCGCTCGACCCACTGGTTCGTGCCCTGCTCGAAGGGCAGCTCGATGTTACAGCCGATCGACAGGCCGCCTCCTTCCTTGGCGCCGCGATTCGCCGCTTCCATGATGCCCGGCCCACCACCGGTGATGATCGCGAACCCCTCTTTCGCGAGCATGCGGGCGGTTTTATGTGCCGCCTCGTAGTAGGGATCACTCTCCGGCGTGCGCGCCGAGCCGAAGATCGTGACTGCGTTGCGCACGTCGGACAGCGTGTCGAACCCCTCGACGAACTCCCCCATGATGCGCAGCACGCGCCACGGATCGGTGCTCGTGAAGGAGGCCCGCCGCTCGATCGGAACGACCTGCGGCGGGATGAGAAGTTGCTCGTCCTCAGTGAGCGGGCTGCGTGGCGAGGCGCTCGGTTGCTCTGACATGGTCATCCTGCACGTTATAGAAGAAGGGCGAGAACCGGACGTGTCCCGGCCGGCTGTCGGCGATCACACCGCCCGCCGCCAGGTGCCGCACACTCGCCGCGGGATCCGGCATGGGAATCATTACGATTGCCGAGCGGCGCTCCGGCTCGGCGGCGACCTTGGGCGTGAATCCGGCGGCGCGCACCGTGGCGATCAGATCCTCGGTCAGCGCGGCGGTCGCCTCGCGGATCGCGGGAACGCCGATCTCCTCGATGTACTCGAGACCGCCGAGCTGCGCGTAGACCGCGGCGAGCGGCGGCGTGCCCAGCTCGAAGCGGCGCGTGTCGTCGTGGAACGTCAACGCTCTGGGGTCGAAGCTGAATTGCTCGCGCTGCCCGAACCACCCGGCAATGCCCGGCTCGAGCCGCCGTGCCAGCGCCTGCTGCATATACAGGAAGACGATCCCCGGCCCGCCCAGCAGCCACTTGAGGCCGCCGGCGACGAGGGCGTCCACACCGGCGTCCTGCACGTCGACGGGAATCTGGCCGACCGATTGGTAGGCATCGATGAGACACAGCGCGCCGCGCGCGTGCGCGACCTCCGCGACGCGCTTGATGTCCTGAATCGCTCCGCTCGTGAAATACACGTGAGAGGTCGCGACCAGGGCCGTGCGATCGTCGACGGCGCGCGCAATCGCCTCGACCGGCACACTGATCTTGTCGGGGCTTTCGACGACCACGAGCTCGACACCCCGCGGGGCTTTCGCGAGCCACTGGTACGCAACGGTCGGGAAATCGAGCGACGTGATGACCACTCTGGGCCGGCGCGTGTAGTCGAGCGACTCCGCCACCGTGCTCAGCGCGACGGAAATGCTCGGCGCCAGCGCGACCTCACCGGGCCGGGCATTGACGATGCGGCCGTACCGCGCCCGCAGATCGCCCAGGGCCTCCCACCAGACGTCGTACCACGCGGCGGCGCCGCGGCTCTGCCACTGGTCCAGGAATTCGGCTACCTTGCGGCGAGACCGCTCGCCCAGCGCGCCCAGCGAGCAGGTGTTCAAGTAGATGCGGTCCTTGAAAATCGGGAACTCGCCGCGGTATCTGGCGAGCCCAAGCGCGCGCGGTTTCACGCTGCTGGCGAGCGTCATAGGCCGGTCAATATACAGAAGGAATACGGCGTATAGCGAGTTGGCCCGCACTTTATCTACGTTTAGCGCTGAGGTCGCTCGTGCGCCCGCGACTCGCTGTCGACCTGTTGCGACTCGCGTGGAGTTTCCGCGCGCGCGACTGGTACCGGCGCCCGCCTTTTTTGCCGGTCCCACCCCGCGACTACATGCAGTGGCGGATGTTCACGGCGTATGGCGACGAGCAGGCGATCCCGCCCGTCGACGATGTCGTGAACTTCGCGCGCTGGCGCCGCGAAACGATGGGCCTGTGATCGAGATCAAACGCCGCGCCGCGGCGCTCGGCTTCGCCGCCACCGGCATCGCGCGGCTCGATCACAACCCCCACGCCCAAGAGCTGGACCGCTGGCTCGCCGACGGACACGCGGGGACGATGACGTACCTCAATCGCCAGGCGGAGAAGCGGAAGGATCCGCGGCGGATCATGCCAGGGGCGCGGACGGCCGTGGTGACATTGACGAACTACTACCATGGCGCCAGGGTAGCGAGCCCCGGGGCCGCGCCCCGGCGCCGGGTCGCCCAGTACGCGTGGTCTCCCGACTACCACGACGTCCTCGGCGAGCGACTCGAGCAGCTGGCCACCGCAATCCGCGAGCTCGTGCCCGGCGCGACGACGCGCTGCTACGTCGACGCGGGACCGGTGCCCGAGCGCGAGCTCGCCCAGCTGGCGGGGCTGGGATGGATCGGCAAGAACATGATGCTCATCCATCCGGAAATCGGCTCGTTCACGTTCATCGGTGTCGTCCTGACCGATGCGGAGCTGGCCCCGGACCTGCCCTTCGAAGCCGATCGCTGCGGCACGTGCACCCGTTGCCTCGAGGCGTGCCCCACGCAGGCGTTCGTGGGACCGCGCGATCTCGATGCGCGCGCCTGTATCTCGTACCTCACGATCGAGCATCGCGGCGCGTTCACCGGCACGCAGCGCACCCAGGTGGGCGATTGGCTGTTTGGCTGCGACGTCTGCCAGGACGTGTGTCCGTGGAACGTGAGCTTCGCAGCCGAGACGCGCGATCCCGGTTTCGCGCCGCGCGCCGACGTCGCCGCGCCGGACGGATCGGCGTTCGCGACAATGACCGAAGCCGAGTTCGATCGCCGCTACGGCGACACGCCGTTCACGCGGCCGGGCCTCGAGGGGATGCGGCGCAATGCTCTCGTCGACTGAAGCGATCAACGAGCTGCAGCGCAAGCTCGCCGAGGGGCTCGCCAGAATCGATCCGCACCACCGGCTGCTGGGACGTCCCGTCAGCTACCGGCTCGTCGACGGCCAGACGCTCGAGATCACCTATCGCGACGTGGCGGGGATCGCCGAGGCGGAAGTCCTCGGCGTCAAGCAGATCATCGGCGATTGCTTCTGCAGCGTGAGCCCGCAGACCGCTGAGCAACTGACCGTCAGGTTTGTCGTTCGCCTGAAGTAGGCGGTGCTTGACGCCCTATTTTGCGGCGACGCGCTCGACGATGTCGTAGTAGAACCGCACGCCGAACCGCAGCGCCGCGACGCTGACGCGCTCGTCGTTGCCGTGCACGCCGCGTGAGTCGCCCTGCGTCAGCGGAAACGGCCCCACCCCGTAGCTCGCGATGCCGAGGCGCCGAAAGTAGTGGCTGTCGGTGAATCCGGGCAGCATCATGGTCGTGACGAGGGCGTTGGGATGGCGCGCGTGCGCGACCGCGGTAATCGCGCGGAACAGCTCGGTGTCCGTTGAGCTTTCCGTCGCCGGCCAGGTCTGGCTCTGCGGCCGGAACGTCACGGCGCTGTCGCCGACTACCCGCGTCAACTCCGCGAGAAACGCCGCCGGGTCCTGACCCGGCAACAGTCTGACGTCGATCGCCGCCGTCGCAATCGGCGGAATCACGTTCGTCTTGTCGCTGCCCTTCAAGCCGGTAATGGAGACCGTATTGCGCAGCAACGCGTTGTAGGTGAGATCCGCGGTGATCGCCCGGACCGCGACGGAATCGCGCAGCGCGGTACGGATGTCGCTGAGCCAGCGGCGGACCGTGGAATCGGGCTCGATCGTCGCCAGATCGCGGAATGAGCGCTCGACGGGCGGCGTGACGATCAGTGGCGTTTGCCAGGCGGCGATGCGATTGAGCGCGCGGATCAGGCGGTGGACGGGGTTGTCCGGTGTCGGCCGCGAGCCGTGGCCGGCCGTCCCCCGCGCGCTGACGTCCAGCCAGAAAGGGGACTTCTCGGTCGTACCCACCCCATAGAACTCGACGCCGCCTCGTGCATCGGCCCGCGTCAAGCCGCCTTCGGTCAACAGAAACTCGGCGTCCCGCACCAGATCCGGCCGCTGCTCGCTGATCCATGCCGCTCCCACCCCGGCGCCGATCTCCTCGTCCGCCGTCGCCAAAAAGATGATGTCGCGCTTCAAGGGGACGTGGGCGCGTTTCAGCACCAGCATCGTCATCAGCTGCGCGATCGCCTCGCCTTTCATGTCCAGCGTGCCCCGTCCCCAGACGTAGCCGTCCTTGATCACGCCGCTGAACGGATCGACGGTCCAGTATTCGGGGGACGCCAGGACCACGTCCATGTGATTCAGGAGAATCAGCGGCCGTGCGCTGCCGTCGCCGGGCAGGCGGGCGTACAGGTTCGCCTTGCCGGGCGCCGGCTCAAAGATCCGGGCTTCGATGCCGTCGCGCCGCAGCACCTCCGCAATCCAGCGCGCCGCGGCGATTTCGTTGCCCGGCGGGTTGGTCGTGTTGATGCGGACGTACTGCGACAGCAGCGCCGTCGCTTCGTCGCCCAGTGCCTTCCATTCCGCGTCGCCCGGCGCCGTGCGGAGTGTGACGCGTGTGGGCGTCACCAGGACGGGAGCATTCGACGGTCCAGCTAGCGGAGGTGCCCGTCGCGCGCATGCTGCGAGCGACAGCACGAACAAAATCCTCCACCAACCTCCACGAACGTTCACCATCCTCCACCATCCTTCCTAGAGCGTCAGAGTCTCGCCGTGCGCAAGTTGACGGTATCGATCGGGTGCCAGCCCCGCCGCTTGCCACGCCGCGCGCGCGCGGATCGGCGGCTCGTCCATCGCCTCATCGGTCAACTTGAACGTGCCCCAGTGAATGGGCACCATCATGCGGGCGTCGAGCGAACGAAACGCGTCCACCGCTTCTTCCGGATTCATGTGGACATAGCGCATGAACCAGCGCGGCTCATAGGCGCCGATCGGAAGCAAGGCGACATCGAAGGGACCGTAGCGTGCGCCGATCGCTCCGAAGTCCGGATGGTATCCCGTGTCGCCCGCAAAGAACACGCGCCACCTGTGCGCCGCGGTCAGCGCAAACCCGCACCACAGCGTGTCGCCGCGATCGCCGATGCCCCGGCTGCTGAAGTGCATCGCCGGAGTGGCCGCGATGCGCAGCGAGTCGATGGTGTGCTCCTGCCACCAGTCCAGCTCGACTACCGCAGCACGCGCGCCGCGCTTTTGGACGAACGATCCCAGGCCAAGTGGCACGACCCACGACGCGTGCGGGTGACGCTGCGCCAGCGACCGCACCGTGTGGTCGTCGAGATGGTCGTAATGGTTGTGCGACTGCAGCACGACATCGAGCGGCGGGAGATCGTCGAGAGCGATTCCCGGCGGCACCCAGCGTCGCGGGCCGGCGAATCCGACGGGTGAGGCCCGCTCGCTCCACATCGGGTCGGTAAGAATGTTGAGCCCGCTCATTTGCACCAACAGGCTGGCATGTCCGACCCACGTTACCGTCAGCTGTGATGCCGACGCGTGCGGCGCTACGAACGCCGGACGCACGCGCGCGAAAACCGCTGGATCGGGATCCTTGGGCCGCGGCCGCGTCGTGCGATGGACGAGCATCCACTTGAGGAGACTGCCGAACCCCGGCACGGCCTGGTCAACCCACGGATTACGAAACCCGCCGCCGAGGCGATGATGCGAGGGAAGTGCAGAGGGCGTCACGGCGCGCAATATAGCCGCGCCGTGACGCCCCGCTTAATGCGATGAACTGTCGGGCGCCACGAAGATCGTGAGCGTGTCGGCCAATGAGCCGCTCGTCGCGATGATGCGGCCGCTGCCGACTGCCTTCGATGTTACTCGTGCAACCCGTGTGCTGTCCACGTACATGGCGAGGCCCAGCACGGCCGTATCGAGGTTCTGCCAGACGACCGCCGCGGTCGTGTCCTGCTGGTGGTGCGCGTTCACAACGAATGCTTCGAGTCGATTGGTGTGATTCACCAGCATCGAGCTGGCACCGTTGATCAATACTGAGCCACGCAACGCCGACAACGTCACGTCGTGCGTCGTCTCAGCCCCGCGAGTCACAACGACGTTGGAATCGAGGGCCGATCCCACGCTGCTCCCCGATGGCGGATCCACGCCGACGATGTAGGTGCCGGGCAGCAGGTAGGCCAGCCGATAGTGCCCGACGCCATCGGTGCGGGCGGTCGAGAAGATCCGCCATGTCCCCTGGTCCGCACCGTAGCCGCTGACCGTCGCGTTTGCGATCGGAGTTGCCGACCCCGAGTCGGCCGCGCCCAGCACGGTGCCGGCGATGGATCCGGTGGCTGCCTTGTTGACGGCGCGGATCCAGGGGATGAATGTGAACGTGCCGTCCCCCGCGACGTTGTATTGGAAGCTGCGCCCCACGTCGAAATCGATCACGATTTCGGCCCCCGAGTCGGGGACCTGAAGCGCCGCCTCTACGAAGGCGTAGATCGACCACTCGCCCGACCCATTCCAGTTCTGCACGACCGCCGGCGTGCCGTCCGCGAACCGAACGTTGGAGGAATCCGCATCGATGATCAGGCGTACCGAGCGATACTGGTCCGCTGGGATCTCCCCTTCGCCCAACAAAGCCGTGGTCCCCTGCTGCAACGCGAGCAGGTCGAACCGCTTACGCGGTGCGGTGATGGTGACCCACTGTAGGCCCGGGTCGCTCGTGTCGGCGGCGGTCGAGGCGGCGATGCTCACGATGTAGACGTTGACGCTCTGGACCGTGTCGAAGGGAAATGGATCGTCCGTGAGCAGCACCTTGGCCATCGGTTTGCGACTGGCGGGTCCGCTGGCGTCATCCTTGTAGCAGGCGGCGGCGAGGACAACCATGGTGAGCAGCGTGAGATTCAGTCTGGACATCGTCAAATTCCTCCCGAGGGTGTTGCGCAGTCCGGTTCGTTGCATTGAATACCCGTATCGCCTCACGTGGCGTCACAAACGCCGCGTTGTTCTGACCTTGTGACGCGGTGGTCGGCCGGATGGGTATAGACAGAGTGGAGACAGGCGACGCAGAGCTGGTGCGCCGGGTCCGGGCCGGCGACATCGGCGCGTACGGCGCGCTCGTCGCGCGCTATCGTGATCGCCTGGGTCGCTACGCCGTCCACATGATCGGCGACCGCGAAGACGCCGAGGAAGCTCTGCAGGACAGCTTCGTGCGTGCCTACCGCTCACTGGAGCGATGCTACGATCCCGCGCGGTTCGGCGCATGGCTCTACGGGATTCTGGTCAACCGCTGTCGCACCACCGGCGCACGGGCCGCGCGTCGACGCCGCTTGTTCGTTTACGACGCCGAGGCTTTGAATGATGCCTCGCATCCGGACGCGATGGAGCGGCTGGAATGGACCGACGCCGTCGAACGCGCGCTGGCGCGGCTCGCGCCCGAGTATCGCGAGGTCTTTCTCCTCAAGCATGTCGAGGAGCTCGAGTACGAGCAGATCGCGCAGTTGACGGGCAACGGCATATCGGCTCTGAAGATGCGCGTGAAGCGCGCGCGCGAGCAGTTGCAGAAGTTCTTGCGAGAGGCGGAGCATGTTTGAGCACGACGACGACATCGTAGAGCGGATGATTCGCCAGCTGCGCCGGCCGGTGTCGCTGGATCCCGGTTTGGCCGCGCGCGTGATGGGCGAAATCGCCGCGCCGGCTCACCCAGGAAGAAAACGCACCTGGCCCTGGCTCGCCGCGGGCGCCGCCGCCGTCCTGGGCGCGGTCGTCATCGCGCACCCCTGGACGCGGGGTTCCGGCACGAGCACGGACGCATTCCAGTTCGTCCTGGTGGCGCCGCAGGCCGCATCGGTGTCCCTCGTCGGCGACTTCAACGACTGGGATCCCGCGCGTTCGCCGATGCAGACGGCGCAGGGTGTCTGGGCAACCGCGGTGCGCCTCGCGCCCGGCCGCTACCGCTACGCGTTTCTCGTGAACGGCGTCGAATGGCGTGCCGACCCCGGCGCGCCGGCCGCGAAAGACGACGAGTTCGACACGCCGAGCTCGGTGGTGACCGTCGGAGGGAGAGGATCATGATCGTCGCTGCGCTGCTACTGGCCGTGCAGGTCACCGCCCAGAACCCGCGACTCGAGCGGCTCGATCCGGACACGCGCTCCGCCGTGACCATCGTCGTCGACTCGGCGCGGGGCGCGGGCCTGCCGGTCGAGCCACTGATCCAGCGCGCGCTCGAAGGCACGAGCAAGGGAGCGGCCGGAGCCCGCATCGTCGCCGCCGTTCGCCGGCTCGCCGTCGACCTCGGCGCTGCGCGGGTGGCACTCGGCACCGGCGCATCGACGCCGGAGCTCGAGGCCGGCGTCGCGGCGCTGCGCGCCGGCGCGACGCCGCAAGTGATCGCCCATCTGCGCGACGTGCGTCGCCCCCCGCTCACCATCGCGCTGTCCGTGCTGGCCGACCTCGTCGCGAGCGGCGTCCCCGCGGACAGTGCCGCGACGGCCGTGCTCGCGCTCGCGCCGAAGGCGCGCGACGCCGATCTCGTGGAGTTTCGTCGCGCCGTGGAGCACGACATCGCCCTCGGCGCGCCGCCTGGCGCCGCGACGTCGGTGCGCGTGAATGCGGGTGCGGACTTCGGCAATTCATCCGGCTCCCCCGGCACCGTCCCTCGTCCCCGTCGGCCGTAGTCGCGTCGCATCGCCATGCGGACGCTCGCCCTCATCGCATTGGCGTGTGCGGTGGAGGCCGACGTCCATTCTGCCAGCGCGCAAGTCGTGGCCAACGTCGAAGCCGGTCTGTCAGACGTCCGCTACGACGGCTTCCTGGCGTCCGCTGCCGCATCCATTTCTCCGACGGTGTGGTGGGAGCAGTCGCGGGGACGCGCGTTCGTGAGCGCCCGCGGCACCTATCTGCGATTCGAAAGCGGGCGCCATAGTCTCGACGGCTCGGCGAGCGGCTCCTGGTTCGCGCCGCTCGGGGGGCGGTGGCGCGGGCAGTTCGGTCTGTCAGCAGGCTCGAGCCAATACGCCACCATCGCGAGCTTCAGCCATACCGAAGCGGAAGCCCGGCTTCATCTGATGGGCGGGAGCCGCGGCGGTTGGGTCGGGGCCACCATCGGACGCTCGTCATTCGGGGGCGGCCCACGCCGCGTCCTCGTCGTTGCAACCGGACTGTGGCTGGTGCACACCGACCGCACCATTTTCGTGTCGCTGGACCGCTCGTTCGTGGGCGACACGGCCTATACCGATCTCCGCTCGTCCGGACGCTGGCGGCGCGGCAACCTCGCGCTGGAAGGGATTGTCGGGGCGCGAATGTGGAGTCGCGGCGGGGGGCGGGGTGTGTTCGGTGAGGGCAGCGCGGCGCTCACGCTGACCCCGCAGGCGGCCTTCGTAGTGTCCGCCGGGCGCTATCCGACCGACGTCGTCAGCGGGAGCATCGCCGGCCGCTACATCACCGTCGCCCTCCGATTTGGGACGCTGGCCGTCCGGCGGCCCACTCCCATCCTGCCGGTCGCTACTCACGCGAGCGGCTCGAGCAGCGAAGAAACACGACTGGAGATCCAACCGACGGCCGACACCGATGACGACGTGCGGATCACGCTCTACGCCGCGGGCGCGACCACGGTCGAAGTGAGTGGCGACTTCACCGATTGGCAGCCGGTGCCCCTCAGCCGCTCGGCAGGCGACGTCTGGACGGGAACGTTCCGGATTTCCCGCGGGGTCCATCGTATCAACGTGCGGCGGGACGGCGGCCGCTGGATGGCGCCGGCCGGCACGACACGCAGTAACGACGATTACGACGGCGAAGTCGGTGTCTTTGTCCTGCCATAACACTCCCGCTACAGGCCGGTGCGCTGTCTCAGAGTGAGCATCGCCCAAATCCCGAGTGCCGGTCCGATCGCCAACACGCTCATGCTCCATCGCCAACCGATCGTGGCGGCGACGATCGGGAGCAGATAGATCGTCGCGCACGTCAGCAGAAAGCCGAGGCTCGTTTGCAGGGTGAGCGCAGTGCCGACGTAGTCGCGCGGCGCGAGCTCAGTGACCGCGGCGGAAAACTGCGCCGAGTCGGCGACGACCGTGATGCCCCACAATAGGAGCAGGGGAAACAGCAGAAGCAGAGGCGCTCCGTACAGCAGGCCGACAGCGAGAGAACAGCTTCCCGACACCGCCATCGCAACGCTGGTCACGACCGAGCGTCCCCAGCGGTCTCCGTACTTGCCGCCCAGCCAGCATCCGATCGCGCCGCTGCCGACGACGGCGAACGTGACGAGCGCGGCGAGCCCGGTGACATCGGCGTCGGCGCCGCGCCGCGCGCGCTCGCTGGCAGCGACGAAGACGGCCATCCACGTCCACATCGCATACAGCTCCCACATGTGACCGAGATAGCCGAGGTTCGCGAGCGTGACCGCGCGGTCTTTTAGAATCCGCGGAGCGGCGGCGAGGGAAAACGGTGGCGATGGGGCGGCGTATGGACCGTCATTAGGAACGAGGAGGACCAGGAGGCCTCCTGCGACCGCGCTCACCGCGGCGACGACCAAAACCCAGCGCCACGCGGCCGGCGATACCGCCCAGCGAACCAGATGTGGACTCGCCGACCCCAGCGTAAGCGCGCCGACCAGAATCCCGATGGCGAGCCCTCTTCCTTCTTTAAACCAGCCGGCCGCGATCTTCATCCCAGGCGGATACACGCCCGCGAGTGCAGCGCCGGTGAGCAGCCGGCAGGCGATTCCCAGTGTGATACTCGGCGCGGCCGCCACGCCGATTGTGGCGACTGCGGCGAGCCCAGCGGAGCCGGCGACCAGACGCCGGGCGGACAAACGATCGGCGAGCGTGAGAACAGCGCTCACCAACGCGCCGGCGACGAACCCCAGCTGCACTGAGATCGTGAGCCACGCAGTGGTGGTGGGTGAGAGCTGCCAAACGCGCACCAGGGTGGGAGCAACGGCGGAAGCACTGAACCACGGAGCCATCGCGAGCAACTCGGCGGCGGCCAGGACCGCCAACACGCGCCGCGGGCTCACAACCCCGTGGGATGATCCAGAAACACCCAGGGTAAATCGAACGTCTTGGCAACGTGCTCGGCTAACGCCTTGACGCCGACGGTCTCGGTTGCGTAATGGCCCGCATAGAACACGTTGACGCCGAGCTCCTCGCCGTCGAAAAACGTCCAGTGCTGCCCTTCTCCGGTGACGTAGCTATCGAGTCCCGCAGCCGCGGCCTGTGGGATCAGCGCGCCTCCCGCCCCGGTCACGATGCCGACGCGCTGCACGCGCTCGGGCCCGAACGGGAATAACCGCGGCGCCGTTCCGAGTGCCTTCGTCAGCGCCCAACTCAGCTCCTCCCGTTTACCGGCGTATTCACCCCAGACGCCGATGGGCGCTCCGTGATACGACCCGAACTCGCCGCGCACCGTGATTCCGAGCAGGCGTGCCAGCACGGTGTTGTTGCCGACGACGGGATGACGATCGAGCGGCAGGTGCGCAGCGTAGAGCGCGATGTTTCCTTTGATCAGTCCTGCAAGGCGACGATAGGCGGGACCAACAAGCGGCCTGAGACCACCCCAAAACATTCCGTGATGGACCAGCAGGCAGTCGGCGTGCTGCTCCGTGGCTTGCCGGACGGTCGCCTCGCAGACGTCGACTGCAGCGGCCAGCCGGCTCACGTCGCCCGAGTTGCTGACCTGCAAGCCGTTCAGGGCCTCGGGCGCGTCAGCGACCTCCTCGGCGATCCGAAGGTAGTCGTCGAGAAAACGGACCAAACTGTCTAGGCGCACTTAAGACACCGTAAGCACAGTATCGCAGCAGCCGGACAACTTTCCACATTGGGTTGTTAGATAACGCGTTATAACATAACTAGTTAGACAATCCACACGGAGTCCCAGCCGCCGTGTGGATATCTCTTATACTCGAGCCAAGGCTTGGCCAGTGCGCTGAGCAACCTGCGGCGGCTGACCAGCGTCTTCTCCCATTCGAAGTACGCCGTTGATCTCTCCGCCTTCTTGAATCAAGAGACGTTTGGTATGCACATCACCGTGGACGACGCTCGTGGCCTGCAGCTCGACGCGTTCTTCCGCGTAGATGGCGCCACGCACTTCCCCGCCGATGATGGCCTCGCGGCTGACGACGTCGCCTTCGACTTCCCCGCCCCTCGCGACCAGGACCTGCTTGGCGGCGCGGACCGTGCCGTTCACGGATCCCTCGATCTTCACGACGCCGTCGGCCGAGATGTCACCGACGACGCGCATTCCGGCGCCGATGATCGATAGTCCGGGAACGCCCTCACGCCCGCCGCCGGGTGTTGCGTTTTTATCTGAAAACACCGCCATCAGCGTCCCTCCTTCACGAGGTCCAGCGGATCGACTGTCTTGTTGTCCCTTCGAATCTCAAAGTGCAGGTGCGGTGCCGTTGACCGCCCCGAGTTTCCTGATAGCCCAATGACTTCACCGGCCTGAACATCGTCGCCCTCGGCTGCAATGAGCCGTGACATGTGACCATACATCGTCTCATACCCGGACGGATGCCGCAAGAGGACGAACAAGCCGTAATCGACATCGTACCCTGCCGCCGTCACCGAGCCTCCCCCCGATGCCCGGACCGGCGTCCCGAGCGGGACAGCGATATCGATACCGGGGTGGGATTCGTCGACCACTCCGGGCCGAACCTGGCCGCGAGTGACAAACCCCTGGACATCGAGGGGCCAGTGCGATGGTGCCGACGGGCCCGTTTCATAGCGAGTGGCAGCACCCGGCAACACCGCCCGAATCGGCACGGCGCGCATGGTCGTCGTGAAATCGGTGTTGCGAGCCACGGTCCCTCCCCCGCCCCCCCCGCCGCCAGCGGTGCGGGAGACGGGAGGAGCTTTCACGCCGAGCATTTGGCGCAGCTCCTGGTAGTTCGCTTCGGCGCGATTCAACGCCGACGCGAGTTGCTGTACACGACTGTTCTCGACGCGAAGCCGGGAGACTTCGCGCTCGAGTCCGGGTACACGCAATGCGTTACGCGTGATCGGTCCTGCGAACGCGAAAAACAACACGATCGACACGGCAATCGCGCCGGCGCCCCACTTCCCCGCCATCACCGCCCAGCGTGGGAAACGGTACTGCTTGGACTCGAGATCGCCGTCGGCATGGACGACGATCGTGACGCCGCGAGTCCCTTTGGTCTTCTTCGTGTCCCTCGTCATCCGTCGAATGGCGCGCCGAGGATCAGCTCGAGCAACCGCGCGAGATCGTCGTTCGAGTAGAACGACACGTGAATCTGCCCTTTGCCCTTCGCGCGCAAGCTAACGCGTACATCGGTCCCGAGACGGCGACGCAGTGCGTCCTCGACCCTGCGGACTTCGGGGGCGGCGCCCATGCCGCGCTTCATGCGCGGACGGCGCTCGGGTGCGCGCCCGCCGCGCACCCGATCCTCCACTTCGCGCACCGACAGGCCTTGGGCAACCGCCTCGCGCGCGAGGTTCGTGACGACGCGCGAATCCTCGATCGCGAGCAGCGCGCGTGCGTGACCAACCGACAGCTGGCCTTCGTGCAGCAGCTGCAACACGTCTTCGGGAAGCTTCAGGAGACGCAGCGCGTTGGCGACGGTCGAGCGGTCGCGGCCCACGGCGTCGGCGACATCCTGCTGGGCCAGCTTGAACTCCGCAATGAGCCGCTCGTACCCGCGCGCTTCGTCTACGGGCGACAGGTCGTCGCGCTGCAGGTTCTCGATCAGCGCCAGCGTGAGGAGCGTACGGTCATCAGCGTCACGCTGTACGGCAGGGATGCGTTCCCATCCCAGCTGCTGGCAGGCCCGCAGCCGCCGCTCGCCGGCGATCAGCTCGAATCCCGTCGCCCCACCATTCGCGCGGCGCACCACGATCGGTTGCAGCAATCCCGCCTGCTTGATCGATGAGACCAGCTCCTCCAGCGCGGTGGGGTCGACGGTCTTCCGGGGTTGGAACGGGTTGGGCCGGATGTCCTTGATGGGCAGCTCGACCAAACTCCCTTCCCGTTCTGCTTCCTCCCGGGTCGGCCCGAGCAGCGCTTCGAGCCCCCGCCCGAGGCGGCGTCCTCCTGCCGCAGTTTGTCTCATGCGGGTACCTCCGGCACCTGTTCAATTGCGGGGAGGCTTGGGGACGGTGGAGCGTCCTGCTCGACCCGGCGAATCAGCTCCTGTGCGACCGCCAGGTAGCTCTTCGCTCCCACCGACTGCACGTCATACAGCACGATCGGCTTTCCAAAGCTTGGCGCTTCCGCTAGGCGCACGTTCCGCGGAATGGTCACGGCGAACATCCGGCCGCCGAAATACTCCTTCGCTTCCTCAGCGACCTGCTTGCAGAGATTGAGGCGGGCGTCGTACATCGTCAGCAACACGCCTTCGATGGCGAGCGTGGGATTGAAATTGCGCTGCACCAACTTTACGGTGTTGAGGAGCTGCGAGAGTCCTTCGAGCGCGTAGTACTCGCACTGGATCGGGATGACGACGCTGTCGGCCGCGGTCAGCATGTTCAGCGTGATGAGGCCAAGCGACGGCGGGCAATCGATGATGACGTAGGTGTACTCGCCGCGGACATCCTGCAGCGCATCGCGCATGCGGGTCTCGCGCGAGCGCTGGTTGACGAGCTCCAGCTCGGCGCCGACCAGGTCCTGAGTCGCGGGAACGACGTCGAGATAAGGAAAGTGCACGTGCGGGAAACGCGACTGGGTCAACGCAGCGCCGTCGATGAGCGCGTCATAGAGCGAATGACGGATGCGGTCGCGCTCGATCCCGACGCCGCTCGTCGAGTTGCCCTGCGGATCCGCATCAATGAGCAGCGTCTTGCGCTCGGCGATCGCCAGAGAGGCCGCGAGGTTCACGGCCGTCGTCGTTTTACCGACGCCGCCTTTCTGGTTCGCGATAGCGATTACACGCGACATTATAACTCGTTGATTTATAATGATTTATGCAGCTAAATAATTAGGGCGCGTCCAATATACGTTCGTTTCACGTGAAACGGAAGAGCGTAAGTTTCACGTGAAACTGCAACGATGCGCGCCCTAAGCCACTCGGCGACGCCAGCGCGTCGCCTCCAACACGAGGTTGTGAAGATCGCTGGGCGTGACGCCAGGAACCCGCGCCGCTTGCGCGAGTGATGTGGGACGCACGCGATCGAGCTTTTGCCGAGCTTCCGTGGCCAAGGTGCGCAGCTCGAGGTAGGGCATGTCAGCCGGCAGGGTGAACGACGCCAGCTCGGCCAGTCGCGCCGCAGCGTCGCGCTCGCGTGCCAGGTACCCGTCATACTTGATCTCGATCTCCGCGGCGAGAACGGCATCCGCGGGCGCGCCACCCCCGACCCCAGCCGCCGTGAGCAACGCGCCGAGTGAGACACCCGGTCGCTTCGCGACGACGGCGATGCGGTCGGTCTCCGTCAAACCAGTGCCGCTTGCCGCGAGCGCCGCGCCGGCCTGAGCCGGCGTGATAGTCGTCTCACGCGCCAGGTGCAATACCGACTCCTCCGCCTCGAGCCGGCATTCCGCCGCTCGGAGCTCGCCATCAGACAGCAGGCCAAGGCGATCGGCGAGCGGCAGCAGCCGGCGCAGCGCATTGTCCTGGCGCAGCAGCAGCCGGAACTCGGAGCGCGACGTGAAGAGCCGGTATGGCTCGTCAACGCCGCGGGTCACGAGGTCGTCGACCAGCACACCGATGTAGGCGTCGTCCCGACCGAGCACGACCGGCTCGGCGCCGCGGATCCGCCGCACCGCATTGATGCCGGCGATGACGCCTTGTCCCGCCGCTTCCTCGTAACCCGTCGTCCCGTTGATCTGTCCCGCGAAGAACAGGTGCTCGACCGTCTTCACCTCGAGCCACGGCGTGAGCTGGGTGGGGGGATAGTAGTCGTACTCGATCGCATACCCGGGGCGCGTCATCTTCGCGCGCTCGAGGCCGGGGACGGCGTGCAGGAACTCGAGCTGGACGGCTACGGGCAGGGAAGTGGAGAGCCCGTTCACGTACAACTCCGTCGTGTCGAGCCCCTCCGGCTCGAGAAAGATCTGGTGGCGCTTGGCCGCCGGGAACTTCACGATCTTGTCTTCGACCGAGGGACAATAGCGCGGCCCGCGCCCGCTGATCGCGCCGCCGTACAACGCAGATTCCTTCAGATGCTGCTGGATGATTTCCTTCACCTCTTCGCCAGCCCACGTGATCCAGCAGGGCACCTGCCGTGGCCGCTCCACTCGCTCATGGAAGGAGAATCGAAACTCGTCGCCGTCGCCGTCCTGACGCTCGACCTTACTCCAGTTGACGGAGCGGCCATCGATGCGCGGCGGCGTGCCGGTCTTGAAGCGCGCGACTGTAAGTCCAATATTCGCAATGACTTGCGCCATCTGAACGGAGGGCGCGTCGCCCGCCCGACCCGCGGGGATTTGGGTATCGGTGCCAAGGTGGATGCGACCGCGCAGGAAGGTGCCGGCCGTGATGATGACGGCGCGCGCGTCGAAGCGACGGCCGTCTCCCGTTTCGACGCCGGTGATCTGAGTCCCTCGCTCGTCGAGGAGCAGATTTGTGACCATGCCCTGCGTCAGCTCGAGGGAAGGGAATTGCTCGAGCAATGCGCGCACGGCGCGACGGTAGAGCGTCCGATCGGCCTGGGCGCGCGGAGCCCAGACGGCGGGGCCCTTGGAGCGATTGAGCATGCGGAATTGAATGGTGGCCCGATCGGCGGCACGGCCCATGAGGCCACCGAGAGCATCGACCTCGCGGACGACGGTACCCTTGGCAATGCCGCCGATGGCGGGATTGCAGGACATCTGCCCGATCGTATCCAGGACCGAAGTGAGCAGCAGAGTCCGTGCGCCGAGGCGAGCCGACATGGCAGCGGCTTCGGTGCCGGCGTGGCCGCCGCCAACGACGATTACGTCATAGTCAGGCATGGCGAGAAACTACTAACTCAGGACCTGCAAAGGCTAGGCTACAGACGCAGCCGCGGGTCACAGTCAACGGGGTTTGGGACGATCGGCCGCCTGACTGATTTTTCGAAGCAAACCAAACAATGTCTTGCTGGTTTCCGTTGCTAGGGCCTCTAAGCGTCCGTACTCCGCCGGCCGGAGATAGCCGATGTCACGAGCCAGGGTGAGTCCGGTTTGTACTTCGGCGAGTGAACCCCACGCTATATCGAGATACTTGCGGTAATCCCTCGTCCCCTTTTTCGTCGCCCCCTCGGCAATATTGAGTGGTACGCTGTACGATGCTCTTCGAAGTTGATCCGCGAGTCTCTCCTGCTCGAAATCCGGGAACCGTTGAGCAGCTTTCGAGCACTCGACGGCCAATCTTTCGGCGAATTGCCAAGCTTTGAGGGTGTGATGGATAGGCATGACGCCAGGATAACCGGTGGACGGCCAATCACCGAATCATTTTATCTCGTCCCGTATCCCGTTTACTCGACCCCGCGGTGCGTCGGTGCGTCTAGGTTTTTGCATGTCCTAAGCAGTTAGGCCCTAACCCACCGCACGAGCTCTTTCATCGTCGGGCGCTTGCCCGTCATCAGAATCCCCACTCTGTAGATCCGCGCTGCGATCCACGTAACTGCGACAATCCCAATCGCCAGCATCGCCAGCGATCCTGCCAATTCGCCGGCGCCCATGCTGCCGGCTGTCCATCTGACCGGCGTCGCGATCGGTGACGTAAACGGCACAATCGATAGTGTGCGGGCGAATGCCGAGCTCGGATCGTTCGTGAGTCCGATGATCGAGAGATACGAGATCATCAGCAAGTAGGTCACGGGCTGCTGCGCCTGGCGCGCCTCCTGCTCGTTGCTGGACATCGCCCCCACCGCTGCGAACATCGCCGAGTAGAGCAGGAATCCGCCGAGGAAGAACGCCATGAAGATAGAGAGCGTCGCGAAGGGGATGTGCGGCAGCTTGATGCCTTGAGCCGCGGAAGCATCCGCGCCCAGGAGACGGGCAATGGGTACCCGCAGGCTGATGAGCAGCCGTGCGGAGACGCCCCAGATGAGGAACTGGAAGAAGGACACCGCGCCCGCCCCGGCCACTTTCCCCAGCATCAGTTGAAACGGCCGCAGCGACGATACGAGCACCTCGACGATGCGCGTGGTCTTTTCTTCCAGAACCGAGCTCATGACGTTCACACCGTAGAGCAGGATCGCCATGAATAGCAGCACGGCCATTACATAGGCGAGGACGAACGACTCGCCCGCGCTCTCGGTGGTCGTCCGCCCCCGTGCGATCTTCTTCTGATCGAGCGTAATCCTGATTCCCTGCGCCCAATCCACGACTTCCGGATTCACGCCCCGTGTCTCCAGCCTCACTTTCACGACCACCTTGTTCAGCAACCGCTCGAGGCCTTCAACCGTCTGAAGCGACAGGTTGGAAGCTCGGTATTCAGCCTTGCCGGTCTCGCTCAGCTCGTTCGAAATGATCAGGAAACCGTTCAGCTGCTTGGATTCCACGAGACGGGTCAGGGAGTCGACGACACCGGGCGCGGCAGGCACGCGCGTCACTCGGAAGCTGGGGTTCGCCGCCACCGCCTCGGTGACCCGTTGCCCGAACGCCGATGTGGTGCTGTCCACGACGGCGATATCCCGCACGGCGCCACCAAGAGACTGCATGATCTGGTAGACGATCACACCACCGAAGAGGACCGGCCCCAAGATCGCGGAGATCCAAAACCACCTGGTGCGCACGCGTTCCACGAACTCGCGCCGGATCACGGCCCAGACTTTATGCACTGGCAGTGATCGCTTGCGGCGTCCCCGGCACGGCCGCCGCCGTCGCGGCCTCCGGACCAACCAGATCGACGAAGATCTTATGCAGCGATGGGCTCGCGAGCTCGAAATGCGCAAGCCGGGCGCCGGACTGCACCAGCGCCCGCAGGATCTCCTGAGCGTCCGCGCCCGGCGCCAGCTCCAGCTCCGCCTGCTGGCCAAAGTCCTGGATCCTGGCGACGAGCCGGCGGTCGGCGAAGATCTGCTGCGCGCCGCCCTGGCTGCCGTCGAACGCGACGATGACGTGCTTGCCGCCATGGGTCCGCTTCACTTCCGCCAACGTGCCGTCGATCAGCTTCTTGCCGCGCGCGATGATGCACAGCCGGTCGCATAGCTTCTCGGCGTGCTCCATGATGTGCGTGGAAAAGAGGACGGTCTTGCCCCGCCGCCGATAATCGACGACGGTGTCGCGCAGCACCTGCGAGTTCACGGGATCGAGACCGGAGAACGGCTCGTCGAGAATCACCAGCTCGGGGTCGTGCAGAATCGTGGAAATGAACTGCACCTTCTGCTGCATGCCTTTCGATAAGTCCGACACCTTGCGCAGGCGCCAGTCGGCGAGGCCCAGCCGGTCCAGCCATTCGAGCGCGCGCGTGCGCGCCGCACGGCGCGCGACGCCCTTCGCCTCCGCCAGGAAGACGAGCACGTCGATGACGCGCATGCGCGGGTAGAGGCCGCGCTCTTCGGGCAGATAGCCGATGCGCGCCGAGTGCGTGCGCCCGCCGCCGACGTCGTTGAACAGCCGCACGGCGCCCGCATCGGGCTCGTAGATATCCATGATCATGCGCAGCGTGGTCGTCTTGCCGGCGCCGTTGGGGCCGAGCAGGCCATAGATCTGGCCGGCCGGGACGCTCAACGAAAGCGCATCGACCGCGGTGTGGCCCGCGAATCTCTTTGTGACGCGATCGACAACGACCGGTTCGGTCATGCCCCGAAGCTACGAAGAGGAGCCTACGACGCTAGGACCCCAAACAGCTCGCCGGCTTTGCGAACGGCCGTGACAAGCGCGTCGATGTCGTCGACATCGTTATAGATGTAGAACGACGCGCGCGCGGTCGCGGCAACGCCCAGCCGGCGCATGAGCGGCTGCGTGCAGTGATGACCGGCGCGGATACAGACGCCGTCCCGGTCCAGGATGGTCGCCAGATCGTGCGGGTGAATGTCGCCGTAGGTGAACGGCACCACGCCCGCCCGGTGGCCCTTCGGCCCGTAGACCGTGACGCCGTCGATCTGCGTCAGGCGCTCGATCGCGAGACGCGCGAGCTCCTGCTCGTGCTCCGACACGCGCTCCATTCCCAGCTGCTCGAGGTAGGCGATCGCGGCGCCGAGTCCGACCGCGGCTTCGACGTTGGGCGTGCCACCTTCGAACTTGTGGGGAATCTTGTTCCAGGTGGAACGGTCGTCCCACACCCGTTCGATCATCTCTCCGCCGCCGTGGTAGGGCGGCATCGCGTCGAGCAGCGCCGGCTTCGCGATCAGCGCACCGCTGCCCATCGGCCCGAGCATCTTGTGACCGGACAGCGCGTAGAAATCGCAATCCAGGCTCTGCACGTCCACGCGAAGGTGTGGAGTGGATTGCGCCCCGTCCACGACGGTCACCGCGCCGGCCGCATGGGCCAGCTTGCTCAGCTGGGCGGCCGGGTTGACGGTGCCGAGCGAGTTCGAGACGGAGGGAAACGCGACGATCTTGGGCTTCGATTCGAGCGCCCGGCCGAAGTCGGACAGATCGATCCGCCCGTCTTCCGTGATCTCGACCATGCGGAGCGTGGCGCCCTTTTCCTGACACAGGATCTGCCACGGGACGATGTTGGAGTGGTGGTCCATCGCCGTCACCACCACGGTATCGCCGCGCCGCACGTTGGTCCTGCCGTACGCAGCGGCGACCAGATTGATCGATTCGGTCGTCCCCCGCGTGAACACGACCCCTTCGCGGGCCCACGCGTTGACGAAGCGGGCTACGGCGGTACGGGCCGCTTCGTACGCCTCTGTCGCCTCGACCGCGAGCGCGTAGGCACCGCGGTGGACGTTCGCGTTATGGAAGTTGTAGTAGTGGACGATCGCATCGATGACTTTGCGCGGCTTCTGACTGGTTGCCGCGTTGTCGAGATAGACGAGACGGTGACCGTTCTCCTGCTGCGCGAGAATGGGGAAGTCAGGACGAATCCGGGCGGTATCGAGCATCAGAAGTCCCGCGCCGATTCGGTCGTCACCGGCTCCGCGCTGTTCTGCAACGCGGCGTGCAGCGCGTGCCACGCGAGATTCGCGCATTTGATGCGGCTCGGGAATGCCCGCACGCCCGAAAACGCCGCCAGCTTGCCCGGCGCATTCGCGCCGCCGGCGAGCATATCGCGAACCGCCTGAAACATCGTTTCGGCATCACCCACCTTCTGACCCTTCACCGCCTCGGTCATGAGCGACGCCGACGCTTTCGAGATCGCGCAACCCGCACCCTGCGGCATCTGGAACCCGATGTCGCTGATCGTGTCACCGTCGACCTGCACGAACAGTTGAATGCGGTCGCCGCACAGCGGGTTGTTGCCCTCCGCCTTGCGGTTCGCCGCGTCCAGGCGCTTGAAGTTCCGCGGATTGCGGTTGTGGTCGAGGATGACCTGCTGATACAGCTCGCCAAGATCGGGAGGGGCGGAGCTCATTGTCCCGCCAGGCGGCCGCGCACGACGGCGTCGAGCTGCGCGCGCAGCGGAGCGACTTCCATCCGGCCGAGGATCTCGGCGGCGAACCCGTAGGTGAGCAGCCGGCGCGCTTCATCCTCGCCCACGCCGCGGCTGCGCAGATAGAACAGCGCGCGCGGGTCGAGCGGCCCCACCGTGGAGCCGTGCGTGCACTTCACGTCGTCGGCATAGATCTCGAGCTGCGGCTGGCTGTCGGCATGCGCGTCGGCCGACAGCAGGAGATTGTTGTTGGTCTGCTTCGAGTCCGTCTTTTGCGCACCGGGCCGCACGATGATCCGCCCGGTGAACACGCCGCGCGACTTTTCGTCGAGCACGCCGTTGAAGTACTCATGGCTTGCGCAGTGGTCGGCGGCATGATCGATCGTCGTGTGATGGTCGGCGTGCTGCTCGCCGGCGAGCAGATACAACCCGTTGAGAATCAGCGTGCCGCCCGGACGCGCCATGACGCTGCCGAGGTCGTGCCGCGCGAGTGCGGCGCCGAACGCGACCGTGTGCAGATTGACGGTGCTGTCCCGCCCCTGATGCGTCTCGGTCGCGGCGACGTGATAGGCGCGCGGGCTCTCCCGCTGGACGCGATGGTAGTCGACCCGGGCGGCGTCGCCGGCCACCACTTCGGTGACCGTATTCGTCCAGTAGCGAGCGTGGTTCAGCGACGCGTACGTCTCGACGATGCTCGCGCGCGCTTCGCGCTCGAGCACGACGAGATTGCGGGGATGCATGACGAGGTTCTCGTCGGTGACGAGGAACAGCAGCTGGATCGGATCCGCGAGCGACACCTTGGCCGGTATGTGGACGAATGCGCCCTCACCGACGAATGCCGTGTTCAGCGCGCAGAACGGCCGGTCCTGCGTCGCGGCATACCTGCACAAATGCGCACGGACAGCATCCGGGTCTTCGGCGAGCGCATCCGCCAGGCTCTGGACACGCAGCGTGTCGGCAACGGCCGTCGACAGAGAGCGCTGATAGAAGCCATTGACGAAGACCAAACGATGCCCGGTGTCGCCCAGCAGAAACGGCTGGATCTCTACGAGACTCGGAAGGCGAGCGGGCGGATGGGCGAGCGCGAAGGTGCCATCAGCAATCGGCGCGACGCTCGTGAAGCGCCACGCCTCCTGCTTCATGTTCGGGAAGCCGAGCTCACTGAAGCGGGCGATGCCGCCTGCGCGGAGATCCTTGAGCCAGGCGGGAGCGCGGGACGCGCCATTCGCTGCCCACGCATGATAGGAGCCCACCAGCCGTTCTACCGAGCCTGTTTTCACTGCCATCGTCACGACACCATTACGCCATCACGCAGCCAGTCGTAGCCGCGAGCCTCGAGCTCCTGCGCCAATTCGGGCCCGCCCGACTTAACGATCCGGCCGTCGGCGAGGACGTGGACGACGTCGGGCGTGATGTAGTTCAAGAGCCGCTGGTAGTGCGTCACGATCAGGAAGGCGCGATCGGGGCGCCGCAGGGTGTTCACGGTCTCCGCGACGGTTTTCAGCGCGTCGATGTCGAGTCCCGAGTCCGTCTCATCGAGAATCGCGAGCCGGGGCTCGAGCACGGCGAGCTGGAGAATCTCGTTGCGCTTCTTTTCGCCGCCGGAGAAACCCTCGTTCACGGGACGGTTCATCATCGCGTCATCCCAGCCGATCGCCTTGAGCTTCTGTTCCAGAAACTGCAGGAAGTCGATCGGATCGAGCTCCGGTTCCCCCCGCTCCCTGCGCAGCGCGTTCAGCGCCGAGCGCAGGAAATAGGAATTCGTGATGCCGCGGATCTCGACCGGATACTGGAACGCGAGAAACACACCTGCCCGGGCACGCTCCTCCGGTTTCAAGTCGAATAAATCCTTGCCTTCGTACTTCGCGGCCCCGGCGAGCACCGTGTAGGCCGGATGCCCGGCGAGCACCTGCGCCAGCGTGCTCTTGCCCGAGCCGTTCGGCCCCATGAGCGCGTGCACTTCGCCGTCGCGAATCGTGAGATCGACGCCCTTCAGGATTTCGTTGCCCGCAACGGCGACGCGCAGCCCTTTCACGTCGAGCACCACTTTGCTCTTAACCAACGCTCCCCTCCAAGCTTATGCCGAGCAACCGCGTCGCTTCGACCGCAAACTCCATCGGCAGCTCCTTGAAGACTTCCTTGCAAAAGCCGTTCACGATCATCGACACCGCGTCCTCCGACGACAGACCGCGCTGGCGCAGATAAAAGATCTGATCCTCACCGATCTTGGACGTGGACGCCTCGTGCTCCATGATCGCCGTGCTGTTGCGCACGTCGATGTACGGGAAGGTGTGCGCTCCACATTTATCACCTATCAACATCGAGTCGCACTGCGAATAATTCCGCGCGCCCTCGGCGCCCTTCATGATCTTCACTAACCCTCGATAGGTGTTCTGCCCGCGGCCCGCCGAAATGCCTTTCGACACGATCGTCGAGCGCGTGTTCTTGCCGAGGTGAATCATCTTGGTTCCGGTGTCGGCCTGCTGGCGATGGCTCGTGACGGCGACCGAATAGAATTCGCCGATCGAGTTGTCGCCCTGGAGAATGCAGCCGGGATACTTCCAGGTGATCGCCGAGCCGGTTTCGACCTGCGTCCACGAGATTTTGGAATTCGCGCCGGCGCACTTGCCGCGCTTCGTGACGAAGTTGTAGATGCCGCCTCGGCCCTCCTCGTCCCCCGGATACCAGTTCTGGATCGTCGAGTACTTGATCGTCGCGCGATCGAGCGCGACCAGCTCGACGACCGCGGCATGCAGCTGATTCTCGTCGCGCATCGGCGCCGAGCAGCCTTCGAGGTAGCTGACGTAGCTGCCCTCGTCGGCGATGATGAGCGTGCGCTCGAACTGGCCCGTGGACGATGCATTGATCCGGAAGTAGGTCGATAGCTCCAGCGGGCAGCGCACGCCCTTCGGCACGTACACGAACGAACCGTCGGTGAAGACGGCCGAGTTGAGCGCCGCAAAGAAGTTGTCGTTGTACGGGACAACGGTGCCGAGGTACTGCTGCACGAGGTCGGCGTGCTCGCGAATCGCCTGCGAGATCGGACAGAAGATCACGCCGTACTTGGCGAGCTCCGCCTGGAACGTCGTCGCCACCGAGACACTGTCGAACACGGCATCGACGGCGACCCCGCTGAGCCGCTTCTGCTCCTCGATCGGAATCCCGAGCTTCTCGAAGGTCGCGACGAGCTTCGGATCGACCTGATCGAGCGAGTCCAGTTTGGCCCGCTGTTTGGGCGCGGCGTAGTAGCTGATCGCCTGATAGTCGATCGGCCCGTACTTCACGTTCGGCCAATGCGGCTCGGACATCTTGAGCCAGTTGCGATACGCCTTGAGCCGCCACTCCAGCATCCACGCCGGCTCGCTCTTCTTGGCGGAAATCAGCCGGATCACGTCCTCGTTCAAACCGGCCGGCACGACCTCGGATTCGATGTCGGTGACGAAGCCGTACTTGTACGGTTGCTGGACGTGCGCTTCAATACTGGTCATGATGCTCCCGGAAGTCGTTACCGGACATACGCTTGGCAATCAAAACGACGGCCTAGCTCGGAATCCTAATGGTTTTGTCGGGATTGTCAATGAACTCAATAAATGTCCCGATTCCACTCCCTCACCAGCCGTTCGTAGTCCTCCGGCGTGTTCAACTCGTCGATTACAGCTGGATCGTCGACCGGCACGCTGACGACGTCCTTTTCGTGCCGGTGCAACACGGCCCGCGCACCCTCACGAGTGGCAGCCGGGCTCTCCAGGAGCTCGCTGAACAGCGCCGATCCCCAGATCACGGGGTGTCCGCGCCGTTCGCCGAAAGTCGGAACGACAGCCGGCGTTTCCGTGCGGCGGTGCGTCTCGAGCAGGCGTTCCACGGTAGTCACGCGGACGTGCGGCAGATCGACCGGCCAGACGAGAACGGCGCTGGGCTGCAAGGGTTGCAGCGCGCGCAAAGCAACCCGCAGTGACGCGATTGGGCCGGTCTCCGGTTCCAGGTTCTCTACGATCATGCAGTCGTGGCCTGCTAAAACGGGCTGTATCCGGGGCGCGTCTGGTCCCAAGACGATGACGCGGGTCTTCACCTCCAGCGCTTCGAGCGCCTCCAGGATCCGCACCGCGAACGGCAAGCCGAGGAAGTCCAACAGGGCCTTGGGAGAGCCCATTCGGGCCGACCGGCCGGCTGCCAGGACGACGCCTGCTAACGACATACGTGGAAAGACACTACGTCGCTACGGCACATCCCCGCTAGAGGGTTGCATGCGCGGCCAAATCCCCCACATTTGGCGCGCCCACATGGCAGTCCGACGCATTCGCCAGCTCGGCGACCCGATCCTCAGGGTCCGCTGCACCCCGGTCGAAGACCCCAAGTCGCCGGCGGTGCGGCTGCTTTCCGACGATTTGCGCGATACCCTGCATGCCGGCCGCAAGAAGTACGACATGGGGCGTGCGCTGGCCGCACCGCAGATCGGCGCGCCCGTGCGTGTTGTCCTGGTGGAGGTCGGGAAGTTTCGGGCGACGATGGTGAACCCCGAGATTACCGACGTCGGGGCCGAGGACTTCCACGTCTGGGACGACTGCTTTTCGTTTCCCAACCTGCTGGTGCGCGTAACCCGCGCCTACCGCGCCACGCTCCGCTACACCGACATGAAGGGCAAGGCGGTCACAATGGACCTCGAGGGCCCGATGGCGGAGCTGTTGCAACATGAGCTCGACCATCTGGACGGCATCCTCGCCCTCGACCAGCCCAGTGGCCTCGATCCCTTCGCCTACAAAGCGGAATGGGAAAAGCATCACAAGCCGACGGAGCGCTACGGGCCACCACGCCCGCGCGAAATTTAGAACCCGCTACATTCCACTACTCATCGACAGGGGTGCCCGCCGAGTTGGGCGGGCTGAGATCACACCCTCATAACCTGATCCGGTTCGTACCGGCGAAGGGAGCTCAGCGTGACCTGCCGCACACAGATGTTCTTCGCCCGTCAGGGCATAATCACTCCGGAGATGCAGCGCGTCGCCGAGCGGGAGACGTTGCCCCTCGAGACGATCCGCGACGAAATCGCAATCGGCCGGCTCATCATTCCCGCCAACGTCAACCACCTCGCGCAACAACTCGATCCGATGGCGATCGGCAAAGTCGCCAGCGTCAAGATCAACGCCAATATCGGCAACTCGGCTGTCGAGTCGGACATCGATGGCGAGCTCGAGAAGCTGCACCACGCGGTGCACTACGGCGCCGACACGGTGATGGATCTCTCGACCGGCGGCAATATCGACGCGATCCGGGAAGCGATCATCGCCGCTGCGCCGGTACCGATCGGCACCGTCCCGATCTACCAGGCGATCGAAATTGCCGGTGACATCACGAAGCTCACGTCCAACGACATCCTCGACAACATCGAGCACCAGGCGAAACAGGGCGTGGACTACGTCACCGTCCATGCCGGCATTCTGCGCGAGCACGTTGGTCTCGCCCTGGGCCGCGTGACGGGAATCGTCAGCCGTGGCGGATCGTTGATGGCGTATTGGATGACGCAGCACGGCAAGCAGAATCCGCTGTACGAGCACTATGACCGGCTGCTCGACATCGCGCGCGAGTACGACGTCACTCTCTCGCTGGGCGACGGGCTGCGGCCGGGATCGATCGCGGATGCGACGGACAAGGCGCAGCTCGCGGAGTTGACGGTGCTCGGCGAGTTGACGGAGCGCGCCTGGAAGCGGGACGTGCAGGTGATGATCGAAGGGCCGGGACACATCCCGATGCATCAGATCGAAGTGAACGTGCGGCTCGAGAAAGAGCTGTGCCACGAGGCGCCGTTTTATACGCTGGGACCGCTCGTCACGGACGTCGCACCCGGTTATGATCACATCACGTCGGCGATCGGGGCCGCGATGATCGGCTGGTTCGGCGCGGACATGCTCTGCTACGTCACGCGCAAAGAGCACCTCGGATTGCCGAATGCCGAGGAAGTGCGCGAGGGAGTCATCGCGTACAAGATCGCGGCCCACGCCGCGAACATCGCGCGCCGCCGTCCCGGTGCTACGGAGCGGGACGATGCGCTGTCACGCGCGCGCTACGCCTTCGACTGGAACGAGCAGTTCCGGCTGGCGCTCGATCCGGCGCGCGCGCGCGAGCTGCACGACGAGGCGCTGCCCGCCGAGTACTTCAAGAGCGCTGAGTTCTGCGCGATGTGCGGGCCGAAGTTCTGCTCGATGCACATCACGCGCGAGATCGAGCGCTCGCTCGGCCTGCGCGAGTCGCTGAAGAAAGAGAAGCGGGAGGCCGTGGGGGCGGACTAGTTTCGGTCGCGCTCGACGTCGGCCTTTCGTTGCGTTAGGGCTTGATGACGAATTCGTAAGGCCCGGTCATCAGGCCCTCCCCAAAGGTGCCGGTGCCCCGCACGCGGATCACGAAACTGCCGCCGGCGGGGACATTGAACGAACCCACCTGCCAGAACTGCTGGCCGAAGGTCTGCGCGCCGCGGCCCGCCAGCGTGTCGCCCGTGGCGGGATTGATGATTTCGATCGTGAGACCGTAGCCCGCGGGTCCCACGGGAGGCGCCGTCATGCGGAAGAACACGGCGAGCGGCTCGCCCGGCGTGCCGGGGGACGTGAACTCGTCGAAGTCGCCGATCGTTTCGATGGCTTCGCCGCGGAGCGTATCGCCCACGGTGTAGGCGGCCGCAGCGGATTCCGGCGCTCGATTCACGCTGACGACTTTCAGCCCGTAGGGACCGACGAACCTGAACGCGGAGCCACACGTCGCGTCGGAGCACAAGCGGAAGAAACTGGCCGGCTCGTACACGGTGATCTTCACCTGACCGCCTGGCGGCACCGTGAAAGGCCCCGTGAATCGTTCGGATTGACCGACGGTGCCGGCCAAACTGTCGTCGTTGGCGGGATTCCGGGCGCGCACGTACGGGAACGGCTCCGCATCCCCGTCTTTGCCGTCGAAGATGAGACCCAACTCCTGCCCGGGCGCCGCCGTGACCGAGAACTGGTCCCAGTCCCCCGGAGTGTCGATTCGCTCGGCGCCTACCGAGTCGCCGGGCACGAGCGCCGGCGAAACGTGTTCAGGGAGACTGTCCTCAGGCACGAGCGCGAAGCGATAAGGACCGCGCGCCTCAAGGCCAAGGACCGGATCAGCGATCGTGAGGTCATACCAGCCGGTGGCGGGCAGGTCCAGGCGCATGCTCTGAAAACTCTCGAGCGATGGCGCCGACATCTGGGTGAATACTGCCGCCGTGAGCCCGTAGCTCTGCCCGGGCGGCCTCACCGAGGCCACCAGCCCGTTGATCCCACCGGCGGGGTCCAGTCCCTGGAACTTTAGATTGACGTGCTGACCACGCACTCCATAGAAGTGGAATAAGTCCGAGTCACCCCAGGGCTCGATCGATTCGCCCGAGACGGTATCGCCGATCGCGAACATATTCGAGACGGTCTCCGGCCCCCAGCTGAAAGCGTACAGCCAGATCCGGTAAGGCCCGCGCAGAGTCGGGAGGTAATAGCCGGTCGAAACCCGCACGATGTGCGTGCCCGGGCCGAGTCTGAGCCGGCCGCTCGGGCTTCGGGTGCCGGCGGTCCCAATCGACGCGGAGCCCTGTACCTGGCCCGTGACGGAATCGACGAGCTCGGCCGTGACCACGCTGGAGCCCTGCGGGGCGGCTGCGAGTTCGACCACGAGAAGCGCGCCCGTCGAATCGGGGACCGCCACGCGGAATTCGTCGATGTCTCCCGCCACGTCGATCGCCTCCCCGCTCACGCTGTCGCCCAACGCTAGCGTCGCGGGCCGAGTTTCCGGTTGGCGGTTGATTCGATACAGAAAGAAGCGGTACGGCCCAACGTCGTTGCTACTCCTCGAGTTCGGGCTCGCCACACGCACGCGGTATGTCCCGGTCGCCGGGAGCGTGAATGTGCCGGTGACGCTTTGGTAGAGGGTGGTATCGGAGGAAAACGTCTGCGCATTTGCGATTGACTGGTTACCCGGGCTGACAATGTCCGCGCGCAGCACGTCACTCGAGGGCAGCGACTGGAACGCGAGGTTCATCTCGTCTCCGGCGTTGCCCGAGAACGTGAACTCGTCCACATCGCCGGGTCTGTCGATCGATTCCCCAGCAACGGTGTCACCGAGCGCGATCGCGGCGGGGACGTGCTCGGGCGCCGGATTCACTTTGTAGACGTAGAACCGGTACGCACCCGTGTCGGTGACGGAATGATCGGATTCTCCGAAGACCCTGAGCTTGACCGGACCCGCGGCGACGCGTTGAAACCGCCCTGTGGCGTGAGCGAACAACCCCGTGTCGGCCGGCACCGCGTCGACGAATGCCACATAGTTGCCCCCTTCATCGAAGGCCTGCATTCGCACGAGAGCCGCGCGACTCGACTGGAGAAACACATTGTACTCGTCACCCGCGCTCGCCTGGAAGGTGAACTCATCGATATCGCCGGCGGGCGCGAGGTCCTCGCCCGCGATTTCCGTGTTGGCAGCGACCGTCGCGGAACGGCGTTCGGGAGCGCGGTTGACGAAGTAGGTCCAGAAACGGTACGGCCCCGTGTAGCGTCCCTGGGCGCCGTAGACACCTTGCACCCGAAAGCGGTATGTGCCTGTTGTTGGAAACGTGAACGCGCTGGTCACCGATCCCGGCTGACCCGCGGATGTGAACGTGTAGGTCTGGAAAAATCCCGCCGCGTCGAAAATCGCAAGCGTGATCCCTTCGGGCCCGGGAACTCCAGTCGCCTTGATGGCCGCGACGATCTCCTGTCCGGCGGTCGCGGTCGTCGTGAAGTCATCGAAATCGAGAATGTCGTCGATGGACTCGTTGCTGATGGTGTCGCCAATTCCATAGGTGACGGAGATGAGCTGATGCTCGGGGTCGGGATCGATCTGGTGAACTTGAAAGCGAAACTTTGCCGTTGACCCGAACGGCTGCGCGATGACGTCCACGAAGTAGGTCGTACCGCTCGTCAGCACAAACGGAACGGTCGCTTCGGAATGGAGATCACCGGTCCGGGGGTCGAAAAACTCGGACGTCCTCACACCCGGCGTCGCCGAGTCGCGCACGATCAGGGTCGCATAACCCTCCAGCACCTGCACGAAGACGCCATGGAAGCCCGTTTCGCTCGCGACGAACGAGTACCGTCGAAGCGAGTCGTCGGCGGCGACTTCATCCGTGACGACCTGCTCGAGCGCCACGCGTTGCACGGCGCGATGATTGGGCTCGGTGGGAGAGTCGCAGGCGGCGAATGCCGTCACAACAAGGACCGCAGCAGCGCTTCGTTTCATAACGGTGGAAACTGCCTGGCAGGTCAGCGCGCAGGAAGACCAACCGCACAATAAGTCATAACCTACCACGCAATCCCGTAATCCTCACCGTGATTGGACGACCCGCCCCAGAAGGAGCCGTGCTTCCAGTCGAAGAAGATCGCGTTGATCGGCCCTGACGTCCGATCGTCGAAGTCGAGCCGGTAGCCCATGGCGCGAAGCTCGTGCCGCACCCACGACGGCGTGTCGTCGCGCAGCGTCAGCCGGCCCGGCTCGGTTTTATGCTCGCCGAAAGAGTTGCGCATCTGGTAGCTCGTGATGTTCGCGGCCTCGACCGCCTCCTGCACATCCATCCCGAATTCGACCACGTTCAGGAAGAACTGCAGCAGGTTTTGATCCTGCGTGTCGCCGCCCTGCACCGCGAACGCGAGAAACGGCTTTCCGTCTTTCATCGCAAGACTCGGCGTCAACGTCACACGCGGCCGCTTCCCCGGCACGATCACGTTGAACGGATTATCCGTGCTGTCGACGACGAATTGCTGCGCGCGCTGACTTACGCCGATGCCCGTGTGGCCCGCAATCACCGCCGGAATCCAGCCGCCCGAAGGCGTGACCGACACGACCCATCCGGAGGTGTCGGCCGCTTCGATCGATGTCGTGCCGCGGCGAAACGCCTCGTCGAACGCCGAGAGCGCCGCTTCATCACCACCTTCGGACGTCGTCACCGGCTGAGGGGACCAACGTTGGAGCAGTGGCAGGTACGGGTTGGTGCCGCCCTGAAAGGGATACGGATCGCCGGGCTTGATGTCGGGATCGTTGCGATCCGGATTGATCGACTGCGCGCGCTGGCGCGCGTACTGCTTGGAGAGTAGGCCGCGCATCGGCTCCTCCGGCGGAAACGCCGGGTCACCGTAGTAGAAGTCGCGGTCGGCGAACGCCAGGCTCATCGTCTGATAGAGCGTGTGGATATAGCGCGTGCTGTTGTAGCCCATCGCCTTGAGATCGAACCCTTCGAGGATGTTGAGCGCCTGCAGCATGGCGGGTCCCTGCGACCATTGCTGGAGCTTGTAGACGTCGATGCCGCGATACTGTGTCATTACTGGCTCTTCTATTTTGACGCGCCAGTTCGCAAGATCGGTCAGCGTAATCAGGCCACCCTCTTCCTGCACGCCACGCACGAACTCCTGCGCGATGTCGCCACGATAGAAACGGTCGTAGGCGGCCATGATCGCGTCGTGCCGGTTCTTGCCGCGACGCAGCGCCTGCTGCTCCGCGTCCACCAGCTTCCGCAGGGTCGCCGCGAGGTCGGGTTGGCGGAAGATTTCACCCGCTTCCGGTGCTTCGCGCGCCTCCCCCGCGTGTGGCAGCATGACCCCGCGCGCATACTGCCACTGTTTGAGCCAGCGTTTGTTGCGTTCGATCGAATTCGCGGTCTCCGCTTCGATGGGATAGCCGTCCGCCATGCGGATTGCCGGCTCCAGCACTTCACTGAGACTCAGCTTGCCGTACTCGGCCAGCATGACCATCAGTCCGCCGGGTGTACCGGGCGTGATCGCGGCGAGTGGCCCATACTCGGGCGGAAAGCGCAGCCCCTTGGACCGATAGAAGTCGGCGGTCGCTCCCGTCGGTGCAACGCCGAGTGCGTTGAGCGCAATCACGTGCTTCGTTCGCGGATTGTAGATCAGGGCCTGCGTTTCTCCGCCCCATGAGAGGACGTCCCACATCGTCGTCACGGCCGCGAGCATGGCGCACGCGGCGTCCACGGCGTTGCCGCCCTTCTGGAACATCATGGCGCCGGCTTCGGCGCCGAGCGGTTTGCCGGTGATCGCGACCCAATGGCGGCCGTGCAGTGCCGGCTTCTGGGTGCGCTGTGCCGCGAGGGTTGTGGGAAGAACCAGGAGAGCGAGAAGTAGGCAGCGACGGACGGCCATCAGTGCTCCGAGAGGTGTTCGAGTGGAACGTACCGAAATGGGGTCGCTTGCTCAATCCAAGCGCCGCTCAGCCGAGCGGGCGTGCCCTTCCAGACCTTCGACCCGGCCGAACCACGCGGCGTCCTCGATGAGCGGGCGCGCCCCCACGACGTCATCGATCCGCAGCCAGCTGCGCACCCGCAGGAACGTATACACCGACAGGCCGCCCTTCGACCGTGCGGTGCCCGCCGTCGGGAGCACGTGATTGGGGCCCGCCCCGTAGTCCCCCAGCACCTCGGCCGACCCGGCGCCGATGAAGAGCGCGCCGAAATGCGCGAGCCGCGGCGCGACTGCGGCCGCCCTATCCAGCAGCAGCTCTATGTGCTCCGGCGCGAGCGCGTCGCACGCGGCGATGCCTTCCTCGACGTTCGCAACCACAATCACGCCGCCGTTTCGGAGCGCGGCACGTGCAGTTTCTGCAGTTGGCAGATCGGCGAGCTGGCGCCCCAGCTCCGTGTCGACGCGATCGGGAAGAGTGGAATCGACCGCGACGAGCACCGGCATCGCGTCGGGATCATGCTCGGCCTGCGCGAGCAGATCGGCCGCGATGACTGCCGGCGAAGCGGTGGCGTCGGCGAAGACAACGAGCTCCGATGGGCCCGCGAGCATATCGATCGCGACGCGTCCGGCAACGAGCTGCTTCGCCGCCGTGACGTAGCGGTTTCCGGGGCCGACGATCACGTCGCAGGGAGACAGGGGGCCGGGGGGGGCGCCGAATGCGAGCGCCGCGATCGCATGGGCTCCACCCGCCGCCAGCACGCCCGCGGCGCCGGCGATGGCGGCAGCGGCGAGCGTCATCGGTCCGGGCTTCGGGCTCGCGACCCAGATCTCCTTCACACCGGCCGTTCGCGCCGTCACCGCGGTCATCAGGACAGACGACGGCAGCGCATAGCGGCCGCCGGGCGCGTAGCATCCGGCGCGCTCGAGCGGCGCGATCCAGTGCCCGGCCGTCCCGCCCGGCACTGTGACCGTCACATCACTCAGCGCGCGCTTCTGGGCCTCGGCGAACGCCCGAATCCGCTCCGCAACGCGCTCCAGGCGCGCGCGGTCGCCCGCGGGCAGGCCCGCGAGTGCGCGATCGAGAGCGGCCCGGTCCAGGAACAACGGGCCCCCCCCGCCCGGCGCGACCTCTGCGAACCGCTCAGCGTACTGCCGCAGCGCGGCTTCACCGCCGGCTCGCACCGCTTCCACGATCGGCGCGGCAACAGTGAAGGCCTCGGCAGGCACGGCGGCAGCGCGACGACGCACCAGTTCGGCGACGGAGCGACGACTCAGCACGCGGGAGTCTTCCTGGCCATCGGCCGCCTGCTGACTGCGCCATGACGGCGCGCCAACTCGGCGCGCACACCCTCCAACGTGCCGCCTCCACGCACCAACGCCACCAGCGCCATGTAGAACACGTCCGCCGTCTCCCGCACGACATCCTCGGACGACTGCGCCCGCGCCAGCTCGTCCGCTTCTTCGCGCAGCTTCGCCGCCAGCAGCGCCGGGTCGGCCAGCAATTGCGAGGTTCCCGATCCATTTACGGGCCCCGCCATTCGGTCGGCGAGCGTGCGCTCGAGATCGGCGAGATCGAACTCGGAGTTCCAGCACGACGGGCGATTCAGATGACAGAACCCGGCGCCCGCCTGACGCACCGTAAAGCGCAACGCGTCGCGGTCGCAATCGAGATCCACTCGCACCAGCTGCTGGGAGTTTCCCGACGTCTCTCCTTTCACCCAAATCGATTGGCGCGACCGTGACCAATAGATCCCGCGTCGCTCGGCCACGGCGCGCGCCAGCGACTCCCGCGTGCTCCAGACGAGGCCGAGCGTGCGGCCCGCTTCATCGGCGACCACCGTGGGCCACACCTCGCCCGGCAACGGCTTCACGAGCGGCGCGGCGACGGCCTCGCCCAGCGACAGCCTGCCGGTATACAACGCCATGCCGACCTGCGCATCAGCTCCCATGCGATCGAGCTCCGCGACATCCGTCGCCGTCGTGATTCCACCCGCGGCGGTTACGCGTGCTCCGGCCGCCGCGCGCACGACCGCTTCGACCGCGGCGCCGTCAAACCCGCCCATTGCTCCTTCCTTTTCGACCTGCGTGAAGAGGAAACCGCCGACGACGGGCGCGAGCTCACCCACGCGCTCCAGCACGGGGACACCTGTCTTCGTGCGCCAACCGTCCACGACGATCTCGCCGCGCTCCGCGTCCACCGCGGCGATGACACGCTTACGCGGCAGGGCGCCACAGAACTCCGGCGTCGCGGCAGTGCCGATCATCACCTGCGTCGCGCCGGCGTCGAGCCAGCGGCGGGCCGTGTCGAGATCGCGAATTCCGCCACCGACGCGGCACGGCGCGCGGCGGACGAGATCCTGGATTAACGCCGCGTTCGACCCCCGTCCCAGTGCGGCGTCCAGGTCCACGACGGCCACGTCGCCCGCGATCGCAAACTCCTCGAGGCGCTCGATCGGATCGCCACCGTCGAGCACGAACTCTTTCCCGCGCCGTAGCTGCACGGCGCGACCCTTCGCGATGTCGATGCTCGGGACGATCATTGGCGCACCCGGATCCCGCGGACCGCAAGGTCTGCCTTGATGCCACCCACCGTGTCGTCGCCGTCGTGGAAGACGGACGCGGCAAGCACGGCATCGGCGCCGGCCGCGAACGCGCTCGCGACGTGGTCGCGCGTTCCGACGCCGCCCGAGGCGATCACGGGAACACGGACCGCGTCTGCAACGGCGCGCAGCAGTTCGATATCGTGCCCCGCCCGCGTCCCGTCGCGATCCCAGCTCGTGAGCAGGATCTCCCCCGCGCCGAGGCGCTCCCCCTCGAGGGCCCACGCCACTGCGTCGGGTCGCGCGGGCTCGCGGCCGCCCACCACCAGGACTTCCCAGCGCTCGGCTGCGCGCCGCGCGTCGATCGCGAGGACCACACACTGGCACCCGAACGCCTGCGCCAGCTCGGTCAACAGCGCGGGCCGTCGCACCGCGGCCGTATTGACGCTCACCTTGTCGGCGCCAGCCGAGAGGAGGCGGCGCGCATCGTCCACTGTGCGGACTCCGCCGCCCACGGTCAGCGGAATACGGATCGCCGCACGCACTCGCCGCACCGTCTCGACCTGCGTGCCGCGCCCGGCCGCGGAGGCCGCGACGTCGAGGATCACGATCTCGTCGGCGCCCTGCGCTTCGTACAGCGCGGCCTGCTCGGCAGGATCGCCCGCGTCGCGCAGGTTCTGGAACCGGATGCCTTTCACCACACGGCCGTCCTTTACGTCGAGGCACGGAATGATGCGCCGGAGCAGGCCCGCCGATCCGTTCGCCGCCGGCCCCGAGGGAGCGGGAGCGCGGGGGGGGGGAGCGCTGCGACCCGACAGCCAGCGTTCCAGCAGCGCGGCGCCGTAGTCGCCAGACAGCTCGGGGTGGAATTGGCACACGAGCAGCGAACCGCGCTCGAGGGCGGCGATGAACGGAACGCCGTGCGTGGACCGGGCCGGCGTCCAGCCGGCCGGGCTCTCGCGCAACGCGTACGAGTTCGCGAACGCCGCGACGCCGGCCGTTACGAAGCGCGCGTCTGGTCCGGACGCCACGCTGTTCCAGCCGAGGTGAGGGATTCGCACATGCGATGGCAACCGGCGACACGTTCCAGCGACGACACCGAGCCCCTCGACACCCGGCGTCTCCTCACTCGCCTCGCACAGCATCTGCATGCCGAGACAGACGCCGAGCAGCGGCGTTCCACGCGCTGCGACATCACGAATCGCAGTGTCGAGGCCGCGGGCTCGCAGCGCCGCCATCCCCGCGCCAAACGCGCCTACCCCGGGGAGAACCAGACGCCCAGCGCCGCGGGCGACCGCGGGATCGGCGGTAACGTCGACCGCTGCGCCGAGCCGGCGGAACGCGCCGGCGATCGACGCGAGGTTTGCGACGCCCGAGTCTACGATCACCACATCACTCACGCGGCGCCCCTAGCGTTCCCTTGGTGGACGGCACGTCGTCGAACGGCGTACGCGCTACAGCCTGTCGCAGGGCCAGGGCGACGGCCTTGAACGCCGCTTCCGCGCGATGATGGTCGTTCTCTCCCTTGAGCACTTCGACATGGAGAGTGAGCCGACCCGCGGCAGCAAGCGAGCGCAAGACATGAGGGACATTCTCACACGAGAGCCCGCCGATCGATTCTCGGCGCAGACCGAGCGACACGTCGGCAAATGCGCGGCCCGACAGATCCACGACCGCCCGGGCCAGCGATTCATCGAGCGGAGCGTAGGCCCAGCCGAAGCGCGCGATCCCACGCCGCTCGCCCAGCGCGCGATCGAGCGCCTCGCCCAACGCGAGCGCGGAATCCTCCGCCGTGTGATGATCGTCGACGTGCAGGTCGCCGTTCGTCTGGAGCGTGAGATCGAACCGCGCATGCCGCACCAGCGATTCCAGCAAATGATCGAGGAAGCCGATGCCGGTGCGCACCTCCGCCTGGCCCGACCCGTCGACGACGAGCTGCGCGCGAATCGATGTCTCCCGCGTGGCGCGCTCGACGATTGCAGTGCGGTTAGTCAAGGAGGGCCTCCAGCGCCGCGGTGAGTCGCGCGAAGTCGGCGGGATCGCCGGGCAGCGTAATCCGCAGGCTCGTCTCGAGTCCCGCACGACCGGGAAAGTGACGCACGAGAATTCCCGCTGCGCTGAGCCCCTCACGGACGAACGCCTCCCGCTGTCCAAAATCGGCGAGGACAAAGTTTGCCTGCGAGGGACGTGCATCCACGCCACGCGCGCAGAGTAGCTCACGCAGCACGGCTCGCTCCCCGCGAACCTGGGTCACGTGCGCGCGCACCGCCGTGTCGCCACGACGCAATTGTGACAGCGCGAGAGCGAGCGACGGCCCCGCAACGGGATATGGCCCGCCCGCGGCGCGCAGCACCGCGATCACACGCGGGCTGCCGACGGCGTAGCCGACGCGGCACCCTGCCAGGCCCCAGGCCTTCGACATCGTACGGACGACGACCACATTCGCGAGGTCGAGTACCGCCCGGCTGATGTCCTCGTCGGCGTACTCGACGTAGGCCTGATCGATGAGGACGATGGGCTCAGGGGCTGCGGCGGCGATTCGTCGCACCTCATCCCGCGATGCCACACCGCCGGTCGGATTGTTGGGCGACACGATCACCACGACACCCAGGCGGTTGTCGACGCGGGCAAGAAGCTCGTCGACCGGGAACGCAGCGGTGATCCACGGCACGCGCACCAGCGGAGCACCCGCGAGTCGAGCGAAGCGCTCCAGCATGTCGAAGGTCGGCTCGGGGAGCAGCACCGCGCGATCGGGACCCGCATATGCCCGGCAGATGCGGTCGAGCGCCTCGTCCGCGCCAGCGGTGACGACTACGCGCTCCGGGCTCACGCCCAGCCGGGCAGCGAGCGTCGCCTCGACCGCGGTGGCATCGGGGTAGCGGCGCAGTAGCTCCGGGTCCAGGGCCGCCAGCTCCGCGAGCAAAGCAGCCGGGGGCGGAGGGCCCTCATTGCTGTCGAGGCGCAGCAACGCAGTCATGGCACGATCTGCGAAAGGGCGGACACGACGACATCGGTGCCACCGGCTGCTTTCACCGCGGGGATCACTTGCGGGAGGAGCTCTCGCGGCACGGCGGCCTTTACTGCATATCCACTGTCGCCAAATAGCCGAGATACTGTCGCTTGTCGCATCGACGGCAAAACACCCACTACCGCGTCGAGACAGGCCGCCGAGGCGTTCACTTCGAGCATCACGCGGCGCCGCGCCTCGAGGACGGAGTTGATCAGCAGGACGAGATCGTCGATGCGGCGGCGCCGGCTGGGATCGTCGAGCGCAGCGCGGTGCGCGTACAGGCGCGTGGATGAGCGCATCAACACATCGACTATGCCGAGGCCGTTTGCCTCCAGCGTTGCCCCGGTCGCGGTGTTGTCGACGATCACGTCCGCGTCCTCCGGCGGGAAGACTTCCGTGGCGCCATACGACCGGACGTACTCCGCGCAGACACCGCTCTTGCGGATCCAGCCCAGGGTAAGCCGCTCGTACTCGGACGCGACGATCAGACGCCGTGAGGGGAGCCGGCCAGCCTCGAGTAGTCCGAGCGGAGCGGCCGCCACGAGCTGCACGGGATCGAGCCCCGTGTCGAGCAATTCGACGACGTCAGCTTCGAGCTCGGCCACCCAGTCGGCCCCGGCGAAGCCGATGTCCCGGCTACCGAGGGCCAGCATCTCCACGATGTTCTGGGGCTTCAGCAGCTTCGCCTCGACGCCCGGCAGGGACACGTCGGGGCGATAACCGCGGGCACTCGGGCGCACCCGAATTCCTGCGTCGGCGAGGAGGGTGAGTACCCCCTGCTCCATGCGGCCTTTGGGAAGGCCCAGGCGGAATATCGACATCTATCGGCTCCGTGTTGGCCGAACCGGAGTCCCCCAGGTCACGCGACGCCGCCCCAAACGCACGACGCCGGCCCTGGGGGGCCGGCGTCGGTTGATGACTGACTATCCTACACGCCTCCGGCTATCCCCCGTGGACCGAGTGACCGTGGTGATGCCGGTGGTGCAAAGCATTACGCTGCATTGACCGTGATATAGCGCAGTGATGAAACTGTGTCAATGCGCAGGGGGCTGATCCGGATGATCGCGCTCGCCGGCATTCTGCCGCTCCTGTTCCTTATCATCTGGCTGTTCACGGTACGTATGCCCGGGCCGCCATTCAGTGGACCGCTGCCCCCGCTCACGCCTAACCAGGAGCAGCTGCGCACCGCTCTCGCGGGTCACGTCCGGGCGCTCGCGCACGACATCGGCGTGCGCAGCGACGAGACGTACGCAAACGTGCAGCGCGCCGGAGCGTACATCGAGCGGACGCTGCGAGGCCTGGGCTACGAGGTGGTCTCGCAGGAGTTCTCGGCGGACAATCGCGAGTATCGCAACCTCGAGGCGACGCTGCGCGGCACCAGCAGGCCGCAGGAGGTCGTGGTCCTCGGCGCGCATTACGACACCGCCGAACAGGCCCCCGGCGCGGACGACAACGCGAGCGGCGTGGCGGGTGTACTCGAGCTGGCGCGGGTCTTCGCGCAGGAGCGGCAGTCGCGCACCGTGCGGTTCGTGTTCTTTCCCAACGAAGAGCCGCCGTCGTTTCCGACCGCGGACATGGGAAGCCGGCACTACGCCACCGCGGCGCGCGAGCGCAACGATCAGATCGTGGCGATGCTGTCGATTGAATCGATTGGCTACTACGACACGGAGAAAGGCAGCCAGCGCTATCCGTTCCCGCTGAATCTCGCGTATCCCGACGTCGGCGATTTCATCGGCTTCGTCTCGAACCTCAAATCGCGTTCGCTGCTGCATCGCGCGATCGCGACGTTCCGCGCGCACGCCACGCTGCCGACGCAAGGCGCCGCCGCGCCCTCGTGGGTGCCGGGCGTGTGGTGGTCGGATCATTGGTCGTTCTGGAGGGAGGGCTATCACGCGATCATGATCACCGACACCGCGCCGTATCGGAATCCGTTCTACCATACTCCGCAGGACACTCCCGACAAGCTGGACTACGACCGCATGGCGCGCGTGGTACACGGGCTCACGCACGTGGTGCGGGCGATCGCGAACTAGCCGGTCCTAACGATCGACGCGCGCGAAGGCGCGCACCGGAAAACTCCCGATCCCTTTCACCTTTGGCGGCACGGCAAAGAAATGAAAGCCGCTGTCGGGCAAGGCGGCCAGGTTGGTCATGTGCTCCACGATCGCCACGCCACCGCCCAGGAGAATCGTGTGGGCGGGACGGGCTCCGTCCTTATCGTCGTCGATGTTGAGGGAATCGATGCCCACGAGTGCCGCGCCCGCCTTCACGAGATGCTCGGCGGCATCACGAGTGAGGAATGGATGCTGGCCGGCGGAATACGTGTCGGTGCGCCAGTGCGCATCCCACCCTGTATGTACCAGTACCGCCCTCCCCTTCACCTCCAGCCGGGCAAATCGCGACGCGTCGATCGCTCGAGCGTGCAGTGCGGTTGCCCGAACCACGTCGCCAGGCAGATCCGCGACATCCTGCAGCGCATAGCCGGCCACGTCGTGGCCGCCGTCATAACGATGGAAGGGCGCGTCGATGTACGTCCCGGTGTTCGCGAGCAGGTCGATCTTGCCGATCTGAAAGGTCGTGCCCGGCGCGTAGCGGGCACTCGAGGCGTCACGCGACAGCCAGTCGCTGATCGCCGGTGCGGGAAGACCGCGGTAGGTCACCATCCCGTGCTCGATCTCGTGACTCAGGTCGATCAGGTGGGCCATATGCGTGCCAATGCCTTGAGCAGTTGACCTTCGGCCGTCGCGCCGTCGGGCGCTTCGGAGAGGACGATCGCCAGCCGGCGCCGCAGTAGTGGATCGCGCGTGGCCTGGGCGGCAAATTGGACGGTGAGCGGAACGAACCAGGGAGCCTGACGCGCCCCGGAGCCCGCACGGGCTACCGCCGCGTACTGCTCAAACAGCGCCAGCAGGAAGGCCCCTTTGGAAGGAAAGTGCCGGTAGATGGCCCCTTTGGTGAAGCCTGCGGCGAGGGCGACCTCGTCGAGCGTCGCCAATTCGAAGCCGCGCTCGGCGAACAATTCCAGACCGGCCGCAACCAGCAGGGCCCGCGTTTCCGCCTTGCGTCGCTGGTGAATGATTCCCACGGGTATCTAGGATACTCATCGGCACCTATTGCGCAAGATTTGGTCGCGTACAATAGTGCGACGGCCACTCCTACGGAGCCGAATCATGCCGGACAATCTCCAATTCGACCGTGCCGAGCCAACTCCTGGGGCAGCTGGACTGAGCGGGACGATGACGTGCAAGGCCTGCGGTAGCGTGTTGTCGGACACATACTACGTCGTCAACGGCCACATCGTATGCGAGAAATGCCGGCGCTCCGTCGAGACCGAGTGGAATCGCGGCGGGTCCGCCGGTCGCTTCGGCAAGGCGCTCGCCCTCGGGGTTTTGGCGATGATAGCCTGCTCGATCGTCTGGTACCTGGTCCTCAAAGCGACGGACAGCCAGTGGGGAATCCTGGCCGTCGTCGTCGGATTCGTGATCGGTGGCGCGGTGCGCAAGGGCTCCAACGGCCGTGGCGGCTGGCGTTATCAGACACTGGCGATCTTTCTCACCTACACAGCGATCGTCTCCTCTTACGTGCCGTTCATTATTCAAGAGGTGCGCGAGCATAGCGCTCAAGTCACAAAGGCAACGCCGCCAACCACCACGGCCTCGACCTCGACGGGCTCCACCACCGCTTCCAAAATCGGCCCGCTGGGTTTTGTCATCGGGATTGTGGTGTTGCTCGCGGTCCTGTACGCCACGCCGTTCCTGGCCGGTATCCAGAACCTGATTGGCGTGCTGATCATTGGGTTTGCGCTGTATGAGGCCTGGAAACTGAATCGCCGAGCGGAGCTTAAAGTGTCGGGACCGCACCGGGTCTCGATGTCGGGCGCGCCCGCATAGACGCGTCAGCTGTAGCGGTAGCGTGCCCGAGCTGCGGGACGGAAGTCGCCGCGGCGCTCCTCGCCTGCCCTTCCTGTGGGTGGCTACGCTATTCGGATGAGTTGAAGCGTTTGGCAGGAGCAGCCGAGGAGCATCAACGGCAGGGCCGCTTCACTGACGCGTTGGTCGCGTGGCGCACGGCGCTCGACCTCTTGCCACCCCAGACCCGGCAGTACGCAGTGGTCGCCGAACAGATCGCGGAGATCGGCCGCCACGGTCCCACCAAACAAGAAGCAGCTCGCCCGCCTTGGACAAAGCGCGCCGGCATACTTGGCGTCATCGCGTTGTTTCTCTGGAAATTCAAGATCGCGATCATCTTTCTGTTGACCAAGGGAAAGCTGTTGCTGCTTGGGCTCACCAAGGCCAGCACACTGTTCTCGATGATCCTGTCGCTGGGGGTCTACTGGCAGGTGTTCGGGTGGAAGTGGGCCCTGGGAGTCGTGGCCTCGATCTACGTGCACGAGATGGGACATGTCGCCATGCTGCGTCGTTACGGCATCCCGGCCACGGCGCCGATGTTCCTGCCAGGCATCGGCGCGGTCATTCGCAGCCGCTTCTATCCCACCGACGTAGTGGCAGAAGCACGCGTCGGGCTCGCTGGGCCGATCTGGGGACTTGGTGCGGCATTCACCTGTTTTCTCATCTACCGGGCGACGGATCTCGCGGCGTGGGGTGCGCTCGCCGAGATCGGGGCGTGGATCAACCTCTTCAACCTCACTCCGATCTGGCAGCTGGACGGGGCCCACGGCTTCAAAGCCCTCACCAAACAGCAGCGCTTGATCGCTACCGCCGCGATCGGCGTGGCGTGGGTGCTGAGCAGCAAAGGGTTGCTCTTGCTGCTCCTCGTCACCGCGCTGTGGGCTGCGCTGGGCCGCGAAGCGCCCGAGGAGCCGGACCGGCGAACGCTGCTCGAGTATGTCGTATTAATCGGCGCGCTGACCGCCCTGGCCACGCTTCCGGTCCCCGTGACCGCCCTCGACTAGATACCTATTAGTATCTAAGATACCAGTGGGTCCCTTGACTGAGCTAACCGCCAGTCTAGGTTTGCCATTCGCCGTCCTGAACGCCCTCGATTGAGCACTTGGGAGATGGAATGACGTACATCATCGCCGAGCCGTGCATCAACGTCAAAGACCGGTCCTGCGTCGATGTCTGCCCGGTGGATTGCATCTACGAAGGCCCGGACATGCTCTACATCCATCCGGACGAGTGCATCGATTGCGGCGCGTGCGAGCCCGAGTGCCCGGTGACGGCGATCTTTCCCGAAGAGGATACTCCGCCGCAATGGAAGGATTACATCGCCAAGAACCGCGACGTCTTTCAGAGCGAAAACCCGCCCGGTAAGCCGCAGCGGAAGGGCTCCTAGACTAGAGCTTCGCCAGGAAATCGGCCAGCGCCGAGCTCACCGTGATGGGCTGCTCGAGCGGCGCGACGTGACCTGCGTCGGGCACAAGCGCGAACCTGGCACCCGGAATAGCACGCGCCATCTCCTGCATTCCCGCCGCCGGCGCGATCTGATCATCGTCTCCAGCGACAACCAGAACCGGAACGCGAATTGCCGCGAGGAGCGGCGTCGCATCGGGCCGCTCGCGTAGCGCTCGCAACGCGCCGACAATTCCGGACACCGGCTGGCGCTCGATCATCTCGGTCACCTCTCGCACGACCTCGGGCTGCCGCTCGCGTGTCGCACGGGCGATGACTTTCGGGACGAGGTCGGCGGCGACGGCGTGTGCACCCTCCTGCTGAGCTTTCGCTGCGACCGCATCCCGGCCACGTTTGGCCTCCGGCGTATCCGCCGCGGCCTTCGTGTTACACAAAATCGCCGCGCGCACCCGGTCGGGAAAACGACGCATCAACTCGAACGCGATGTAGCCACCCATCGAGAGACCACAGATCACCGCTTCGCGAAGCTTCTTTTGATCGAGGATCCCAACGAGATACGTCGCGTAGCTCGACATCGAGTATTCATCGGGCGAAGCGAACCCGCCCGACGTGCCGGCCCCCGGCAGGTCCGGCGCGATGCAGCGCCAGCGCGACAGCGCGGCGAGTTGATGTCGCCACAGGAAATGATCGAAGGGAAATCCATGAATGAAAAGAACGGCCGTCATGGCCAGGCGAATGTATGCCAAAAGATCGTGCGTGGTGCGTGGTACGTGGGTGACAACATCAAACTGAATGCCTTCGCTCCGTAGGTTGGGTCGAGGCGGACGCCGTACGCCGCTGCCAGCTCGCGCGCCTTCTCTCCTTCTGGCGTGGGATGACCGTAGCCCTTACCCATCGCGTCTTCGACGCGGACGCGAATGCCTGAGCGTGGGATAGTGAACTGGACGCCGCGGCGCCGCAGTAGCACGGCGGCGTGCCGTGCCAGACGCAGTGTGCGCCAGCGGTTCGCGACCACACGCGGCGCGACTCGCACCGCGACGACTTCGGTCGACCACCCCAGCCACGCGACGCCGAGCGCAATGCCGGCCGCGGTCCCTCCCGTACCTAACGGCACGACGATCATGTCGGGTGGCGCGTCGAGCTGCGCACCGAGCTCGAGCGCCGCGAGGACGTGTCCGATCACGGCGCGCGGATCCGCACCGCCTCCCGGAATCCAGCGCGGCGTTCCCCGTCCCAAATGATGCGCCGCCCGCCACGCGCGCAGCAGCGCCCACGGCAGCGTCACGAGCGACGACGCGCGCACGACCGGATTGGCGACCGCCGCAGTCGCCGCGGCGACGGCTCGGCTCGCCTCCGTCTCCGGTTGTGGAAATAGCGCGACGGCGGTGCGGTGACCTTGCGCCTGGGCATGCGTCGCCGTCGCCAGGCAATGACTCGACCCCGCGCCGCCGATCGTCACGAACACGGATCCGGGCGCCGCGCCGGCGAGCAGAAACTCGAGACCTCGAACCTTGTTGCCGCCGGCTCGATCCTCTCGCTTGAGCCACAGGGCCCGCAGCCCGAGCGCCCGCGCCAGGGCGGGCTGGGCTTCGAGCGGCGTCGGCCATGCAGCGAGACTGCACGGCGCGAAGGCGGCGCGTATCTTTGTGGCCAACACTGCGGAGCGATCCATGCAAGTGACCACCGATTACATCCGTCATGCGGCGCGAGCCGCCCGCAAATGCGCGGGCGATCCGCTGGGCGGAGCCCCTCAGGCTCCCGATCCGGAATTCTACAAGACGTTGGCCAAGGCGCTGGAACAAATCGCCGCCGGGATGGAGGCGCTAGGGAAGCAGGAGTGACGGCGCCGCCCGGCTACGTCGACACGCCTCAGGCCCTGGCGGCCCTCATCGCCGCCGTGCGCAAGGAGTCGCGGGTCGCGGTCGACACCGAGGCGGCGAGCTTCCACCGCTACCGCGACCGCATCTACCTCCTCCAGGTCTCGAGCCCGACCCAGACCGCGCTGATCGACCCGCTCGCCATCGCCGACCTGGCGCCGTTCGGCGGCCTGCTCACCGACCCACACGTCGAGAAGGTCTTTCATGACGCCGATTACGATCTGCGCGTGCTGGACCGCGACTACAGCTTCCGCGCGGTGCGGCTGTTCGACACGCGGATCGCGGCGCAGCTGGCGGGCGAGCCGGCGATCGGGCTGGCGGCGCTGCTCGAGAAATACGCCGGCGTGAAGCTCGACAAGGAGCACCAGAAAGCGGACTGGTCGCTGCGGCCGCTCACCCCGCCGATGCTGGCGTACGCCGCTGCCGACACGCAGTACCTGCTCGCGCTGCGCGATGCGCTGGAGCAGCGACTCACGGCGCTGGGACGGCTCGCCTGGGCGATGGAAGAGTTCAAGCAGCTCGAGGCGCTCCGCTGGACTGGGAGTCCGTCATCCGGCGGGGAGGACGAGGGCTACCTCAAGCTCAAAGGCGCGAAAGGACTGACGCCGCGTAGTCTGGCGGCGCTACGACTGTTGCATCGCTGGCGAGATACTGTCGCCGAGCGGGAGGACAAGGCGCCGTTCCGGATCATCGGGAACGACTCCTTGTTGGGAGTCAGCCGGGCGCTTCCCGCGACGCGCGCCGACCTGTCACACGTTCGCGAGCTCCCCAGCTCGCTGGCGCGCCGTCACGGCGATGCCTTGCTCGACGCCGTCGCGCGGGCCAAAGCGCTGCACGAGAGCGAGCTCCCGCGCCTCGAGCGTCGCCCCCGGCCGCAAAAAGATGCCGGCTTTGATGCGCGTCTCGAGAAGGTCAAAGCGGTGCGCAACCGCGTCGCCGCCGAGTTGGGACTGGAGCCGGGGGTGTTGTGCGGGAGAACGACGCTGGAAGCGGTCGTGCGGGCGCGGCCGGTGAATCGTGCGGAGCTCGAGCAGATCGCCGAAGTGCGGCGCTGGCAAATCGACGTGCTCGGCGACGCGCTGCTCGAGGCGCTGCGCTAGAACCCCATCATCGCGCGGATCTTCGGGTCGATCCGGTCCGGCGTCCAGTAGGGCTCCCACACGATATCGATGTCCACGTCTTTCACGCCTTCCATCGCTCGCACGACCCTGTAGATGTCGTTCGTGATCATCGGTCCCGCCGGGCATCCCGGCGAGGTCAGCGTCATGTTGATGCGCACCAGGCCGTCGTCGACTTCCACGTCATAGACCAACCCGAGATCGACGATGTTCATGTCGAGCTCCGGGTCTTTGACTTGGCGCAACGCCTGGCGCACCGCATCGGAACTGAGCACAGCAGTCGTCACTGGAACTCTTTCCCCCTCCTCGCGAACCTAGCGACCTGGGATACCGCGCACCAGACACCGCCGGCGCACCGCGATCCGGGCATAGACCCGACGGGCGATCGGCCGCACGCCCGGAATTCGAAACAGGGGCGCCAGCCAGCGCTTTCCGGGAAACAGCCGGAGCAGCTCCGGCACGGCATCGGCTCCCGGATAGACACGACCGTCGGGCGTAATCAGATGCATCGCCGCCGCCAGCGCCGGCAGCGCGATGTCGAAGCGCGCAACCGCGGCTTCGTCCTGGAACGGTACGAAGCGCAGGACGTGTTCCCGGTCCCAGCGTTTCAACAGCGCCACCGCTTGCTGGCAGATGCCGCATTCGCCGTCATAGATCAGCGTCGGATCAGTGGCCGCCATCGACAATCCGCGCCGCAGCATCGGCAACGCGTCCGCGAACTTCCTTGAGCGCCGTGAACGTTCCGCGTACGCCACCGGCCTGCGCATACGAGCGATTTGTCAGCAGCAGAACGAACAGGCCGCGATCGGGATCGATCCACAGTGATGTGCCGGTCCAGCCGGTGTGGCCATAGCTGTGCGGGCCGAACAGCGTGCCGGCGCTCGAGACTTCCTCTCCTGTCGGCAACGCTTCCCATCCCAACGTCCGCGCGCTGGCGCCGCGACGGGCAGGCACGGCGATCTGGGTCCACGCGTGCACCGTTTCGCGTTTGAGAATGCGCGGTCCACCCGGCAGCGCACCCTCGCCCAGCATGAATTGCGCGAAACGGGCGAGGCCGCGCGCCGTCGCAAACACACCGGCGTGCCCCGCCACGCCGCCCAGCTTCGCTGCGTTCGGATCGTTCACGACGCCCGCGATCGGATGTCCGTGCCACAGTCCCGTCGGCGCGATGCGGCGCCCGAGCCGCTGCGGCGGCCGGAACAGTAGGTGTTGATCGAGACCGAGCGGTGCGTACACCTCGCGCATCACGAACGCGTCGAGCGGCAGACCGGATACTCGACGCACGATCTCGCCCAACAGAATCGCATTGAGGTCGGAATACACCATGCGCGTGCCGGGCGGCACGAGCGGCGCCGTCGTGAGCACCATGCGCAACGCCGTTGCACTGTCCGGCGCGTCCTTCAACGGCAGCGTCCCCCGCAACCCCGACGTGTGCGTCAATAGATGTCGCACCGTGATCGCGCCGGTGCCCGGGCTGTTGAACTCCGGGACGTAACGAACGACAGGTGAGTCCAAGTCGACTCGCCCGCGCTCGACGAGCAGCATGAGCGCGGGCGTCGTCGCGACGACTTTGGTGAGCGACGCGAGATCCCACAACGTGCTGTCGAGGCTCACCACAACGCTCTTCGTGCTCCAGCTGAACCGACCGTACGCTTTTTCAAACAGGATGCTGTCGCGGGTGCCGATGACGAGTGCGGCACCCGGATAGACGCGTTGCCGAATGCCCGCCATCACCAGCGGATCGAACGTCTCTGCGGTGAACGACGGCGCTGCGGACTGAAGGAGGAGGAGGAGAGCTACGACCAAACGCCTGGAATCCGCCGACTGCAGGAGGGACAACGCCCGTCGCTCCCGACGCGCTGCCGCTTGATGACGTAGCCGTGACGCTCGATCAGCAGATCCCCGCAGTCGGGGCAATAGGTGTGCTCCCAGCGTCCCACTCGGCCCGGGAGGTTGCCGGCGTAGACGAATCGCAGCCCGGCGCGCGCGCCGATCTCGCAGGCGCGCAGCAACGTCGCCGCCGGCGTATCGTCGGGGTCGGTCATCTTGTAATCCTTGTGAAATGCGGTGACGTGCCACGGGATTTCCGGCGACACGCCCGCGATCATGTCGGCCGCGCGGGTGAGCTGGACGTCGTCGTCATTGAATCCCGGCACGATCAGCGTCACGATCTCGAGCCAGAAACCGCGCTCGTGCACCAGGCGGATGGCGTCCAGGACGTGCTGCAGCACGCCCCCGAGCTCGCGATAGCGCCGGTCGTCCATCGCCTTGAGATCGATCTTGTAGCAGTCGGTCCACGGCCGGATGTAGTCGAGGACCTCGGGTGTCGCGTTGCCGTTGGAGATGAACGCGGTCTTCAAGCCCGCGGGCCGGGCGGCCTTGAAGACGTCGACCGCCCATTCAGCGGTGATCAGCGGCTCGTTGTACGACGAGCCCACCATGCGCGCGCCCTGGCGTTGGGCCAGGGCGACGAGATCGTCGGGCGTCACGTCGCTGGGCATGACCCCCGCCGTGTCGTCGCGCAGCGCCTGCGACGTGAGCCAGTTCTGGCAATAGCCGCAATGGAAATCGCAGCCGAGCATGCCGAAGGTCAGGGTGTCGCTGCCGGGCAGGCAGTGGAAGAACGGTTTCTTTTCCGTCGGGTCGCATTGCAATGCTGCGACGTAGCCGGCGGGTGCGAACAGCGTCCCTTCCTTATTGAAACGCACCTTGCAGATGCCGCGGCGGCCGGGCTTCACCAGGCAGCGGTGACCGCAGGCGAAGCAGCGCACGGCACCCGCCTCCAGTTTTTCGATCAACTTCGCTTCCCGCACGCGCGTGTCGAGTGCCTGCGCGAGCGAACCGGTAGGTGGGGGGGCAACGTGGTGCAGGAACGACGTGATGTGGCGTGGACTCAGCGCAAACTCCCCGGCGTCAGCTGATACAGCAGCAGCACCGTCCGCACGTCACGATCGGACAGGTCTCTCACCTTCGCCGTCGGATACATGATGTCCGTCGAATCTTTCGAGTGATCGAGGCCAAGCACGTGGCCGACCTCGTGTGTCGCCACGACGCGGATATCATCCACGCTCATCGGCTCACCCTTGGGATCGAACGTCGCGAGCGTCAGCACCGCGCCCTGGATGTGCCCGTTCTCGTCCCAGGTGACGTCGGTCTGGCCGGTGCGCTCGATCTCGAACTGGACGCGCCACTTCACCGTGACTTCCGCGTTCGTGGAGTCCCCGTCGAAATCGAAGCGAACCGGCACCCCCGCCGCCGTCCACTGGCCAAATGCCCCGCGGACCGCGTCGAGGAATGCCCGCTGGAACATCGCCGCGTGCGTGGGGGCGAACCACACCCGGATGGGCGACGTCGTGCGATTCTCCCAGCGCCGCAGCATCGAGTCGCCACTCGCCTCGAGCATCTCGCCGAGGAAGGTGCTGGAGCCGCTGGAGCGAATGCGGCGCCGGGTTTCCGATCGCGCCAGGAGCTCGATGTACGACGGCTCGCGGCCGCCGGGGGCCGCCGGTACCGCGGCACCTTGCGTCGTCGTCGTCGGCTGGATCGGCGGCGGCGGAAAGGCGGGTGGCGCGACCGCTATTGAGGAATCCACGGTCAGCGGGCCGGCGTCTGCCGACGCCGCCCGGTGCGACTTCGGACGAAACAGATCCCACACGATGAACAGGACGATCAACACCGCAGCAGCGGTGATCAGTCCCGAGAGCCGGCGTTCCACCATGCGCGCAATATGCGAGCACCGTATGCCGCGCCGCTAGCTTTGCACTCTGCACGTCTCTATGATTGTGGCCCGCATGTGCTTGGATCATAGGTGATCGCGTTACCCGCCAAGCAGCTCGTGCGTTGGCGCGGCTGGGTCCTGGCTACGTGGGCGATGCTCGGGCTGCTCTTCGTCCCCAGGGCCGCTCACGTACAGCGCGTCCTTGCCGTTCGCGGCACCGCGGTCTCCCGATCGGAATCGGCGCGCGCGTCGCAGCTCATTCGCGAAGCCTTTCCCAATCCCATCGCCGAATACGTCGCCATCGTGGTGCACGGACCGGTGCGCTACACGCAGCCGCGCTTCGCGATGGTGCTCGATTCGGTGTCCGCCGCCCTCACCCGCGAGCCCTACATCAGCCAGGTCATTTCGGTACGGACGATCGGCGAATCGACGTTCGTCAGCGCCGACAAGCAGACCACGTTCCTCATCGCGGCGCTCACCCCCTCGAGCACGAGTGACGTGAGCCGCACGGTCGTGCCCGAGCTGCGCGAGACGGTGGGGAGCACGCTGGACCGGCTGCCCGATGCCGATGGCTTCGACATCAAAGTCACGGGAAATCCCGCGCTCGATTACGACGTCCGCACCATCAGCACCGAGGATACGCGCCGCGGCGAGGAGCGCGTGCTGCCGCTCACACTCGCCGTGCTGGTGCTGGCGTTCGGCGCGCTCGTCGCCGCGACCCTGCCGATCATCGTGGGCGTGCTGGCGATCACGATCGCGCTCGGCATCGTCGCGGTCGCGGCGCAGTTCCAGACGATGTCGGTGTTCGTGCTCAACATCACGACGATGGTGGGGCTGGGCGTCGGCATCGACTACTCCCTGCTCATCGTGACGCGCTTCCGCGAGGAGCTGAATCGCGGGCTCTCGCCTACCGACGCGGCGGTGCGCACGATCCAGACGGCCGGCTCGGCGGTCGTCACCTCCGGCCTGACCGTGGTGGTCGGATTTGGCGCGCTGATTCTGACGCCGCTCGTGGAGACGCGCTCGGTGGGCGTCGGCGGATTGATCGTCGTGGCGGTGGCCGTCCTGCTCGCGACGACCTTTCTGCCGGCGGCGCTCGCGATTCTGGGCCGCAACATCGATCGCCCCAAATGGCTGGCCAAGCCGCTGGCGCGGATTCACACGCCGCAGGGATGGGAGCGCTGGGCACGCGGGCTCGCCCATCATCCCTGGCGCGCCATCCTCGGCGGCGGCCTCCTCGCCGCGCTCCTGACGTTTCCGCTCACGCAAATCAAAATCGGTCTGCCCGCCCGCAACTGGTTTCCGCCGGACGCCGAATCGGGCCAGGGACTCGCCGCGCTGCGCGACATGGGCGCGAGCGGCGTCATCCAGCCGCTGCGGGTCGTCGTGCAGTTCCCTCCCGGCGAATCGGCGCTCTCGGGCCGCCGGCTGCCGGGTCTCAAGGCGCTGAGCGACTCGATCCGCAAGGACGCGCGCGTGCGCGAGGTGCGGGGTGTTGCCACGCTGCGGCCGGGCATGTCCACGCTGCAGCTCGCGATTTTTTACAGCGACGCCGAAGCAGTCCGCGAGCGCTACCCCGAATTCTTCAATGCCTACCTCAGTGCCGACCGGCGCACGACGCTGATGGACGTCATCGCCGTCGATACCGTGTCATTGACGGGCATGATGGATCTCACGCGCCATGTGCGCCGCACGATCGCCAGCGGCACGCGGCTGCGCGGCGCCGAGATCGTGGTGGGTGGCTTTGCCGCGTCGAGCCTCGACCTGCAGCAGCATCTGCTGCACCGCTTCCCCGGAATCGTCGGGATGATCCTCGGCGTGACCGCGATCATGCTGTTCATCGCATTCCGCTCGGTGCTCGTGCCGCTCAAGGCGGTCGTCCTGAATTGCGTTTCCGTGAGCGCCGCGTTCGGCATCACCGTGCTCGTGTTCCAACACGGCTATGGCGCCAGTTTCTTCGGGCTGTCGGGACCGACCGAGGCGATCTTCGTCGTCGTACCGGTCCTCGTCTTCGCGACCGTTTTCGGATTGTCGATGGACTACGAGGTCTTTTTGCTGACCCGGGTCAAAGAGGTGTTCGACAAGACCGGGCGGAACGACCACGCGACTATGGAAGGATTGTCCGCCACGGCGTCGACGATCACCTTTGCGGCCGCCATCATGATCGCCGTGTTCGGCGTGTTCGCGTTTGCCCGGGTGCTCGCCGTGCAGTTCATCGGATTCGGGCTGGCGGTGGCCGTCCTGCTCGACGCGACCTTGATTCGCATGGTGCTTGTCCCCGCGATCATGCACATCGCGGGACGCTGGAACTGGTGGCCGGGCGTACGGGCCCGCCGGCGTGACGTCGAAGAGGTTACTTAGGACCGAGCAGGCGCAGTTTCTCTCCCCACACATCCCAATGCCAGGCCGGCACGCGAACCCCGGTATCAAGATCCTTCAGCGGCTTGTACTGCAACCAGCGCGCGTGGAAACCGAGCGTGCGGCCCAACGCCAGCAGCCGCTCCTTGTCGGAGCTCACCAGGTGGACCATCGGCTCGCCGTCGATCTTGTGGCGGTGAAGCCAAACGCCGCCGTCGAGGGCGAATCGCATCCCCTCACGGCGGCGTTCGAACTCCCGATACGGCGGATCTAGCTGCAGGTAATGCGGCCCTCCACGGTTGCCGGGACCACCGGCGCCGCGTTGCCCTGAAACAGCGCACACTGGCGCGCGGTCTGGGCGTGCACGGCCTGGGCCGACCAGCCCATGGGCGAGGCCTCGGTGACGGTCAGCGTGACACCGGTCGAAGACCGGAAATTGTTGAGCGCGACCAGGCTCGTCGTGTAGAACGCACTATCATAGAAGAAGGCCTCTTCCGCCGTTGCCAGATTCTTGATGTCGGACTTCATCTGGGCGACGTACGCCTTCTGCTTCGTGTTGGCGAACTTCGGGATGGCAAATGCCGCCAGAATCCCGATGATCACCACCACGATCAACAGCTCGATCAGCGTAAATCCGCGTGCCTTCACCGCTTTACCCTCCGGGCGCGAAAGGGCGTCGACCCGGCAAGCACCCCGTAATCGACGCCCCTATTGTGGGCCCTTCCCCCCGTTCCTGCAAGAGGCGTGCTTAACCCTTCGCGTCGACCCAATTCTTTCCAGCACCGACAGTTACGACCAGTGGCACGCGTAGGCTGGCCACGCCCTCCATCTCGCGTTTTACAAGGGCCCCGGCAACTGACGTCTCCGCTTCAGGGATCTCAAATACCAGCTCATCATGCACTTGGAGCAGCATCCTGGACTTGAGATTCGCCTGTTTGAGCGCGGCGTGAATCCGGATCATCGCGATCTTGATGAGATCGGCCGCCGAACCCTGCAGCGGCGAATTGGTCGCGGTGCGCTCGCCGAATGAGCGAATGCTGAAATTGCGGTCCCGCAGCTCCGGGATGTAGCGCCGGCGCCCGAACAACGTCTCCACGAAGCCGCGTTGGCGCGCCTCATCGATGGTCCGGTCCAGCCAGGCGCGCACGCCGGCGAAGCGCTCGAAGTACTGCTTGATGAACGATTTCGCCTCCTCGAGCGTGATGCCGAGCTGGCGGGACAGCGCCAGCGCGCCCTGGCCGTAAATCGTGGCGAAGTTGATCGTCTTCGCCCGGCTCCGCATCTCGCCCGTGACGTTCGCTTCAGGCACACCGAAGATGAGGGCCGCCGTCTGGCGATGGATGTCCCCCCCGCGCTGAAACGCGGCGACGAACGCCGCATCCTCGGAGAGATGTGCGAGCAACCGCAGCTCGACCTGCGAATAATCGGCGATCAGCAGCAGGTGTCCGGGCGGCGCCACAAAGGCCCGCCGGATTTCTCCGCCGCGCCGGGTGCGCACGGGAATGTTCTGGAGGTTGGGATCGGATGACGACAGCCGGCCGGTCGCGGCCCCGGTCTGGTTGAAGCTCGTATGGACGCGCCCCGTGTCGGCGCGGATGTATCCGGGCAGCGCGTCGACATACGTCGATTTCAGCTTCGTCAGCTCGCGATACTCGATCAACAGGCGGGGGACCTCGTGGCCCATCGCGGCGAGCTGCTCCAGCACCTCGACATCGGTCGACGCGCCGGTCTTGGTCCGCTTCTGCACGGGCAGCTTGAGGCGCTCGAACAGGACGGTCCGGAGCTGGGGCGTCGAGTTGATGTTGAATTCGCCTCCGGCGGCGCGGTAAATGTCGAGCTCGAGCCCCGTCAACTCCTTGCTGAACCCACGCGACATCTCCCCGAGCAGCACCCGATCCACGAGGATGCCGGCTGCTTCCATGTCCACGAGTACGGGGATGAGCGGTATCTCTATTTCGTCGAGCAGGCGGGTGAGGTGATGCTCCTTGATGTCGGACCGGAACGTCGCTTCGAGCCGCAACACCATCTCCGCCTGCGCCGCGGAGACGCCCGCTGCCTCCGCGGGCGGCACCTCGGCGAAGGTCCGCTCCTTTCCTACCAGCTGCGCGGTCGTGCGCAGCTCGACGGACAGATGCTCGCGCGCCAGGTCGTCGAGCGCGTGAGAGCGCCGGCCCGGATCGAGGACGAAGCTCGCGATCATCGAGTCGTAGGCGACGCCCGCAAAGGGAACAGCGGCGCGCGCGAGCGCGACCCACGACGCCTTGATGTCGTGCCCCGCCTTGCGGACGGCGGGATCGGCGAGCAGCGCGCGCAATGACGCCAACGGCTCGCTCGTGAGCGCGGGCAGGTTGCGCGGCGGCGTTGTGTCGAGTTCGCCTTCGCCGAGGCGGTGGCCGAATGGCAGATACCAGGAACGGCCCGGTGCTGCGGCGAGCGACAGTCCGGCGAGGCCTGGCTCGGTCTGCACGGCAACCAATGGCGCGGCGCGCAGCTCCTCGATCATGGCCGGCAGCTCCGCCGGATCGGTGACGATACGCGGATCGGCCGGCTGTGCCGCGCGGGGCGACCGCGCAGCCGGTGGCTGCGCGGCGCCAGTCTCCGGCGCCGGCTGGACAGCGACGGACGCGAGATCGGCGAGCTTCGGGATCAGGGTCCGGAACTCGAGTTCGGTGAACAGCGACGCGAGCTCACCGGTATCGGGCGTCCGCACGCGGAGCTGCTCGAGGTCGAGTTCGACCGGCACGTCGCGTCGCAGCGTCACGAGCTGGCGCGACAAGCGCGCGTTGTCGGCCTGCTGCAGCAACGCTTCGCGCGGCCGTTTCCCGGGGATGTCGGCGGCGCGGGCGAGAATGGTGTCGAGATCGCCGTAGGTGTCGAGCAGCTGCAGCGCCGTCTTGTCACCCACACCTTTCACGCCGGGAATGTTGTCCGAGGTGTCACCGACGAGGGCGAGGTAATCCACGACCCGCTCCGGCGGCACGCCGAGCCGCTCGCTGGCATTGGACTGATCCACCCATTGTTCTTCGACCGCGGCCTGTCCGCCGCGGCCCGGATTCAGCAGCGCGATCCCCTCGCCGATCAGCTGATAGAAGTCCTTGTCCCCCGAGACGATCACCGCCTGCAGGCCGTGCTGCGCCGCCCGGCCGGCCAGCGTGGCCACGACGTCGTCGGCCTCGTAGCCGTTGATCGCGATGACGGGGATATGAAACGCATCGAGGATCTGGCAGACGCGCTCGAGTGAGCGGTCGAAGTCCTGCTGCAGCTCCTCCCCGAGCTTTTCCCGCGTCGCCTTGTACTCCGGATACTGCTCCTGGCGGAACGAGACGCCGCGGTCGTGCACCCAGCCGACGTATGCCGGGTGATAGTTCTCGTACAGGCGCAGCAGGAAATTGGTGATGCCCCAGACCGCCGACGTATTCTCTCCGCTCTTGGTCGTGAGCGGCCGGGCGATCATCGCGAAGAAGGCGCGATAGATGAGCGCGTAGCCGTCCACCAGGAAGACGTTCGTCCTGCCGGCGGACGTGGCGGGAATGGGCGGCGCGGGGCGCGGCGGCATGGCGGGAAAACTAAACCCCGCCCGGGGAATCGGGCGGGGCGGAATGGTCGGGTGAAGGGCGCGGTTAGACGCGCACGACGTTCGTGGCGTGGAGCCCCTTGTCCCCCTGCTGCACTTCGAACTCCACCACCTGACCCTCGGCCAGCGTCTTGAAGCCGTCCATCTGAATTGCCGAGAAATGCACGAACACGTCCTCGCCGCCTTCCTGTTCAATGAAGCCGTACCCCTTGGCGTCATTGAACCACTTCACCTTTCCCTTGATCACGTTCCGCCTCCTGCAGAGTCTGTTGCTGGGCCCAACGGTGGACGGCTAGAAAAGACCCGCGGCCCGGAAAGCTGTCAAGGCTCGTACAACGCGCGATACAACTCGCGATTGCGCAACAAACTGCGCACGTAGCCGCGCGTTTCCGGATAGGGAATCAGCTCGATGAAACGATCCGGATCCGCGGCGCCGGCGCGCTCCAGCCAGCGCCGCACCGGCACCGGCCCGGCGTTGTACGCGGCGATCGCCGCATCGACTCGGCCGAAGCGTTTGAGTAACTCCGCCAGGTGCGCCGCACCGAGATGCAGATTCAAATCGGGCACGGTGATCCAATCCGGGAAGAAGGCCACGTCGAGGCCGCGTGCCATGAGCGCCGCGGTGCTGGGCAGGAGTTGCGCGAGCCCGCGCGCGCCCGCGGGCGACAGCGCCGCCACATCGAACACACTCTCCTGGCGCACCAGTGCCGCGAGCAACAGCGCATCCACGCCGAACTCTTGAGCCTCCGCTTCGACCGCCGCGCGGTTCGGCCAGGGGAAGATCGCGCGCAAGACGCGCACATCGCCGGGCGCGAGCAGCGCCGCCTGCCAGCCGAGCCGCACCGCCGCCGAGCCGTAGCCACGCAGGCTGAGCCCCTCGCTCAGCGCGAGCAAGCCGTCCAGGTCCTGCGGAGGGCGGGCGAGCAGGACGCGCACCTCGGCCTGCGCTTCGCTGTCGAGCCCGGCGAGCTCGAGCGTGTCGATGCGGGCGAGAGCGATGACGACGGGCGCGGGCGGCAGGGGCGGCGCGGGCGCGGCCGCAAACGCCAGCGCCGGAAGACCGATCTCGCGCCAGGCCCGCATGCCGTAGTAGCCCAGCGAATCTTCGTGCGCGAGCGCGAGCCAGATGGTGCGGGCGCGCGTCGCATCGCCGCGCGCTTCCGCCATCTTGCCGAGCCAGAAGCGCGCCGCGGTGCGTTGCGGGCCGTTCGCGTCGATCTCGGATTGGTACAACAGCGCGGCGCTATCGGGTTGGCCGGCGCTTTCGGCGTGCGCGGCCAGCCGGAAACGGGCCAGGGATGAGCGCGGGTCGGCGGGATAGCGGCTGATCAACTCGCCGTACCAGCGCGCCGCGTTCGCCCAGTCATCGCGCCCGTCCAGCATGTCGGCCAGCACGTAGAGCGCGCCCGGCGCCGCGCTATCGGCCGGGTAGCTCTGCGCAAAACTGGAGAGTCCCGGCACGGCCGCGGAATCGCCCAGGCGGACCAGCACGCGCGCGCGGCGATACAGCGCCAGCGGGCGGGCCGCCGAATCGCGGGTCGCGGCGCCATACGCGCGCACCGCGTCGCGCAGCTGGCCGCTCGCGACCAGGAGCTCGGCGTAGAAAAGGAGCGTCGCCGCGCTCGAGTCTTCGCGCAGCGCCCGCTCCACATGGAGGCGTGCGTCACGCACGCTCGTGCGCCGGTTCAACGCGCGCGCCAGGGTGACGTGCTCCGCGGCCGTGCGCGGGGCCAAGGGGACGAGCGCGAGCGGCACCGCGGCGGCGGCCTCATCGCTCAGGGGATCGCGCGCGAGCAGGCCGTAGAGGGTCGTGCGGGCTCGTGCCGAATCGCCCATCGCGAGCGCCAGGCGCGCCCCTTCGAGGCCCCCGCCCTTCCCTGCCAGCGCGAATGCGTCGAGCGCCCGCGCCGTGTCGCCGGCGAGCAGCAGCGAGCGAGCCCGTGCAATCGCGATTTCGCGCGCCGCCGGGGCCGGGACGTCGGTGAGGAGCACGCGCACGGCGGCCGTGTCGCGCGTGACCCGCGCCTGGCGCACGCGCAGCCAGGGATCGATCGCCGCCAGCTTCCCGCCCTCGCGGGCCGCCGCGAACGCGGCGGCGGCGCTGTCGGCCTGTCCCGCCGCGTCGAACGCCACAGCGGCACGCACTGCCAGCAACCCGGCGCGCGCGGCGGGCGCGCGGGCGCGTGCCATTTGGAAATGCGTCGCCGCTTCGGCGTAGCGGTCCAGGCCGAACTCCGCCTGGCCGAGCAGCGCCAGCGCCTCGCCGTCGGCGTAATCGAGCAGCCACGGCTGGCCGATCAGGAGGGTGCGGGCGTGCTCGTAACGGCGTGCGTGAACTTCCGCCTTGGCGCCTTCGACGATCAGAAATGCATTGGGATGCGGATCGCGCCGGGCGGCGGCGAGCAGCGTCTCGGCGGCATGCCAGGGGCGTCCCGAGAGACGGAGCGAATCGGCGCGATAGGTGGCGGTGTGATCAGGACGGACGGGGACTTCCTGCGCCACAGCGGCACGCGCCACCAATGCTGCCGCGGTCCAGAGCGCGGCGCCGCGAGTCACCGTTCGGATCGCCTCACCCGCGCCAGCACGCGCTGAAACTCGGCGCGCGCCGACGGTGTCAGACGATACCGGCCGAAGCCCGTCTGATCCTGGAAATACAGCACGAGACGCTCTGACGTGTAGGTCCAACGCAGCACGCGCTGCCCGCTGCGATCCATCCCGTTCGCGAGGTCCAGGATCTCGTCCGGCTCGCCCAGGGAGATGAAGACCTCGCCCCGCTCGGTCAGCCAGCCGGGCTCCCCCTCATCCTGGAACCGCACGTTCGCCTGCTGGATGCGCCGGAAGTAATCGTCGATAGCCTCGTTCTCCGGCGTGATGGGCGCCGGGTCCGTGGCTTTCCAGAAGGCGCGCCAGACTTCGGGGCGATGGTCGGGGGTGGAGCGCCGTAACGAATCGACCCACTCCTGCCGCTCGAAGTAGCGCAGCAAGCTCGTCATCTCCTCGAAATTCGTAATCACCCACTGATTGGAGAAGCTCACGAGGAAGCGCGAGCGCGTCGTGTCACCGTCGGCGGCCGGGATCGCCTGGAACTCGGCCTGTCCGACGGGCAGCTTGCCCGGGACCACGAGCACCGTGGCTCTCGCGAGATCGCCTCCGCCGTTGAGCGTCACGGAGTCGCGCCACAGCTCGTGATCGGCGCCATCGACGACGCGCGCGACGATCCGGGACGGTCCCGTCCCGTAGCGCTCGATGTAAAACCGCAGGGAATCGATGCCGTACGGCAGCGTGGCGCGCGGGTTGGCCAGCAGTTTGGGAACTTCGCTGCGCTGCGACCGGCCTTCGGCCGTGTAGACGGCGATCGGCCGCGTCATGGCCGGCGCGGTGAAGCGCGGTGCGGTGTCCGCCCGCTCCGCGCGCGCGAACGCCGGCCCGTTGCGGTCCCGCACCAAGACCAGCACGTGATAGACGCCCGGCGGCACCATGACGAACTGCTGGAAGATGATGCTCTCGTCGCTACGCAGCGTCTCCTGGAAATTGCGCACGCGGATCTGCTCGTCGCTGCCGACCTGCCGCACCGCCACGACGCCGGTGCTGTCGGTCCGGAACGACGCCTCGACGTGGTACTCGGCGACGAACTCGCCGGCGCGGCGCTGGAACGTGAGTGTGTGATTGGTGAGCGAGACCGAGAAGAGGGCGAGTGTGGAATCCGGCGTCGGCCCGGCGAGGTAGCGAATCGACGCGACGAACGGCAGCGCGCCGCCGCCGACGAACGCGCCCATCGAGCGGTACACCGACGTCGCGTCGAACAGCCGCGGCACGGTGGTCCCCGGACGCGGTGTCGCGTCGGGACTCCCTACGCGCTGCCATGATCCGCAGCCGCCGGTGGAGAAAATGACCGCCAGCGGCAGCACCATGCGTCGCATCACTTGCCGAGCCTCAAATCGGGACGTTAGTTTCGCGCCAACCCCAATGGCGAACGAAAACCTGGCCGGCCGGTCAATCGCCGGCTACCGCCTCCTCGAACGCGTAGGCGAAGGGGGGACGGCGGAGGTCTACCGCGCCGACCATCCCGGGCGCGGCGCCTGTGCGTTCAAGGTATTGCGCGAGCGCCTCAGGGGCGACCCCATCGTTGTCAAACGGTTCCTGCGCGAGGCCGGATTTGGCTGCCGCGTCGTGCATCCGGGCGTGGTCCGGACGTACGATTTCGGTGAGTCAGACGGGCTCTACTATCTCGCGCTCGAATGGGCGAAGGGCGAGCCTCTGGCCGACTTCCTACACCGCGACGGCCCCCTCGCTCCCGCCGCTGCGGTGCCGCTGGTGCGCCAGCTCGCGGACGCGCTCGCCGCGGCGCACCGCGCCGGCATCATCCACCGCGATCTCAAGCCCGAAAACATCATGTACGATGCGGCGACGGGCACGGTGAAGCTGCTAGATTTCGGAATCGCGCGCGATGCCGAGCAGCCGGCCGAAGAGCGGCTGACGCGCACCGGCTTCTTCGTCGGCACGCTGCAGTACGTCGCCCCCGAAGCGCTGTCGGGCGAGCTCGTCGATGGCCGGGCCGACATCTACAGCCTCGCGAAGATCACCTACTACATGCTGACGGGCCGGCACCCTCACGAGGGCCGCAGCCCGCGGGAGCTGTTTCAGCAGCTGTTGAGCGGCAAGCCGACGCCGCTCTCCGAAGCCGGCAAGGATCTCAAGTTCTCGCCCAGTCTCGAGGCCGCGGTGATGAAGGGCTTGGCGCGCCACCCTGGCGACCGCCAGCCGACCGTGTCGGCGTTCGCCGAGGAGCTGGAAGCGGCCCTCGCTGCGGCGAAGGAGTCGAAGCCGCGGGGTCTGTTCGACGCCCTCAAGAACATCGTTGGCAAGCGACCAAGTGAATAGTAGTAGCGACTACTACTACCTCAAAACCACGCTCAAGGATCTACTCCTCGCGCGCTCCGTACAGCGCGGCGATTTCGTCCTCGCGTCCGGCCGCCGTTCTTCCTTCTATATTGACGCCCGCCTCACCACGATGTCCGGCGATGGCCTGGCCGTGGTCGGTGGCCTGGGCCTCGATCGCCTGGCGGTGCGCGGCTGGAGCCCGCGGGCGGTGGGGGGCCTCACCCTCGGTGCCGACCCGATCGCCTACGCGCTCGCGCTCACGGCCCGGCGCCGCGGCCAGCTGCTCGACGCATTCACGGTCCGCAAGCAACCCAAGAACCACGGCACCGGAAAACGCATCGAAGGCTGCTTCTCGCCCGGCTTCCCCGTCGTCATCGTCGAGGATGTACTCACGAGCGGGCGGTCCGCCCGCGACGCCATCAGCGCCGTCGAAAGTGAAGGCGGTCACGTGCTCGGCGTCATGGCGGTGATGGATCGTGAGGAAGGCGGCCGCGAGGCGATCGAGCGCGAGGGCTACCTCGTCGAGGCGTTCCTGACGGCGTCCGATCTGGGGTTAGGATTGGGGAAATGACCGACCCTGCACGCCGCCCCTCGTTCGCCGCCCGGGTCCGCGGCTGGCACGACGAAGCCACTGCCCTCGAGCAGCGCTTCAAGGATCTCGAGACGTTCGAGCGCAGCCACCGCCGCCGCTGGGCGATCGCCGCGGCGCTGTTCCTGCTCGGCACGCTGGGGAATCTGTCGGCGATGATCCAGACGCGCCTCGGCACGATCGTCCTCATCGCCGGCGCCGGCGCGGTCATCAACGCGATCGTCGGCATGATCAACGAGCGCGGCTGGTACCGCTGGTGGTTCATTTATATGCTCGCGCTGCTCGACGTGGCGCTCGTCAATGTGCTCGTCATCTGGTTCGGACACGGCGGCGTGGTCGCGGCGCTGTTCATCGCCGTCCTGCCCTATGCCTTCGATCAGGGGCAAGCGGTCGGCGACTTCCTGGTGTTGGTCGCATCGATTGCCTATCTGCTCGCGAGCTGGGCGCACGGCCGCCTGTATCCCGGTGGTTCGGGGCTCGACGCCATCGCATACCTCGAAACCGGGGTGTTCATCAGCGTCGCGATGGCGCTGAAGCGCATTCCGGCGACGCTGATTCAGCGCATCCGGCGCGCGCGCAGTGTCATGGGGGAAGCGGAGCAGGGTTACCTCGCGGTGCGCGCCGCCGCCGCCGAAGCCGACGAGCTCGGCTTTCTCGAGAAGAGCTTCAACCGCATGCTCGAGGAAATCGGCGCCACGATTTCGACGGTCCAGCGCGAAGCCGACGAGGTCGCGGCGTTCGCGGAAGAGCTCGCGGCCGCCGCCGAGCAGCTGCACGCGACGACTGAGTCGTTGACGCAGACGTCGCAGCGGCTGGCGCGTGACCTCGGCCACCAGCGTGGGCTCGCGGACGGCGCGCGCGGCGAGAGCGCCAAGGCCGCCGACCAGGCGGAGTCGCTGCGCGTGCGGGCGGAGCTGATGCAGGTCGATGCCTCACGCCTCGTCAGTACGGCGGAGCGGGGACGGGAGCGGGTGGCTCGCGCCAGCGGCACACTTCGCGCGGTGGGAGAGGAAGTGCGCGCAACGGCGTCGACAGTCGCGGGTCTGTCGGGGATGTCGGAGCGCATCGGCGTGTTCGCGCAGACCATCGCGCGGATCGCCCGGCAGACGCATCTGCTCGCACTCAATGCGGCCATCGAAGCCGCGCGCGCCGAGGAGCACGGGGAGGGCTTCGCGGTCGTCGCCGATGAAGTGCGCACACTCGCCGCCGAAGCAGGGAAGTCGGCGCGCGAAGTCGCCGAGCTCGTGAGCGATCTGCGCACGGGGATCGACGCCGCTGCCCGCGCGATGCAATCGGGCGAGACCAAGGTGCGCGACATCGGTGCGGTCGCGGCCGAGGCGGACGGCGCGCTACAGGAGCTGCATCAGGGCGTCCAGCTGATGGGGGATCTGGTGAACGCGACCGCCGAGGTCTCCCGCAGCCAGGCCCAGCGCCTGGCCGAGCTGGCACAGTCGTTACAGCAAGTTGCCAGCATCTCGACAGCGAGCTCCGATAGTGCCAACAGTACGGCAGCGGCTACAGAAGCGCAGATCACGTCGATGGGCGAATTGACGACCACATCACAGCAGTTGGCGCAGCTCGCGGAGCGGCTACGGAGCGGGATCGCCCGGTTCTCGGTCCTGCGGCGCGATCAAGCCACCACCGACCATCAAATCCGTCCCGCCGCCGACTAGCGACTCACCCCGCCCGGAAGACCGCTGTGGCGTTCGGGCCTTGGTCCCACGACCCCGCGTTGAAGGGGCGAAACGCACGCAGGGCCTCCCGGTACGGGGTGATCAACAGGTCGATATAGCGCGTCAGTGCGAGGTCGAAGGGAAAACGCCGCCGGAACTCTCCCGCTGTGACGCCGAGGACGGCGCGCAGGTGGCGGCCGAAGCTCTGGGGTGACGAGTAGTCCATCCGGTACGCCACATCCGACACCGACAGGCCCGGGTTCTGAAACAGGAAGGCGGCATGCAGCAATCGCATGCCGGCGAGATAGCTCTTGGGTGACGGAATGCCGGCGCGATGGAAGCGCGACATCAAGGTGCTCGGCCGCACCCGCAGATGCCGGGCAAGCCCACGCACGGTGCTGAGCGCCGGCGCCAACCGCGCGACCGCCTCGAAGAAGAGGCGCGTTTCCTCGGACGGCTCACCCAGCGCCGGGATGAGCCGCGCGAGGACGCGCGCCGCGACCGGCGAGGCCGGGTGACCCACCAAATCGCGCAGGCGGCGCCACCCATCCGGCTCGGTACAGTCCACGGCACTGCGCACGCCGGTCGCGCCGAGGCGTAACAACGTCTCCGTCGCTTCGCGATCGTGGCGCGACACCAGCGCAACCGCCGGTATGGCGGGGAATTCACGCACGAAGCGGGCGACGCCGGGCAGCCCTTCGCCCTGGCAGCGGTGCACGGAAATGACCACCGCGTCAACGCGCCGGCGGCGCACCACACGCAGCGCTTCATGCAGTGAGTCGGCGTGGAGCGTATCGAAGCAGCCGTCACCGGCGGCATCGATGCGCGGGCGCTCAGGCGGAGGAAGAACCGTGCACACCGTGACCATGTGCGATCACGATAATCGCGGTCCCTCAACCGCTGGTCATCGCGCCTGCATTGCGCGTCCCGAACCGACGAGCGAGTTTCTCTGAGGAGTCTACTGCAAAAAGATGCTACACACCGTCCGCCTCAGCGTGCTCTGCATCTGCGCCGCCGTCATCGGCTGCGACGCACTTCCCAAGATCCAGTTTGAGCTGCAATCCGAAATTCAACGGGAGTTTCACGTCACCAACGCCCTCGTCATGGTGATCGACACCACCAACCTGGTGCTCGCGATCTTCGACGACGCGCGTGCCGCGCTCGATCCCGAGGAGCGCGCCGCGTTTGAGGAGGACGTCGCGCGATACGCGACACTCCACTACCAGAAGGTGAAGCTCAAGGGCGTCGCGGTCGTGGTCGGGCGAGCGAGCCGTCGGGGGCAACGGGGGGGGGACGACGAGCCAACACTGTTCGTGCCGGAGTATCATCCCGACGGCAGCGTGCGCATGGCGCTGCTGCGGCGACCAGCCGTCGCGACACCCGTTCAGCAGAAACCGTGATTGTCTGGCGCCTACCGCGCCTGAACCGACGCCACCCACGCGTGAATGCGCGCGTCCAGCACATCGAGCGGCACGGCGCCGGCCCCCAGCACCTGGTCATGAAAGGCGCGCACATCGAAGCGATCGCCTAACGTCGTCGTGGCGTATGCGCGCAGCTCTTTGATCTTGAGCTCGCCGATCTTGTAAGCGAGCGCCTGGCCGGGCCAGACGATGTAGCGATCCACCTCGACCGTGATGTCGTGCTCCGTCTTGGCCGCGTTGGCCTTGAAGTAGTCGATCGCCTGCTCACGGGTCCAACCCATCGTGTGGATGCCGGTGTCGATCACGAGCCGGATCGCGCGCCACATCTCGTACGTCAGCTGCCCGAACTTGCTGTAGGGATCGGTATACAGCCCGAGCTCGCCGCCGAGGCTTTCGCTGTAGAGGCCCCAGCCCTCGACGAACGCGGTGTAGCCGCCGTACCGGCGGAACTCGGGGACGCCCTCGAGCTCCTGTGCCAGCGCGATTTGGAGATGGTGACCGGGCACTGCCTCGTGCAGGGACAGCGCTTCCATCTCCCACTTCGGCCGCATGGGCAGGTTGTAGGTATTCACGAAGTACGTGCCGGCGCGATGGGCCAACGGGCTGCCGGGCTGGTAATATGCCGTCGTCTGCGAGCGCTCTGAATAAGAAGGAATAGGAGAGACGCCGTAGGGCAGACGGGGCAGGGTGCCGAAGAGCTTCGTGAGCTCCGGGTCGATCCGTTTCATCAGCTCGCGGGAGCCGCGGATCAGGTCTTCCGGTGTGGTCCAATAAAACCGCGGATCGGTACGTAGAAACTGCACGAATTCCGCGAACGAACCCTTGAACCCGCTGGCTGTGATGATGCAATCCATCTCCGCCCGGATCCGTTTGACCTCGGCGAGGCCGAGGGCGTGGATCTGGTCGGGTGTGAGGTCGGTGGTCGTGGAGGCACGGGCCCGTACCTGGTACCAGGCGGCGCCGTTGGGCAGATGCCGCATGCCCGTCGTCGTGCGCGCCTTCGGAACGTAAGTGTCCCGCAGGAACGTGCTCAGCTTGCGGAATGCTGGAGCCACCGAATCCCGATACGCGGTGATCGCCGTCGAGCGCAGGCGCTGCTGGTGCGCTACGGGGAGGTCGGCGGGAAAATGCGTGAAGGCCGTGAGTAATGGACTGGTGAGAGGATCGTCCACGACGAGGTCCTGCGCCTGCGACGGGACGTCGCGCAGCGTGATGCCGGGCGGCGTGACTCCAGCCGCAAGTCCGCGCTGCAGCAGGACGATCGTCTGGTTCACGAGGACGGGAATGGCGCGCAGGCGCGCCAGGATGTCCTCGTAGTCCCGCGCGGTAGCGGCCGGCATCTTGGCGATGGTGCTCGGCACGTCCTGCTGCACGCCATCGAGCTGCGTGAGCGGCATCAGCTCGCCCGGAAAGCGACTCTCTGCGATGGCGTCGGTGAGATTGCGGCGGAACAGGTCGTAATTCAGCTGATCGGCCGGAGTCAGTTTGGCGCGGTCGATCGTGCCAAGCGCATTCAGGGGATCGTTGAGCTCGCGTTTGCGCCGCGCGATCGCCTCGAGCGCGTAGTCGGTCCAGCGCGCGTTCTGGCCGGGGTAGCCGACCGACGTGGCGAACTCGGGATACTCGCGCATGGTGTATTCCCAGTTCTGCCGGAAGAGCTGATGCAGGCGTACGCTGTCAGGCTGGCTGGACTGCTGTGCGGCCGCGGGAGCGAAGGGCAGGGTCATGACCGCACATACCCACGGCAGGACAAAACGGCGCGGCATGCTGGCAACTCCTTGTGAACGGGTGACCGCAGTGCGAAGCTACCCGGCCCTGTGATAGGGCGCCAATGACCTCCAAACGCTGGCTCATTCTGCTCTCGGCTCTGGTGGTGATGCTCACCGTGGCCGGCGCGGTGAGCTTCGTGTTCTACGCGCGCCGCCATGCGCCCAACCCGCGGCTGGCGGCGGTCGCGCCATTCGACATCTTCGTGCCGGGTCTCGAGCCGTGGCGCGTGCGTCTCGCTGAAGGCCTCACGGCCCAGCTCGACAGCGTGCCACCGCTCGCGGCAGTCCCCCAGGCCGTCGTGCGCGAGCGCTGGCGCGGCCAGTCGCGTCCCGAGCTGGCGGCGATCGATCTCGCGCGCCGCACCAGCGCAGGGCTCGCGGTCTACGGGCGGCTGGACCCGATGGCTACCAATGGGGGGGGCGGGGGGGGGACTCGGTGCGCGTGCGGCTGATCGCGGTGGAAGCGGGCAGCGGCCGCGTCGCGGTCACGGTCGACCGGCGGTGGCCCGTTGCCGACCTCGCGGCACTACCGCGCGCGCTCGCTGACGAAGTCCGGCACAACTATCGTTATCCGAGTGACTGATCCCTTTGCAGAACTGAACGCCGCGCTCGCCGATCGCTACATCATCGATCAGGAGTTGGGCCGCGGAGGGATGGCGCTGGTCTATCTGGCGCGCGACATCAAGCACGAGCGGTTTGTCGCGCTGAAGACGTTGCGCCCCGAGATCGCGATGGCCCTCGGCCGCGAGCGCTTCCTGCGCGAGATCAAGCTTGCCGCGCGGCTGCAACACCCGAACATCCTGCCGGTCTACGATTCGGGCGATGCCGCCGGCACGCTGTATTACGTGATGCCGTTCGTCGAGGGCGAATCGCTGCGCGACCGGCTGGAGCGCGAGCCGCAGCTGCCGGTGGAGGATGCGCTCCAGATCGCGCACGAAGTGGCGGACGCCCTCGCCTACGCGCACAGCCACGACGTGGTGCATCGCGACATCAAACCCGAGAACATCATGCTCTCGGGCGGCCACGCGATCGTCACCGATTTCGGCATTGCGCGCGCGGTCAGCGCCGCCGGCGGTGACAAGCTCACCCAGACCGGCCTCGCCATCGGCACTCCCGCCTACATGCCGCCGGAACAGGCGTCGGGTTCGGGGCAGGTGGACCGGCGCAGCGACATCTACAGCCTGGCATGCGTGTTGTACGAGACGCTCGCCGGCCAGCCACCGTTCACGGGGCCGACGGCACAGGCGATCATGGCGCGGCACTCCCTCGATGCGGTGCCGCGGCTCAAGATCGTGCGCGACGCCATCCCGGACGATCTCGAACTCGTGATCGAGCGCGCGCTGGAGAAGGTGCCGGCGGACCGGTATCAGACGTCCGGAGAATTCTCCAAGGCGCTGACCGCGGCGAGCACGGGACGAGTCTCGCGCATCACCGCCCAGCCGCGGCGCCGGCGCTGGAGCCGGCGCTCGTCGATCATCGCCGCCGCGGTGATCGCGCTGGTCGTCGTCGCGGGACGGCTGGTGATCGTCGGCGGCGGCCGAGGTGGGCCGCCCGCGACGGGGGCGCTCGACTCGCGCCGCGTCGCCGTCCTCTACTTCAGCGACCTGAGCCGGGACTCTTCCCTCGGCCACGTCGCTGCCGGTCTGACCGAGGGGCTGATCACGGAGCTGCAGAAGGTCCACGCGCTCAGCGTCGTATCCGCAAACGGCGTCGCGCCGTTCCGCGGCAAGGAAGATTCCTTGTCCCCCGACAGCATCGCTCGCGCGCTGCGCGCGAGCACGCTGGTCGACGGCAGCGTCGAGCCGGTCGGCGACCGCGTGCGCGTCAACGTCCGCCTCGTGGATGGGACCAGCGGCGCCGACGTCGGTGAGCGCGCGAGCTTTACGCTGCCGGGCAATCAGCTGCTCCGGGTGCGCGATTCCGTCATTCAGGAAGCGGCGCGGCTGCTGCGCGCGCGCCTGGGTGACGAAGTGCAGCTGCGGGAGCTGCAAGCGGAGACAAAGAGCCCCGCGGCGTGGGCCCTGGTGCAACGCGCCAACGACGTCCGCCGCCGCGGCGAGCGCGCGCTGTCGGGTGGAGACGCGGCGGCGGCGTTGGTCATGTCGCGTCAGGCCGACTCGCTGCTCGACGATGCGGAGCAGGCCGACCCGGCGTGGTCGGAAGCCGCCGTGCTGCACGGGTATGTCTCGCTTCTGGCCTCGCGCGCGGTCACCGAGCGCACCGAGCGGGCGAATCAGCTGCGCGACGGGCTTGTCCACGCCGCGCGAGCACTGCGGATCAACGCCTCCGATGCGGCGGCGCTCGGCTTGCGCGGCACCCTGCGGTATGCGCTGTGGCGGCTCAACGTGGAAACCGATTCGACCCGGCAGGCGGCGCTCCTCGACAGCGCCCAGGCCGATCTGGAAGGCGCGGTCCGCGCCGATCCCTCCCTCGCGAGCGTGCATGCGGTGCTGAGCCAACTGCACTACGCGCCACCACGGGAAGACCTCGTCGCGGTCGTCCTCGAAGCCCGCGCAGCGTACGAAGCGGATGCGTACCTGCGCGACGCGGAAACGGTGCTGGAACGGCTGTTCTACGCTTCGTATGACCTGGCGCAATTCCAGGAAGCGCACCGCTGGTGCGATGAAGGCGCCAGGCGCTTCCCCAATACCGCGCGGTTCGTGGACTGCCAGCTCTGGATGCTGCTCGCTCCAGGCGCCGACCTCGATGCGCCGAGAGCATGGAGCATGGTGGCCCGGGCCGACAGCTTCACCCCAGCCGCGCAGCGGCCCTTCCGGGCCCGGCTACGACGGATTCTGGTGGGCGGGGCCCTGGGGCGTGCCGGCCTCCGCGACAGCGCCGAGCACGTGTTCGCGGGGGCACGCACCACCGATCCCAAGATCGATCCGGAACAGGATTTGCCCGGCTATGAGGCCGTGGCGCGGGCCCAAATGGGGGACAATGAAGGGGCGATCGCCTTGCTGCGCCGCTACGTAGCCAGCCATCCGGGGCATTCCTTCGAGCGGGGGGGGTTGCTGCACTGGTGGTGGCGGGGCCTCGAGAGCAATCCGGGATTCGCCGCTCTGCGGCGCGGGACTCACTAAGTTCCTGCGTGTTGCTGCCGTACCACCGTGTTGCTGGCATACCACACTCCCTTGTTGCGCGCGTGCCATAATCCTCGCTCCCGCCTAAGGACGTCACCCTCAAAACCGTCTGATGTGCCCTCTACGACAGGCCTAGGAATTGCGTGACTGGCGGGATAAAAGAGGGGGTCGTCGCCCGGAACATGTCCACGATTGTCAGGCGCTTTGCGCTCGTCGCTATTGCCGTTCTTGCGCTGAACGGATGTGGCGGTGACACGGTCATTCCATCAATCGGACCGGCGTTTGCAGTGTCCGATGGGGCGCACGACGGCAACCCCGACTTCTTCTTCCTCACTCCGCTGTTCAACGACGCCAATCAAAGTCCTAACTTCGAGCCAGCCGCGTTCAATCCCAACCTGCAGCCCACGGTCGAGATTTGCGAACTGAGTCCGGCACCGGACGACTCGCGCGACTGCATCGCAGGAGATCCACTCAAGCGCTTCGCTCCGAGTGATGTCAGAGTGAGCGTGACGGACCAACTGTACCAGGTCGACTGGGACACGGACGAGTCCAACCTCGATCTGACAAAATTCTATCGCATCACCGTACTCATCGGCACTCGCGTGCTCGGTTTCGTGGATGTCGAGCCGGTGTTGTCCGGTACCGAAATCAAGAATCTCGAGACCGGCGAAGACATCCCGCTCGTAGACGGGCGGACCTTGCCGATCAGGTTCCGGATCGAAGGGCGGGCGTTGTGCTCGCTCGACGCCTTGGCCTGCGCGGCCGGGACGATCAATCTTGCGCAGGGCGGCACCGTCCAGCTCGCCGCTGCAGGTGAAGATTTCCGGTTAGACGTTGCTCCCAATACAGCGGCGACCATAGGCGGGCTGAACGTCACAGAGGTGACGTTCAATCTCGAGGTGTGTCCGGGCGATGGCATCGACGTGGATCTGCCCAGGGTCGGCCAATGTCTCCGCGCGTCCACCTTTTTTAGCGTCCCCGGGGTCGGCGAGTTGCTGTTCTCGAACCGGCTTCTGATTTCGATGTGCGTGTTGAACTCGCAGTATCACACGTCGGACGAGACCCGGCAGGAGGGTCTCATCACGCTCCATCAGCAGGATGGCGCGCTGATCCGCGCTTTGCCGCATGCCGAGCCGAATTGCGAGACGAGCAGTCCCAGCCGCCCGACTGGGGCGTCGCGTAGCGGCTGGCAGTGGCTGAACGGTCTGGTCGCGCTGCTGCTGCCCCGCCCGGCCTATGCGGCCACACGCAGCACGCGGAGCACGTTGCTCCACATTGGAGCCGGCGGCGAAACAGACATCCTCGGCGCCGACAGCTCGTCCTGTTCGTCTTCGGTCGCCCCGGCCCTGTCCCTGACGACCTGCGCGAGCAGTCCCGCGGCCAGCGCTGCGGCAGGCTCCGCAACCACAGCCCTCGCCTTGATCAGTCCGCCTCGCACCGTAACCGACTTTCAGTTCGCGCTACCCGCGAAGATGGACTACGTCGATCCCAGTGATGCCCAGCGCACGGCCCCGGCCGGTACATCCTTGCCGACCCGCGTCAGGGTCACGGATTTGGATGGTGACCCGGTACAGGGCGCACGCGTCCGGTTCATCGATCCGGCCGGCCTCGAAATCGCTACCGCGCTGAGTGATATCGACGGCATCGCGCAGTTCTCGTGGACGATTCGAGCCGGTGTCAACGCAATTATCGCCACCGGACGCGGCATCGCAGCGCAAAACAACTATCCGGGCGGCGCGGTGCAGCCGTTCATGCCCGACATCTCCCTGCCGACGGAACAACAGCAGGCGGTCATGCTCCAGATCGGGATGATCACATTCGTCGCGACAGGATTGGACGTCGACTTGGTCATCTCGACGGGCACGCCCACAGTGACACCGACTTCAGTGCTTGCAGGGAGCGCAGTCCTGTTGTCTCCGTGGACGATCTTCAATCAAGGCACCACTGACGCGACGAATCAGGTGACGAGCGGATTCTACCTTTCGACCGACCCTGTCATCACGCCGAGCGACGAGCAGCTCGCGAGCGTTCTAATCACGCCAAGTGTCCTGACTGCCGGGCATGGCTTGCCGCTCGGCGGACAGACCCTCGTGATTCCGGCGTCAACACCGCCGGGTTCCTATTACATCGGGATTCTCGTTGATGTGACGAACGATCAGACTGAGTCGAACGAGCAGAACAACTACGTCAGCACGCCGGTGACGGTCCAGCGCCTGCTCGGCCTCCCCTAGGGGCCGTGTCGTGCGTGATCCAGATCACACATCCTCTGTGCACTGTACTTGCGGGTTGGCCCAGAGTTCGTAGGTTCGACGCCGCGCCCGCACCCTGTCCGTGATCGCCAGGAGCTGTGCCCCATGAACTGTTGCACTCGTTTCACGCTCGCCGCTGTTGCCTCCCTCGTTCTGATCGGATGTAGAGACAACACGGTGACGCCGCCGTCGAGCGGGCCAGTGTTTGCGGTGTCCGACGGTGCGCACAACGGTAACCCCGACTTCTTCTTCCTCCCCCCGATGTTCAACAACCCCAGCAACAATCCCAACTTCGAGCCGGCGGCGTTCAATCCGAACCTGCGACCCGCGGTCGAGATCTGTCTGTTGGGATTACCGGCGCCGGACGGGACGCGCGACTGCGTCGGCGCGCCAGTCACGCGGTTCGGTCCGAGCCTAATCAGCCTGAACAGCACAGACCAGCTGTATCAGGTGAACTGGAATACCGCTCTGTCCAACCTGAACCTCGCGAACTTCTACCGCATCCAGGTGCTCGTCGGCACGCGGGTGCTGGGGTTCGCCGACGTCGATCCCGTGGTCTCACTGACCGGGACGCAGCTCCAGAACCTGCAAACGGGTGAGTTCATTCCGCTCGTGGATGGCCGGACGCTGCCGATCAAATTCCGGATCGAGAACGGCGTGTTGTGCGCCACAGATGGCACGCCATGCAACTCGAGCACGGTCAATCTGAATACCGGTGGCACGATCGAGCTGATGGGCGCAGGCGAGGACTTCAAGTTCGACGTCCGGCCCGGCACCTCGGCGACGTTCGGCGGCAATACCATCACTGATGTGACATTCAACCTCGAGGTCTGCAGCGGCATCGACGTCGACCTCCCGACATTCGGGCCCTGCCTGCGCGTCTCCACCTACTTCGACGGCGTCGGCACGGGAGAGCTCGCATTCTCGCAGCCGCTGCTAGTCTCGTTGTGTGTGTTGAACTCCGTCTATCACACGCCGGACGAGACGCGGCAGGAAGATCTCATCACGCTGCACCAGCAAGATGGGACGCTGATTCGCGCGTTGCCGCACGCCGCCCCCAACTGTGGAAGCCCCATCGGGCAAAGCAGGAGTGGATGGAGCTGGCTGCGCTCGCTCGCGGCGCGGTTGCTTGGTCCCACGCCTGCCTACGCCGCAACGCGCAGCGCGGTGCTGCATGTCGGCGCGGGCGGCGAGTCGAGCTCTACGGGCACCAGCTGCACGCCGCCCCCTTCGGCACCCACGCCGGTGCCGGGGCTGCAGATGACGACGACGTGCCCGCCCTCGAGTCCCACGGTGAATGGCAGCGCGCCGCAGCCCGCGGCCGCGGCACTCCTCAGTCCGGCACGCACGGTGAGTGACTTCCAATTCGCGCTGCCCGCGAAGATGGACTATCTCAACCGCGCCGATGCGGACCGCACGGCGGCGCCCGGAACGGTATTGCCGACCGCGGTGAAGGTGACCGACTGGGACGACAACCCGGTACAAGGCGCCCACGTGACGTTCGTCGAGCCCACGTTCGAAGGGCCGCCAACGGTCATCGGCACGGCGACCAGCGATGGCCAGGGCGTCGCGCAAATCTCGTGGACGATTCGCGCCGGCAGCAATACCGCGGTCGCCACCGGCCGGGGGATCGCGGCGCAGAACAACTATCCGGGCGGGACGGTCAAGCCGTTCATGCCGGATATCGATTCGCCCGATCCCGAGACTCCTGTGGCGTTGGGCACCGGGAGGGTGCCGTTCAGGGCGACGGGGATCGTCGGTGGCCTCTACTTGATCCGTGACTCGGATGGCATGTTGCAGCGGCTCGATCCGCTCACGCTCACGATCACCAACATTGGGTCGCTGGGCGTCGGCTACGCGTTCGGCGATTGCGCGTGGAATCCGGGTAACAACACGCTCTACATGGTCGACGGTCGCGCGACGAACTCGCTGTATACGGTCAACACGACGACGGGTGCGGCCACGGCGGTCGGGGTTCATGGCATCACCGACATGCTCGCGTTGGGCCTCTATCCGCCTAATGGTCAGATGTACGCGGCCTCCGCCGCTGGGAATCTCTACACCCTCAATCTCACAACCGGCGCGGCGACGTTGATTGGCTCGACGGGGCTCAGCAGCCCCTCGATCAACGGACTCGCGTGGGATCCGACGCGCAGGCAGTTTATCGCGCTCGTCTCAAACGTGAGTGGCGGGTCATTATACAGCGTCGACGTGACGACGGCCGCGGTGACACTGCTTGCCGGTGCGGGCCCCATCGATAATGCGGGCTTGACCTACGATCCGCCGATCGATCGCTTCTGGGCCGCGGAATACCAAGGTGCCATCGTGCAGTATGATCCGAGCGCGGCGTTCGCCCGTACGACCGTAGCGACGGGCACCGGGACGCACACCTGTATCGCGCGCGTCCCATAACCTGAGGCAGTACCGTGCAAGGCCAGGGCGGCTCGATACTGAGCCGCCCTGCGTTGGCTCATTCTTTGGATTTAGGCCTTCCGTCTGGCCGGACCTCAATCCGTTGTCCGATTTTCTTTTGTCGCTGCGTATTTATTTCCAAGATTGTGCATTTATTTCCTGCGGCAGGCATGAAGTCTGCGGCGCTCGGGGCATTCGTGGCGCTCGCTGTAGGTGGAGCCCTGGGCTGCCACGGCGACCGGAGCTATTCGGCAGGGCCGGCAGCGCTGGTCGAGGATGGCGGTCACGGTAACGGCAACGCGTTCTTCTTCTGGCTCCCGCCGCTCCTCAATCAGCAGGCACCCGCAGAGCAAGTATTCTCCCAGCAGCTCCGTCCCACCGTCACGATCAGCAACCTCTGCAGCGGCGAGGTCATACGCACGTTTTCGGGCGCCGATCTGCAAATCGCCGACGCCGCGTATCACGCGAACTGGCATACCCCCGATGACAATCTCGACCCCAGCTGCACGTACCGTATCGCCGTACAGACGGGCTCTCGGCAGCTCGGTGTGGTCGACATGGACGTCGTGGACGATGGTAGCGAGCTGAAGAACGTGGACACGGACGGGTATATCGCGCTGCTCGACGATCGCACACTCCCCATCCAATTCTTCATCGGCGTCGGGTCGCAATGCGAGCGCACGGATTCGGACTGCGGCGAGGGCACGGCGCAGCCGGACCAAACCACCACCATCGTGACGACGCACGGTCAAGCCGGTGTCGTCATTCCGGCGGGCGCCGTGGACCAACCGGCCACGATCATCATCGAGTCGGCGGACGATCGGCCCTGTATCGCCGGGCTGCCCGAGCCGGTGTTTTCGGGAAGCATCGGGCCGATCGGGAATTCGTGCTACGATATCCATACCGAGCCGCCGCTGGCTGAGGTCAACGCGGGCGGCAGGTTCAACACCAACGTCACCGTCGGGATCTGCGCGGAAACCGGCAGCCTGGATCACGTGACGCAGGACTTGCTCCAGATCTTCCAGTTCCATGTCGGAGCAACCCCCCCGATCCGCGCGTTACGCAACGTGGGCGCGCCGTTCCTGTCTTGCGAGCCGGCGTATCCCCAAATCCTGGGATATCTTGCGGCGAGACTCGGCGCGCTGTTCGTCCCGCGGCCGCTGCACGCCACGACCACCATGACCCTCCATATCGGTGCCGGTGGTGAGACGGACATGTACAGCAGGTTTACCTGGGCGTTGCCGAGCCAGTTGGACATGAATTTCGATCAGGCGCCCGACGTGAGCGCCATTTTGCCTGGCGCCGTCGTCAATGCACTGTATTCCCCCGCGGGCGTCACGTTCAGCCGCACCCAGCCGCTCAGTCTGTTGTGCACCGGGAGCGGGGTCTATGCCAACGACTATGGGCTGCTGGGGACCGGGCTGCTGGGATTCGGCTCGGGTCAGAATAACATCAGTGTCTGTCCGCTGGGGATCGCATCCGACTTCAGTGAATACGGCTACGGCGCGATCACAGCCACGTTCGCCGTACCGGCCGTCGAGTCATGCATCAGCGCGACGCCGACAGGATATCACGGCCTCTTCCCGCCGCCCGGTGGAGTGGCGTTCATCGAAGCACTCGATGCCAACGGCAACGTCCTGAGCAGGACCGAATCCACGACGGAGCGGGTGCAGCAACGGTTGTGCGTGAGCGGGGACGGGATCGCCGCGGTGCGGTTCGCGGGCGAGGGTGGTGCCTACGCCATCTTTGACGACCTCCGCTGGACGCGGGTGCTGCCAGCCAACTGATTCCCGCAGACAAGCCCTTCCTTTTTAGGGGATCGGGCCGCCTATTGAGCCGCGATGACTCGCGATTTGATCGAGCGGGTGCGGCAGGCGCTCGGCGACCGGTACACCGTGATCACCGCGGTGGGGCGTGGGGGCAATGCGACGCTGTTCGGCGCGTTCGACAAGGACGGCCAGAGAGTCGCGATCAAGGTGCTGCATCCGGAGCTCACCGTCTCCGTCGCCGCCGACCGGTTCCTGCGCGAGATCCGCTGGGCCGCTAAGCTGGACCACCCGCACATCGCCCCGCTGCTCGATTCCGGCGAAACCGATTATCTGCTCTGGTTCGTGATGCCGTTCGTGGCGGGCGAGACGCTGCGGCAGGTAATGCGGCGTGAGCGCATGCTGCCGATCGATCGCGCCGTGCGCGTCGCGACCGAAGTGCTCGACGCGCTCGGCCACGCCCACGAGCACCAGCTGGCGCACCGCGACATCAAGCCCGACAACATCGTCCTGTCGGCATCGGGGAGCGGCGCGATCGTGGTCGATTTCGGGATCGCGCGAGCGATCGCCACATCGGGCGAGGACCGCGTGACGCGCAGCGGCTTTGTCGTCGGGACGGAGGAATACATGAGCCCGGAGCAGGCGGGCGGCTCGCCCGACATCGACGGCCGCACCGACTTGTATTCGCTCGGCGTCGTGTTGTTCGAAGCGCTCGCGGGCCGGCCGCCGTTCTCTGCCGCCAGCGCCGCCGCGGTGCTCGACATGCAGCAGCACGCGCCGCCGCCCGATCTGCGCAAGTTGCGGCGCGACGTGCCGCGGGCGCTCAGCGATACGGTGATGAAGGCGCTTTCCAAGTCGCGCGAGGCGCGCTGGCAGACTGCCTCCGACCTGCGGCAGGCGCTGCTGCCGTACGCGCTGGTGACCTGACCTATCGTGAGGCGCGCGTGTCTCGTCCTGTTGCTGCTCGTTGCCGGTTGCCAGACGGAGGCACGCCGGCTGCTCGTCGTTGATTTCACGCTCGCCGACCCGCTGACGCTCGCAGCCACCGCCGCACCCTGGCATGCGGCGGGATATCGCATCGAGTATCGCCAGTTCTATCCGCACCTCACCCGCCAGGACCTGAGCCGCTATCGCACCGTCCTCGTCCTCGGGGGGCGCGAGCCCGAGAGTGCCTCCGACGCATTGACGATCGGCGATCTCGCGATCCTGAACGAATGGCTCCGACGCGATGGCGTCATCGTGTTGGGATATCGCAGCGGTGGCAGCTCCAAGCGCGACGTGGGGACACTGGATCGCTGGGTCATGAATCGATGGCTGGCAGCACTGGGCGCCGGGATCACGATCGGCACGGAACAATTCGATGCTCCGGCGCTGCCGCTGCCGCATTCGGCGCTCGACAACGCGGGCTTCGCTCCTTTTCCCGGCGGCAAGAACCTTCCCTTAAAGGTCCGCGAGCGCGGCCAGGCACTCGCCCGCGCCGGTGCGAGCGCTCCCGCGCTCGTTGCCGCGAGCCGAGCGGGCGATGGCCTGATCGTCGTGGCCAGCCGCAGCTTGCTGGCTTCCGGCGGCGAGGACCCGCGCACGCGCGCTTTTCTCGAAGCACTGGCCCGGTGGACGCGCCGGCCCGCCGAATGGGCCAGCGTCGGCGCGGCGTCGCGGCCGGCGCCACTGCGGCTCGCGGGCGGGCCGCAACCCGTCGTCGTCCATGCACCGCCGCTGCGGCCGCCCGCCGGCGCTCCGGCGATCGTGCTGCCGCAGCCCGTTTCCGCCAGCCGGGAAGCCGAGACCGTCGCTGCGCCGGGCTGGATCTCCCGGCAGGGGATGCGTGTGCTGTGGAGCCGCTTCACCCCACAGTCGCTTGATTCGTTGCTTGGATTCGTGGACGTGGCGGCGCTCAACGCGCTCGCGACCGTCATTCCGGTACCGGCGCTCGCCGACACGCTGGGCACACGCAACATCTGGAAGGTGACCGGCGCGCGGCTGCAGACCACCAGCGTTCGCTGGTTCCCGGCGGTGTCGCTGGTCGCGCTGGCGTCGCAGGGCAATGAGGAGGTGAACCGCCATGGCGACCACACCCCGATCGCCTGCGGACTCGATTCGGTGTTTTGGCGCGGCGCGCTGCGGCCGGCCTACCGTACGTTGACGCGTCTCGGCGGCGCCCGGCCCGATGTCATTGCCGGTGTGGCGCTGGATCTCGACAGCGCGATGACGCTGTATCGCGGCAGCGGATTCTGCGACGCCGATTATCATGTCGGCCTGGCCGCCTTGGGCCTCGACGGCGCGGAGACGGACCGGCTTGGGGCACTGCCGCCGGCCGTGCGCTACGACACGCTGCTCGAGCGCGGCTGGCTCGGCCCCTACTTCGACGCGCTGCAGGCGGCCGTCACCGAGCGCGCCATCACATTGCGTGATGAGCTGCGCCGCGTCCATCCGGATCTGCGCTTCGCGTTTCATGCGACCGACATGCCGGTCGATTGGTTCTCGCTGGGATTGTTGCGCGGCCTGTCGACTGCCGACGCCCCGGTATTGCTCTGGCTGCGCGAGCGCCACGGGCGCGCCCTGCTGCAACACTATCGAGACCGGCAGATCTTCGCGCTCTCCGCAACGCAGCTGGACCCACGAGAGCCACGGGTCCGTGCCACTGTGTTCAGCGAAAACGATGGTTTCTGGCTGGAAGCGGGAGGCGCCGCGACCGACAGTTTGGGTCGCATGATTCGCCGCTTCACGAGGTAAGCCTTGCCGGGGGACCCGGCGGCCCGGTAGTTTCCTGCTCTGGAAGTGGTGGGGCCGATGGTCGCGGTGGATCGGCTACAGGGGTTCATCGAGGAAAGTCCGAGCTCCACAGGGCAGACCGCCAGGTAACGCCTGGGCGCCGCGAGGCGACGGAACAGGGCCACAGAGAACAGACCGCCCTTGTATCCAAAGGGTAAGGGTGAAACGGTGGGGTAAGAGCCCACCGCGCGTCTGGCAACAGGCGCGGCACGGCAACCCCCGGTCGGAGCAAGGCCAAATAAGAAGCCAACTCCGTATCCGCCCCACTGGGAGAACGTCGCCGACCTGCGTGTCTTCCGGACCACCGCCCAGGAGTGGGAAAAGCTCATCGTGTGGCGGACCGACATGCGCAAACGGGGATGGAAGCTGCTCAAGGTCTCGAGTGAAGAGACCGAGGTGGTCGCCATTTTCGGACGTACTAAAACCAAGGAATAGCCGAACGATGCGTCGTGCAATTGTCACGGCGGCCCTCGTCGCCGCGCTGGCCTGCGCGCCAAAGAATCCGCCGTCGACCATACCGGTGCCGGGCA
>WNFX01000002.1_pt1 | contig 164832 bp, 145 predicted proteins | sample 5400111 | NCBI WGS metagenome assembly WNFX01 (sample SAMN13153363, study PRJNA577476) | soil metagenome | isolation source: 40 cm soil or saprolite under grassland replicate 1 | place: USA:California | collected 2016-06-15
CATGCTCGCCGATACCGGCAACGCCAGTGCAGGGACGCCGAGCAGCACCAGACCGGCGGCCAGCATCAGCCGGTAGCCGAACCGGGCGACGAGCCGGGGCGTGACGAACTCGGCGGCCGCCGTGGACAACATCAGCGCGCCCGTGGCCACGCCCGCGCCGACCCGGCCGGCGCCGGCCGCCGTGGCGTACTGCGGGACGACGGAAAGCAGCAGGTAGAAGCTGGTCAGTCCGCCGAAGTCGGCGAGGAACACCCGCAGGAGAGGACCGCTCACCAGCCGGGGACGCGGTACGACGGTCGCCGGAAGAGTCATCGTGGCTACGCTCATGACGCCACCTCGCTACGCTCCGCGCCGTCATGACGCTCCACCGCGCTGAGCCCTTTGATTCGCTCGCTTCGCTCGCTCATGCAAGGACCGTATGAGCGCGGCGGGCCTCCGCTAAGCTCCAATTTCATGCCGATCGAGTGGGCCGGTTTGAGCCCCGAGGTGCTGCTGCGGCTCGACCGGGACCGGCCGGAGCCGCTGCGGTCCCAGCTCGAAACCGGCCTGCGGGACGCCATCCGCTCCGGCCGGGTGCCGGTCGGCGAGCGGCTCCCGTCCTCCCGCGAGCTGGCCCGCCAGCTCGGCGTGTCCCGCGGTCTGGTGCAGGACTGTTACGGCCAGCTGCACGCCGAGGGATACCTGAGCACGCGCGGCGGCTCCGCCACCCGGGTAGCCGCCGTCGGCGCCGGCGCGGCCCCGACGCGCACGGCGCTGCCGGCCGCCCCGCAACGGCTGGCCGTCGACTTCTTGTTCGGCGTACCGGACCTGGCAAGCTTCCCCCGCAGCGACTGGCTGTGGGCGCAGCGCGAGAGCTGCCGCACCGCGCCCACGGCGGCCCTCGACTACGGCGACCCACGCGGCAGCCCGGTGCTCCGGCAGGTGGTCGCCGGCTACCTCAGACGGGTCCGCGCCGCGGCCGCGGACCCGGAAGACGTCGTCATCTGCACCGGTTTCGCCCAGGGTCTCGGCCTCGTGCTGCGCGTGCTGGCGCGTGCCGGCACGCACCGCATCGCCTTTGAGGACCCGGGATACGGCGAGGGCGGGACGATGTCCACGGCGGGGCGGATCGGACTGGAGGCCGTCCATGTCCCAGTCGACGAGAGCGGCATCGACGTCGACGCACTCGCCGCTACCGGGGCGCGGGCGGTCATCCTCACACCTGCGCATCAATGGCCCACCGGGGTCGTCCTCGCACCCGAGCGCCGGCACGCGCTGATCGCCTGGGCCACCACGCACGACGCCTACATCGTCGAAGACGACTACGACGCCGAGTTCCGCTACGACCGAGAACCGATCGGTGCCCTGCAGGGCCTCGCCCCTGACCGGGTGGTCTCCGTCGGCACGGTCAGCAAGTCGCTGGCGCCCGGCATCCGGCTGGGATGGGCGCTGTGCCCGCCGGCGCTGGTCGACGCGATCATGGAGGAGAAAAACCTCAGCGACCGCGGGTCACCCGTGCTCGACCAGCTGGCGCTCGCCACTCTCATCGAATCCGGCCGCTACGACCGGCACCTGCGTCGCATGCGGACCGTCTACGCCACCCGGCGCGAAGCTCTCGTCGAAGCCCTCGCCCGGCACGCCCCGGCCGTCGAACTCACCGGCCTGGCCGCCGGGTTCCACGCCGTCGCGCACCTGCCGGGCTCCGTCGACGAACAGGCCGTCATCGCGGCCGCTCGAGCCCGCTCCGTCGGGCTCTACGGCATGAGCGACTGCCGCATGAACGGCGCGACCACGCCCCCGCAGCTCGTCCTCGGCTTCGGAAACATCACCGACCGGGCCATCCGGGCCGGCATCGCCACGATCGGCGACCTCCTCAGCCCTTGATCGGCGGGGACCACTGGGCCGGTGATCACCAGCCGGCCCACGTCGTCGTGCCCGGTATCCATCGACAGTCTTGACAGTCCGACCTTACTGGAAAGACACTTGCCAGTATTCGCGAGAGCGCTCTCTTCAGGAGGACGCCCCCGGCCGCCGGCGCTAGGTAAGGGAGCCACGAGCCATGGTCAGAAGACGAACGCTTCTCGCTGGCGCGGCAGTCGCCGCAGGCGCCCCGGTGCTTGCGCTCTCGACCCGAGCGAACGCCGCGACGGTGCTGCCCATGACCGTCGTCAACCACACCTACCGCTACGCCAACAACGCGATCTTCCTCCACATCGTCGGGACCGACGTGGCCACCGGGCAGCAGGTTTACGTCCGGACGGACGGGGCGAGGGTGCCGGTCTCGGCCTCGCTCAACGGACCCGACGGCTTCGCCGACCTGTCCATTCCGCTCGTCGCCGACGGCGACACCCACCTCACTCTGCCCTGGATGTCCGGGCGCATCTACGTCTCCATCGGCCAGAAGGTCCGGTTCAAGGTGGTCACCGACGGCAACGGCCGGCCGGCGTTGCAGCATCCGGCCGGCTGGGTGAGCAGCGACCCCAGCTACGGCGTGCTGCACGACTTCATCGAGTTCACGTTCAACGACGCGGGGATGTTCTGCAACACCACCATGGTGGACATGTTCAGCATCCCGATGGCGCTGCGGCTGGACGGGCAGCGCAGCCAGACCATCGGCACGCTCGTCGCCAACGGCCGCGACAACATTTTCGCCGGCATGGCGGCCAACCCCGACTTCCGGTCCCTCATCATCGGCAACAACCTCCGGGTGATCGCTCCGGGCCACGGCATCGACGCGGGCATTTTCCGGCCCGGGTACTTCGATCCGTACGTCAACGAGGTGTGGAACGGGTATGCGTCGACCGATCTGCGGGTGCGGATCGGCGGCGCCACCTACACGGGCCGGGTATCCGGCGGGCAACTCGTCTTCAACAACGGCATCCGGGCGTTCGCGCGACCGAGCACCCGGGATGTCTTCTACTGCGACGGCGCCCTGAACGCCGCCGGCAGTTCCGGCCCGGTCGCGGCGATCCTCGGCGCCGCGTTCAACCGCTCGACGCTGCGCGACTACGCCGACCAGCCGACGACCGATCCGGGCACCTTCTACCGCACGCCGATCAGCAACCACTACGCGCGGGTCCTGCACGAGAACACCCAGGATCACAAGGCGTACGGGTTCGCCTTCGACGACGTCGTGAGCTTCGCGTCCTATGTGGAGGATCGCGCGCCGACATCGTTGACGCTGCGGCTCACGCCGTTCGGCTCGGTCGATCCGGGCCCTGGACCCGGCCCGGTCCCGCCGGGCGGCGCAGTGAACGCGTACTCGACAATCCAGGCCGAGAGTTTCAGCGCGCAAGCGGGCACGCAGACCGAGGCGTGCCAGGACAGCGGTGGCGGCAGCAACGTCGGATACATCGCGAACGGCGACTGGCTGCAATACAACCAGGTCGACTTCGGTTCGGCGGCGGCCATCCAGTTTCTGGCCCGGGTCGCGTCGGGTGCGGCGGGCGGGGTCAGCGGGCTGGTCCAGGTGCGCCTCGACAGCCTGGCCAGCGCGCCGATCGGCTCGTTCGCGATTGCTAACACCGGCGGCTGGCAGAGCTGGCGCACCGTCCCGACGAACATCGCCGGGGTGACCGGCGTCCACACGGTCTACCTGACCTTCGCGAGTGGGCAGCCCGCCGACTTCGTCAACCTCAACTGGTTCACCTTCTCGCGCTAGTACGCCGCGTTCTCGCGCTCGGATTCGGGTACGGCCGTCTGGGCACCACAATGTGGCCTCGCTGGCGGCCTGCCAGCCGTTGGCGTGCCGGGGAGCCGTCGATGACCGGGCGCCGGCCGTTGACGAAGGGTCGACCGCGACGGTTGCACGACGGGCGCTATCGTGGATCCACCATGACGTCCACGGCCGACCCGCGCGTTGACGCGTACATCGATGCCCTGCCCGATTGGCAGCAGGCCATCTGTCGTGAGGTCCGCGACCTGGTCCATGCCGCCGACCGGGAGGTTACCGAAACCATCAAGCGCACCAACCGTCCCTACTTCGTGCTGCAGGGCAACATCTGCGCCCTGTTGGCGGCGAAGGACCACGTCAATGTATTTCTCTATGACGGTGCCATCGTCCCTGATCCCGAGGGAATCATCACCGCCGGCCACGGCAACAAGACCGCCCGGACCGTAGCCGTCCACCAAGGCGAAACGATCAACGCGCCCGCCCTCACCGCCATGTTGAAGCAGATCATTGCCAACAACCGCGCCGGCGGCTGGCGCAAGTTGAAGCGCGAAAGCTAGCACGTGTGTTTGGCTGCGGCATGAATACGTCCCGCCTGCTTGACTGCCTCGCCGCCGAGGTCGCCCACCTTCGCAATGCCGCAGCCCGAGACCTGACCGCTCCGGTGCCGACGTGCCCTGGCTGGACGGTCCATGACCTGGTCCGCCACGTCGCGAACCTCTACATGAACGTCGTCGTACGGCGCCTACGGATGCCCGAGGACGTGCCGAACCAGGATCTCACCGGGCAAGAGCCGCTGATGGCGCTCGACCGCTGCTACGCAGCGATGGTGGGCGACTTTCGGGCCGAGATCCCCGAGATCACGTCGGGCGGGAGCCGCACGAGACGGTTTACTACTGGATTCGGCGCATGACGCACGAAACCGCCATCCACCGGGTGGACGCCGAAATGGCCTTTGCCGACGCGACGGTACCGAGTGCTGGCGTCGGCCGGCGAAGCCGCCTGGCGGGTCACGGTGCGACCGGACGGTGCCGACGTCACGCGGGTCGACGCGCAGCGAGGCGTCTCGTGACTGCCTTGTTGGACAGCTCATCGACGGCTGCGGCATCGCCTGCCGACGGCGGCCGGCGAGGACACTCGCCTGCGGGTACGGCTGCGCAACACCGGCCCGCGGGCCGGCCGGGACGTCATTCAGCGCCGCGGCCGGGCACCAGCCCGGCCGCGGCCTGCTTGCTCTCCAGTGCTCAGTGAACGGTGAACGGCACGGTCATGGCTTCGACCTGAACCTCGTAGGCGCCTGCCTCCACCTGCGGGCGGGCGGTGGCCTCGATGTCGCCTGGCGTCACCGCCAGCGCGGAAACGGGGAACGAAACGCGGACGACCTTCGACTGTCCCGGGTCGAGCTGGACTCGCGCAAACCCCACCAACCTCTGTGGTGGTACCACCACATCACTGACCGGCTGGTGCACGTACACCGGCACCACCGTGGTGCCGGCCCGGTTGCCGGTGTTGGTCACCGTGAAGGTCGCGGTAACCGTGCCGTTGCGCGAGACATTGCCTGTGGCGGACAGCCCACTGGTCTGGAACGTCGTGTAGCTCAGGCCGAACCCGAACGGGAACAGCGGGTTGTAGCTGTGACCCTGACCGGAGGCGGTGTCGGGTAGCTGGTCGAAGAACTTCGGCTGGTCCCCGAGCGGCGACGGACACGTGCCGCAGAAGTCCGGCCCGGGCGCGTCGGCCTCTGACGGCCAGCTCACCGAAAGCCTGCCGCTGGGGTTGACCTTGCCGAAGATGACGTCTGCGACCGCGGTGCCGGCTTCCGTACTTCCCTGGTAGGCCATGAGCAGCGCGTTGGCGTTCCTGGCCGGCCCCAGTCCGAGCGGCCGACCGGCGATCACCACGACGATCACCGGCTTGCCGGTGGCCTGAAGGGCGCTGACCAGCGCTTTCTGTTCGGGTGGCAGCGCCGGCGACGGGTTGTCACCCAGCCCCTCGGCGTACGCCTTCTCGCCTACGGCTACGACGATCGCGTCAGCCGAACCCGCTGCCGCAACGGCCGCCGCCTGATCGGGCGCGTAGGTGACATTGGGGTCCGCGGCCTGAAGCCCTTTGAGCACGGTGGTCCCCGGCGGGATCTGGTCCGGCGGCCCCATGCAGCAGACGTGGCCGGCGCCGAAGACACCCTGCCAGCTGACACTCCAGCCACCCAGCTGGTTGGTCATGGAGTCCGCGCTTGGTCCGGTGACGACCAGTTTGGCGCCGGGCGAGAGTGGCAGGGCGTTGTTCTGGTTGCGGAGCAACGTGATGGACTCCTGAGCAGCTTTCAGGGTGGAGTCCCGGCCGGCGGTGACGGCCGCGTTGGCCTTGCTTACGTCGACGTACGGGTTGTCGAAAAGGCCGAGCTGGAACTTCAGGCGCAAGATCCGGCGCACGGACTGGTCGATCCGCTTCACCGACACCAGCCCTTGCCGCACGTCCTGCAGGAGCCCGGCATTCCAGCCGGCGTAGTCGAACGGCGTCATCGACATGTCGACGCCCGCGTTCACCGCCTTCGCAATTGCGCCGGGGAAGTCGGCGGCGATGTGGTAGTTGTTGGCCAGTGCGGGGACGTCGCCGTAGTCGCTGATGACCACGCCTTTGAAGCCGAGGCGGTCACGCAGCTCAGTGGTGAGCAGGAAGCGGGACGCGGTGGCCGGGATGTTGTTGACCGAACCAGAGTTGACCATGACGGCGGCCGCGTCCGCGTCGATCCCGCCCGCGTACGAGGGAAGGAAGACGTCCTGCAGGTAACGCACCGGCAACTGGGCCTCGACCCGATCGTGCCCGTTGATCGACTGCGAGTAGCCGGCGAAGTGCTTGACGGTGGCCGCGGACTGCAGGGAACGATCGTCGCCGCCCTGGAGCCCCCTCACGAATCCCGCGCCCAGCGCCGCGCTCAGGGCGGGCTCCTCGGCCCAGGTCTCGTAGGTCCGGCCCCATCGGTTGTCCCGGTGCAGGTCCTGGACGGGCGCGAAGTTCCAGGTCCAGCCGGTTGCCTTCAACGCCTTCGCGGTCATCGCGCCACCGGTTTCGGTGGCGGACGGGTTCCAGGTCGCGCCCATCCCGATCGAGTGTGGGAACAGCGGCGCCTCGAACGGATGGCCGAAGCCGTGAACGGCGTCCACGCCGAAGACGACCGGGATGTGCAGCCGGGAGTGCTCGATGGCGTAGTGCTGGATCGTGTTGTGCCACTCCGCCCAGCCCTGCCCGGTGTTGCTGATGGGATTGTCGGTGCCTCCCGCCAGGATCGAACCGGTGAAGTTGTCGATGAGCACCGCCTGCAAGCAGTTCGGCTGTAGTGGGTCGTTGTTCCCACCCGCGTTGTTGCAGTCGCCGTTGGCCGGGTTCGTTTTGTCGCGCAGCCTCCCGACGACGATTTGATCCATCTGGCCGATCTTCTCCGCCAACGTCATCCGATGGAGCAGATCCTCCACCCGGGCCGGGATCGCGGCGTTCGAGTTCAGGTACAGCGGCTTCTTCGGGGCTGCACTGGCCGACGGGGTCACGGCGACGAGCGCGACGACACTCAGTGCGGCGGTGGGGATGGTCACCCTTCTGATCACGCGACCCCAGCCGCGCATGCCGGCGTTTCGGCGCATACGGGGAAACCTGGGAAGATACATGGCGCATCCGTCCTCTGCGGGCCCCGGAGCGCCGAAGGTTTCTCCGGCCGGTTCGGGGCGATCCCTCCAGACTGCTGATGGGATGCCGCTGGGTTACGCGGCGGCCCTTTTCTGAAGATTGCCCTCGTGCGTCCGCCTCGACGGAGTCTCGGCGGCCCACGCTGACACGGCCCGTGGTTTCTTTACACGAGCGGGTGGCGACGGGTCCTGCCCAGTCGGCCCACCCCGCACCGGGCAAGACGCGTACATCACGCTTCGCCGATTGGTATGCGATGTCAACCCCGTGTCGCGGCTGGGCCTTTCGGCCACCGCAGGTCGCGGAAGAATGCACGGACGTCCCCGGCGAACTGCGGGTCGGTCCATTCGGTGAACTTCTTGGCGATCCAGGCCATTTGCCCGACCGGTGAGTCGGTCAGTGCGTACGCCAAAGTCTGCGGCCGGGTTGCCTGAAGCACCATGTGCCCGGGTCCGTGGGCGAGATACTTCTTGATTCGCATCAGCCGGGCGAGGTCCTCTTCGGACAGGCCGTCATCCCCGTCAGGGGGCGGGGGCGTGGGCAGGGTCAGGCGGGAGCCGCCAGGTGCGCTGACAGCACGCGGGCTTCGCTTCGCAACTGTTCGGCCCGCTGCGGGTGGCCCGCCCGGTCGTAGTCGCGCGCGGCGGCTTCCCGTTCGGCTACCTCGGCGCGCACGATGTGCTCGACCTGCGTCGCCGTGAGCACCCGCCGCGCGACCTCGGCCGCGCCGACCCCGATCGGGATCTGTTCGATGGCCAGCCGCTCATCGACGGATGCGTCCCGGTCGACCGCTTCTGCGTTGTCGATCGCCGCCAGCGTCGAGCTCAACGCAGCCACGGCGACGCGGTCGCGTGCCTTCATCGCGTCCGGAAGCGCCGCGCGCAGCCGCTGCCGCACCGGTACCCCCGGGTCGGGGCGGGAGGTGACGGGCTCGATCGACACGGCCGCGACCCTACCGCCGCCCGCACCTACCGGTCGACGGATTTCGCCGGGGTTGCGGCGGCCTACCAGCATCGACAGCCGTCGTGGCCCGTCTGCTATCCCAGACCAACGGTCGCGGTCGTCGCCGGGCCTACGCGTCGATCACAAGATTGGCGATCTCGGGGTTGCGAATGGCGGGGATGTATAGTTGGGCCCGCCGGTCCTCGCCTTCTGCTGTGAGGGGTCGCGACCGGTGTCCCAACGACGGAGCCGCCTCATGGGCACGCACCGCTTCCCAGCTGAATCTGAGCTCCCATCGACGACCGCTGTCTTGACCGTCACGACGGTGGATGATGGCCCGGAGCGCGTGCGAGTTGCCTTGACCGGCGAGATCGACATGTCCGCCGCGGACGGCGTGGGCAACGCCGTCGTGGAGCTGTTGCACCGGCAGCCCTACCGCCGGCTCGAGGTGGATCTCGCCGAGGTCCGGTTCATGGACTCCAGTGGCGTCAATATCCTGGTGCGCTGCTCGGCGCGGGCCGAGCAGCTGGGCTGCCGGCTGATCGTCACCAATCCGCGACCGATCGTGCACCGGGTCCTTTGAAATCACCGGCGTGCTCGACCTCCTCGGTGTGGTAGCCGTCGAGCAGCGGAAACCTCGCCCGCTGGCTAAGTCGATGCGACTCATCTGAGCCGCCGCCTACTGCCGGATGCGGTCCCTGAGTTCGCCGGTCTCCACTAGATACCGGGCGACCTCACTCAGCTTGGTGTTGGTGTGCTGGCTGGCGCGCACCAGCAGCGCGAATGCCTGGTCGCCGGTCAGCTTGTGCCGTTCCATCAGGATGCCCTTTGCCTGGCCGATCAGGTCGCGCACGGCCATCGCCTGGGACAGCTGCTGATTTTTCTGCGCATCGGCCATCGCCACCGCGGCGTCCGTGGCGAACAGCAGGCCCACCTGCTCGGATTCGTCGGTGAAAGCGTGCTTCTCCCGCGCGTAGAGGTTCAGCGCGCCGAGGTTGTCTTTCTCGACGTAGAGCTGAAACGACAGCATACTGCCCACCCCGAGCTCGGCAGACCGATAGGTGAACCGCGGCCACCGGGTCTCGGTGGCCATGTCCGACAGGCGCACCGTGTGCTGCTCGTAGAGCGCGTCCAGGCACGGCCCCTCGCCAGTGTCGTACTGCGCCTGATCCACTTGGTGGACCAGCCCGGCAGTGCCGGCCCGGGTCCGGACCGTCAGGCGGCCTTCGATCACCGACAGCCCGGCGTACTGTGCGCCCGGCACGGTGCCCACCGCCGCGTCCACGATGCCCTGCAGCGTGTCCTCGACGCTGTCCTCCTCGTGCAGCGAACGCGCCAGGTCGCCCAACGTGACAGCAAGATCCTGGATCGTCGGCCCGGTATAGCTCGACGACGGCTGACCTCGACCCTCGCGTGCGCCGCGGCGTCTACAGCCCTTCTCCGCCGGACAGCAACGGGTATGCGACGTCACCTTCGAGCGACGCGTCGGCGGACGGGTATACGAGACCTGGACCGACGGCACGACCGTCGACTGGGGTGAGGTCGTCGCCTGGCAGCCCCCGACCCGGTTCGCTATGACATGGACCAGCACACCGGCGCCGACGGAGGTCGAGCTCACCTTCACCGCACTCGGCCCGGCACTCACCCGGGTCACCGTCGAACACCGCGGCTGGGAAGCCCTCAGTGGCGCGCAACTCAGCGAAGACTGTGCAATGCCCGGCGGCTACAGCGGCGGGGCGTACAGCGAGGGCTGGGCCGCCATCCTCGCCTGCCTGGCCGCCGCAGCCGAAACGCCCGCGTAACGGCCCGAGGAGACCATGATCCATTACCTCTACAAACTCATCCCGCCTCGGCCGACCTTCGGCGATGACATGACCGAAGCCGAATCGACGGCCATGCGCCAGCACGTCGAATACTGGCAGGGCTTGTTGGACAAGGGCGTCGCTGTCGTCTTCGGACCGGTTGCCGATCCCGGTGGCGTGTGGGGCTTGGCCGTCGTCCAAGCCGACGACGAACAGGACGTGCACGCCCTCGGCGCCGACGACCCCGCGGTGAAATCCCACGTTGCGACCTATGAGGTGTGCGCGATGCCCGGCGCGTTCAGCCGGCCATAGGACGCGCTGCCACCCGCTTGGCACCAACCGGTCGGTGGCGCGCCGACGAGAGTGCGCAGGCCGATGTAATTGCGTTGAGTGATCCCGTACCTCGGCGCAGGCTGGAGACCCGCCAACACGTCTCCCGGGGAACCCTTCCGATGCGCCTGCTCCGCGATCTGTGGACCACGTCACCGCGCCGCGCCGCGGTCGTGGCCTGCTTGATCGTGCTCGGCGCCGGCGGGCAGGCACTCGCATCGGCGCTGGCTGGGCCGGTGCTGTTGCACCGCTCGACCGCGCTGTTCACCGTGCTGGCCGCGGCGTTGGCCGCAGCCGTTCTCAGCGATCTCGCGGTGGGCCTGATCACGGCCGGGCTGACCGCCGACTGGGCCGCCGACGTGCGTCGCCGGTTGTGCCGGGTGGCCCTCGGGCAGGACCTGCCGACCCTGGAGACGACCCCGGTCGGCGAGCTGCTGGACCGGATCGACGGCGACGTCTACCAGGTCGCCTCCGAACTGCGCGGCAGCGGCGTCCGGATCGCCCAGTCGCTGGCCCTGGCAGTGCTGTCGATCGTCACCGCGCTCGTCGTCTGGTGGCCGGCCGGGGTGGGGATGCTGGTGCTGGCCGTGCTACTCGTGGCCGGGCTGAACGGCCCGACCCGGAGGATCGGCCCGGCGCGGATGGGCGAGGAGGAGGCCTGGTCGGACCTCGCCGCGGTGATGGAGGAGTCGATCCACGGACAGGACGACGTCCGCACAAGCCTGGCCAGGCCGTACGTGCTGAGGCTGTACGCCCGGCGGGCAAGCCGGGTGCTGGCTCGGGGGCGACAGGTCTGGGCACTGTCAGCACGGGTCACTACGATCGCCTCCGGGGTGACGCGGGCTGGGATCGCTGCAGTCGTGCTCGGCGGCGTCTGGGCCCTGGCCACCGACCGGATCGACGGCGCCCGGCTCACCGCCGTCTGGCTGCTCGCCCTCGCGTTCGGCGCGACCGTCGAGCATGTCAGCCGGATGGTGCCCGAGCTGCAGTACGCCCTCGGGGCCTGGGGTCGCGTGCAGCTGCTGAGAGCCGCCCGGCAGGAGCCGTCCGGCGGCGCAGTTGCTGCCGACGGCGATCTCGCTGTCCGCGGCCTCACTTTCCGGTACGCGACCAGCGGGCCGGACGGGGCGCGGCGGCCGGCACTGTGCGACGTCCACCTGACCTTCGTGCGGGGCCGCTCCTACGCCCTCATCGGACGGACCGGGTCGGGGAAGTCCACCCTGGCCAAGGTGCTCACGCGGGCCGTCGATGTGCCGCGCGGGACGGTGTTCCTCGGCGGGACCGACCTGCTCGACCTGGACGTCGAGGGCCTACGCCGGTGGATCGCGGTTGTTCCACAGCGCACCGAGATCCTGGCCGGGACGCTCGCCGAGAATATCGCCCTGTTCGACCCGGACCTGCTCGAACCGGCGGTCCGGGCGGTGCACGAGCTGGGCCTGACCTCCTGGGTGGCCGACCTGCCGGACGGGATGCAGACCAGGCTCGGCGAGGGCGGGCACGTGCTGTCGGCAGGGCAGGAGCAGCTGGTCGCGTTCGCCCGGATCCTGGTCCGCGACCCGCACGTGGTGATCCTCGACGAGGCCACCGCGCGGATGGACCCGGTCACCGAGGCCCGGGTGCAGCGGGCCACCGAGCGGCTGCTGCGCGACCGGGTCGGCATCGTCATCGCGCACCGGCTGTCCTCGGTGCGTCGCTGCGACGAGGTCGTCGTGCTGGCCGACGGCGAGGTGGTCGAGGCCGGACCGCTGCGGGAGTCGCAGCGGTTCGCGCGGCTGTTGGCCAGCAGCCACGTCCCGGTGGCCGCGGGGGCCGGGTCGACCGGGCGGGTCGAGGTCGCGGTCGGCGTGAGCGGCGTGCTCGCCCTGGCCGAACCGGACGACCTCGACGCCACCGCTCCGGGGGCGGCGTCGTCTGGGCTGAGGAGCGTAGCGACGCGGGAAGACGGCGCCAATGAGGGCCCCGGAGCGCGCGCGAGCGGAGCGAGCGCCAAGAGAACAGCCGACCCACCACCGCTGCCGCAACCGGCCCCCGCGCGGACCCTCCGCGAGATCTTCCGGCTCGCTACGAACGACGCCCGGTTCGGGCTCGGCGCGGTGGCGATGTTCGTGGTCATGGTTCTGCTCGGCCTGGACGGAGCTGTGCTGCCGTGGTTGTGGGCCGACCTGGTGGACGGCGCGGGCGGGCTGTTCTGGCCGGCCGCCGGGATCGTGGCCGGGCTGCTGGTCACCGTGCCGACGTCGTACTACACCGGCAAGTGGTACCCGGAGTGGTGGGTCCGCCAGATGCTGCGGATCAGCCTGCGCCTGGTGCACGGCCAGACCGGGCCGCGCCGGGTCAGTGCGCACACCCCGGCCGAGGTCGTCGCCCAGGGCGGAGACACCGAGCGGGTCGTGATGCTCGCCGACAACCTGATCGACCAGTTCATCTGCGCGGTCATCCTGATCTCGATGACCCTGGTGTCGGGGACGGTCGTGCCCGCAACGTTCTTCGCCGGGACGATACTGGTCTCCGGGCTGGCCGCCACCCTGTTCGGGCCGCTGCTGGAGCGCTCCGCGCGGAAGACGGTCGCGGCACGTGCGGCGTTCGCCACGGCGCTGGTGTCGTCGCTTTCGGCGGCCCGGACGGTGAAGCTGGCCGGGGCGACCCGGCCGGTGCTGGCGCACCTGGCCCGGCTCGACGGCGTCCGCAGCGACCGGCAGCGCCGGGAGACCTCGGTGCAGGTGTGGGCCCGGTCGACACCCTCCATCGTCAGCGGGCTGCTGCCGGTCGGAGTGTGGGCGCTGTACCTGTCCGGCGGGCTGTCGCCGGGGGCGACCCTGGTCGCGGTGGCGACGCTTGGCGCCGCCCGGTGGTTCGCCTGGACCACCGCATCCCTGGTCTCGCAGCTGCCCTCGGCCCGGGTGTGGACCCGGCGGACGGTGGCCATGTCCGGGGTGGGCGCGTACTCGGCGTCCGTGCCGGGAGTTGACCTGTCGGCGGGGACGGCACCCGCACCCGCGACGGCGCCGCGGCACCCGCTGCGCCGGCTGGACCTGGCCGGATTCAGCGCCGTCCACGAGGACGGGACGGTCGCCGCCCGCGACATCGACCTGACCGTCGAACGTGGACAGCTGGTGCTTGTGGTCGGGCCGGTCGGCTCGGGCAAGTCATCGCTGCTTCGCGCCCTGGCCGGGATCGTCCACCACACCGGGGCGTTGCGCTGGAACGGGGAGCCGGTCACCGAGCCGGAGCTGTTCCTGCGGCCCAACCAGGTCGGGTACGTCGCGCAGCTGCCGCGGGTACTGTCCGGCACGATCACCGACAACATCCAGCTCGGGCACGAGGTGGACGCTGCCAGCGCGGTGTCGACCGCCCAGCTGGACCACGACCTCGCGGTCGCCGGAGGCGGGCTCGGGCTACTGATCGGGCACAAGGGGACCCGGCTGTCCGGCGGGCAGCTACAGCGGCTCGCCCTGGCCCGGGCACTGGCGCCGCGCACGGAGTTGCTGATCGCCGACGACGTGTCGTCCGCGCTCGACGTCACCACCGAGCTGGAGCTGTGGCGGGCATTACGCCAGCACGGGGTCACCGTGGTCGGGTCGACGTCGAAACGGGCGGCGCTGACCCAGGCCGACCACGTCGTGGTGCTGCTCGCGGGCGAGGCTGTCGCGCAGGGTACGTGGCGTGAGCTGGAGGACGGTTGGGGTCACCTCGCGGGGTGACCCCAACCCCCCGGGTGAGGCGACCCGAGCCGGCCAACGCAGGGGTAGGGTGGCGCGGTGATCGAGGCCGAGCAGCCTGACGTGGCCTGCCCGATCTGCGCCAAGCACCGGGGCGAAGGGCCACTGGCCGGACCGAAGGTCTTCGAGGACGAGCATGTCGTCGTCTCCCACCGGCCGGTCGGCGAGGACGCGACGGCGTTCCTTGGCTATCTGTTCGTGGAGAGCCGCCGGCACGTCCCCTTCCTGGACGGCCTCACCGACACCGAAGCATCGGCGATCGGGCTGGCGGTACGCGGGTCGCCCGTGGACTGCGGGTCGAACTCGACGCCGAGTTCGTGTACTCGGCAATCGTGGGCCGGGGTGTGGCCCATTTCCATCAGCATGTGTTCGTCCACCACCCGGGTACGCCGGCCGAGTACGGCTGGATGGCCGTTGACCAGTGGCCCGACGCTTCACGTGGCGGTAGTGCCGACATCGTCGCCCTGTGCACACGCCTGCGCCCGTACCTGGATCAGGGCGGCTGATACCCGGACGGGCTCGCTCGGTCGAAAGCGCGTCCGGTGCCGGTGGCGGGCGATGTGGGCACATGACGTTAGCCTGGTGCCGTGATCTCCGAGGGAGTGCGGGGGCAGTATCCTGTTCTGGACTCGGTCGCCTACCTCAATGCGGGTTCGGTCGGGCCGCTGGCTCGGGTGACCCACGAGGCGATGTCTGCGGCGTCGGAGGAGCTGCTGCGGTCGGGCAGGGGCGCCAGGTCGGTCTTCGAGCGCGGCGCCGCGCTCGGCGATGTCCTGCGCGCCGAGATCGGCCGCGTGATCGGTGTACCCGCGGACAACATGATCCTGACCTCGTCTACCACGGAGGGATGCAACATCGCGCTCGGTGCGATGCGGCTCGGTCCGGGCGATGAGGTGGTCAGCACCGACAACGAGCATCCTGGTCTGATGGCGCCGCTGGTCGCCAGCGGAGCGTCTGTGCGGATTGCCGATGTGCTCGGCCGACCGGCCGATCGGGCCCTCGAGGCGATCCTGGCGCGGGTGAGCTCGCGGACCAGGCTGATCGCTTTCAGCCATGTCGGGTGGATGAACGGCCACGTGTTGCCGGTAGTGGAGGTCAAGGAACGGACCGGGCTGCCGGTGCTGGTCGACGGCGCCCAATCCGCGGGTGCGATTCCGGTCGATGCCGGCCCGCTTGACTTCTATACGGTCAGCTGCCAGAAGTGGTTGTGTGGGCCGGAATCCACCGGTGGGCTCTACATCCGGGACCCGGAGCGCTGGCGGCCCCGGCTGGCCGGTTTCTGGGCCGAGCACACAACCGGGGTTCAGCGTTTCCAGCTGAACCACCCGTCCATCGCCACGTTGGCGGGGCTGCAGGCCGCGCTGACCGTCCATCCCGAATGGCGCTACCGGCGTGCGGCGGAGATGACGGCGCTCGCGCGGGAAATCCTGGGTCGGCGCTTCGACGTCGTCACCGAGGCCGGGCAGGCGACGCTGGTCTCCTTCGTGGCACCCGGTGATCCCGATGAATGCGTCGCGCGCGCGGAACGGGCGGGGGTGTTGGTCAGATCGGTGCCGGGCACCTCCTGGGTCCGTGTTTCCTGCGGCTACTGGACCAACGAGGAGGACCTCGAGCGGCTGGTCGCCGCGCTCGCCTGATGGCCGGACAATGCGTGGAGGATGTGCGCATGGGACTGCGCTTCGAGGAACTCGCCTGGCGGGATACGCCGATCGGCGCCATCAGCCTACGGCGCAGGATGGATCCGTTTCTCAGAACCGAGGTGTACGAGGTCAAGCTCGACGACGAGTACCTCATGTCCAGCCTGTTCACGGTCGCCGAGATCGAGCTCGCCCGCCTCGGCCTCGCGGAGCTGGACGGCGCGGACCTCGACGTCGTGGTCGGCGGTCTCGGCCTCGGCTACACCGCACGGACCGTGCTGGAGGACCCGCGCGTACGCTCTCTGACGGTGCTGGAAGCCCTCGACGAGGTGATCGAGTGGCACCGCCGAGGGCTGCTGCCGTTCGCTGCCGCGTTGACCGCCGATTCGCGCAGTCGCCTCGTGCAGGGCGACTTCTTTGCCATGGTCGACAGCCCGGCGGGATTGGATCCCGGCACCCCGGGCCGCCGCTTCCACGCGATCTTGGTGGATATCGACCACGCACCGCGTCACGTGCTGCATCCCAGCCACGCCGCGTTCTACACAAGGGCAGGCATGCGGCGTCTCACCGAGCACCTGCACTCCGGTGGCGTGTTCGCACTCTGGTCGAACGACCCGCCCGACGAGGAGTTCCAGGCCGTGCTCGCGGAGTCCTTCGCCACCGCGCAGGCACACGTCGTCAGCTTTCCCAACCCCCTGCAGGGGCGCGAGTCGAGCAACACGGTCTACATCGCGCGAGCGCCGTAAGCCGCGACGCCGCGACCGTCCCGCGCCTGAGGACCAGGCAGCCGGCCCGGACGCCGCGGACGGGACCCATGATGCCGGCCCGGCCGTATCGTGAGCGGCGTGTCGACGACGAAGCAGGCAGAGGCGGGGGTGGTGGTCGCCGCCCGCGGTCTGACCAAGCGGTACGGCGACGTGACCGCGGTCGACCAGGTCTCTCTGCATGTGGAGCGGGGCGAGGTCTACGCGTTGTTGGGCCTCAACGGTGCGGGCAAAACGACCACGATCCGGATGTTGCTGGGCATGGTCGGGCCGAGCGGGGGAGTGGTGTCGCTGTTGGGCATGGCGGTCCAGCCCGACCAGCCCCGGCTGTGGTCACGGGTGGGCTATCTGGTGGAGAGTCCGGCGGCGTATCCGGAGTTGACCGTGCGGGAGAATCTGGAGGTGGTCCGGCGGCTGCGTCGGGTCACCGACCGTCGGGCGGTGGACGAGGTGATGTCGCTGCTTGACCTGACCGCCTACGCCGGGCGCCGGACCCGGACGCTGTCGTTGGGTAACGCGCAGCGGTTGGGCTTGGCCAAGGCGTTGATACACCGGCCGGAGCTGCTGATTCTGGACGAGCCGGCCAACGGGCTCGACCCGGCCGGTGTGGTGGAGGTGCGGGGGTTGCTGCGGCGGCTGGCCGAGGAACGCGCGGTCACGGTCGTGCTGTCCAGCCACATTCTCGCCGAGGTGGCGCGGCTGGCGAGCCGGGTCGGGATCATCCACGAGGGCCGGTTGCTGCAGGAGCTGGACGCGCAGGAGCTGGCTTCGCGCGTACACCGTCGTCTGGTTGTCGGTGCCCGTGACCCGGCGGCGGCGCACGCGGCCCTGGTCGCGGCGGGCTTTCATCCCGAGCGGCACGGCGACGATGCGGTGACGCTCGCCGACGAAGCGGCGATCGAGCGCCCCGATGACGTGGCCACGCTTCTGGTGCGGGCGGCCTGCGCACCCACCAGGCTTGTGGTGGAGCGGGAGGATCTGGAGGCGTACTTCCTGCGCCTGGTCGGCGCCGCGCCGGGAGGCGGCGATGCGTGAGGCGCTGTGGGCGGAGCTGCTGAAGGTGCGGCGGTCGCGGGTGCCGTGGGTGAGCGTGGTGGCGTTCACCATCGCCGCCGGCGTGGGTGGGATGTTCATGTTTATCCTGCAGGACCCGGCGCGGGCGCGGGCGCTGGGGCTGCTGGGCGCGAAGGCCCAACTGGCCACCGGCACGGCGGACTGGCCCGGATACTTCGCCCTGCTGGCCCAGACCACGGCCATCGGCGGCATGCTCATCTTCGGCCTGATCGTGATTTGGCTGTTTGGCCGCGAGTTCGCCGACCGCACCGCCAAAGACCTGCTCGCGCTGCCGACGTCGCGCACGGCCATCGTCGGCGCCAAGTTTGTCGTGGCGGCCGGCTGGTGCCTGCTGCTCAGCGTGCAGACGTATGCCCTGGGGCTGCTGATCGGTGCGGCGCTGAGGTTACCGGGTTGGTCGGCTGTGGCGGCCGCGGACGGTCTGGGCAGGCTGCTCGCTACGGCCCTGATGATGGTGCTTCTGGTGGCCCCGTTCGGCTTGGTCGGCAGCGCCGGCCGCGGCTATCTGCCGGCGGTCGGGTGCATGTTTGGGGCCGTGTTCGCCGCGCAGGTCGTCGCCCTGCTCGGGTACGGCGCCTACTTCCCCTGGTCGGTGCCGGCGCTCTACAGCGGTGTGGCGGGTGCCGACCAGCCACCGCTCGGTCCGCTCAGCTACACGCTGGTGGTGCTGGTCGGGGTGGTCAGCGTCGCCGGCACCGTTGCGTGGTGGCGGAACGCCGACCAGACCGGCGGCTGACGTCAGGTCACCAGTGGCAGGGCGAGCGCGTATGCGCTGAGCAAGAGGGCCCCTTCGGGTCGGCTCACCCGGTAGCCCCGGAACAGCAGCAGCCACGCGAGCAGGCTGACCGCTACCATCGCCGCCAACACGGGGTAGCCGATGCGGGGAGCGTTGCTCGGGCCGGCGAGCCCGACGATCGCCCCGCCGGCGAGGCTGTTGAACAGGTTGCTGCCCAGCAGGTTACCCACCAGGAGGTCGGCCTCGCCGCGTCGTTGCGCCTGGATGGCGGTGACCAGCTCAGGCAATGACGTGCCGAGCGCGACCAGGGTGAAACCGACGACCGTCGCCGGGACGCCGAACTCGGTGGCCAGGGCGGCCGCGTTGCTGACGAGGACCTTGGCGCCGAGCAAAGTGCCGGCCAGGCCCAGCAGGGTGCGTGCTGTCTCCCGACCCGGATGCGCGACGGGCGGGGCGTCGAGGTACTCGACGACCTCCGCCGGCATCGGGTCGGTCGGCGCCGACCGGGCAAGCCGTAGCAGGACGAAGAGCGCGACCGCGAACAGTACGGCCAATGCCGCGCCCGCGACCTTCCCCAACCACGCGAGCAATACCAGGGCGGCAAACACGACCACAGCCGCGCTGGCCAGCGGGGCTTCTCGGCGCAGCACCGATAACCGCACGACAACCGGCGCGATGGGGGCGGCCACGCCCAGGATCAGACTCAGATTGATGATGTTCGACCCGACGAGGCTGCCGAGGGCCAGGCCGCCCTGCCCATGGGCGGCGGCGATCCCGGAGACGAGGAACTCCGGGGCGCTCGTGCCCAGGCCGATGATGACCACCCCGACCACCACCGGAGAGACTCGCAACCGGGTCGCCAACCGGCCCGCCCCGAGTACGAGCTGGTCAGCGGCGACGGTGAGCAACCCCAGACCCAGGACGGCCAAGACCAGGTAAAGCAACATCGGTACCCTTCCAACGTCGCTCGCCCGTCGTGTGGTCCTGGCGTCTGGCCGTGGCCCTAAAGGTGAACACCTCAGAGGCGAAGCTTATGCAGCATGTGTCCGTCGCGCTGGCCGCACCACGCGCACGCCGTCGGTTTCCTCGTCACATGCGGCAATGGCTGCCGGCCGGCGTTGACAAACTCGGCTTCGAGTCCCGCGCCCGCACCTCCGCCTGGTCTGCCGGCACGACGCGCCACCGCTGAGTAGGTCTAACCTGGTCCGTATGGACGGGCATGCCGCGGAGGTGGCGGCGTTGTGCGAGGCGGTGCTGCATATTCCCGGCGCGACGGACGTGGACGAACGCCAGGCCGCGTACGACGGTGTGGGTTTGGAGGGTGTGCTGGCAACGTACGTGCGGAAGGTCCACGAGTCGCCCCATCGCATCACCGACAGTGACGTGGCCGCGTTGAAGGCGGCCGGGTACTCCGAGGAGGCGATCTTTGAGATCACCGTGGCGGCAGCCGTGGGCGCCGCACGGTCCCGCCTTGACGCGGGTCTGCGGGCGCTGCGCGAGGCGATCTGACATGCGTCTCGACGTCCTTGACTCGGGTCAGCGGTTGCGGGCGCGGATCGCTCTGCGGTTCATGCGCCTGGTCGGGCGGATCGAGCCGGATCCGGTGGCGAAAATGACGTTGTACCGGCCGGCGATGTTCGGTCGCCCGTGGGCGAGACTGATGCGGCCGGTGATGCGCGGGCCGTCGGAGTGGAGCGACGGTGAGCGGGAGCTCATCGCCGCGCACGTCTCCCGCCTCAACGCCTGCCGGTTCTGCGCCGGGGTGCATACCGGAACCGCATCGATGCTGTCTGAGCCCGCGGCCGTCGAGCTGCTCGACGGCTGGCGCCAGGGTGAAGGCGACGAGCGGCTCGCGGCCACGTTTGCGTTGCTGGAGCGGGTCACGCTCATGCCAGGCGACGTTGGCCCGGCTGACGTTGCCCGGGTGCGGGCCGCCGGGGTGTCGGCAGCGGCCGTCGCCGACGCGCTCTACATCTGTTTCATGTTCAACACGGTCAACCGGCTGGCGAGCGCATTCGGCTTCGATTGGGAGACCGACGCGGACCGGCTCAGGCTCGCGGCGATGCTCAACCGGAGCCGTTACCGGGTACCGGGCTATTTTCTGCGCTGAGTGCGGCAGAGGCAGCCGGTCATGCCTCGCCTGGCGGGGTGAGTTGTGCGATGCGGGGTTCGAGGTAGCGCCGAATTCGTCGGGCCAGCGCGGTCAGCTGCCGGGGTAGCGGGTCGTCCATCTCGTGTCGGGCCGGTAGTCGCCATGCAGCTGGTTTCCCTGGGTGTATTCCGCGGCAAGGTCGTCGGCCAGTTCCACGATGGTGCTCCGGCCTTCGAGATCTGCCACCCAGTCGGGCGGTAGCGCGGTCTCTCCGTGCCACGCGCCGAGCAGGTTGCCGCAGATCGACCCGGTCGAGTCGCTGTCGCCGGAGTGGTTGATCGCCAGCAACAGGGCACGGCGTACGTCGGTGGGATCGGGGTAGGACAGTGCACAGTAGACACCGATGCCGAGTGCCTCCTCGGCGACCCATCCGCCACCCAGCCGCTGCACGTCCGGGGGGCTGGGCTCGCGCCCGCGCGGCGCTACTGCCTCCCGCAGTGCCGCACTGACCTCCTCGTGCCCGGGTCGGCTGGCGAGCAGGTCCAGCGCAACGTCGACGGCGTCGCGCAGGCAACGTTCGTCGAGTTGCCCCCGAATGATGGCGGCGAACGCGCCGGCGGCCAGGTAGCCCGACGGATGGCCATGAGTCTGTGTGGCGCACTCGACGGCCAGGTCAAAGACGTTGTCCGGTGAGGCGTCGGGGTGCAGGCCGAACGGGGCTGACCGCATCACGGCACCGCAGCCTTTCGAGTCGGGGTTCTGCGGCTGCTCCGGCGTGCCCATCTGACCCGCACGGAGGCCGGACAGGCAGGCGTTGCCCGGCGCACGCCGTGCGTACAACCAACGCTGAGCGGCCAGCCACCCGTCCGGGCGCTCCGGAGGTGCCGGTCGCTGCTGGGTGTCCAGCCACCGCAGGTACGCCCGATGCACCACCGACGGTGGGTGACAGACCCCGCGGTCCCAGCGCACGCTGGCCCTGATCAGGCCCTCGGTGGTGAACAGCGTCATCTGGGTGTCGTCGGTAACCGCAGCGCGGCCGCCCTCGGAGACCAGCATGTCCGTCACACCGTCTGCGCCGTACTTCTCCCAGATTTGCTGCAACGAGAGGAACTCAACCGGCGCGCCCAACGCGTCACCCACCGCGCCGCCCAGTAGGCACCCGCGCACCCGCGAGCGGTATCGCTCCAGCCATACCCGCGAAGATCGATCCAGTTCGGTCATCGACCGGCGATCTTACGCCTAACCGAGGATCAGCCCGAGACCCTCTATCTGCCGGCCCTAGCCGAGCGACTCATTCGTCATGCAAGACGGCATGGTTGGGCCTGCCGCCTCGCGTTCGGCGAGTTTCTTCAGGGTTATGAGTTGCTTGCGGGCCATGATCAGGTCGCCCCACGCCAGCAGCGCGCGGCGGATCCGGTGGACGGTTGTGGCCGCGCCGGCGTCGAGCCGGCCGACCAGTCGGCAGGTGCCGTCGTGGCGGGGCTGGGTGGCGTAGGTGATGGCCATCGGCCCGTAGAGGCGTTCGAAGCGTGGCTGAACGAGTCCGGTCAGGCTTCGTCCCTCCTCGAACTCGACGAGCGTGAACACGAGGAACCGCTGGCCCAGAGCGAGCCGTTCGGCGCCTGGCGTGAGCTGTCGAGGACTACGTCGACCCCGGTTGTCGATCCAGTCGTAGCTGTAGGGGGCGATCTTGAGCTGGCAGGCCCAACGGAAGACAATCTGCGGCGGCGCGGCGATCGTGATGGCGCGGGTAAGTTGCCGGAACGGAACATCCAGGTAGCTGTCACAAGGAAAGTACGCTGCCCGCTCGTCGGGGGTGGCGTTCCAGGCCGAGGGAATCATGACACCGCCACACTCGGCGCCAGGCCGGCGTCCGCGATGCCGACATAGCCGCCGAGCGAGAGCCCCACGACCAGCGCCCGGCCGCCGAGTTGATCGATGGTGTCGGCGACCGCCGCCACCGCCGCGTCGATGGTGAACGGCTCCCCGCGTCGCCGTCCGTGCCCGGGCAGGTCGGACGCCGCCACCGGGCGGTGCGCACCGACACTCTGCATGACGGGCCGCCACATCGTGCCGCTGACGCGGGTCCCGTGCGCGAAGACGACCGGCAGCGGATCTCTCGCTTCGGTTTTCATGGCCCTGCTCCGTTCGGCTCGGCATGCTCGGCGCCGTACGATCAGATCAGAGCAACCCCCAGCGGGGAAGACCACGACCGAGGCCGTTCACAGCCCCTCCCAGCTGAGGAAACCACAACCATGCCCGCCAGTCTCGGGGCCAACACCGCCCGCCACGTCCTCGTCGTGCTCGCCCTCGGCGGTGCGCTCGCCGCGTGCGACACCTCGCCCGGCCCCGCGCTGCCAAGCCCGACGAGGCCCACAGCCGCCACCACCTCGCCCGAACCGGCCGAACTGGCGGCCCTGCGAGCCCGCCCGTTGCGGTCGCCCACATTTGCGGCAGGCGACGAGTGTCCGATCACCCAGCCGGCGCCGCTGGATCCGCCGCCGCCCGCCGGCCACGCGCTGAGCACCGGCGAGGCAGCAAGCGCCCTCGGCCACGCACCACTGTTTCCGGACGCACGCTTCTACGGCGACCGTAGCCAACTGCGAGTGCGGGCCGGGGCGTTACACCCCGGCTGGTACGGCGCGAAGGCGCCATGGGCGAGTCGAACCGGCTACCGGGGCTGGGCACTCATCCGCACCGTCCGGTTGAACGGCCCAGGGCACGCTCGGGTGCAGCTACAGCTAGGCCGAGGAGGGAACCAAGGTCAGCGACGTCCTCCCTGTCAACGTGCAAGCCGACTGGCAGTTCTGGCCGGGCGGCACCGAAGTGACCAGCGCGGGCTGCTACGCCTACCAGGTCGACGGCACCGGCTTCACCGAAGTGATCGTGTTTCGCGCAGAGCTGGCGTCCTGACACGCCAGCCGGCATACCCCGCCCGCAGCCGCCGACAACAGCATCAAGTGGACCCGCGCCGTGGGCTCGGTCATCGGTTTCCGTGAGGAGATGTCCGGGAGAGGCGGACATGCGCGACGGAGGGCGACGCGACGAACTCGACGCATTCGTAGCCTTCTGGGCCGCCGCCGTCGAAGTGGTCGAACAGCCGCTCGCCGCTGCGGAGCAAGACGGGCACGATCACCACATGCATTTCGTCGATCAGGCCAGCGCGGAGGTATTGCTGGATGGTGGCAACGCCACCGCCAAGCCTGACGTCACGTCCGCCGGCGGCGTCGAGCGCTCGCTCGAGCGCCGCCTCGATGCCGTCATCGACGAAGTGGAACGTCGTCCCGCCCTGCATCACGATGGATGGACGGGGGTGGTTGGTGAGGACGAACACCGGGTGGTGGTATGGCGGGTTGTCGCCCCACCAGCCAGTCCACTGGTCGCCGCCCCACGGTCCTCGAATCGGGCCGAACATGTTGCGTCCGATGATGGTAGCGCCGATGCCTCTGTCGCCCCGCGCGACGAACTCGTCGTCGAGGCCCTGGTCGCCGCCGTCCATGCCCATCATCTGACGACCGGTCCGGGTTGCGAACACCCATTCGTGCAGGCCATAACCGCCGACACCGAGCGGATTGTCGAGGCTCTGCGTCGGGCCCGCCCCGTATCCATCGAGTGACATCGAGAAGTTATGCACGCGTAGTTTCGGCATGGTGTTTCCCCTCAGTTGGACCAGGGACCCGGGGCGCGTAGATGTTCAGGTAGCGGCCGGATGGTTTGGCGCGGACCTGGTGTCGATTGGCGCCGCGGAGCCGCCGACGACCATCCCGACCACCAGGCCGAGCACGGCGACGCCGGCGACTGCTCGTGTCGGTGTCTCAAGATCATGTCGCTTTCTCCCCTGTCGACTGGTTAGACCGCCAGTAGGGATAACTCATCGGCGCGACGGCGCTGTTGTCCGACCGGCGCGCGCGCGACGGCGCCCAGCCGGAGCGTTGTGGCGCATCCCTCGCTATGCCGCGTACCGCCCAGGCCCTTGCGGTGAGCGGGAAAGACCCGTCTGGGCCGGAGGGCAGGCGGGCACGCAGCAGGTCGCGGAGGGCACGACGGTTTTCTTCGGTCAGGGACATGACGTACCCGGGTGCCGGAACCCTGGCCGCCGAGGAACGGTCTCCAGTAGTCGTCGAAATCGGCGAACACGGTCGGTATCTCGATTGCCTGGACTGTCACCTGATCCATACCGGCATCCGCCCACAGTTCGGAGAGGGGCTCCGGCCGGCACAGCGGGAAGCGGTGACCCTCGTCCAGTCCGGCCGCGGCAGGGTCGAGGGTGGCAGCGGCGTCCCAGAAGTACCGCATCATGGCCATGCCCTCGGCATAGTCCCAGACATAGGCAGCGGCTACGCCGCCCGTTGTCGCGACCCGAGCGAACTCGGCGGCGGCGCGGCGCGGGTCGGGTACGAAGTTGAGCGCCAGCCCGCTGACAATGGCGTCGAAACGGCGGTTGGCCAGCGGCAGCGACCGTGCGTCGCCAGCGCAAAAGGTTGACCGGATGTCACCGATCCGGGCACGAGCGTTGGCCAGGAATCCCTCGGACGTATCCACCCCGATGATCTGGGCGGGGTCAGCCATGGCCAGCACCGTCGTCGTCAGCGCCCCGGTGCCACAGCCAACATCCAGCCAATGCCGGCCCGCGGGCACGTCAAGCCACTCCAGGAACGCTTCCGCGACGCGGCGACTCCACCGGCCCACGTACGCCTCGTACGCGTCGCCAACAGCCCATACCTCGTGCACCACGTCGTGACAATACGACCGTTGCCGAGCGCAGCCCAGGAGTGCCATCTACTTTAAATGCCGCAGATCGAGCGCGGGGCTGCGGCACTGTCATCGGGTCGCCGTGACCGCGCCGGTGCGTCCCCCGGCCGCCGTACCACGAGCGTCGTACGCCTCGGTCAGCCACCCATCATGGTTAGAGTGTCCGAGTGGCGGAACGGCTAGAGACCGAGCGCTTGATCCTGCGACCATGGCGGGAGGAGGACGCCGGGGAGGCGCTGGATATCTACGGCGATACCGGGGTGGCGCGGTGGCTGAGTCCGGCGATGGACCTCGTCCCCGACGTGAACGCCATGCGCCAGGTGCTGCAGCAGTGGATCGCCGAGGACGCCCGGCTCGTCTCGCCCGCGGGCCGCTGGGCGATCGAGCGGCGGGAGGATCACCGGGTGGTTGGCGGGGCGGGACTACTGCCGCTGCCCCCCGATGACGATGACGTGGAGATGGGCTGGCAGCTGAACCCGCAGGTGTGGGGACGCGGCTACGCCACCGAGGCGGGTCGCGCCATGGCCAGGTGGGCGTTCGCCGAGGGTTTCGACGAGGTGCTGGCGGTGGCGCGGGTGACCAACGCGCGCGCCGAGGCGACCGCCCGACGGATCGGCATGGAATGGGTGGGCGAGACGGAGAAGTACTACGGCCTGCGCCTGCAGGTCTTCCGGCTGCGCCCGGCAGACCTGGCGGAGCCACCGCCGCACGTGGGCTGACCGCCCGGTATCGAATCGGTCGGCGTTCAATCGATGCCGTCGCTCGGTCGATCGGCCTGGTGGCATCCCGCACCGCGGCTTGATTGCCAAGCTTAACCGGCAATACACCGCCTCGCCGGCAGCGCAGCCGTGAACACGCGCGGTGACTGGTCAGGCTGGGACGAGCCATGTCCTTGCGACGTCCACCTCTGCCGTGACTGGCTTTCGCCGCGCGGCGCTGACCGAGGTTCTCCTCTAAGGAGCAGCTCACGAACTTGTCGAGCGCCCCGTTGTCGGCGCCCAGTGAGTCTGCAAGGATTACTTTTGTCACGATCAAGGAGGATCCTGTGGCCTCTCGTCTCAACCCGTACATCAGCTTTACCGGCGACGCACGGCAAGCCATGGAGTTCTACAGGCGTGTCTTCGGCGGCACCTTGACGCTGAGCACCTTCGGTGAGTTCGGAGCGCCGGACTCCGGGTATGCGGACAAGATCATGCACGGCATGCTCGAGACCGACAGCGGATTCACGCTCATGGGCGCCGCCACCCCGCCTGAGATGAACACAACCCTGGAAACAACATCACGGTGAGCCTCAGCGGTGACGACGCAGATGAGCTGCGCGGCTACTGGGAGAAGCTGTCCGAAGGCGGCACCGTGTCGGTCCCCCTGGAGAAGCAGATGTGGGGCGATGAGTTCGGCGCGTGCGTGGACCAGTTCGGCATCCCGTGGATGGTCAACATCGGCCAGCCGCGGGCCTGATCCGCCCTTGCCACAGATCTGGCCCATCGCATCCAGAACTGGCTATTCCGCATTGCGGGTAGGGATGATCGGTCGGGTAACCGCCCGGCGACAGTGACGTGCTGCCTATCCGGGACGCTGTGCTGAAGAGGTGGCTGGCCGGACGCTACTTCCGGGAGTATGTCGGCACCGAACCGGCTCGCGGCGCTCAAGGGCTTGGCCGAGGCGACGTACTGCCGGGGCACCGGCGAACTCCGGCGGTCCTACGACCACGTCGGCTGGGGCGGAGCGGACTTCCAGCGCATATAACGCCTCGAGAACCTGGACATCGAGCGGGGCGGCGTAGCACCCGACGATTGCGATGACCGGCTGCCCGTGCACCTCAGCGGGCAGAAATGGGGCCATCAGCTCCGAGCCGACCGGACACTGCCGGTACTCAAACGTGGTGACGATGCCGGGCCGCTCAACCGGTGCCGGGCCGCGCAAGGGGCTTACGGGCGGTGAGCCGCTCGAGGATGCCTAACTTGAACCGCTCGTGGCGTTCGATTGTGAAGCCCATCGCCCGCACGTATCGGATCGGTCGGCGGCGCCAGTACTCGCCCCCGAGCGGGACGCTGACCAGCTCGAGGAGTCGCTGCACGGCGCGGACCGGCCAGGCCGTGGCCTCGACGTGGTCGGCCAGCAGGAGCAGGCCACCGGGGCGCAGGACACGTGCCATCTCGATCAGTGCCCGCTGGTCGTCGGGGATGGCGCACAGCGAGAAGGTGCACACCACCGTGTCGAAGGAGCCGGCTGGAAAGTCCAGGGCCTGGGCGTCACCCTGGCGGAGATCTACCTGGCGGCCCAGGTCCGCGGCACGCTGGCGGGCGACGGCGAGCATAGCCGGGCTCCACTCCACCCCGGTCAAACGGACCCCGTCCGGGTAGTAGGCGAGGTTGAGGCCGGTGCCGATCGCCACCTCCAGCACATCACCGGTGGCCTGGGAGCACACCCAGGGCCTGGTCTCGGCGAAGAAATGCCGGTCGGCGAAGGTCATCTGCTTGTCGTAGGAGGCGGCCTGCTTGTCCCACCGACGACGTAGCCGCTCATCACGTTCCGACAGTCCCGCCATCCGCCCACGCTACCGCGCGCCGGTGCCGCCGCGGCGCTGCCGTTGTGCGGGAGCTGACGCCCGAAGCCTTGACCGAGGCCACCGCGATTGAAATCATCGGATGTCTGAATAGGCAGCCTTGTTGGCAGTATCGGCCCAGCCAGCCCAACGGGAGAGCGATGGCCATGGGACTTCGACCGCAGCGCCGCATCCGACCTCGAGCATGGCGATCACAGCCGGCCCGCACAGGATGGCGCCTCGTCTGCGCCGCCCTGGTCCTCGCCGTGACGGCAAGCCTCATCGGCGCTCCCGCCGCCAATGCGGAGGTCGAGCATCCGCGACAGCAGTGGCTGCGCAACTCCACGGCTGGCCTGTTCCTGCACTGGGGCATGTTCACCGCGCCACGTCACCTCGACTGCGCAGGGTGGGAGCGCGACGTCACCGGCGGCGGATGGACCCCCGACTACTGGGTCGACGAGGCACGCAAGCTCGGGGCGTCGTACATCGTGTTGGCGACCTTCCACAGCCGGCTCGGCTACGCGCGCCCGTGGCCGTCGAAGATCCCGGGTAGCTGTGCCACCCAGCGCGACATCCTCGGCGAGCTGGTTCAGGCCGGCAAGGCGAAGGGCGTCCGGATCATCCTGTACATGACCGACGACCCGCAGTGGCACAACGAGCAGGGCGTCGAGACGCTCAACTCGGCCGCCTACTCGGCCTACAAGGGCCAGCAGGTCGACCTGACCACCCGGGCCGGCTTCGGCATGTACAGCTACGACCTGTTCTTCGAGGTGATGAACAACTACGCCGACCTCGCGGGGTTCTGGATCGACAACGACAACGAGTACTGGGAGCAGAACCACCTCTACGAGCAGATCCGCGAGAGGCGGCCGTCCTGGTTGTTGAGCAACAACAACGAGGACACGCCGATCATGGACACCGTCAGCAACGAGCAGAAGACCGGCATGACGCCCCCGTACGACTACCCGCAGGCCGCCTGGACACCGATGCCGCGGCTCGTCGAGGCCGACTACAAGTTGCCCACTACCGGCGACTGGTGGTACAGCGGCGGCGACCACCCGGTCGACTTCCGTCTCAGCACCGGTCGCTACGTCACCAACGCGGGCTCGTCGATGAAGTCCCTGATGGCCGAGACACCGATGGTCAACGGCAAGTTCCCGCCGCCCCAGGAGGAGTTCAACAACTTCATGGCCGGGTGGGTGCCGCCGATCCGATCCTCGCTGCAGGGCACCGAGGGCGGCGGCTACATGTACGGCGGCATGCAGCCCGGCTTCTGGAACGACGGCGCCCACGGGGTCATCACCGTCGAACCCGGCGCCAGGACGCAGTACGTCCACGTGGTGACCAGGCCCCGCACCGATATGGTCCGCCTGCGCGACAACGGCTACACGGTGGCCGGGGTCACCGATCTGCGGACCGGCGAGCGGATGCGCTTCAGCCAGTCCGGCGGTCATCTGACGATCCTCGATATCCGCACCTGGGACACCTACGACACAGTATTCAAGGTCGACACGGCCGGTCAGCAGTTCTTCTACGACCGGTCCACCCTCAAGGCATCCGCGTCGTCCTCGCGTGACGGCAACCCGGCCAGCAACCTGGTCGACGGAAGCTTCGAGAACTACTGGGACAGCAACGCCCAGCTGCCGGTGTCGGTGACGCTGGATCTCGGCAAGCGCCGGTTGGCGACATACCTCACGGTGAACCAGCGGGAATGGTCGCCGACGTACGCGCGGGAGACGTTCGGCCGGCCGGAGGACTCGGCGCGGATCAAGGACTACCGCGTCTACGTGAGCAACGACGGCGTGCGATGGGGACAGCCGGTGCGCACCAGCGCGATGAGGAGCGCCCGCGGCGTGCAGTTCATCGACATCGGCGCGCAGTTCGCCCGCTACATCAAGCTGGAGATCCTGAACACCTGGGGCGGTCCGCAGGCGCCGCGGTTCTACCGCGAGCTCCAGATCGACGAGATCAAGGTGGCGTACGGCTACCCGTTCTCGTTCGGGCCTTCGGTGCCGTTGGAGGCGGAGTCGTGGCGCAACGCGCGCGATGGCAAGGCACGCCTCGACCTGTGCCTGGCCTGCTCCGGCTCGCTCCAGGTCGTCGGGCTCGGTGGCGGGGAGCGCAACTCGGTCACCTATCGCGATGTCACGGTTGCTGAGGCCGGTGACTACCGCCTGCAGCTCGACCACACCGCGGCCGCGGCCACGTCGCTGTCGGTGAGTGTCAACGGAGCTTCGGCGGTGGACGTGCAGGTTCCCGCCGACAGCCCCGAAGTGCCGATCGCTACCGCGATCGCAGTACCGCTGCGCGCCGGCGCCAACACGATCAAGCTGTTCAGCAAGGCGGCCCGGGGGCCGGGAATCGACCGCATCGCGGTCGGCCCGCTGCCACCGGCGTCGTACGTGCCGAAGACGACGATGACCGTCGAGCCCGCCGGCCTGCAATGGGTCGGACCGGGGCAGCAGTCGATCAAGGTATCGGCGAAGCTGCGGCTCGACGTCGACGACACACTCGACCAGGTCAAGCTGGCCCCGGTCGTACCAGCAGTCTGGTCGATCGTCGGCGACGCCGCGACGGCGGCTTCGATGCGGCTCGGGCAGACGCTGGAGGGCTCCTGGACCCTCACCTCGCCGCCCGGCACGAATGTCAGCTCCGCCGACATACCCATCACGGCGTCGTTCCAGACGCTCGGCCGGCCGAGCGAGGTCACCAGGCAGCTGCGGGTGCGGCTACGCCCGGCGGACCGGGTGTTCATGCGCGAGGCCGAGGACTCGCAGAACCGGCTCGGCAGCACCGGCATCACGAGCTGCTCGCTGTGCTCCGGAGGCCAGAAGGTGCGCAACATCGGTGGCAGCCCGGACGCCTACGTGCTGTTCGAGAACGTCACCGTGGACCGGGCCGGCGAGTACACGCTGTTCATCGACTACACCGTCAACGGCGACCGTTCGTTCTTCGTGTCGGCCAACGGCGGCACGCCGATCGAGGCGCCGGTGAGCGGTCTTGGCAACACCACACCCCAGACGACCTCGATCCGCGTGACGCTCCAGGCGGGCGCCAACACTATCAAGATCTACAACGACCAGGTATCCGCGCCCGACCTTGACCGGTTGTCGCTGGGATAGGGGAGCGTCCGTGCGGCGCGTGCCGGGCCCTGGACCGGCCGCGCCGCACGCTCGGACCGTGGCGGCCCGCAGACCGCCGGTTGACTCAGACGGCGGCGATCCGCCTCGGCCGATCGGGCACTCCCGCCTTTAGGCTGCACGGGGTGGGATGCCGAACCGGTCGGCGTCCGGCAGTTGTGGGGGAGCGGCCGCTATGACCCTGTATCCGCAAGCCGAAGCGTCGATCCGCGCTCAGGAGAAGGTGCCGCTCACACTCGATCGGGTCGAGGAGGCCCGGCAGAGCATGGTCGACGCGGTCGCCACCGAGGTGGGCCCGGGCCCACAGCTCAGGTCGGTGCAGGACGTCGACGCCGCCGGTGTTCCGGCCCGCCTCTACCTCCCGGACAGCACCGACAATGCCGCCACGCTCGTGTACCTGCACGGCGGTGGCTGGGTCCTCGGCGGTCTCGACACCCACGACGGTCTGTGCCGACTACTCGCTTACCGGTCCGGGTGCGCGGTGTTGGCCGTCGACTACCGGCGCGCTCCCGAGCACCCCTATCCGGCCGCCTTCGAGGACCTGGAGCGGGCCGTCGGCTGGCTGCGCGGGACCGGCGCGGCCGAGCACAGGCTCGACGCGACGCGACTTGCGATCGCGGGCGACTCCGCTGGCGGGCATCTGGCTGCCGTGGGCGCCCGCCGCGCCCGGGACCGTGGCGAGCCCTACGCCTACCAGGTGCTCGCCTGTCCGGTCATCGACCCCGAGATGCGTTACCCCGATCTCGACGCGTACGGCCTCAGCCGGGACGAGATGCGGTTCTTCTGGGATGCGTTCGCCCCGGCCGGCCGGGTTGACCGGAAACACCCGGACCTGGCCCCGCTCAACGCCGATCTGGCGGGGCTGCCTCCGGCACTGGTCATCACCGCCGAGTACGACGTGCTGCGCGACGAGGGGGAGGCGTACGCCGCGGCGCTGGCGTCGGCAGGCGTACCCACCGTCGCGGTCCGGTACCCGGGTCTCAACCACAACTTCCACCGCAAGTTGGCCCTCTTCGACGCCGCTCCGCTCGCGGTCGCCCAGGTCGCGGAGGCGCTACGCCGGGCGTTGCGCCGCTGAGGGCGTCAGCTGTCCGTTTCCCACGGTGGCGGGCCGCTCGGGTCGAGCAGGCACCCCTCGAAGAGGACCGCCGCCGCCACCCCCATGCGGGCAGCACCGGCGGAGGTGATCCACGTGACGATCCCGGCGGGGTCGGTCGAGCCGTCCCCCAGTCCCTGGAAGTAGGCGCGATGCGCGCGTAGCGACGCGATGCCCTGGTCGACGAATCCGGTCACATCGACGCCACAGTTCGGCTCCGGTGCGCCGTTGAAACACACGTACCGCACCCCGGACCAGGGCTCGAGGCCTTCTTCGCCCAGCTCCGGGAAGACCCACCGGTTGCCGGCATCCCGCGCCGCGTCCAATGTGGCCAGGCCGACCGCGCGGTGGTCGGCCTGGTTGACGAATCCACCCCCCATTCGTTCGACGAACGTGCCGGTGAAAACCAGGTCGGGCTTGTGGCGCCGGATGGCGCGCGTGATGTCGCGGCGTAGCGGTAGCCCGTACTCCACGATGCCGTCGCGGTGGTCGAGGAACTCCACGACGTCGACGCCGACCTCCCGGGCGCCCTGCCGTTCCTCGTCTTCCCGTATCGCGGCGGCCTCCCGCGGATCCACCTTGTCGATGCCCGCTTCGCCCCGGGTCGCCAGTAGATAGGTGACCCGCTTGCCCTGAGCCGTCCAGCGGGCCACCGCGGACGCCACGCCGTATTCCAGATCGTCGGGGTGTGCGGCCACGCAGAGCGCGCGCTGCCAGTCTTCGCGGAGTGGGGGCAGTAACAAAGGTTGGCCCATCCCGCCATGCTAGGCACTCCGGCCGCACGCGATCAACGCTGTAGCCGGAGTCGCGCGTCGGTGCTCATGATCGCCGGCCTCGACCGATGGCGGTCGAGGCCGGCACGGACTTTCGGTGATGGTCAGGAACCGCAGAATGCTACGACGGTGACGTTCCAGTTTCCGGTCGTCGGGCGGTTCTCGCGTGCGATGAGCTGGACCCGTAGCCGGAAGGCATCCGGTGCGACGGACTCGACGACGATGTCAGAGTTGCCGCTGAAGGCGGCGCCGCCGGTCACCCGCTTGCCGGTCGGGCACCGGGCTTCGAGGATCTTGCGGTCGGTGGAGTCGCTGGCGGATTGGACCCTGACGATTCCCAGGTCGAACAGGTTGCTGGGCGTCATGCAGACCGCGTACGCGGTCACGCTCCAGGTGCCCGCGAAACCGTTGAGATCGGTCGTCCCGGCGGCCGTGGTCCGAAAGGACAGAGAGCTGCCTTCACCGAGCGTGTCGAGGGCGACCTGCCCCTGACCGCCAGCGATCAAGCCACCCGCGCCGATCGCGGACTTGCCCGCCGGGCAGCTCGCGCTCACCCCCGTGAAGAAACCCGACCCGGGGGCGCTGGCGCTGACGATCTCCAGCCCGGGCAACGGGTCGGCGCAGATCGCGTACGCCTGTGCCGCCCAGGACCCGGCGAAGCCGGTCTCGTCCTCGGACGCGGACACCACGAACCTGTCGCCCATGCTGCTGTGGACCGGCTGCAGCCGGGTCAGCACGACATGCTGCGCGGCGTTGACGCGACCACCGCCACCGATCACCCGCTTACCGGACGGGCACGCCGCCGCGACTGTCTTCTCCGGCGTCGAGTCGAACGCGGTGAGCGCACTGGTCACCTGGGCGCTCGGTACCGAAGATGCGAATGCCTGCGACTGCCCGACCAGCTGCATACCTACGACGACCGCCGCGAACCCGGCCACGGCCGTCCAGCGCAGCGTTCTCCTGCTGTTCATGTCATCCCCCTTCGGGGCTTCGTGGGCGCGGGCCAAGAATGCCTGCGCGCACAATCGCCCCTTCTGACTGGTGTCGGAGTCCGGGCCGGAACGCGTCGTGCCTAACCCGGTCGGTGCTGACCCGCTTTCGATGCGCATCGACTGATCATCAGGTCACCGGCAAACACGGTAAGATCTCGAAGAGGGTTCACGGCTGTCGTCTATCTTCCACTTGAGACGGACGCGCCGGGAATGCCGGGCCAACCGGCGCATCCCGGTGACGCACTCACAGGTCGTATGTCCGGCGGGCGTTGTCCGCGCCGATGGCGGCGGCCAGCCGCCGCGCGTCGCCGACGGGGATGGCCCCATCGTCCACCCAGCCGCTCAGAATCTGCGCCAGGCTGGAGCGGAACTGTGCGGCGCCGACCAGGTAAAGCTCGGCGAGCCCGTACGCGTCCGAGGAGTACAGCAGTTTGCCGAACGGCGCGAGCTCGAGATACTCCGCCAGCACCGACGTTGCCCGCGCCCCGAGATATCCCACCGTCAAACCCACGTCGACATACACGTTCGGGTACACCTGGGCCAGCCAGCCGGCTTGGCGGTGATACGGATAGCAGTGCAGGAGCACCACCGGCACGCCCGTCGGCTCGACAGCGGCGCACCACGGCTGCAGCAACGACGGATCGGCGTGCGCGAGTGTGAGGTCGCGGTCTCCGAAGCCGGTGTGGACCTGGATCGGTAGCCCGGTGTCGACACCGCACCACAGCAGATGTCGCAGCAGCACCGGGTCGGCCAACCGAGACCGACCGGAGCGTAACCAGTCGGCGGCCGCCGCCCGCACCTCGGCCGCTGATGGGCGCCGTGGATCGATGCCGAGACCGTGCCGGTAGGCAAGGATCGATTTCACCGCCACCGCACCCTCCACGGCCGACGCGAGGGCCTCGGTGAACGCCGCACCGAAGCGACCGGCGGCGACGCCAGAGGCGACAACCGCTTCGGCCACGCTTTCCAGGCGCACCACCTCGCCCACGGCGGCGCCTGCGGCTTCGCCGAGCGCATCCGGTGGGACGAGGGCGGAAAGCGGCGGTCCCGGCAGGCCGGTGTCGACGAGCAGCTCGCGCAGTCCGGCGGCGGCGAGCAGCCGCCGGTTGACCTCGCCGGCGCCGAGCTCGCGCCGCCGCGCCAGATACTTCCGCATCGGGGCACCGGCCGGCAGGTCAAGCACCGGTGCGCACCAACGGCGCACCGCGACCCCCAGCTGACTATCCAGGTAGGACACTCCTGGCGAGGCGGGCACAGTGGCCTCCGTGCACCAGGACGCGAACGCGTCGTCGTCGAGCTGGTCGGCGACGACGCTGTGGCAGTGGCCGTCGACCAGCGGCAGCGCGTCCAGGAATGCGTCCACTCAGAATCTCCACCGGGTGCCGGCAGCGATCTCCTCCGGGTCCTTGCCGGCGAAAAGCTCGACCTCTGCCCGGCGTACCGCGAGGAACGCCTCGAACAGCTCTTCGCCCATCGCTGCCCGCAGCCCGGAGTCGGCCTGGAGGTGGCCGACCGCCTCGGGTAGCGAACCCGGCAGCCGGGGCGGCCGTTCGTCCTCGTCCAGGCCGGCCGGATCAACGGTCACCTCCGGCGGCAGCCGCAACCCGGCGTCGACCGCGTCCACGACAATCGCGCAGACCGCCCCGACCAGCAGGTACGGGTTGGCCGCACCGTCACAGCATTTGACCTCGGCGTTGGCGGCCCGGTCACCGGTCCCCACCACGCCGGTGACCAACCGCAGCGCCGCCTCCCGGTTTTCCCGTCCCCAGCAGCGGAATGCCCCGGCCCACCGCTGCGGCACCAACCGCAGATAGCTGGCCACACTCGGCGCGGCGACGCACACCAGCGCGGGCAGCCGCTCCAGCACACCGGCGAGGACAGACTCACCGCGCGTGGTGATGCCGTGCGGGCCGCTGCCGCCCGCGAACAGGTTGCGGTCCGGTCCGGTGACCGAGAAGTGCAGGTGCGCGCCGTTACCGACCTGGCCGGCGACCACCACCGGAGCGAACGACACCCGTAGCCCGTGGCGGGCCGCGACCGCCCGGATTGTCTGGCGTACGAGCACCGTCACGTCCGCCGCGCCCACCGGATCGGCCGCCGCCACCGACACCTCGAGCTGCCCGGCCGCATACTCCGGATGGAACTGCTCGACCGTCACCCCCTGCGCGGCCAGCGCCGCCAGCACATCGTCGGCGTAGTCGGACAGCTCCACCACCCGGGTCATCCCGTACGCGGGACCGGAGCAGGCCGGCTGCGGCGCGGTGCCATCGGTGCGCTCGTCGCCGCCGCCTGCGGCGCCGACAAACCACTCGACCTCGACCGCCATCCGCAGCGCCAACCCGGCCGCCGCGGCTCGGTCGACCATCCGCCGGGCGAACATCCGCTGACACGCTGGGTACGGCTCGGCGTCCTGGGTCCACCGGTCGACCGGCGCCCACGCCCAGCCGCGCTGCGCGGCGAGCACGGTCAACCGGTCCAGGTCGGGGTGCAGCCTCAGGTCACCCACCGGACCGCCGATGTGCGCGCTCGTCGTGATCGAGTCGTCGACGCAGAACACGTCGAACACCGGCGACATGCCGACCCCCCACGCGGCCGCCTCGGGCAGCCGGGCGACGGGAACTGTCTTGACGCGGGTGATGCCGGCGTTGTCGACCCAGGTCAACGCGACCGCGCGGACATCCCGGGCGGCGAGCTCAGCGGCCAGCCCGCGGGCACGTTCGGCAAGCTCCAGCCGATCCATGGCCCCATCTTCGCGGAAAAAATGATCGTATGGGCCGGCGGTCCGGAACAGCAGAGGGTTCCCGCAGGCCAGCGCCTACGGAAACCCTCTCCCGCCGCGGATCCGGTCAAAGCTCCCGGTGGTCGACGTGATCAAGATGGATGTCGGCGACCGGACGGCTGGTAGTGACGGCAAAAGTGTCAACCCCGTCGAGAACGAAGGTCGGCACGTCCTGGACCTTGTCCGCCCTGTTGTGGTGGAAGTCGGCGTCGACCACGTCCCTCAGCACGAACGCCGGACGAGTGTCCTGCTTGTCGAACCTGACCTCGACGTTGTCCATGTTGATGCCGCTGGCGTGCCGGATGAAGAAACCGAAGGCCGGCAGGGTGCCGAACATGCTGGGCTCCGGGTACGCGTTCTCCAGCTCGGGCGGGTTGGCGACGGCATCGCTCGGCGACAGGCCACCGAGCATGTGGTGCCGGACGTTGCTGATCCGTATGTCCTCAACCCGGTGATCGGGGATGCCCGCGATCGTCGACGGGTAGCGGGGATCGGAGTTGTAGGCGGTGACATTGCTGATGCTGACCCGGCGTAGCTTGCCGACCTGCAGCCCGGCCGGGCCGCGCATGCGCGCGCCGAGACGGAAGAAGAACGGCATCTGCACGTTGCGCATGGTGATGTTGCTGATCGTCACGTCCTCCAGCAGCCCACCGTCAACGGTCTCCAACGCAAACCCTCGGCAGTACTCGAAGATCACATTCGAGATGGCGATGTTCCGGAACCCGCCGTTGGACTCGGTGCCGAACTTGATCCGCCCCGTGCGCCCGTACGGCGCCGTCTTGTAGGTGCCGTTGATCAGGGTACCGAGGTCGTAGCCGCTCACCATGCAGTTGTCGATGGTGACGTTCTCCGTGTCCCGAACCTCGTTGAGCGCGTACGAGCTCTTCAGGACGATGGCGTCGTCGCTGGGGGAGTTGACGGTGGTGTTGGAGATCCGCACGTTCTTGCAACAGTCGACGTTGATCCCGTCGCGGTTGGTGTCGATCATCAGACCGTCGATCCGGAAGTTGTCCACCCCGGTGGGGAGAATGCCGAAATGCCCTCCGTTGACGATCGTGATGTCGCGGATAGCGACGTTGCGGCACAGCTTCAAGGCGATCGCCTTGTTTCCCTGGAGCGGCGCTGATTCCTGACTGCCTCCCCTGACCAGTCCCTTCCCATCGATCTTGCCCGGGCCGTAGATGGTGATGTTTTCCAGCCCCTCACCCCAGATCAGGCTGTTGTGCCAGTGGCTGTGCCCGAAGTCCTGGTAGGGGTTTCCCGCGCCCGGTTCGGCCGGGTCATAGCCCCGACCGTTGGCCGGGGTCGCCGCGAGCACGGTGGCATTCTCCGCGAGGTACAGGGCGACGTTGCTCTTCAGGCGGATCGAGTAGCTGGCGTAGGTGCCGGCCGGGAAGTAGACGGTGCCACCCGGCCCGCCATCGGAGCCCCGCTCGGCCCTGGCAGCCGCGTCGATCGCGCGGTTGATCGCATCCGAGTCGATGGTGACACCGTCACCTTTCGCGCCGAAGCGCCTGACGTCGAAGACGCGGCTGGGCGCACCGGACATTTTTCCCAACGCGTCGTCGGTGGGACCTGCGGCGGCCGGCCCGCCCCCGATCAGCGGCAACGCGACACCGGCCGCCCCTGCCGCGCCAAGCGTGACTACACCACGACGACTGAACGACTTGCCCACCGCATCTCCCTTTCGGTTTCGGCAACGCACCCCACCTGCGCTTGGGGCTTCCCTGGGCGCACGGGCTTCCAGGCCCATCGCTCGTGGGAACTCCCGACTGATCGAAGAGACGCGATCAACGGAAGGCGAAGCGACATAGATGGTCGTTGTCAGCTTGGCCGTACCCGATAGGTATATACGACGATTTCTCTCGCCCGACGGAAGGATCATCGCGCACGTGAGCGTGAGGTCGCCGAAGGCGGCCAGTGCGTTGGGCGACTGAGCGATGGTGGCAGCTTTGTATCGAGATCACCCTTCGCCGCATCGAGCTGGGACTGGGTGAGGAAGATGCTCCCGGCGAGGTTGGCACCTCTGATGTCGGCGCCTCTGAAGTCGGCCCCGATGAGGTCGGCCATTCTCAGGTCGGCGCCCCTGAGGTCTGCTCCGATGAGGTATGCCCCGCGCAAGTTGGCGCCTCTGAGGTCGGCGCCTCTGAGATCGGCCCCGATGAGGTCGGCGCCTCTGCGGTCGATCTCCTGGCGCCGCGTCTCGGCTCGCACGAGTTCGCTCGTGCGTACGAGCAACGCGTTGACGTCTCGCCGGTATGCAGCCAGGTCCAGCTCCACGAGAGCGTCGGGACTGCCGTGCGTGAGACGTTCGGTCCCGTCGAGCACGAGGCTGATCTCCCCGTGGAGTGGGCGGGCCGGTTGCAGCGTCAGCGCTTCGGTCAGGTACCAGAGCAGCTCATGGAGCTGCCGCATGATCGCGAACACCTCGAACATCCGGTTAGCGGTTCGCGGGGCCCGCCGCCAGTCCTGTCCGCCGAAGGTGACCTGGGCGACCTTCTGTCCCGCGCCGAAGCAGTCGTAAACGGTGCAACCCGGGAAGCCCTGCTGCCTGAGGCGGTTGTGAATGGCGCAGCGGAAGTCCGCTTGCAGGTTTGGGCAGGGCTGCCCGGCGTCTTTGTCGATGGCGAAGTCCGCCGAGGCCGAGAAGGCCGGCGCGACACAGCACAGGCCGAAGCAGCGTTCGCAGTCAGCTCGCAGGCTGAGGCGACGTCCATCGGGGACGGGGGCCTCGTTTGGGAGTTCCTCGGGCAACGTGGGTGATCTCCTGTTGGATCGAGAGCACCGCCGCAGTGCGTGTGGTGGCATCGGCCGGGTCGGGTGCCGTTGAGGTCGTATAGCCTACAGGGCAGGTGCCGGTCGGGATCTGCCCAGGGAGACCGACAAAGTCGATGGCGACAACGGGCGCCGGCGGCGACGATATCGGAAAGGCACCCGCCGGCCCGGGGAGAAGCGATATGGAAGAGGCGGCCTTCGACGCCGAGGCGCTCTTCGACGAGGACTACCTCTACTTCTACGAAGAGTTCCTCACCGATGCCCGCAGCGATGCCGAGACCGGGCTGATCTGGCGGCTGTTGGGACTCGAGCCTGGCATGCAGGTGCTCGACCTGGCCTGCGGGCACGGCCGGATCGCCAATCGCCTGGCCGCCCGTGGCTGCCAGGTAACCGGCCTCGACGCCACCCCATTGTTCCTGGACTACGCCCGGCGCGACGCCGCCCGGCGCGGTGTCAGCGTGGACTACGTCGAAGGCGACATGCGGGCGCTGCCGTGGACACAGCGCTTCGACCGGGTCGTCAACTGGTTCACCGCCTTCGGCTACTTCGACGACCCCGACAACCGGCAGGTGCTCACCCAGGTTGCGCGCGTCCTCAAGCCGGGCGGCCGGGTCGCGTTCGACCTGATGAACCGTGACCGGATTGTGCGCGAGTTTCAGCCGGACCGCGTGTCGGTCGAGCGCGACGGTAACCTGATCATCGACCGCACGCGGCTCGACCCGCTGACCAGCCGAGCGCTTACCGAGCGGATCGTCCTGCGCGGAGGCCACATGCGCCGCATCCCGTTCTTCGTGCGGCTGTTCACGTTCACCGAGCTGCGCGACTGGCTGCTCGCGGCGGGCTTTGCCAGCGTCGACGGCTACGGCGAAGACGGTGCGCCATTTTCGCCGACCAGCGGACGAATGATCGTGATCGCCCAACGGTGACCGCGGCACAACCACGCAAACAGCCGATGAAAGGGACAGTGCCGCCGTGGTAGCAATCGCGGGCCGCCTCGGTGGCCTCCTGCTCGGCGCACTGCTCGCCGTGGCCGCCTGCGGTGGACAGCCGCAGACACAGCCGACCGCGGCCGGCCCGCCGACCCGCGTTTCGCCCGGTCCGACCGTCCTCGCCGGCTGCGTTCCTGCCAGCGAGGGCCGGCCGCTCGCGGTGGCCGGCCTGACCGCCGTCGTGCTGGGCACCGGGGGGCGGGGCGTCGTGCTGTCCAACCAGAGCGACGAGGACCTGTGCGCGTGGCTGCCGTTCGCTCGTCGGCTGGTGGCGCGGGGCTACCGGGTGGCGCTCTGGAACAACGCCGGCAACCCGGCCGCGCAGTTGTCCCCGCTGGTCTCCGGCCTGCGTACCGCGGGGGCGCAGTCGGTCGTGCTCGTCGGGGCGTCGCAAGGCGCGAAGGCGTCGCTGATCGCGGCCACGGCCATCACACCGGCAGTGGACGGGGTGGTGGCGCTGTCACCCGAGGCGGCGCTCCGGGGTGATCCCGTCGCACCGTACGTGGCCCGCCTGGCCGTGCCGCTGTTGCTGGTCACGGCCGCGGACGACCCGTACGGCTCGGCCGACGCCTGCCGCGAGTTCGACCGGATCGCGCCGGTCACCGACAAGCGACTGCTCGTGCTGCCGGGCAATGCACACGGCACCGCCCTCCTGACCGGGTCCGACCAGGAGCGGGTCGACGCGGCGGTAACGGACTTCCTGAGCAGCCATCCACGCTGACCATACGATGTACGCAGGAGCGCCATGGCCCACGATGATGAGGAGCACCTCGCGGGAACGTCGGGGGCGCGGTGCGCATCGGCGCCACCGTGCGGCGGCCGACGGGCCCGTGGACCCCGGCGTGGGCTGGACGCGGGCCTTCCACGCCGCCGTCACCGAATTTTCCCATCCCGGGCCCTGGCGATACTTCCCCATGGCGGGCCCGACGCTGATCGGGCACAACGACATCGCGCCCTACAGCGTCTGCTTTGTGGGCGACGACCTGGTCGGCGTCTTCGACTGGGATATGCGTGACATCGGCCCCGAGCGTGCCGCCCGACGATTGACCGTGATCGCGTCCACCTACGGCGGCTTCCACGCCCGCGAGATCCTGCACGCCGTCCCTCGACGGATCAGATCATGCTCGACGGCATCCCGGTCGCGGCGGCGGCCGGCGACGAGGGCATGGCTAACCTCGTGGCCGCCGGTGAACCCGACCTATCCCGCGTGGTCCTTGCAGACCTTGTCGAACGCATCCCGGCGATCGACCGGTCACTCGGCTGAATCGAAACGCCGGATCTCCCTATCGGGACCGTTCGAGGGTGCATCGAAGGACTCTCAGCAGGGCGTCGCGGACCGAAAGCTTGTCCCGTGCGTCGAAGGTGACCAGAGGAACGTCGGGGTCGACCGCCAGAGCCCACCGTACGTCGTCGAGGTCGTGGGCAAGCAGACCGTCGAAGAGGTTCACGGCGACCACGAAAGGAAGGTCGATCGTTTCGAAATAGTCGACGGCGGGATAACAATCGTCCAGACGCCGGGAGTCCACGATGACGAGGGCGCCGAGCGCACCCTGGGTCAGGTCCCGCCACATGAAGCCGAAACGGTCCTGACCCGGCGTCCCGAAAATGTACAGCTTGAGATCTTCGTCGATGGTGATGCAGCCGAAGTCGAGGGCCACGGTGGTCGTGGTCTTGTCGGGGACCTCGCCCGTGCGGTCGATCTCCGCTGCCACGGACGTGATCGCCGCTTCGGTACTCACCGGCGAGATCTCCGATATTGCCGATACGGCCGTTGTCTTGCCTACCCCGAAGCCGCCCGCAATGACGATCTTCACCGGTACGGGCGGCATCGGCGTTCTGGTGGCCTGGTCAGCGGATGGCTTCGAGTCCACGGATCACCCTTTCGATCAGGACCGGGTCTTGGGAGGGCGACAGGCTTGGCCGCTGGACGACGAGATGTCCGAGCGCCGCGAGATCGGCGACGAGCACCCGCGCCACGCCGACGTGCAGGCCCAGCTTCGCGGCCACCTCCGCCACCGACACTGGCGTCCGGCACAGACCGACGATGTCGCGGTGCTCGAACGACAGGAAAGGGAACGACGACAAGCCGTGCTCGGTTACCAGAACCTGCGCCTCCATCTCCAATGTGTTGTCAATGGGCTGAACCCTGCCGGATGTGAGCACGTACGGCCGCAGCGACGACACGACGGGGCCGCCCGCCTGGTTGCTGTCGGCAACGTGCGGCCGAGCCCACGGCGGGCGTGGCGGGCGGCTCTCGGTCATGGCTGTCAGCGCCCGAGGTTGTACTTGAGTTCCTCGATGAGCTGTGGGGTGAGGCCTACGGCGGCGCCGTTGGCGAAGACGGCCATCTCGTAAGCGACCGCGCCGAGGCTCGCACGTTTGGTGGCGAGGACTCCCAGGGCGCAGCCGGCGCTGATGGTGCACACGAGGAGGTACCCATCGATCATCTCGACCACAATCTTGTCGGGCTCGCCGAGTGGATGGCACTCCGCGACCCCGTTGCCGAGGCTGAGCAGCGCCGAGCTGATCGCAGCCAGGCGGTCGGCGTTGGCCCGCTCGAGCGTGGACGACACCGCGATCAACAGACCGTCGGACGACACCGCGATAGCCGCGATGACTCCCGCGGTATCGCGCGCGAAGCGGCTTACCAACCAGTTGAAGTTCTGGGCCTCGACGCTGACTCCTGATGCGGAGGTACTCATCCTTGGCTCTCTTTCGTCGGACGTGATCACTGGTGCTGGTCGCGCGGCTCTGGACGCGTCTGCCCGACGGCACGAGCGAGAGCGGCCGAGTACCCGTCGAAGGCCGCGCGCTCGGATTCGGGATCTCGGGTGCGCGAAGGGGCGTCGGGTCGGCGGAGCGGACGGGGCGGCCCGTCGCGCAAACCGGGTGCGAGGTGGGCTCCGGCAACTCGGCGCGCCAGGCCGCTACGCCCTACCGAGGGTGCCGGTTCGGGCGGTGGTGGGCTGGCGGCGCGGGCGATGGCCGACTGGTACCCGTCCAAGGCGGCTCGCGCGGCCGCCGCGTCCTGCACGGGCCGTGTGGTCGGGGCCGAATCGGCCGGTCGCGCATTCGTTGCCGGCAGCTGCGCACCGGGTACGCGACGGTTCAGCGGGTCGGGTGGTGATTCTTCGGACGCGATGGCGTGCGGCGCCGAGCAGGCAACGGCGTCCGCCGGTCCGGACGGTCCGGCGGCGATCGCCTTCTGCTCGCCGGTCGTGAGGGAGAACCAGGAGAACGAGCGATCCACCTTCGCGACCGGTAGCTCCAGAATCGGCGGGCGGGTCACGGGGCGCCGGGGTACGGCCGGCGCGAGGCCGGGCTCCGAGGGCTCGGCTGGCAGCGGGCTCGCCCCGAGGGTGAACACGGAGGGCGGAAGCGCGACGATCGCGGTGATGCCGCCGCCCTGTGTCGGCGAAAGCTCGACGGTGAGCCCGTGCCGTCGCGCCAGGCGGCCCACGACAAACAGGCCGAGAACGGTGGTCGGTGCGATATCGAGCCGTTCCCGCTCGACCAGGCGAAGGTTCTCCTCGGCCAGACGCTGCGGCGGCATACCGATGCCGCGGTCGATGATCGCGACCCGGCACCAGCCATCCGCTGCCAGTGTGGCTCTCACGTCCACAAAGGAGTCGGGTGGTGAGTAGGCGGTGCCGTTCTCCAGGAGCTCGGCAAATACGAGCATGAGATCGGCCGCTACCGGGCCGGCGATGGTGATGTGGGAAAGGGCGCCCAACCGTATCCGCTGGTACTCCTCGATCTCGGCGAGCGCGGAGCGCAGGGCCACCGAGAGTGACATCGGTCCGGAGATCCTCGCCCCGTCGCGGGCGCCGGCGACCACGAGAAGGTTTTCGGCGTTGCGTCGCAGCCGGGTGGACAGGTGGTCGAGCTGGTACAAGCCGGCAAGCAGCCGGGTGTCCTGTTCGTTGCGCTCGAGTTCGTCGACGACGGCGAGCTGTCGGCCGACCAGGTTGTTCGTCCGCTGTGCGACGTTGGCGAACATCCGGCTCACGTTGCGGCGGCTGACCACCTGTCGTTCGAGCAGCAGAGCCGCGGTCGCCTGTACCCGGTTGAACGCGGCCGCCAGCTCGCCGACCTCGTCACCGGAAGGCACGTCGATGGCGGCGAGCCGGGCGGGCCGCTCGTCGACGCCTTCCACGTCGGTGACCCGGACGAGTTCCGCGTTGGCGAGGTCCGCCACCGTCGTCGCCGCACGGGTCAGTCGCTGGAGGGGGTCGGCGATGGACCGGCTGACGGCGACCGTGAGGGCGATGACGATCGCGAACAGCACCCCGGTGCCCAGGCCGACACTCCAGGCGGCGCCCTTGGCGGTACCCGCACGCCCGGCCGCGGTGTCGGCGATCTCGCGGGTCACCTGGTCCTGGACGAGGCGGCGCAGGCTCGCCTGCGAGTCCGCAGCTATGAGGGCGTCGTCCACGAACGACTCGACGGAACGCTTTTCACGGAGCGCGGGCAGGCGCTCGGCTACCGCGTCAACCCGCCGCGCGGCTTCACCCTGGTCGACGAGCACGACCAGCCCGGCCTGATGGGCGTCGGCCTGCTGGACGAACCGCTCGGTGAACATCTGTGCCTGTGCCAGGGCGTTGGCCTGCAGGCTTTGGCCGGTCTGCGGGTTGACGGCGGCGGCGATCAGGGCCATGCCGCTCAGAGCGCTTTCCTCGTTCGCCCGCAGCAGCGCGTCGAGTGCCACGAGGTGTCTCGTGCCCTGGGCGTCACTGGTCTTCTGCGGCGCCAGGCGCAGTGCGTCGATGATGGCTTCGATCACGGCGTGGTACGTCCGGGCGACGCTGTCCAGCGACACGCCCCTGCCCAGTGCAGCCTGCCGTAGCTCCCGAAGGGACCCCAGCCGGACCAACGCCTCACCAAGCTCGTCCGGCGCGTCGGGTCCGAGTGCCGCCCGCGCCGCCTCGGCTGCCTCGCCAACCGCCTGTTGCTGAAGCACCATTTCGGCGCTGTCCGCGGTCGGGGATGCGAGATAGCCAGCGGTGACGAGGCGCTCCCGTTGCAGTTCCCAGACGAGGGCCCCGAGCCGGCGCGCGTTGCGTGCGGACTCCGCTGTCGCCGCCGCCGACCGCGCGTTCTCGATCTGGCCGGCGGCGAACGGAACCGCGACGAGTACGACGGCCGCCAGCGGCAGCAGGAGAAGCAAGTTGAGCTTGCTCCGGATGGCGAGCCTATCGATCATCACCGAATTCCTGCCGCTTGGCGTGCACGGCGCGCCCTACGTGCACCAGCTCGGGGGCGAGCAGCTCACGCGCGTCGACCAGATCGGCCACCTCGTCCCCTTCGTTCGACCCGGCCGGTTCGGCGCGGTAGTCGTCCCCGTCATCGGTGTCCTCGCCGCGCGCCTCCCCGGAGCGCAGGTGGGTCACTGCGGCGCCGGGTAGGCGTAGCCACAACAGCGTCGCGGCGGCGAGCGCGGCCAGCAGCCCGGCGAACGCCGTGGCGGCGCGCCGGTCCGAGTACCGGCTCGCACGCTGCTTCAGCAGCGAGTCGAACGCGTTGAGCGCGGCCGTTTCCAGCGTGAGTGCGGCCATATGCAGGCGCCGCTGCGCCGCGTCGATGTCGATCCGTGCGGTGCTGGCCGGTGTGTTCAGCGACCTGGCCGTCTGTCCCATCGCGTCCGCCGCGGCCACGAACTCGTCGAGCGTGCCGAGCACGTTCAGGTCCTTGGTGCTCGCACCGGCCGCCACCCGCAGTCCCATGCTGATGGTCTGGGCCGACCGGTTGATCCGGTCCTGCGCGACCGCGAGCTGAGTGTCGTCGGAACGAGCCGGCCCGGCAAGCGCGGCCACCTGTCCCGCGTCGACGATGACCTGCGGCACGCGCAGCACGGTGTCGATCAGGTGGTAGGCATCCAACCCGGGATCCCGCAGGACCTTCGAGGCGTCTCCGAACTTGTCGAGAAGCGCCTGGGTCAGCGCGATCGGCGTGGCGTACGCGCGCAGCGCCTCCTTGCCGGTCCCCTTCTGGCCGAGTGCGGTCTCGACCTGGCTGGCCACCTGGGACCAGCGCGGCCCGAGGTGCAGCGGATCGCCGGGTTCGCGGTCGACGCGGTTGACCTCCTCGACCTGTCCGCGGATCCCGACCACGTCCACCGGTGCACCGCGAACCGCGGCGGACTGGGCGTCGACGAGCCCGGCCAGCAGCTTGGTGAGCGGGCGCGTGTAGGTGACCCCGACGCGTTCGGTTGCGACGAACGCCTGGGAGTCGCCGGCCGACGTCCAGAGTTGGCCGGACATGTACGCGATGGGAAGGCACAGGGCAGCGAATGCGGCGACACCGATGGTGATCCGTGCCGCGCGTCGCGGCTCTCTTCTGTCTCTGCCGCCCCTGCTCGGAGGTGTGTTCACGACGGCGGCCCTCCTCTCCAGTCAGGGAATCGCTGGTGGTCCGGCGCAGTCTGGGGTTGACGGGCCGAGACGGGCGCACGGCGTTGATTCGCGGCGACGTTGGGCGGCGGCATCGGCACCGATGCCACGGTTGTCGCGGCGGTCGGCTCGTCGACCTGCTCACCGATCCGGTATGCGGACTCGCCATGCTGCGAGAGATCCATGCCCACCATCTCGGCGCGCCTTGACAGCCGGTGCTTGACGAGACGTCCGACCAACGCGCCGATCAGCAACGTGACGACGAACGAATAGACCGCGACGGCGGTGACCGCGATGGCCTGCAGACCGATCTGGCGGTAGCTACCACCGTAGAACAAGCCGTCTGTTCCGTTGGAATTCACGGTGCGGGTCGCGAAAAGGCCGACGCACAGGGACCCGAGGACCCCGCCGCCGAGGTGTACGGCGACAACGTCGCATGAGTCGTCGATTTTGAACCAGGTCTTGAAGCCGACCAGCAGTGCGCACATTGCTCCGGCGAGGGTCCCCACCGCGGCGGCACCGAGTGGATTGACGTACCCGGCACACGGCGTGACGGCGACCAGGCCACTGATCGCGCCCGACGCGGCACCCAACGTGGTCGCCTTGCCGACCCGGATCCGTTCGGTGGCGATCCATGCGAGCAGCGCCATGCACGCGGCGACCTGTGTATTGATCAGCGAGATCGCGGCGACGTCGTCAGCACGCTCCGCCGACCCGGCGTTGAACCCGAACCAGCCGAACCACAGCAGCGCCGTGCCGAGCATCACGAACGGCAGGTTGTGCGGAAGCATGCTCCTGTCCGGCCATTCCCGCCGCCGCCCCAGGACGAGCGCCATCGCGAGAGCCGCGGCCCCGGCGTTGGTGTGCACCACAGTTCCGCCGGCAAAGTCCAGCGCGCCCAACTCGGCGGCCCATCCGGCCGGGGAGAACACCCAGTGCGCGACCGGAGCGTAGACGAGCAACGACCACGCGGCGATGAAGACGACGAACGAGGAGAATCGCCACCGGTCCGCCGTCGCTCCCGTGATCAAGGCGGGGGTGATGACCGCGAACATCATCTGGAACGCAGCGAACGCGGACGTCGGCACGAGGGTCGAGGTGAAGCCGGGGAGTGGATCGCCGAGGTTGGATAGGCCGGCGAAGTGCAGGTCGCCGATGAACCTGTTGCCCTGACCGAACGCCAGCGAAAAGCCGACGAACACCCACAGGACGCTTACGACGGCAACGGTGCAGAAGTTCTGCATGAGGATGCCGAGAATGTTCTTGGCCCGGACCATACCCCCGTAGAAGAATGCGAGGCCCGGCGTCATCAGGAGCACCAGGGCCGTGCTGGCCAGCAGCCAGGCGGTGGCACCGGTATCGACGTCGGGGGCGGCGAGGTTCATCGTTGAGCCCTCCTGGTGGCTACCGCTGCGCACGTGGTGGTGTCCGGTCCGACTCGGAGCATGATCACTCCCCATGTCCCGTGTGCGCGCGAGTGGGGTGCCGCATCGCGGCGGAATCGGGGTCTCACCCCTCGGTGCGGGCGATATGGCGGCGGTACTGTGCGCGGACCAGGTCCTCGACGGATGCCCGCAAGGAGACGAATTCCGGTGTGCGTTTGAGCATGAGGTCACGATCGTCGGGCAGCGGGACCGGGTTTTCGGTGGCTACCCGGCCGGGATCGCTGGCGAGCACGACGACACGTTGTCCGAGAAACACCGCCTCTTCGACGTCGTGCGTCACCATGAGGACGGTCGTGCCGGTGTCCCGCCATACCCGCCGGACGAGGATCTGCATGTCCTCCTTGGTCTGGACGTCGAGGGCACCGAACGGCTCGTCGAGCAGAAGCACGTCCGGCTCGCAGGCCAGCGCCCGCGCGATCGCCACACGTTGCTGCTGCCCACCCGACAGCTGGCGGGGAAGCGACCGGCGCAGCCCGGCGAGGCCGATCTCCTCGAGGTACCACTCCACCCGACGCGCCCGCTCCGACCTGGCGAGGGACAGCAGCTCCAGACCGAAGGCGACGTTCTGTTCGACGGTGCGCCACGGGAACAACGAGGCGGCCTGGAACACCAGTCCGCGGTCCGGTCCGGGGCCCGAGATCGCCCGGTCGTCGAGGCTGATCTCGCCCTCGGTCGGCTCGGTCAGCCCAGCTACCAACGACAACAATGTCGACTTCCCCGCACCGCTCGCGCCCACCACGCAGACGAACTCGCCGGGCGCGACCTTCAGGTCGACGCCGTCGAGGACGCGTAGGGTCTTTCCCCGCACCCGGTAGTCCTTGGCCACGCCACGCAGCTCCAGCACCCCGGTCAAGCCGTCCACCGTCCTATCCGGTCCCGCAGCAGCCGCAGCGCGATGTCGATCGTCAGGCCGGCGATGCCGATGACGACGAGCACGGCGAAGATCCGGTCGGTCTGCAGGAAGCGCTGCGCGCGCACGATCCGATAGCCCAGCCCGGCCGTCGAAGCGATCAGCTCGGCGACGACGACGAAGTTCCAGGCCGCTGCAGCGTTGACCCGAATCGCGTCGATGATGCCCGGCAACGCGTGCGGCACGATCACCATCCGCACCACCTCGCCACGCCGCGCGCCGAGCGTGTACGACACGTCGATGAGCGCTCTCGGCACGCGCCGCACCACGTCGGCGGTCATCAACGTGTTGAAGAAAACGGTGCCGATGAACAGGATGGCCACCTTGGACTGCTCGCCGAGACCGAGCCAGATGATGAGCAGCGGGATGAACGCGCTCGCCGGAAGGTAGCGCAACAGCCCGATCATCGGCTCGAACGCGGCCTGGCCGGCGCGGAACGTGCCCATCACGATGCCGAGCGGAACGGACACCAGCACGGCCAGGCCGAACCCGTACAGCACGCGCTGCGTGGTCGCCCAGAGGTCCCCGAGCAGTTCGCCGGACTGGGACATCGCCACGCCGGCGGACAGGACCGCCCGCGGGGAAGGCAGGAAGGTCTCGGACACGACGTTGCTCGCGCTGAGCGCGACCCAGGCGGTGAAGGGGATCACCAACGACAGCACGGTCAGCGTCCACCGGCTCAGCCGGGGGATGGGCGCGCGGATCGCGAACAGCGCCGGCGTCCACCACGGGCGAGCCCGCCGGGAAAGCGGCAGCCAGCTCTCCCGTCCGGCGCCGGACGGGGCGGTCGCCGCATCTCCGGCAGCCGGAGCGCTCTCGTGGCCACCGGCGGCTGGCGGGGTCACCCCGCTACCGCCTTTGTGAACCGCTCGTCGAACATATCGTCCAGGGACGGCCTGTTCTTCACCAGCCCGGTCGTGACCATGAAGTCCGCGATCTTGTTGGCCTGGAAGTTGAGGTGGGCCGGTGTGGTGCCGGGAGTGAACGCATCCAGGTTCTGCTGGCGCGTGAAGATGCTCGTGCCGGCGTCATAGGTCTGGTAGTCCTCAACGCTCACCCCGGCCTTCTTCGCCATGATGTCGATCGACGCGTCCCGGTGGTCCTTGATCCACTTGAGCGTATCGAACCAGGTGTTGACCAGAGCCTGGACGTCATCCGGCCGATCTTTGACAAGACTGGGGGAGACCACCAGATGGTCGGGGACGGCGCCCGGAAACTCGGCTGACGTCGCGATCGCCCGGCTGCCGGCGCGTTCCAGCGCCTTCGTGGTGAACGGTGCGAACGCTCCGACCGCGTCGACCTGGCCGGCCGCGAACGCGGCCGCGGCGGCGTCGGTGGCGAGCGGCTGCAGGTCGATGTCCTTCTGCGTGAGCCCGGCCTGCTCGAGCGCGAGCAGCAGCAGGTAGTGGTCGACGGTGCCTTGTTCGACGGCGACCTTCTTACCCTTGAGGTCGGCGATGCTGGTGATCCCGCTCCGACCAATGATCTTGTCGTTGCCGGTGGAGTTGTCGTTGACGAGCACGATCGTCTGCTTCGCGCCGCCACTCACGGATGCCAGCGTGTCGTTGAGCGTCTGGCTGTTGGCGTCAATCGAGCCGGTCGCGAGTGCGTTGAGGCTGTCGGTGTAGTTGTCGAAGTACTTCAGGTCCACCTCGATGCCGTTCTTGGCGAACAGCCCTCGTTCCTTGGCGACCTGCCAGGGGAACCAGCCCGGCCAGGCGCTGAAGCCCAGCGTGATCTTGCTTGTCTTCGTGGCTTTGGCCGGAGTGCAGGCTGCGGTGGCGGCGACGCCGAGGAGTACGACGACGCATGTCACTACCGACAACAGGCGGGCGCACGGGCGTGTGGTCACGGTGAGCTCCTGAGGGGAGGGTATCGGAAAGCTCGGTGTCGTATTTACCGGCGGGGAAGATGGCGGGCCCGGACGAGGCAACCGAGGGTGTCGCAGATGACCCGGGTCGCGATCAGAGATGTGATGTCGGCGCAGTCGTAGGGCGGCGAGCACTCGACGACCTCGATGCCCGCGAGCGGACGGGCGGCCACGAGCTGGATGAACTTCAGGATCTCGCGCGGCAGAAAGCCGCCCGGTTCCGGCCAGCCGGTGCCCGGCACGAACGCCGCGTCCAGGCAGTCGACGTCGAACGACAGCCACACGGCCTCGGCGCCGTCCCAGGCGACCTCGAGCGCCCGCTCCGCGGCCGCCTCGATGCCCATCTCGACGCAGTCGGTGACGGTCATGATGGTCGTGCCGCGTTCGCGGCCGACCTTCACCCCGGGGCGCGGCGCCTGCCAGCCACCGATGCCGACCTGAACGAGGTTCTTGGGTGGCACGTTGGGAATATCCGTCGCGTGAAACCACGGTGTGGTGTGCATGCGTTCGTCGAGATCGGTTTCCTGGGTGTCGACGTGCCGATCGAAATGAATGATCCCGAGGTTGCCCGCCAGGTGCTCCGCGACGCCACGGACGGTTGCGTAGCCGATGGAGTGGTCACCACCCAGGACGACGGGAAACGCGCCTGAGCCGTAGACATGACCGACCGCTCTGGATACCTGGTCGAACGTCTTCTCGATGTTGGCCGGGATCGTGAAGACATCGCCCACATCGGCGATAGTGATCGACTCGCGCAGATCCACGCCCAACTCGAAGCTGTACGGTCCGTACAGCGCCGAGATTCGGCGGATGCCCTGCGGCCCGAACCGGGTGCCGGGACGGTAGGTAGTTCCTCCGTCGAACGGCGCGCCGAGCACGACCACGTCATAGTCGCCGCAGGTGCGCACGTCCTCCACATACGGTGCCTTGAGAAACGTGTTGATGCCGGCGAAGTGTGGCAGCTCGCCGCGGGAGAAAGTTGGTATCCGTCTGTCTACTATGGAGTCCGCGGCGGGCAGTCCGAGCTCAAGGCCGCGCGCAACCTCATGTTCCCATGCCGTGGTTGGCAGCTCAGCCTCGCGCCGGACCGCATACCGGGCCTCTGGTCCGTAGTTGTCATGTAAGTCGGGGTCAGCGGCCTCTGCCACTCATACACCTCCACGTGTAGGTCGCCGGGTGAGTAATCCCGAGCCACGGCTGCCCGTGTCCGGACAACAGCTGCGTCCAAACGACGTGTACGTATCTGTTAAACCGGTCGAGCTTGCGAACGAGCGGGGCGACGCAGTTTCAGCAGGAGCGCAATGCCACCGCGTCGCATGACTTCGCGGAGCGTAGGAGATATTCCGTCGGGGCCTGTCACCCGTATGCAGGCCATCCGGAAACGCTTGTGATGTGAGGTCTTTTCAGCATCACACGGCGTGCCGACGTCGACCTTAGGGAGCCTTTGCCGCGTGACGCAAGGCCCCGGACGTTCCGTGCGCGTAAACATCAGGACCGCCGAGTAACATGCAGACCACGCAAAAGATCGAAGTCGGTTGCTCCGCGAGATACCGACGGTCTATGTGTTGTGTTTCCTTCGGCGGAGAAAAGAAGCCTTCACCCTGCACATTCGTCACGATCTTGCGGCCGGGGTCGGCCCGCCGCTGCGGGGTTCGGACGACCTCGTCCCGTGCCGGCGCCGGCAACCGCCGATCGTGACAGCTGACGTATCAGACCGGATCCCGGACCCATCTGGTCGAGCCGGTCGGCCTTTCGTCCACAGTGGATGCGCCCAACGGAACGACCATGGGTGGTACGCGTGGCGGATCGCGGTAAGTCATGATCGGGCGGCAGGATCGACAGCGCCCACCCCATGGGTGCGCAGCGCCTCGTCGCGGCGAGTCGTGCGTGACCGAAGGCCGGGCCGAGCGGCCCGGCCTTCGAGGTTACTGCTCGACCAGCCTCTTGACGTTGTCGAGCATCATCGACCAGTTGCGCTCGGAGTGCTCGCGTTCGGCCTCGTCGGTGACGTTGCTCTGGCTGAGGGACAGCTCCGTGCCGCCCTCACGCGGCGTGAGTCTGAACGTGACGCCATGGTAGTTCTCCGGGTCGTCAGCCACCCCGCTGAGCGGACTCCAGTGCGTGTACTCCAGCAGGCTGTTCGGCACGATCCTGACGATCCTGCCCTTGTCCTCGAACGGTTTGCCCTCCCACTCGCCCCTGAAGGTGATCGGACTCCCTTCCTGCCAGTCCGACTCCACCTGGGCGCCGAAGAACGCCTTGCTGACCAGTTCCGGCTCGGTGAGCGCGGCCCAGACCGCGGCCGGCTCGGCATTGATCACGACGCTGCTGTTGGCCGTCAGATCGCCCGCCATCACAGTTCCTCCTGGTTACCTATTCGGTCATCGCCTCCGAAGTTACCGGTCTCTACCGGACCGTTATTGCACAAACGCGCCAGCGTGGGCACGACTGGCGGTCGGTCGGCCCGCGGCAACCGGACCGTTGTCACGGCTGCCGCGGCGCGGCGTCACGCCCGGGGGAGCGGCGCGGCCAGGGCCTGCTCGATCGCCGTCGCCGCGGCCTCATGCGCCGCCGGATCCGCCTGCTGAGCGTCTGGCCGAATCAGACGCGGGCCCCCGATCAGCGGGTCTCCCGGCCGGTGTGGCGCGAGGTTGAAGTGCAGGTGCGGAACGCGATCGCCGAACACGTACACGTACACCTTGTCCGCAGCGGTCGCCGTTTGCATGGCGGCGCTGGCTCGTGCCAGAACCGCCCCCAGCGTCGCTGCCTCCGGCCCGTCGAGGTAGGTGATGAACGGAATGTGACGGTGCGGCTCGAGGTGGGCGAATCCGACCACGGCACCATGAAGCACGACCGAAAGACGCCAGTGCTCGTCCTCCCAAACCCTGCGGCGTCGGAAGTACGCGTCCGCGTCACCGACGCGGCACAACAGGCACTCATCGTCCGCCATCTGCTCAGTATCCCTTCGCAGGCGCGATCCGCTCTCAGCTGCCAGTTCTGCTCTCCGCGCCAGGCACGCCGGTGCCGGAGCGGACGGTCAGCCCAGCGCGGCGATGATGCGCTGCTGGGCGTCGTCCAGCTCCGCCGCGGGCGGGTCCGGATTGGCCCGGGCGAAGTTGAAGTCCGCCATCTCGCGGGCGGGAAAGATATGCACGTGCGCGTGTGGCACCTCGAAGCCGGCCACCACAAGTCCGGCCCGCGGCGCGTCGAAGGCCCGCTTGACCGCCGCCCCGATCGCGGCGCTCACTGCCATGATGTGGGCCAGCAGGTCCGGCTGCAGGGCGGTCCAGTCGTCGACCTCGGCGCGCGGAACGACCAGGGTGTGCCCGGGCGCGATCGGCGCGATGGTCAGGAACGCCACCACCCGTTCGTCGGTCCAGACGAACCGCGCGGGCAGCTCGCCGTCAATGATCTTCGTGAAGAGCGTCGGCATGGCGTAGATTCTGCCTGCCCGCCCGCCGCGGCGCGCCGTTCAGCGGTCGGTTGCGGTCCCATCGGGGCTGAGCGACCGCAGGCGACCGGCGAGCGGGCCGGTGATTGCGACGCTTTGCGGCATCATCCAAGCGTTGCAGCTGGTCAGGTCGAAGGTGAAGAACGCGGCTCGGGTGCCGGCGGTGAAGAAGACGTAGGTCACGCTGTCAATCTCGCACGGATTGGTCGTCAGCCGCTGCGATGCGCTGTTCACCGCGTTCTGCAGTTCGGCGACGGTGGTGGCGTCGGTGACCCGGGCGGTGCCCACCGGGCCGCCCTTCAGGTCGTACCGGCAGATGATCATCTGGGCCGCGGGGAAGGGCACCGGTTGTCCGTGCCCAGGGCCCGCTCAGGGCGTGGAGGAGCTGAACCGTTGGTCGTCGATGGCCGGCCAGTCGACGGTGCCGGCGTTGGACCGCGGGCAGTACGCGGCCGCGCCGGTCTGCTGGCCGGTCGTGCCCGCGGTAGGGATGGGCGATGCGAGGGTGGTGCTGGGGGAGGGCAGCGTGCTCCCCGCGCCGGCCCCGCTGAGCCCGGCCAACCCGAACGCGATGGCGGCGCCGGCCAGCGCGACGACCGAGGTCCCGCCGGCGGCGCCGAACCACCGGCGACGGCGGGCCGCCGCGGCAACCGAGATGAACGTGTTGACCAGAATCCGGTGGACGTAGGCATCCACGTTGCCCACCCGGCTGACGTGATCCCAACGACTCCAGACACGGGCCAGCGAGGTCGGGACGAGATCTTCGGCGACATGGCGGTCGCCGCTCATCAGGTATGCGGCGCGGCTGAGCGCCCCCTGTCGCGCCACCACGTACTCCGGAAACCGTCAGGTTCGCGCATCCCGCCCCCGATCTCATCGCGGCTCCTGCGAACCGGCCCACCTTTACAGATGGGTGAGGCCCTCCGGGCGGTTGCCCACCGCTCGAGGTGACGTCGCGGGTCAGCGCGCCGGGCGGCGAGCTGGCAGGCTTGGGCCGTGCGAGTGCCAGAAGAGCCGGATCCGGTGGCGAGGCGCCTCCGGTTGCCACGCTGGGCTGTGCTGTGGCTCGTGTTCACCGCGGTGCTGGCGGTCGCCGGTGCGGCGACGCTGGTCCTCGGGCAGATGGGCCGGGTCGGGCCGTCCGCCGGCTCGTCGAAGACCTACGGCTGCGTCCGGATGGTGCCAGCCAACCGGGCCGACGACGACCCGGACTACTGCGACCGGCATGTGCGCGACCTGTCCCGGCGAGTGGAGTTGACCCAGGCGCAGCGCGACGCGCTCGCGGCTGACCAGAAGCGGGCCGAGCAGGCACTCGACGGACCCGGCTGGTGTGTGGGGCCGATGCCGGCCGATCCGGCCGACTGCGCCCGGCGGCGGCTGACCAACCGCGCCGAAGCCGACCGGCCAGACCCCGCGGACGTGGAAGCGGTGCGGCAGGCGCTCCGCGAAGCCGGCTTCGCGGGGGCCGTCGTCCGTATTGCTCGGCGTGATGACCCGGCCACGCACGGCAGCATCTTCTTCGCCATCCCGCTCGGCGACGCCTGTTTCGTGGGATATCTGCAGTCTTTGCGGGGCGGTGGCAGCCGGAGCCTCGTTGGCAGGCTCCCCGACGGTCGCTGCTAACGGGGCGCCGCCGGTCCACCAGCGGGCCGGTGCTCAGCGCCGCCGGGAGTCCGGCACACCGACCCCGCCCGCCTCGGCGGCGGTCAACGGACGCAGGGTGACCTGGTAGTCGTAGGCGCGGTTGGCGGGCAGCCGATTCGGAACGAGTACCGAGTTGGGCGTCTCGCCCATGCCGGTCTCGCCGTGCTCCACGTGCAGCGTCACCCAACCCCGGTTGCGCACGAACGGAAGCTGGAAGTCGTACTCGGCGCGTGCCAGGTCGTCGTACGGGGTGACGCTGACGTCGAGGTCACCGGCCACGAGCACGCCGGCACGCTGGCCGTCGCTGACGGTGGCCCACCGGGTGTCGGTGTGGTTGCCGTACGCCTGCGGCCGGGAGTACGGCACGTACTCCTCGTCCACCGTGCTGGTCCAGACACCGACCGGGGTGCCGTCCTTGCGATCGTTGTAGCTTTCCTCCTTGCCCCGGCCGTACCAGGCGAACCGCTGCATCGAATCCGGCACCTGGACCGAGAAGCCCACCCGCGGCAGGTACGGCAGGGTTGACACTTTGGACCCTCGTGCCTGGACGTGATGGGACAGGGTGATCGTGCCCTGACGGTCGATGCGGTAACGCATCGTCTGGTCGAACGTGAGCGCGTCGGCGGCATCGGCGGCCGCCACCTGGCTGCGCACCTCAACCACGGCGGCGCCGTCCGCGGCAGGGTCGGCGGTGACGGAGGTGACCGAGGTCCGCAGCCGGTCGAGGCCGACGTCCCGCCAGAGCTTGCGGTCTTCGGTACCCCAGGCGGAGGTCTCGTTGCTGGTCGGCGGCCGGTAGACGTCGAGCCTGGGGCCGCCGCGCAGCAGCTCGCTGCCGGCCGTGTTCATCGAGGTCAGGGTCCCGGTCGCGGTGTCGAACACGTAGGTCCAGCCGGTGCCGGAAACGGTCACCATGTTGGGGCCACGAGCGATGCGCGCGGGCTCGGTAGCGCGGGGAGACGGCTCATGCTTTCCCCTTTGGCGGCGTGGATTCGGCTGAGGACCCCAGGCAGTCAAAGGCTTCGATCAATACCACAAACGGGCAACCGGGTTTTCCGACAGGATGAAACGTTGCTCAGGCAACGTCGGGGATTCGCCTAGTCAGCATGAAGCGGCCGGCTCCAGTTCCGCTCTCTGAGTGAGTTGATGTCGTGGGTCATCCACGCTGAGGCGGATGGAGCCACACCGGAAGGAGCCGGTCGCCATGGACAGCATGACGCAGGTTGAAGGTCCAATCCATCTGGGGTTGGACGTGGCGAAGAACGCGATCGTGGTGGGTGTCTTGCTGCCGGGTCGCGAGGGCGTGGATGTCGACCGAATCTGTCATGACGAGGCGTCGGTGCGCCGGCTGGTCGGTCGATTCGGTGATCGGTCTGCGCTGCGGACTTGTTACGAGGCCGGCCCGACGGGGTTCGGGCTGTACCGGCTGCTGCGCTCGATGGGGGTGGCCTGTGACGTGGTGGCGCCGTCGCTGATTCCGCGCTCGCCCGGGGATAGGGTGAAGACCGATAAGCGGGATGCCCGCCGGCTGGCCCGTTTGCATCGGGCCGGGGAGTTGGTGGCGATCGCCGTGCCCCAGCCCGGAGCAGGAGGCGGTGCGGGATCTGTGCCGGGCCCGGGCGGCGTTGGTGCGTGACCGCCGGCGGGCCCGCCAGCGGCTGGATAAGTTCCTGCTGCGCCACGACCGGGTCTATCGGGCCGGGTCGGCGTGGACGGCCCGCTACGAGTTGTGGCTTGGCGGGCAGCGTTTCGACGACCCGGCACTGCGGTCCACGTTTGCGCACTACCGGGGCGTGGTGTCGGCCCGCGACGCCGAGCTGGCGGCGATCGAGGCGGCGCTGACGGCGTGGACCGAGCGGGGGCCGTTCGCCGCTGCCACCCATCGGTTGGCCTGCTATCGGGGCATCGCCTACCTGGGCGGGCTGACCCTGGCCAGTGAGGTGTTCGACTGGCGCCGGTTCGGCTCCGCCACGCAGTTCATGGGGTTCACCGGCCTGGTGCCCTCGGAGTACTCGTCGGGTGAGACGGTGCACCGCGGGCACATCACCAAGGCCGGCAACGGTTACGTGCGGGCTCAGTTGATCGAGTCGGCCTGGGCCTACCGCAACCGCGCCGCGATCGGGGTCGACCTCAAACGCCGCCAGGCCCATGCCGACCCGGCCACCCTGGCCCGGTCCTGGACGGCGCAGCAGCGGCTGTGCGGCCGGTTCCATCGGTTGGCCAACCGCAAGACCGACAAGAAGATCGTGGTTACCGCGGTCGCCCGGGAGCTGGCCGGGTTCGTGTGGGCGGAAATGGTTGCCACACAAGGGTAACGGCATGAGCAGACAGCCAGACTCACGACGGGCCGGGGTGGGTATCGCCGCGGCAGGAACAATCCCCGTCCGCACTATGGCCACGGCCTGGCGCCGTGCCGTTCCTAGTCCGGGGCACCCTCCTGCGCATGACCGAACTGCGTGTCCGATCCGCGTACCTGAGAGTGGCGACTCGTCGATCCACGCCACCCCGGCCCGTCGTGCCCACCACCCGCGAGCGCCACCCTGGTGAGCACGTCGCCGGCGCACTCGCCCAGGTCACCGCGAGCTGGGCGAGCCGCTGCCGGCCGCCCGAAACCGGGTACAGGACCAGACCAAACCCGGACAACCAACTCAATGACAAGGACCAGTTGACAGGGCCGCTTCACATGAGTGCGGTGGCCAACAACGTTCGCCGGCTGGACATTGCCGCGATCTTGGAGACAAGTTGCTGCCATAGCCGCAATTAGCCACCAAGATCGCGGGATGGGCGGGCCGTTGCCAACCCGGTGAACGTTCATGGTCAGCGCACTAGGTCACGTGGCGTAGTCGATGGATCCATCCCGGCGACCACGGGCGATGAACCACCCGAAAGTCACCAGGCATGCCAACAGCCACCCGGCTCCGACAGCGGCCTCGGCCAGCGCCTGGACCGCAGCGTGGGCGGGCCGACCAGCGAGGACCTCCCGGATCGCGATGAGGCCGTGGGTCAACGGCAGCGCCTGCGACACCCACGCGACCGGGGCCGGGTAGGCAGCCAATGGGACGTTGACCCCGCACAGCGTCATCACGGTGACGAGACCGACGTTGGCCACCACGTTGTTGAGCCAACGGAAGCCGAGCAGAACACCGCCGAGGAACGTGCCGAAACAGTAGGCCGAGGCGCCGACCAGGACGGTCAGCGGCAGGACCAGGAGGATGCGCGGCCAGGGCAGCGGCAGCCCGAAGATCGGACCGATGACGAACAGCGCTCCGAGGGCGGAGACGACACCGTCACCGATGAGATAGGTGCCGCGCGAGGCGAGGACGACGACCGGGTTGGTGGGGCTGGCCACGAGCAGCGGCAGACTGCCGGCGTTGCGCTCCCAGCTGACCATGTTCAGCGCCCAGACGCCCTCCATCGCGGCAAGCATCACCGCGTTGCCGACCAGCAGGAACCAGGTCTGCTCGTCGGAGTGCAGCAGCCGGCCGAGCAGCGCGAAGAAGGTGACCTGCGCCAGCACCCGCAGAAACCACCCGCCCAGCCACGTCTTCCAGGTGTAGATGGATCCGTAGTCCTGAGCCCCGGACAGGAACGCGTACCTCATAATGAGCAGCGTCGTCATCGCAGTCCCAACTCACCGGTCTCGCGGACCTTGCGTAGGATCCGCCCGAGCATCACCGAGGCCACGACCAAAGCGGCGCAGCCGAGCAGGAAGATCATGGCCAGGTTCAGGCCGGCGTGCGGCACCGGCGGCGCGGCCAGGCTGCCGCGCAGCGACTCGGCCGACCACGAGAGGAACACCACCTTGGAGAACGGCTGCAGCCACCCGGGCAGCAGCGTGACCGGCACCAGGATGCCGCCGAGCACGTAGAACGGGTAGCTGGCGGAGTTGGAGAACGTGGCCGCGCTTCGGGCCAGGACAAACAGGTTGGCCATGAACAGCGCGCTGGTCGTCATCGCGAACGCGGTGAGCAGCAGCGTCGCCGCGAACACCGCGGGGTGGTGGATCGTGACGTCCACCCGCAGCGCCAGGCCGAGCAGCCACACCTCGGCGAAGGACGCCAGACCGGCCACCATCATGGTGGCGATCCGGCCAAGGACCACGCCGGCGAAGCTGACCGGCGCGGCGACCAGGTAGTCGACGGTGCCCTCCCAGCGCTCGGTCTGAATCACCCAGCCGCCGTTGAAGATGGCGAACCACCACAGCGACATGAAGAACGGGGCCACGATCGCGTATGCCCCCAGGTCGGCGCGGCCGCCGTGGCGCAGCACCATGGTGAAGATGATCGTGTAGAGCGGCGCGGTGAGCAGAGGGATCAACAGGTCCGGGTACTGCCGGTAGAAGGACAGCTGGAGCCGGAACCCGGCGACGAAGCCACGCACCGCCTCACACCTCCAGCCCGCGGTCACCGATCAACCCGACGTAGACCTCCTCCAGGCTGGGCCGGGAGGTCTTCACCGCCGTGACACCCGCGTCGACGAGCAGCTTGAGCACGCCCGACATGGCGCTCTCCGTCTCGACATGGATCCGCGCCCCACCGGCGTCCCGGTCGACGCGTACGACACCGGCCACGGCGGCCACCCGGTCCAGAAGGTCCACGCCCGCCTCCTCCACGTCGACGCGCTGGAACCGCGACACGAGGTGCCCGAGCGAGCGCGGCGACTCCGTGGCCAGGATGCGCCCGTGGTCGATCAGCGTGACGCGGTCACACAACGACTCGGCCTCGACCATGTCATGGGTGGCGAGCAGGATCGTGCGGCCCTCCGCGCGCAGCTCACCGATCAACGCCCGGAACTCGCGCGCCGCGATCGGATCCATCCCGGTCGTGGGCTCGTCGAGGAACAGCACGGATGCATCGGCAATCAACCCACGAGCCAGATGTAGGCGCTGCTTCATGCCCCGCGAGTAGGCCTCCACCCGCTGGTCGCCACGCTCGCCCAGGCCCACCCGTTCGAGCAGCTCCTGCGAGCGGGAACGGACCCGCGTGCGGGGCAACTTGTAGAGCGCCGCCCAGTACTCGAGGTTCTGGCGCGCGGTCAACCGCGTGTAGAGGCCGCGCTCGCCGCCGAACACGATGCCGATGAGCGGGCGCACGGCGCGGGACTGCTCGACCACGTCGTGCCCGCAGATCGCAGCTCGACCCGACGTGGGCAGCAGAACCGTCGACAGGATTTTCACCAAAGTGGTCTTGCCGGCCCCGTTGGGACCGAGAAGGCCGTGCACCTCGCCGCGCGGCACGGACAGCGACACGCCGTCCAGTGCCCGTATCGCCGGCTTCTTGCGTACGGTGAACTCTCTGACCAGGTCGGCGATGTCGACTGCGGGCGGCTCGCTCGAGACGGACATGGCGACAACCTAGCCCTGCCCGCCGCCCGCCCGCTGTCCATATCCGCGGCCGTCGGCGGTCGCGCCGTCAGTCCTCGTCCAGCCGGGCGGCGTTGAGGTGGAAGGCGCGCTCCTCCGCGGTCTGCCGGGCGCGGAGGAAGCGCTCCTCCCAGGTCGGGTCACTGTCCGGGATGCGGTCGACCACGTGCTCGTCGAGCACCCGGCCGCTCCCCGACAGGAGGCTCACCGCCACCACCCGCGCGCCTTGCTCGCCGTAGTGGCGAACACGCCATTTGGCCCCGCTCTCCAACGCGGCCTGCCGGGGACCGGTCCCGTTGGTGAGCGCCAGGTACGCCACATACCCCAGCACGATCACCACGACGAACGCGAAAGCGATGGCGATTATCCGCATGGTCCCTCCTACGGCAGCGAATGCCCCGCGCCGGCCTACTTCAGTGGTACCGCGGCGGAGGCCCCCGGGGCGTAGGTTGTCATACCGGGTGGCAGCGCCTTGATCTTGTCGATCTCCGCGCAGGCGGGGCACGCGTTGTACCCCTCCTGCCGCCTCTTGTTCGCGTCGGCGTCGGCCTGCGCCTGGACGACCTTGGCCTGGGCCTCGCTCACCGCCGCGTACGCGGCCTGCGCCTTGTTGACCGCGTCCTGCACCTGCTGCGGAAGCGTCACCTTGGCCAGGTTGAAGTGGATCCCCTCGAAGAACTCGCCCCCCAGCATGTCGCGCAGGTCCTTGGCGAGGCTCAGGTTCACCGCTTCCTGCACCTTGGCGATATTCGTATTGTTCTGCTGGCCGGCAGGGATAGCGGGGGCGCCGGCGACCGGAGCCGCGCCGGCCTGGTTCTGCCCGCTGTTCTGCACCAGGGCGCAGCTCGAGACCAGCTCGGCACAGCGGAAGCTGCCGACCTGGATGCGCATCGCGTTGTCGATGACCGGCCGCACGATCGCGTCGAGGAACGAGCTCCATCCCTCGTCGCCGTCGTAGGCGTAGCGCAGTTCCCCGTCCTGACCGCGGAACTGCCGCGTGCCGAACTTGGTGTCGAAGGACTTCATCGCGCCGGGATCGAGGTTGAGCGTGAAGTAGATCGTGCCCTCGATGCCCATGTCGACGCCGTCGCTGGACGGGGTGTGCAGCACGTCGACGCCGGTCCGCTCACCCCGCCGAGGGTCGGCGGTGATGGTGTAGAACCGTTGCTGTGCCGGGTACCGGTGGGTCACCGACCACAGGCCGGTCCAGGTCAGGTTGGACACGGGCTGGATGACCTGGCGTACCCGGTTGTTGTCGAACGCACCGCCGTTTCGCACCACGGCGATCTCGCCGCCCGAGGTCTTGTCGAAGCCGCTGAACACGCCGATCAGCGTGATCAGCAGAGCGATCGCGGCGGCCAGCACGCCCAACAGGATGGGCAGCAGGCGGCGCGGTCGGGTGGGCAATGGCAGACCGATGCTGCGTGGGGTGCGAGTGGCCACCGGGATGTCCCTTCCAGTCCGTCGTCATCCGTCACGGTAGACCTCCCACGCACGGGTTCCCGGGGCATGTGCGGCGAGCCGGGCGCCCCGCCGCACGTACCCGGTTGCTATGCGACGGCGGGGTCCGCGGACCTGACGGAAGAACCCGCGGATGTCGCTGACCAGCAGGTCGGGCGCCGCGGTCCTCCTACACAATGAATGGGCCGACCAGACCCCGCCGATGAGTTTCGGGACGTGACCCGGTCTACCTAGTCGGCGGTCAACACTGTTGTCGACGCCAGGCGCCGCAGGCCGCCCGCCAGTCATCGGGAGGGGAGACACCATGGGCATCACGTTTCCGGGAGAGTCGGCCGAATACCGGGCGGCGCGGGACCGGCTGCTGGAGCAGGAGATCGAGTTGCGCCGTGCCATGGAGACCGTGGCTGTGGCGAGGCGACGGTTGCCGCCCGGCGGGGTTGTGCCGGAGGACTACGTCTTCCAGGGGCGGGGGGCCGACGGCGACCCGACCGAGGTGCGGCTGTCTGAGTTGTTCGCGCCCGGCAAGGACGCGCTCGTGATCTACAGCATGATGTTTCCCCGTGATCCCGCCGATGACCGGCCAGGCCCTGCAGGCGGTCGAACGGCGCTCCTGCCCCTGCTGCAGGGCCCATGCCCGTCGTGCACGGCTCTGCTCGACCAGCTGGACGGCGCGGCCGAGCATGTCTCGCAGCGCGTCAACCTCGCGGTCGCCGGCAAGGCGCCGATCTCGCACATCCTCATGTTCGCCGAGGAGCGCGGCTGGCGCCGGCTGCGCCTGCTGTCGTCAGCCGGCACCACCTACAACCGCGACTACTTCGGGGAGACCGCCGAGGGCCACCAGCGGCCGATGCTGAACGTGTTCCACCGCGACGGGGAGACGATCCGCCATTTCTGGGGCTCCGAGCTTCTCTACGCACCGACCGAGCCGGGACAGGACCCCCGCCATGTCGGCACCATCGAGCCGCTCTGGAACCTCTACGACCTCACCCCGGCAGGCCGCGGAGCCGACTGGGATGAGCAGTTGAGCTACGGATGACTCAGCACGTTGTGGGCGCTGGGACCGACACGTTGCCGTACCGGTCCCAGCCGTTGGCGATCCGGTTGTAGTAGAGATCTGCCTGGTTGGCGTCGATCAGCCAATTCCATTCACCGGTCGCGGCCTTTTCCGGGTATGCGCGGACCTGGGCTGCCACCTGCTGCGCTTCGCGGAGCCCGGCCCAGATCGCGCATTGCAGTGCCGGCGTCCGGTAGGGGGCATCGCGCAGCCAGAGTCGATAGCCGAAGTAGGCCTTCGACACGGAGCGGTGCAGCCTGACGGTGAGCAGGGTGCGCTCGAAATAGGCTTTGAGCTGCTTGTACTGCGGCTCGCGCAGATAGCGCCGGGCGGCTTCGATGTCGGCCAGCGACGCCTCGGCCTGACGGACGCTCCAGTCCTTTTCCCTGACGACGTCTTCCAGGTACGCCGGCTCCATGTTGTTTCCGAGCTTCACCCAGCCGTTGTCGAGGACGTACCCGGCTTCGCGTCGGGTCGGTCTTGCACGCCGGCGGGGCAAGATGGTCGACCACGTCGATCCAGAAGTGGTAGGTCTTGTCCACCCCGTGCCGGACGGTCGTCACCGGCAGGCCAATCGCCACCAGTCTCCGTCGCATCGAGGTCCCCCGCTCATCCAACCCATCGACAAACGTCAGGCTACTAGTGCTGTCGCCCGTGGGACGCACTTTTCCATCCGCCGTATCCCGCACCCGGGCGGAACCTCCGCTCACGATAATAGTTGACACTGACTAGTTGGATATGGATAGTTGAGACTGACTACCGAAGCGTTGGACGAAGGAGTCGTATGGCGAAGAAGCGGAAGGTCGGCAACCTGCTGGCGCTGGCCGTGTTGTCCTACCTGTCGCGGGCGCCCATGCACCCGTACGAGTTGAGCCGGACGCTGCGTGACAACGGCGACGCGCGCAGCATCAAGTTCAACCACGGCTCGCTCTACATGGTGGTCCAGCAGTTGGCGAAGGTCGGCTTCATCGTCGAGGTGGAGACCAACCGCGAGGGCCAGCGCCCGGAACGCACCGTCTACGCGCTCACCAGTGCCGGCCGCAGCGAGTTGCGCGACTGGCTGCGCGAGCTGGTCGAGGAGCCGCAGCACGAGTACCCGCATTTCGTCGCTGCGCTGTCGCTGATCGCGGCGCTGCCACCGGACGAGGTCGTGGACCTGCTGCGCAAGCGGCTGCACCGGCTCGCCGAGGAGCGCGCCGAGATCCGCACTGTGATCGACAACGCGCTCGCCCAGGAGGTGCATCCGCTGTTCCTGGTCGAGGAGGAGTACCGGCTCGCCCTGTTAGAGGCCGAATCCTCATTCGTCGAGCAGTTCATCGAACGAATCACCCACCCGGAAACCGGCTGGGGCCCGCTGTGGGCGCAGTTCCACGCCGAGCTCGCCACCCCCGACGGAAGGCAGCAGCCATGACCCACACACGCACCGCTCTGGTTATCGGCGGCGGGATCGCCGGCTCGGTCGCCGCGATGGCGCTGCGCAGGGCCGGGATCGAGGCCACCGTGTACGAGGCCTACGACAGCACCGCCGACGGGATCGGCGGCGCGCTGAGCATCGCGCCCAACGGCCTGGACGCGCTCGGCGTGATCGGTGCCGACGACGCCGTGCGACGCGTCGGGATACCGATGACCGCGATGGTGATGCAGAGCTGGACGGGCAAGCAGCTCGGCGCGTTCGGCAGCCCGCCCGGCCTACCGCCCATGCAGTTGGTGTGGCGCGCCGACCTGTACCGGGCCCTGTATGACGAGGCGTCCCGCCGTGGCGTCCGCACCGAGCACGGCAAGCGGCTGGTCGGCACGGAGGACACCGGCGAGGGCGTGACCGCGCATTTCGCCGACGGCACCCGGGCCAGCGCGGACGTCCTCATCGGGGCGGACGGCATCCGGTCCACGGTCCGCGCGCTGATCGACCCGGCCGCGCCGCAACCCCGCTACGTCGGCCTGCTCGGCTTCGGCGCCCGGATGAACGACACCGGGCTACCGTCCACCGACGGCAAGATGTACATGGTCTTCGGCAAGCGGGCCTTCTTCGGCTACCAGGTGCTCGACGACGGAAGCGGGGGATGGTTCGCCAACCTGCCGCACCGGCAGCCGATGACGATGACCGAGGCCCGGGCGGTGGACGCGGGCGAGTGGCTGCGCGTGCTGCGCGCAGCCTTCGCCGACGACCGCACCCCGGCGCGGGACATGCTGCGCCGGGTCGACCCGGCCGACCTGCTGGTCACCGGCGGGCTCGAGGACATCCCGACCGTGCCCACCTGGCACGCCGGACGGACGGTGCTCATCGGCGACGCGGCGCACGCGACCTCGCCCAGCTCCGGGCAGGGGGCCTCGCTCGCGATCGAGAGCGCCGTGCAGGTCACCCGCTGCCTGCGTGACCTGCCGCACGAGGAGGCGTTCAGGGCGTACGAAGGGCTGCGCCGATCCCGCGTCGAGCGGATCATCGCGATGGCCGCGCGCACCAACAGCGACAAGGCCGCCGGACCGTTCGCGCGCGTGCTCCGCGACCTGCTGATGCCGGTGGCCATGAAGCTGGCCAAGCCGGAGAAGTGGGCGTGGCAGTTCGACTACCACATCGACTGGGACACCCCGGTCGCCGCCGTCCACCGCCCGGTCACCGCCCGCGCATAGCCGGAGCCTTCACGACCCGTACCAGAGGAGTTTCGCCATGAGCCGTCCCGTGAGCCTCACGCAACGCGTGCTGGTCCTCGAGGTCCACGCCTGGTTCGTGGCCATGGGTTGGCTGGCCTTCCGTCGGTCGTAGCCCACCTGCCCGGCCAACTGCCAACACGAGCGGGTTTCGCTACGTTCCGGTGTAGCAGCCTCGCCATCAGAGTTGGCGGGCAAGCCTGCGGGAGGGTCAATGAAGACCATTGGACGTCGGGTTCGGGGCCTCGTAGCGATTCTCATCGCGACACTCATCGGACTGGCGGGGGCGCAGCCTGCCTGGTCGGGGCCGCCGGAGCAGGCGCAGCGGCACCTCACCGTCGCGACCTACAACCTCTACCTCGGGGCCGATCTCACCCCGCTGTTCACGGCGTCCAGGCCGGAGGAGCTGGTCCAACGGGCGGCCGCGGTGTACGCGCAGGTGGTGCGGACGGACTTCCCGTCCCGCGCGGAAGCGATCGCCCGGCAGCTCGCGGAGAATCCACCTGAGGTGGTGGGGTTGCAGGAGGTCGCGCTCTGGGAGACCAGCCCGATCGGTGGCAGCTTTACGACGTCGTACGACTTCCTCGACCTGGTACTCGACGCGCTCGCCAAGGAGGGGCTCACGTACGAACGGGTCGCGGTGAACACCAACTTCACGGGCTCGCTACCGATCAGCGCAGCGACTGCGGTCAAGTTCACCGACCGGGATGTCGTCATCGCGCGCTCTGATCTGCCGGCCTCGCACCTGACGGTGAGCAACGCCGAATCGCACAACTTCGACGCGGTGCTGATGTTTCCCAGCCCGATCCCAGGGCTGATCTTCGTCGCTCCGCGCGGATGGTCCACGGTGGACGTGAAGGTGCGCGGCAAGACGGTGCGGGTCGCGAACACGCACCTGGAGGCTTTTAACGCCGCCGTACGGAACGCGCAGGCCGCCCAACTGATCGGCGTGCTGTCGCGGTCCACTCACCCGGTCGTGGTCCTCGGCGACCTGAACTCGCCACCCAGCGACCGGACGGGGGCGTACGGTGCGTTCCTTGCCGCCGGATACGCCGACGCCTGGGTCCGGGTGCACGGGTCGGCCCCCGGCTTGACCTGCTGCCAGGCCGAAGACCTGCGCAACGTCCCGTCGCTGCTCGACCAGCGCATCGACTACGTCCTGTACACCCGCAGGGGTATCGACGCGGTTGCGGCAGAGGTCATCGGCGAGGAACTCGATGACCGTACGCCCGCCGGCCTGTGGCCGTCCGACCATGCCGGCGTGGTAGCAACCCTGCACGTCAGCTTCCCCTGACATCCGCTCGCAGCGGCCGGCCGGGGGCCACCCCGGGGTGGCCCCCGGCCGGCCGCCGATCGAGACAGGCGGCCGGAGCCGACCAAACGACCTAGCGGGGCACGATCTCGGCGAGCCGCCGCAGGGTGCTGACCGGCCCGTTGACCAGCAGCGTGTCGATCATCGTGTCATTCCACCGCTGGAGCTCGTCACGGATCTTCGCCAGGGGGCCGACGAGCGCGACGTCCTCCACCATCGATGTCGGGACCGCCGCGACGGCGCCGGCCTTGTCGCCGGCGAGGTAGCGGTCCTGGATGCGGGCGCACTCCGCCTCGTAGCCCAGCCGGGCCAACACATCGCGGTGGAAGTTCGCCTCTCGGGCGCCCATGCCGCCGACGTAGAGCGCGAGCATCGGGCGGATCCGGTCCGCGGCCTCCTCGACGTCGTCGTTGATGACCACCGGTACGAACGCCGCGACCTCGAAACTCTCCCGCTGCCGGCGGGCGCCTGGGCGGGCGAAACCTTCCTGCAACGCCGTCCGGTAGAACGCGTCGGCGCGTGGCGAGAAGAGGAACGGCAGCCAGCCGTCGGCGATCTCGGCGGCGAGGGCGACGTTCTTGGGCCCTTCTGCGGCGAGGAAGATCGGGAGGTCGGTACGCAGCGGGTGCACGGTGCTCTTGAGCGGTTTGCCCAGGCCGGTGCCGCCGTCGTAGGGCAACCGGTAGTGCGTGCCCGGGTACTCGACCGGCTCCTGCCGGGCGAAGATCTTGCGGAGGATGTCGACGTACTCCCGGGTCCTGGCCAGCGGCTTCGGGTACGGCTGGCCGTACCACCCCTCGACCACCTGCGGCCCGGAGGCGCCGATGCCGAGCACGAACCGGCCGCCGCTGAGGTGGTCCAGGGTCAGCGCCGCCATGGCCGTGGCGGCCGGAGTGCGCGCCGACATCTGGAGGATGTTCGTGCCCAGGCGCACCTTCGAGGTGCCCGCGGCGTACCAGGCGAGTGGCAGCAACGCGTCGGAGCCGTAGGCCTCGGCCGTCCACACCGAGTCCAGACCCAGCCGCTCGGCCTCGGCCACGATTGCCGGGGCGTCGGCGGGCGGCCCGCCGCTCCAGTATCCGAGTGCCACCCCGAGCTTCATCGGCTGACCGATTCGCCGGGCAGCCCCGCACTGCGAAACGCTTCATGGCTCATGACTGCTGAGCATCGCTGAATTCGCTCGTCCAGGCCAGGCCGGTCGCCGCGCGAATCCTGCCCTAGCGGCGGTGGCGGGGTGCGGGGCGGCGCGCGGCTGGTGCGGCTGCTGGCGACGCGGAGCCCGGGCACCCGGTGTAGGCCCCCGCAGTCACTCAGGGGTGCCGGGGGATCGGTACATCCTGCGGGGACCGGCGTCGAGCCGGGCCGACGGCGGCGCGATGCGCGCCGTCGCACCCAGCACGGTCACCCCGCTCGCCGCCACGATCACCGGGTTGAGCTCGAGCTCGGCCACCTCGGGCAGGTCGTCTGCGAGGCGGGTGACCCGCAGCAGCAGCGCTTCGAGGGCTGCGACGTCGACCGGTTCGCTGCCGCGGTAGCCGAACAGCAGCGGCGCGGCGCGCACCGAGCGCACCAGTTCAGCGGCGTCGAGGTCGGTCAGTGGAAGTACCCGGAACCCATGGTCGCCGAGGAGTTCGGTGGCGACCCCACCCACGCCGAACGACACCAGCGCGCCGAAGGAAGGGTCGTCGGCGGTGCGGATCACGGTGGCGACCCCGGGGGGTGCCATCGCCTGCACGGCAAGAGCCGCCACCGCGCCGAGACGGCCCGTCATGGCCTGGTACGCCGCCCGCAGCCCGTCCTCGTCGGCGATGTCGAGGCGTACCGTGCCCAGGTCGGGCCGGTGGCGGAACGGTTGCGCGGTTGCCTTCAGGGCGACCGGGTACCCGAGCTTGACGGTCGCCGTCACCGCGTCGTCGGCCGACGTGACGACGACCGCCGGCCACGACCGGACGCCGTACGCCGCGAGCAGCGCGGTCACCTGGTCCTCGGGCAGCCCGCCGCCCTGCGGGGATGCGCGCAGCGCGTCCTCGACGATCTTGCGGGCCCCGTCCTCGTCGACGTCCGCGAGCGTGGGCACCGTGCCCTCGGGCCGGCGCCGCCACTCGGCGTACGCCGCGGTCCTGCCCAGCGCGGCCACCGCCACCTCCGGGGAGGGGAACGACGGAGCCCCGCCGGCGAACCCGAGGAACGTCGAGACCAGCGGTTTCGTGCGTTCCCTCGCCGCCGCGGCCACCACGGCCGCGATCTCTGACTCGTGCTCGCGCAGCGCCGGGACGAAGGCGGTGACGACCGCGTCGACATCGGGGTCGGCGAGCACGGCGGTGAGCGCATGCTGGAGCTCGGTGGGGCCGCTGCCCAGGGGGAGCACGAGCGGGTTACCGATGACGACGTCGGGTCCGAGTGTCGCGCGCAGCGACTCGTGGGTGGCCGGTGAGAGCGGCCCCACCGTCAGGCCGTTTCCGGCACAGGACTCCGCGGCCAGCCGGCCCGGTGCGGCCGAGTTGCCCACGACCGCGACCCGGCGCCCGGCGGGCAGTGGCTGCGTGATGAGCACCTGGGCGACGTCGAGGAGCTGGTCGAGGGTGTCCACGCGGACCACACCGGCTTGCCGGAACAGCGCGTCGACCGCCCGGTCCGGATCCGCCGACCCGGCCAGCCGCGGCGAGAGCGCGGCTGGGCTCCGGACGGCGACGATGGGCTTGCGGCGTCCGATCCGGCGGGCCAGCCGGGCAAACTTGCGGGCGTTGCCGAACGACTCCAGATGGAGCAGTACGACGTCCGTGGCCGGATCGTCCTCCCAGTACTGCAACAGATCGTTGCCGCTGACGTCCGCGCGGTTGCCCGCCGACACGAACGTGGACAGCCCGATCGCCCGACGGCCGGCCGACTGGAGCGCGGCGAGACCGAGAGCGCCCGCCTCCGAGAAGAACCCCGCCCGCCCGCTCGGCGGAAGCGCGTCCGCCAACGTGGCATTGAGCCGGATCTCCGGTGCCGTGTTGATGACGCCGAGGCAGTTCGGCCCGATCACCCGCATCCCGTTGGCCCGGGCGGTGGCGACCAGCGCCCGCTCGGCGGCGAGGCCGGCCGCTCCCTGTTCGCTGAACCCACCCGACATGACGACGAGCCCGCGTACCCGCTTACGGGCGCACTCCTCGATCACCTGTGCCACGGCCGGCGCCGGCACCGCCAGCACCGCCAGGTCGATGTCGTCGGGCACGTCGCTGACGGTGGGGGACGCGCGGACGCTCGCGACGTGGCTGACATCGGGGTGCACCGGGTAGACCGGCCCCTGGAAACCCGACCGCAGCAGGTTGACCAGCACCTGGTGCCCCACACCACGCGGCTGCCGGCTGGCGCCCACGACGGCGACCGAACGCGGCGTGAGCAGCCGCCCGATCGAACGCGCCTCGGCGCGGTGCTCGCGAGCCTGCATGACCGCCAGCGAGGCCGTGGTCGGCTCGATCGGGAAGACGAAGTGGACCGAGTCCTCCTCGTAGGAGCGGCTCGGCTGGTAGCCGGCGTCGGTGAATACCCGCGCCATCCGGAGGTTGTCGGGCAGGACGTCCGCCTCGAAGCGGCGGACGCCGCGCTCGGCGGCGACGGCCGCGAGGTGCTCCAGCAGGACGGATGCCAGCCCGCGTCGCTGGTGGGCGTCGTCGACGACAAACGCCACCTCGGCGGTGTCGGTGCCCGGTACCCGGTCGTAACGGCCGACCGCGAGGAGGTCGTCGCCGAGCACCGCGACGAGGGCGACCCGGTCGTCGTAGTCGACGTTGGTGAACCGCTCCACCTCGGCCGGGGAGAGCGTCGGACGGGGTGCGAAGTACCGGTAGCGGATGCTCTCCGGGGACAGCCGGGAGTGCAGGGCGACCAGCCGGTCCGCGTCGTCCGGCCGGATCGGGCGCAGGTGTGCCGTCCCGCCGTCGGCGAGCACGACATCGGCTTCCCAGTGCGGCGGATACTTTTCGGTCATCGCGGATCCCACGGGTCCAGGCCATGCTCGGGGAACACCGCGCGACGGGTCGCGGCGATCGCGCGGTCGACGGGGTCGTCCGCGTCGCCTTCCCCGGCATCCCACGGCCGGTAAGCGGCGTCCGCTCCGTCGGTGAGGCAGCCGGGCGCCCGCTGCCCGGTGCGGGCCTCGACCAGCCGTTGCCAGTGGGCGGGCGTCGGGGTAGCCGGCTGGAGCGGCGCGCCCGCGATCTCGGCAAGCGCGTGGGTCCACGACCGGGGTACGACCTGCGCGATCTCGTAGCCGCCGCCGCCCACCGCGACCCACCGCCCGCCGGTCACCTCATGCGCCAGCTCGTGCAGCACCTCGTAGGCGTGCCGGTGCGCGTCTACGGTGAGATCCAGCTGCGACAGCGGATCCAGCCGGTGGCTGTCGCAGCCGAGCTGGGTGAGGAGGATCTCCGGCTCGAAGGCGCGCACGAGCGGTGGCACCACCGCGTGAAAGGCCCGCAGCCAGCCGGCATCCCCGGTGTGCGCGGGCAGCGCCACGTTGATGGCCATGCCTTCGGCCTCGCCGTGGCCGGCCTCGTGCGGGAACCCGGTGCCCGGAAACGCCGAGTAGCCGCTTTCGTGCAGGCTCACCGTCAACACCCGGGGATCGTGGTAAAAGGCGGCCTCCACGCCGTCGCCGTGGTGGGCGTCCACGTCCACGTAGGCCACCCTCCGTATGCCGGCCGCCAGCAGCCACGCGATGGCGACCGCGGCGTCGTTGTAGACGCAGAACCCGGACGCCCGCGCCGGCATCGCATGATGCAGACCGCCGGCGAGGTTGACCGCGTGCTGGGCGGCGCCGGTGTGGACGGCCCGGGCAGCGTCCACCGTCGCGCCGGTGACGAGGGCCGACGCCTCGTGCATCCGGTCGAAGACAGGGTTGTCGTCGCCGCCCAACCCGAACTCGCCGAGGTCCGGATCGTCGCGGCGCGTCGGCGCCGTCCGCACGGCCGTGACATAGGCCGCGTCGTGGACGAGATGGAGCATTTCGTCGGAGGCCGGCTCAGGCGCGGTGAACCGCACGCCGTCCCGCCCGAACACGTCGAGGTCGCGGGCCAGGGCCAGGGTCAGTTCGAGCCGGCCGGGAGCCATCGGGTGGGTGGCTCCCAGGTCGTACCGCAACAGGTCGTCGCTCCAGACGACGAGCACGGACCGGCTCATGTCACGTGGCCGTTCGGCGGGCGGCGACCTTCTCCTGCAGCTTTCGGAGGACGGACGGGTCGCCCAGCGACGTGACGTCGCCCAGTTCGCGGCCCTCGGCGATGTCGCGCAGCAGCCGCCGCATGATCTTGCCGGAGCGGGTCTTCGGAAGGTCGTCGGCCCAGATGATCGCCTTCGGCCGCGCGAGCTTGCCGATGCGCGTACCGACGTACTCCCGAAGCTCGGACGCCACCGCGTCGTCGCCTTTCTGGTCACCGACCAGCGTGACGAACGCGAGGATGGCCTGCCCGGTCAGCGCGTCGGCCTCGGCCACCACGGCGCACTCGGCGACCTTCTCGTGCGCCACGATCGCGGACTCGACCTCGGCGGTGGACAGCCGGTGCCCGGACACGTTGATGACGTCGTCGGTCCGTCCGATGATCCAGAAGTACCCGTCGCCGTCCTTTCGCGCGGCGTCGCCGACCACGTACGTGTTCGGGCCGAACCGGCGGAAGTAGGTCGACACGTAGCGCTCGTCGTCGCCGTAGAGCGTCCGCAGCATGCCGGGCCACGGCCGGGTGAGCACGAGCAGTCCGGTGCCTTCGGTCAGCTCAGCGCCGTCCGCGTCGACGAGCGCCGCGGACACGCCGGGCAGCGGAAGCGTGGCCGAGCCCGGCTTGGTCGCGAGGACGCCGGGCAGTGGCGCGATCATGATGTGCCCGGTTTCGGTCTGCCACCAGGTGTCCACCACCGGGCACCGCTGCTGCCCGATCACCGCGTAGTACCACAGCCAGGCCTTCGGGTTGATCGGTTCGCCGACCGAGCCCAGCAGGCGCAGCGAGGACAGGTCGTGCCGGTTCGGGTACTCCACGCCCCAGCGCATGCAGGCCCGGATCGCCGTCGGCGCGGTGTAGAAGATCGTGACGCGGTAGCGCTCGACGATCTCCCACCAGGCGTTCTTGTCCGGGTAGTCGGGCGCGCCCTCGAACATGACGCTGGTACAGCCGTTGGCCAGCGGCCCGTAGACGATGTAGGAGTGCCCGGTGACCCAGCCGACGTCGGCGGTACACCAGAACACGTCGGAGTCGGGCTTGAGATCGAAGACGTCCCGGTGCGTTGCCGCGACACCGGTCAGGTACCCGCCGGTGGTGTGCACGATGCCCTTCGGCTTCGCCGTCGACCCGGACGAGTACAGGATGAACAGCGGATGCTCGGCCGGCAGCGGCTCCGCCGGGCAGTCCGGCGCGCTGCGGGCCAGGAGGTCGTCGTAGAAGACGTCCCGACCGTCCTGCATCGCGCAGTCGGTGCCCGTGTGCCGCACCACGACGATGGCCCGCAGATGGTCCAGGCCGGGCACCACCCGATCGACCTCGCGCTTGATGGCGGCTGCCCGGCCCTTGCGCCGGGCGCCGTCCACGGTGATGAGTACCTTGGCGTGCGAGACCTCCATCCGCTCGCGCATCGAGTCGGGGGAGAAGCCGCCGAAGACGACGTTGTGCGGAGCGCCGATGCGGGCGCAGGCGAGCATCGCGACGACGACCTCGGGGATCATCGGCAGGAAGATCCCGACCACGTCGCCCTTCCCGACGCCGAGTTCCTTGAGGCCGTTCGCCAGGCGCTGCACGTCGCGGTGCAGGTCGGCGTAGGTGATGTCGCGCTCCTCACCCTCCTCGCCGCGCCAGTGGTAGGCGACCCGGTCGCCGAGCCCGGCCTCGACATGCCGGTCCAGGCAGTTGTAGGAGGCGTTGAGCGTTCCGTCCGCGAACCACGTGAAGAACGGCGGGTTGGAGTCGTCGAGCACGGTGTCGAACGGGGTGTCCCAGTGCAGCTGGCGGGCCCGCTCGGCCCAGTATCCCTGCGGATCCAGCTCGGCCGCCTGGTAGACCTTGGGGTCCTGGACGTTCGCCTGTGCGCGGAACTCCGCCGGCGGTTCGAACTTCTCGACCTGCTGCAGCTCTTCGAGGACCCGTTCGAGCTCTTCTGGCGTCTGCACCGGCTTGGCATTGTCTGTCATCAGGTACTCCCGATCCTCGTAGTCAGCGTGCCCGCCGGGAGGGCGGTGGACCGTCCGCGTTTCTACTCAGCAGACGTGGTCGCGGTCGGGCGGACCGGCGGCGGCTGCTGCCGCCGCCGGTGTCTCTTCAAGGGGTACGCCGAGGTCACCGCAGGTCGAACACCAGCCTGGCCTTGACCTGGCCCTTCTCGACCTCCTCGAAGCACTCGTTGACCGCTTCGAGCTGGCGGGTCTCGCGCACGACCCGGGTGCGGCCCAGCGCGTGCAGCTTGAACACCTCGGCGAGGTCGCTGCGGGTACCGACGATCGAGCCGACGATGGTGATGCCGTTGAGCACCGTCTCGAAGATCGGCAGCCGCACGTAGTTGTCCGCGGGCAGGGCCACGAAGACGAGCTTCCCGCCGCGGCGCAGCGAGCTGTACGCCTGCTCGAACGCCTTCGGCGCGACCGCCACGGAGATCGCGGCGTCGGCGCCGCCGAGCGCCTTGATCGCCTCTACCGGGTCCTCGGTGAGCGCGTTGACGGTGTGGTCGGCCCCCAGCTCGCGGGCGAGCTGGAGCTTCTCCTCGACCACGTCGACGGCGACGACCGTCGCGCCGAAGATCTTCGCGTACTGCAGCGCGAGGTGTCCCAGCCCGCCGATGCCGAAAATTGCGACGAGCGAGGCCGGCCGGGCGCCGGAGACTTTGACCGCCTTGTACGTGGTGACGCCCGCGCAGGTCAGCGGTGCGGCGTCCAGCGGGTCGATCCCTTCGGGCACCTTGGCGACGTACTTCGCGGCCGCCTTGGCGTACTCGGCGTACCCGCCGTCGACGCCGTAGCCGGTGTTGACCTGCTTCTCGCACAGCGTCTCCCAGCCGGTGGTGCAGTATTCGCAGGCACCGCAGGCGTACCCGAGCCACGGGAGGGCGACGCGGTCGCCCACCGCGACCTCGGTCACGCCGGTGCCGAGGCTCTCCACGATCCCGACGCCCTCGTGGCCCGGGATGAACGGTGGGTTGGGCTTGACCGGCCAGTCGCCGTGTGCGGCGTGGATGTCGGTGTGGCACAGTCCGGAGGTCTCGATCCGGACCAGGATCTCGCCGGGGCCCGGTTCGGGCCGAGGCACGTCCTCAATGGACAGTGGGCTGGTGAAGTCGTGGACGACTGCGGCTTTCATGACATCTCTCCCTCAGAAGAATCCGAGCGGGCGGGGGCTGTAGCTGACCAGCACGTTCTTGGTCTGCTGGTAGTGGTCGAGCATCATCTTGTGGGTCTCCCGGCCGATGCCGGACTGCTTGTAACCGCCGAACGCGGCGTGCGCGGGGTAGGCGTGATAGTTGTTGACCCAGACCCGTCCGGCGCGGATGCCGCGGCCGAGGCGGTAGGCGGTGTCCGCGTCGCGCGACCAGACGCCGGCGCCGAGGCCGTACACCGTGTCGTTGGCGATCTCCAGGGCCTGCTCGGTGTCGCGGAACTTCGTGACCGACACCGTCGGGCCGAAGATCTCCTCCTGGAACACCCGCATCTTGTTGTCGCCCTCGAACACGGTCGGCTCGACGTAGAACCCGTCCTCGAAGCCGGCAAGGGTGCGCCGGTGGCCTCCGGTGCGGACGGTCGCGCCCTCGGCGCGGCCGATGTCGATGTAGCGGAGGATCTTCTCCAGTTGGGCCTTGCTGGCCTGCGCGCCCATCATCGTGGCGGGATCGAGCGGGTCGCCGGCGACGATCGCCTCGACGCGGGCCTGCGCGCGGGCCATGAACTCGTCGTAGATCGACTCGTGGATCAGCGCACGGGATGGGGACGTGCACACCTCGCCCTGGTTGAAGGCGAACATCACGAAGCCCTCGATCGCCTTGTCGAGGAACTCGTCGTCGGCGGCCATCACGTCGGGCAGGAAGACGTTGGGGCTCTTGCCCCCGAGCTCCAGCGTGACCGGGATCAGGTTCTCGGTCGCGTACTGCATGATCAGCCGGCCGGTCTCGGTCGACCCGGTGAATGCGATCTTGGCGATCCGCGGGCTGCGGGCCAGGGGCTGGCCGGCCTCGGCGCCGTGGCCGTTGACGACGTTGAGGACGCCGTCGGGGATGAGGTCGCCGACGATCTCCATCAGTTTCATGATCGATGCGGGGGTCTCGCTGGCGGGCTTGAGCACGACGGCGTTGCCGGCGGCCAGCGCGGGGGCGAGCTTCCAGGCGGCCATCAGCAGCGGGAAGTTCCACGGGATGATCTGCCCGACCACGCCGAGCGGCTCGTGGAAGTGGTACGCGACCGTGTCCTGGTCGATCTCGCCGATGGAGCCTTCCTGGGCCCGCAGCGCGCCGGCGAAGTACCGGAAGTGGTCGACCGCGAGCGGCAGGTCGGCGGCCACGGTCTCCCGGACGGCCTTGCCGTTGTCCCAGGTCTCCGCGACCGCGAGCTCCTCCAGGTGCTGCTCCATCCGGTCGGCGATCCGCAGCAGCGTGTTGGAGCGCTCGGTGATGCTGGTGCGGCCCCAGCCCTCGGCAGCGGCGTGGGCCGCGTCCAGGGCCAGGTCGACGTCGGCTGCCTTGGAGCGGGCCACCTTGACGAACGGCTTGCCGGTGACCGGGGAGAGGTTGTCGAAGTACTCCCCGTCGAGCGGGGCGACCCACTTGCCGCCGATGAAGTTGTCGTACCTGTCGGGAAACGACGTGATCGAGCCGGGCTGACCCGGGGGGACATATGCCATGGTGGCCTCCCTACCTATGCGGCCCCGATGGGCGGGACCGGATGCGAGGAACGTACGGAGATAGAGGTAGGTGAAAGGTTGGTCGGACGTCAGAGGTCGTACGCCGTGCGCAACCGGGCGCGCAGCAGCGGCCGGGCGGCGTGCGGGGCGTCGCCGAGCGCATGCAGCGCCCGCTCCAACACGTCGACGTCGTAGGGCACTGCCTCCGCGTAACGCAGGACGGCCTGCGGATCCGGCCTGGCCAGCAACGCCTCCCGCACGGCGACGGCCAGATAGTTGCCGTACTCGGTCAGCCCCGGGGCGTCCGTGCCGGCTAGCAACTCGCCCCGATAGGCCGACACTGCGTCGAGCAGGCGACCCCTGCGCAGGCACTCCAGCATCTCGGCGGCGTCGCAGGACACCGGGACGGCGATGCGGTACGGCCGCGAGGTGATGGCGCCGCCCAGCGCGGCGCGCAGGTGCGAGATCTCGGCCTTGAGAGTCGCGCGCGACACCGACCGGTCGCCGTACAGGTGAGCGTGCAGGGCATCGAGGCTCAGCCCGTCGGGGTGCAGTGCCAGCAGCGCGAGTATCTCGATCTGGCGGCGGGTCAGCCGCAGCCGCACCCCGCCGAGAATCGCCTCCGCCCGGCCGAGCACGTGCAGCGTGAGCGTGCCGCTAGGGCCGTCGACCGGGGCAGCCGGCAGCGCCTGCTCGAGCAGACCGGCGAAGGCGGCCACCGTGGCGCTGCCCATCGGGTGGGCCCGGTCCCAGGTCGTGGAAATGTCCAGCACACCCAGCTGCTGCCCGGTGGTCGGGTGGTGGATCGGAGCGGCCCAGCACGTCCAGTCGTGCACACAGGAGTTGAAGTGCTCGGCCGAGTGGACCGCCGCCACCCTGTCCAGCCGCAGCGCCAGATCAAGGGCGTTGGTGCCCACGCTCGACTCGTCCCAGCGGCCGCCGGGCACGAAGTTGACGCCTTCGGCCCGCCGTCGCATCACGGACCCCTCGCAGGTCCACAGGATCCGCGCGTCGGGATCGGTAACCGCGACGACCAGGCCCCCGTCTTCGGCCGCCGCGCGCAACTGCGCCTCGATCCGGCTGACCGCCGTGCGCACCGGCGTGGCGTCCCAGGTCGCCCGGGTCTCCGCCAGGTCGGCGAGCGGCGCCTCGGCCGTCTCCAGCGAGACGCGGCCCACCGAACGCTCCCAGCTGGTGATGATCTCCGGCCGGAGCCCGTCGCAACCCTTGTCGCCGGCACGCGCTTCCGGACCCGCCAGGACGTACCGCTCCCACGCCTCGACGAGTCGCTGGCGGGGAAGCCGAGCAGGAATGGACACGCGCCACCTCCGACACGTCCGTGTCCTCCCACTCTTCGCCTGGGAAGGCACCCTGCTCAGGGTACAAAGACCTGTCGGCAGGTGACCGAGGTCACCTGTTGTCCCGCCTACAGCGGGTCGTCACATCCGTTCGAAGACGGCGGCGATGCCCTGCCCACCGCCGATGCACATGGTTACCAGGGCATACCGGCCGCCGGTCCGGCGCAGTTCGTACAGCGCCTTGACGGTGAGGATGCAGCCCGTCGCGCCAATCGGGTGGCCGAGGGAGATCCCGCTCCCGACCGGGTTGGTCTTCTCCGCCGGCAGGCCAAGGTCACGCATCACGGCCAGCGCCTGGGCGGCGAACGCCTCGTTGAGCTCGATCACGTCGAGGTCGTCGATCTTCAGCCCGGCGCGGTCGAGTACCGCGCGGACGGCGGGCACCGGACCAACGCCCATGTACTTCGGCTCGACGCCGGCGTGGCTGTAGGCGACGAGGCGGCCCATCGGCTGCAGCCCGCGCTGCTCGGCGACGCTGCGCTCCATGAGCACCACCGCTGCCGCGGCGTCGTTGACCCCGGCCGCGTTGCCGGCCGTGACCGTGCCGTTCTTGTCGAACGCCGGTCGCAGCTTGGCCATCGCGTCCTGGTCGACCTCACGGCGGATGTGCTCGTCGGTGTCGAAGGTGACCGTCTTCTTACCGCTTCGGACCTCGACCGGCAGGATCTGCTCTTTGAACCAGCCCTCGTCGGTCGCCTTCGCCGCCCGGCGGTGGCTCTCCACGGCGAGCGCATCCTGGTCCTGGCGCGACACCCCCCATTTGCCGGCCACGTTCTCCGCGGTCATGCCCATGTGGCAGTCGTCGAACGGGTCGGTCAGCGCGCCCACCATCGCGTCGACGGTGACGCCGTCGCCCATCCGCTGTCCCCACCGGTTGGTGGGTAGCCAGTACTGCCCGCGGCTCATCGACTCCGCGCCGCCGGCCACGGCCGCGTCGGTGTCGCCGAGCTGGATGAGCTGCGCTGCGGAGACGATGGCCTGCATTCCGCTGCCGCAGAGCCGGTTGAGCGTGAACGCCGGCGTCTCGACCGGCAGCCCACCGTTGATCGCGGCGACCCGCGCCAGGTACATGTCGTGCACGTCGGTGTGGATGACGTTGCCGAAGACGACATGTCCCACGTCGTTCGGCGAGGCACCGGAGCGGCGCACCGCCTCCCGGGTCACCGCCGCGGCGAGGTCGGTGGGTGGGATGTCCTTCAGGCTTCCGCCGTGCCGGCCGACTGCGGTCCGTACGCCGCTGAGCACGACGACATCTCGCGACTCGTTCATCTCGCGCTCCCTGAACTCACATGTAGAGGCCGCCGTTGACGGCGTAGACCTGGCCGGTGATGTAGGCGGATTCGGGATCGGCGAGGAACTCCACGACGCGGGCGACCTCGCCCGGCTCGCCGAGCCGGCCGGCGGGGATCTTCTCGATCACCTTGGCCATGGCGGCTTCGGGGACGGCCGCGGTCATGTCGGTGGTCACGTAGCCGGGCGTGACGGAGTTGACGGTGATGCCCTTGCGGGCGGTCTCCAGGGCCAGGCTCATGGTCAGGCCGAACATGCCGGACTTGGCGGCGGCGTAGTTCGCCTGCCCGATGTTGCCCGACGAGCCGATCACCGAGGAGATGTTGATGATCCGGCCGGAGCCGCGGTCGAGCATGTGCTGCAGGATCGCCCGGGACAGGTAGAACGCGCCGGAGAGGTTGACCTGGACGACGCGGTCCCAGTCTTCCGCGCTCATCCTGCGGACGGTCTTGTCGATGGTGATGCCGGCGTTGTTGACCAGGATGTCCAGCCGGCCGTGCTGGTCGAGGACCTGCTGGATGACCCGCTCGCAGTCGGCGTTGGAGCCGATGTTGCCCTGGTGGATGGTGGCGCCGCGCTCGCCGTACTTCTCGATGAACTGCCGCGACGCGTCGCTTTCCCGGGAGTAGCCGGCCGCGACCTTCACACCGCGGTTCATGAGCCGTTCGGAGATGGCCAGCCCGATACCGCGGATGCCTCCGGTGACGAGGGCCACCTGTCCGGTCATGTCACCCATGTCGATGTTTCCCTTCTGGACGGGCCAAGTCAGGCCGGGACGCGGAGGACGAGGGCGTCGCCCTGCCCGCCGCCGCCGCAGAGCGCGGCGACTCCGGTGCCGCCGCCGCGGCGCTTGAGTTCCAGGGCCAGATGCAGGGCGATCCGGGCGCCGGACGCGCCGACCGGGTGGCCGATGGCGATGGCGCCGCCGTTGACGTTGACGTTGTCGGAGTTGAGGTCGAGGTCGCGCATCGACTGGATGGCCACCGACGCGAACGCCTCGTTGATCTCGAACAGGTCGACCTGCTCGGGCGTTAGGCCCTCCCGACCCAGCGCCTTCTTGATCGCGTTGGATGGCTGGGACAGCAGTGACGGATCCGGGCCGGCGACCACCCCGTGCGCGCCGATCTCGGCAAGAATGGGCGCGCCCAGCTCCTCGGCCTTCGCCCGGCTCATCACGACGACCGCGGCGGCGCCGTCGGAGATCTGAGACGCCGAGCCGGCGGTGACGGTGCCGTCCGGGGAGAACGCCGGGCGCAGCTTGGCCAGCGATTCGGCGGTGGTCTCCGGGCGCACCCCCTCGTCGGTGGTGACCATGACCGGTTCGCCCTTGCGCTGCGGCACCGCCACCGGCACGATCTCGTCGTCGAACACGCCGTTCTTCTGCGCTTCCGCGGCCCGCCCGTGCGACATCGCCGCGAAGGCGTCCTGCTCCTCCCGCGAGATATTCTTGATCTTCGTGTACGTCTCGGTGGCCGCGCCCATGCCCAGCTCGTCGAAGGCGCAGAACAGCGAATCGTGGTTGGTGGCGTCGACCAGCTCGCCGTTGCCCAGCCGGTAGCCGGCCCGAGCACCCTGAAGCAGGTGCGGCCCGTTGGTCATCGACTCCATCCCACCTGCCACCACCACGTCGAACTCGCCGTACCCGATCAGCTGATCGGCGAGGGCGATCGCGTCGAGACCGGACAGGCATACCTTGTTGACCGTGACCGCGGGTACCGTCATCGGGATCCCGCCGCGCACGGCGGCCTGCCGGGCGGTGATCTGCCCCGCCCCGGCCTGGATCACATGGCCCATGATCACGTAGTCGACCTGGTCGCCGGTGACACCCGCCTTCTCCAGCGCGGCCTTGATCGCCATGCCGCCCAACTCGACGGCTTTGAAGCCTTTCAACGCCCCCGAGAGCTTGCCGATCGGCGTGCGGGCGCCGCCGACGATGACCGTTCCTGGCATGGGAGCCTCCTCATGGCTCAGATCAGCTCGAACTTCGGGTACTCGGGTCGCCACATCGCCTGGTGCACCTGCTGTATCGGGTCGTCCAGCGTGGCCTCGGCCAACCCTTCGTCGACGGCCGCGCGCGCGACGGCGATCGCCACGGCTGCGGAGACCATGCGCAGGTTGTCCACCGACGGCAGCAGCGGCGAACCGGGGGTGGTGGCGTCGGACAGTGACGCGACGGAGTCGGCGGCGGCGGTGAGCATCCCGTCGCTGATGCGCCGGGCGCGCGAAACGATGACGCCCAGCCCGAGTCCAGGGAAGACCAGCGCATTGTTGGCCTGGGCGATGCGGTAGGTGCGGCCCTCGTACTCGACCGGCGGGAACGGGCTGCCGGTCGCCACGAGTGCCCGCCCCTCCGTCCACCGGATCAGGTCCTCGGGCTGCGCCTCGGCCTTCGAGGTCGGGTTGGACAGCGGCATGATGATCGGCCGCTCGACGTGCGCGGCCATCGTCCGGACGATCTTCTCGGTGAACGCGCCGGTCTGCGTCGACGTGCCGATGAGCATGGTCGGCTGCACGTGCTCGACCACCTCGGCCAGGCCGACACCGCCATCGCCGCCGCGGGTCCAGCCGGCCACCTCGCTGGCCGGGCGCGCGTAGGGGACCTGGAAGTCGTACATCTGCGCGGACCGGTCGGCGTTGAGCAGGCCGCGGCGGCCGAGGGCGTAGAAGCGCGAGGTGGCTTCCTCGGGGCGGAGACCCTCGCGGATCATGACGTCGCGCATCATGTCGGCGATGCCCAACCCGGCGGTCCCGGCACCGTGGATGACGACCCGCTGGTCGCGCGTCCGGCCACCGGCCGCTCGTATCGCGGCGAAGGCGGCGGCCAGCACGACCGCGGCCGTTCCCTGCATGTCGTCGTTGAACGTGCAGACCTGGTCGGCGTACTTGTTGAGGATGCGGCGGGCGTTGCCGGCACCGAAGTCCTCCCAGTGCAGCATCGCGTGCGGGAAGAGCTTCGTCGCGGTCGTCACGTACGCGTCGATGAGATCGTCGTAGCGCTGATCGCGCACGCGCGCGTGCCGGTTGCCCAGATACATCTCGTCGTTGAGCAGGCCCAGGTTGTCGGTCCCCACATCGAGCACGACGGGGATCACCCGTCGCGGATGGATGCCGGCCGCGGCTGTGTAGACGGCGAGCTTGCCGATCGCGATGTCGATCCCGCCGACGCCCTGGTCGCCGATGCCGAGGATGCCCTCGGAGTCGGTGGCCACGATGAGGTCGACGTCGTCCGCGCCCATGCCGTAGTTGGTCAACGCGGCTTCGACGTCCTCCGGGTGGTCGACCGACAGGTACACCCCGTGCGGGCGCCGGTACTCGTGACTGAACCGCTCGATCGCCTTGCCCACCGTGGGCGTGTAGACGATCGGCAGCATCTCCTCGATGTGGTCGGAGAGCAGCCGGTAGAACAGCACCTCGTTGCGGTCGCGCAGGTTGGTCAGGTAGACGTTCTTGTGCAGGTCCGTCGGCTGGCGCTGGTACTGCGCATACACCCGCCGCAGCTGGCCCTCGATGGACGACGCGCCGCTGGGCAGCAGCCCGGTCAGCCCGAGCGCGTGCCGCTCCTCGGGCGTAAAGGCGGTGCCGCGGTTGATCATGGAATTGGTGAGCACCTGGTTGCCCCGCGCCCGGATGCGCACGATGTAGCCCTCCGGGGTGGACACCAGTTCGAACGGTCGGTAAGACATGTCCGGCTACCTCTTCTTGGGTAGGTAGAGGTCCGTGATGGTGCCCTCGAAGGCCTCGGCCGCCATGCCCACGGTTTCCGAGAGAGTCGGATGCGGGTGGATGGTGAGGCCGACGTCGGTGGCGTCGCACCCCATCTCGATGGCGAGCGCGGCCTCGGCGATCAGCTCACCCGCGTTCGGCCCGACGATGCCGCACCCGATGAGGCGCCCGGATGCCTTGTCGAACACCAGCTTGGTCATGCCCTCGTCGCGCCCCAGCGACAGCGCGCGCCCGCTGGCGGCCCATGGGAAGGCACCTTTACCGTACGCCGTGCCCGCTGCCTTGGCCTCGTTTTCGGTCACGCCCACCCACGCCACCTCGGGATCGGTGTAGGCGACCGACGGGATCACCCGCGCATCGAAGTAGCTTTCCTGGCCGGCGGCGACCTCTGCGGCCACCTTGCCTTCGTGCGTGGCCTTGTGCGCGAGCATCGGCTGACCGACGACGTCCCCGATGGCGAAGATGTGCGGCACGTTCGTGCGCATCTGCTTGTCGACCGGGATGAAACCCCGCTCGTCGGCGAGCACTCCGGCGTTTTCCGCCCCGATCGTGCTGCCGTTGGGCCGGCGCCCGACGGCCACGAGCACCGTGTCGAAGACGTCGCGCTCGGGAGCCTTCGCTCCGTCGAAGCGCACGGCGAGACCGTCGGCGCCCGCCTCGACTGCGGTCACACTGGTCTTCAGGTAGACATTTTCGTACCGCTTGCCGATCCATTTCGCCAGCGGCGCGACGACGTCCTTGTCGGCGCCCGGGATGAGCTGGTCCATCAGCTCGACCACGGTCACCCGCGTCCCGAGCTCGTGGTAGACGCATGCCATCTCCAGGCCGATGATCCCGCCGCCGATGACCAGCAGTCGTCGCGGCACGTTCGCCAGGTCCAGCGCGCCGGTCGAGTCGATGACGCGCGGATCGTCATGCGGGACGAATGGCAGGCGCACCGCCTGCGACCCGGCCGCGATGATGGCGTGGTCGAAGCTCACGACCTTCGTCGCTCCGTTTTCGCCCGCCACCTCGAGTTGGTTCGACGAGACGAACCTGCCGGTGCCCTGCATGACGTTGACCTTGCGCTGCTTCGCCAGCGCGGACAGCCCGCCGGTCAAGCGGCGGACCACCCCGTCCTTCCACGCGCGCAGCTTGTCGATCTCGATGTTCGGCTCGCCGAACCCGAGACCGTGCTCCGCCATCTCCCGGGTCTCGGCGATCACCCTCGCGGCGTGCAGGAGCGCCTTGGACGGGATGCAGCCGACGTTCAGGCACACTCCGCCGAGAATCGGATAGCGCTCGACCAGCACCACCGACCTGCCCAGATCCGCCGCGCGGAAGGCTGCCGTGTAGCCACCGGGCCCGGCACCGAGCACGAGGACCTCGGCGTGCAGGTCGCTCTCCGTGACGGCCGCCGGCCGGGCGGCCGGTGCGGCGGCCGGCTGCCGGGCCTCCAGCTTCTGGCCGGTCTCCAGGTCGACGATGGCGTGACCTTCGGAGACGGTGTCGCCCACGCTCACCCTGACCGCGGTGACCGTGCCCGCGGCCGGCGCCGGCACGTCCATGGTGGCTTTGTCGGACTCTAGGGTGATCAGTGGATCCTCGGCGGCGACGGTGTCGCCGGTGGCGACGTGCACTTCGATGACCGGGACGTCGGCGAAGTCACCGATATCGGGGACGGTGACCTCGATCCGCTCGTAGACCCCGCTGGCCGAGCCGTACCCGGCCGGTTCGCCGGACGTCGGGTGCGCGTCCTCGTGGACCCGTTCCTTGGGCGGCACGCCCGGTGTGCCCTCGCCCTGCAGCAGCCCGATCACGTCACCCGTGGAGACCCGGTCGCCGACGCCCACTCTCAGCTCGGTGACCGTGCCCGCGGCCGGCGCCGGGATGTCCATCGTGGCCTTGTCGGACTCCAGTGTGATCAACGGATCCTCGGCGGCGACAACCGCTCCGTTCGCCACGTGGACTTCAATCACGGGTACGTTCGCGAAGTCACCGATATCCGGGACGCGAATCTCGACGTCACTCACGACTACGGCCCCCCTTGGTCAGAGGATGAGGCGACGGGGGTCTTCGAGCACGTGGCACAGGTGCCGGGCGAAGCGGGCGGCCAGGGCGCCGTCGATGACCCGGTGGTCGTAGGACAGGGAGATCGGCAGCATGAGACGAGGCTTGAACTCGCTGCCGTTCCACACCGGTGCCGTCTTCGAGCGGACCACACCGAGGATCGCCACCTCAGGCGCGTTGACGATCGGGGTGAAGCTGCTGCCGCCGATCCCGCCGAGGCTGGAGATGGTGAACGTGCCACCCTGGAGGTCGGTGGCCGTGAGCTTGCCGTCGCGCGCCTTCTGCGAGACCGCACCCAGCTCTTTGCTCAGCTCGGTTATCCCCTTGCGGTCCACCTCGCGGATCACGGGCACGACGAGGCCGTCGGGCGTGTCGACCGCGACACCGATGTGGTAGTACCGCTTGAGGATGAGGCTGTCCTTCTCGGGCGACAGCGAGCTGTTGAACTCCGGAAACTGCCGGAGGCCGGAGACGGCGGCCTTCATCAGAAACGCCAGCAGCGTCACGCGGTACCCGTCCGCCTTCGCGGCGGTGTCGAGCTCTCTGCGGTAGCCGTCGAGGTCGGTAATGTCCGCCTCGTCGTTATGGGTCACGTGCGGGACGTTGAGCCACGAGCGGAGCAGGTGCGGGCCGGACAGCTTCTTGATACGCGACAGCGGGCGCGTCTCGACCGGGCCGAACTTCGCGAAGTCCTGCGCCGGGATCTCCGGAATGCCGGCCACCTGGGCCGCCGGAGCCGCCGCGGGCGCGGCCGCCGGGCCGCGGACGTAGACGAGCAGGTCCTCCTTCGAGATCCGGCCTTTGGGCCCGGTGCCTTTCACGGCCGTGAGATCCACGCCCAACTCGCGCGCGGCACGGCGCACGCTCGGGCCGGCGTGCACGAAGCCGTCGCCGGTCGCCGGGGCGGGAGCCTCCGCGTGGACCGGTGCCGGCGCCGGCGCGGGTTCGGCGGTGACCGGGGCCCGCACGGCCGGCGCGGGCGCGTCGACGTCGGGTTCCTGCTGCTCGACCAGGGACGGCGGCTGGGAAACGGCGCCGTCGCCGGCGTCGACGGTGAGGATCAGCGCGCCCTCGCTGACCCGGTCGCCGACCTTCACCGGGACGTCACGCACCGTGCCGGACAACGGCGAGGGTACGTCCATCGTCGCCTTGTCGGACTCGAGTGTCACCAGCGGGTCTTCCTCGTTGACCCGGTCGCCGGTCTTGACGTGCACTTCGATGATCGGTACGTCGGCGAAGTCGCCGATGTCGGGGACCTTGACCTCGGTGGCAGTTGTCATCTGTCCCCCTTAGACCTCGGGCGGATTCGGCTTGTTGGGGTCGATGCCGTACCGCGTGATCGCGTCGGCGACGGTGGTGGCCGGCACGGTGCCCTCGTCGGCGAGCGCACGCAGCGCGGCCACGGTGACGAAGTGCCGGTCGACCTCGAAGAAGTAGCGCAGCTTGCGGCGGTAGTCCGACCGGCCGTAACCGTCGGTGCCCAGCACCCGGTAGCGGCGCGGGACGAAGGGGCGGATCTGGTCGGCGAACGTCTTGATGTAGTCGGTGGCGGCCACCACCGGACCGGCCGGCCGATCGGCCAGGCAGGTTTCGACGTAGCTGCGTCGTGGTGGCTCGGTCGGGTGCAGCATGTTCCAACGCTCGACGGCCAGGCCCTCGCGGCGCAGTTCGGTGAAGCTCGGCGCGCTCCACACGTCCGCGGCGACGCCGAAGTCGGCCTGGAGGAGGTCGGCCGCGGCGATGACCTCACGCAGGATGGTCCCGCTGCCGAGAAGCTGCACCCGGGCGGTGCCCTTTTGGGACTTCGGCTCCTCCCGGAACAGGTACATGCCGCGCAGGATCCCGTCGGCGGCGCCCTCCGGCATCGGGGGATGCTGATAGTTCTCGTTCATGACGGTGAGGTAGAAGTAGATGTCCTCCTGCTCGGCGTACATGCGGCGCAGCCCGTCCTGCACGATCACCGCGACCTCGTAGGCGAAGGTCGGGTCGTAGGACACGCAGTTCGGGATCACCGACGAGAAGATGTGGCTGTGCCCGTCCTCGTGCTGTAACCCCTCACCGTTGAGCGTGGTGCGCCCCGCCGTGCCGCCGACCAGGAATCCCCGGGCCCGGCTGTCGCCGGCGGCCCACGCGAGGTCGCCGACCCGCTGGAACCCGAACATCGAGTAGTAGATGTAGAACGGGATCATCGGCATGTCGTTGTTGCTGTAGGAGGTGGCCGCCGCGATCCACGACGACATCGCCCCCGGTTCGTTGATGCCCTCCTGCAGCATCTGGCCGGTCTTGTCCTCCCGGTAATACATCAGCTGGTTGGCGTCCTCGGGGTGGTAGAGCTGACCCACCTGGGAGAAGATGCCGTGCTGGCGGAACATGCCTTCCATGCCGAAGGTACGCGACTCGTCGGGCACGATGGGCACGACCCGCTTGCCGATCTTCTTGTCGCGCAGCAGCGTCGCCAGCACGCGCACGAACGCCATCGTGGTGGATATCTCGCGCTCGCCGGTGCCCTTCAACTGGCTGTCGAACGCCGACAGCGGCGGCACCTCCAACGGTTGGGACCTCGCGCGCCGGGCCGGCAGGTAGCCGCCCAGCGCCTCCCGGCGTTGGCGCAGATAGCGCATCTCCGGCGCGTCCTCGTGGAGCCGCAGGTACGGCAGCTCGCCGATCTTGTCGTCGGAGATGTTGATGCCGAACCGGTCCCGGAACGCCTTGAGCGTGTTTTCGGCCATCTTCTTCTGCTGGTGGGTGATGTTCTGGCCCTCACCCGCCTCGCCCATCCCATAGCCCTTGACGGTCTTGGCCAGAATCACCGTCGGCTGCCCGGAATGCTCCACCGCGGCTGCGTATGCCGCATACACTTTGATCGGATCATGGCCGCCGCGGGTCAGCGCCCAGATCTGGTCGTCGGTCATGTCCGCGACCATGTCGAGCAGCTCGGGGTACTTGCCGAAGAAGTGCTCGCGCACGTAGGCGCCGTTTTTGGATTTGAAGTCCTGGTACTCGCCGTCGACGGTCTCCTCCATCCGCTTGAGCAGGATTCCGGTGGTGTCGCGGGCGATCAGCGGGTCCCAGTTGCTGCCCCAGACCACCTTGATGACATTCCAGCCCGCGCCGCGGAACAACGCCTCCAACTCCTGGATGATCTTTCCGTTGCCGCGTACCGGCCCGTCGAGGCGCTGCAGGTTGCAGTTCACCACGAAGATCAGGTTGTCCAGCTTCTCCCGGCCCGCGAGAGACAGCGCTCCGCTCGACTCCGGCTCGTCCATCTCGCCGTCGCCCAGAAAAGCCCACACGTGCCGGTTGGCTGTGTCGGCCAGGCCGCGACTGTGCAGGTACTTGAGGAACCGCGCCTGATAGATCGCCATCAGCGGCCCGAGACCCATCGACACGGTGGGGAACTGCCAGTAGTCCGGCATCAGCCACGGATGCGGATACGACGACAGGCCGTTGCCGTCCACCTCCTGGCGGAAGTTGTCCAGTTGCTCCTCGGTCAGCCGGCCCTCCAGGTATGACCGGGCGTAGATGCCGGGGGAGGAGTGGCCCTGGATGTACACCAGGTCGCCGCCGTGCTTGTCCGACGGGGCGTGCCAGAAGTGCTGGAAGCCCACGTCGTAAAGGGTGGCCGCGGACTGGAAGCTCGCGATGTGCCCACCGAGTTCGGAGGATTCCCGGTTGGCCCGAAGCACGATCGCTACCGCGTTCCAGCGGATCATCGAGCGGAGCACGTGCTCGATCGCCCGGTCGCCGGGGTGCCGCGCCTCCTGCGCCGGCGCAATCGTGTTCAGGTAGGGCGTATTCGCCGAGTACGGCACGGGTGCGCCGTTGCGGCGCGCCTGGTGCATCAGTTCATCGAGCAGGAAATAGGCGCGGTCGACCCCGTCGAACTCCAGCACGGAGTCCAGGGCGTCCTGCCAGTCTCTCGTCTCCACCGGGTCGAGGTCGTTACGCATTTTCGCCTCCCCTTACCCCTTAGACGTTGCCCGCCCGCGCGGGCTGGCGGGAGCACCTATCCCACTGCCCGGAAGAACGGGTTAGCCGACGGTGATTTCCGCCCAGTGGCACCGGCGCGGCCGGGCGGTGAGCGTGCGTTCTATACCTGAACCACTGGTCGATGCCGGAGACACGACGGTTTGTCCCGGCTTCACGTTGCGTACGGCCGCGGTTGCAGCCCATCGACCGCGCGGCGCCTCGAGAATCGGAGCCGACATCGATGACGACGTATCTTGAGCTGGTTGCCGAGAAGGCGGACGGACGGGTCACCCCCGAGGTCACGCGGGAGATCGCCGGGCTCGTCGGTCCGGGCGGCCTGATCTCCGAGCTAGCCCAGCTGCGCACGTACGAGTGCGACGGGCTGACCGGTTTCCGGGTCACGCCGGCCCTGGTGGTGCTGCCGGCGAGCACCGACGAGGTGGCCGCGGTCGTGCGGGTGTGCGCCCGCGAACGCATCGCGTTCGTGGCGCGGGGCGCCGGCACCGGCCTGTCGGGCGGCGCCCTCCCGGTCGCGGACGGCATCGTCATCGGACTGGCCCGCATGCGGGCGGTCCTGGCCGTGGACGTCGAGAATCAGCGCGCGGTGGTCCAGCCGGGCGTCACCAACACCGCCATCTCCACAGCTGTCGCCCAGCACGACCTCTACTACGCGCCGGACCCGTCGAGCCAGGTCGTGTGCACCATCGGCGGAAACGTCGCGGAGAACTCCGGCGGCGCGCACTGCCTCAAGTACGGCTTCACCACCAACCATGTGCTCGGGCTGACCTTCGTCTGCGCCGACGGCAGCGTGGTCACCATCGGCGGCGACTCGCTGGATGCCGTCGGGCCGGACCTGCGTGCCGTCGTCATCGGCTCGGAAGGCACGCTCGGCATCGTCACCGAGGTGACCGTGCGGCTGCTGCGCCGGCCGGAGGCGGTACGCACGCTGGTCGCCGACTTTCCCAGCGCCGAGCACGCCGGCAACGCGGTCAGCGACATCATCTCGGCCGGCATCATCCCGGCCGCGGTGGAGATGCTCGACGCCCTCGCCATCGAGGCGTGCGAGAAGGCCACGCACGCCGGCTACTCGACGGACACGCCGGCCGCGTTGATCGTCGAACTCGACGGCGTCGCCGTGGAGGTCGATGCGGAGTTCGCGAGGGTGCAGGAGATCTGCGCGCGCAACGGTACGACCCACGTGCGGGTCGCAGGCGACCCGGTCGAGCGCGCGGTGATCTGGAAGGGTCGCAAGGCGGCGTTCGCCGCCATGGGCCGCATCAGCCCGGACTACTTCGTGCAGGACGGTGTCATCCCGCGAACCAAGCTGGGCGCCACTCTCACCCGCATCGGTGAGATGTCGGCCAAGGCGGGGCTACGGGTGGCCAACGTGTTCCACGCCGGCGACGGCAACCTGCACCCGCTCGTTCTCTACGACAGCGCCGTGCCCGGGCAGGCCGACGATGCCGAGCACCTGGCCACGGCGATCGTCGAGCTGTGCGTCGAGCAGGGCGGATCGATCACCGGCGAGCACGGCGTGGGCAGCGACAAGGCCTGCTCGATGCCGAAGATGTTCTCGGCGGCCGACCTGACCGTCATGGCGCTCGTCCGCGCGGCGTTCGACCCCGCCGGCATCTGTAACCCGGGCAAGGTCCTGCCGACGCCCCGGCTGTGCGGTGAACGGCCGGGTCCCTGGCGGCCGCACCCCCTGGAGGCGGCCGGCGTCATCGAGCGGTTCTGAGGAGGTGCGGCAAGCGATGACGACGACCGTCGAGCGCCCGACGAGCGCGGCCGACGCGGCACGGGTCCTGAAGGACACCCGGGGAACCGTCCTGTTCCGCGGCGCCGGCACGAAGATGGACTGGGGCGGCCGCCCGGCCGACGACCCGCAGGTGCTGCTGGAGACCGGCGGCATGCAGCGGCTGCTCTCCCACAACCCGGCCGACATGACCGTGGCCGTCGAGTCCGGCATGCCGCTGCGTACCCTGCAGGACCTGCTGGCCGGCGCGGGGCAGTGGCTGGCGCTGGACCCGCCCACCGAGCCGGCGGGCGCGACCGTCGGCGGCCTGCTGGTCACCGGCGACTCCGGCCCCCGGCGGCTGCGGTACGGCGCGCTGCGCGACCTCGTCATCGGAGTCACGCTCGTGCTCGCCGACGGCACCGTGGCCCGGGCGGGCGGGCAGGTCATCAAGAACGTGGCCGGCTACGACCTCAGCAAGCTCTCGTACGGCTCCCTGGGGACCCTCGGCCTGGTGGCCGAGGTCGTGCTGCGCGTGCACCCCCGGCCCGAGGCGAGCGCCACCGTGGTGGTCGCCGCCACGGTCGCCGAGGCAGCCTCCCGCACGCTCGACCTGCTGGCTTCGCCGCTGGAACCCGCCGCGGTCGACTGGGTCGGCGAAGGCCCCGCGGGTGGCCGGCTCGCCGTGCGGTTCGAAGGCACGACGGCGGGCGTCGACGCGCAGACGGCGGCGCTGCGGAAACTCATCGACGGTGCCGAAGCGCTGGCCGGGGCGGACGAAACCGCGCTGTGGGAGGAGTTCGCCGCCGCGCACCGGGGTGCCCCCGGACAGAGCGTGGCGTTCGCGGGGACCCTGCCGAGCCGGCTGCCCGCGGTCGCCGCGGCGCTGACCGAGGCGGGAGACGCCGCCGGGGTGGCGGTGCTGCTCGCCTCCCACACCGCGCTCGGGCTGCACACCGCTCACTTCGCGGGCCCGCCGCCGCAGCAGGCCCGGGCCTTCGAGCGCTGGCGGCAGGCGATGCTCGCCCTCGGCGCGACGGTTCTGCTACGCGAGCGTCCGCCCGAGGTCGACGCGGCGGTCGACCCGCTGGGTCCCGCACCGTCGGCGGTGGGCCTTCTGCGCGCGGTCAAGTACCGCCTGGATCCCGACGGTCGATGCGCACCCGGTCGCCTCGGCTCGTGGCTGTGAGCCAGCCGGGCAGGTGAGAGAGGAGCACACATGACGACGCACTCCATCGATCGGCGCGATGAGGACCAGCGGGTCCACGTGGAGCACGCGCCGGGCGCCACCGGCATCTTCGATGCTCATCATCCACCGGCCGACGAGCGCATCTCCGACTGTGTGCACTGCGGGTTCTGCCTGCCAACCTGCCCCACGTACGCCCTGTGGGGCGAGGAGATGGACTCGCCGCGCGGGCGGATCTACCTGATGAAGCTCGGCAAGGAGGGGGCCGTCCCGCTCGACGATGTCTACACCCAGCATTTCGACGCGTGTCTGGGCTGCATGGCATGCGTCACCGCGTGTCCATCCGGCGTGCGTTACGACGAACTGATCGAAGCCGTGCGCCCCCAGTTGGAGCGCAACCACCGGCGGCGACCGGCGGACCGCCTGTTCCGCGAGATGATCTTCAGGCTGTTCCCGTACCCGAACCGGCTGCGCGTGGCGGCGGTCCTCGGCGTGATCTACGAGAAGACCGGCGGCCACCGGCGACTGGAGCGTGCCGGCCTGCTGCGCCGCCTGCCCAATCGGCTGCAGGCGCTCGAAGAGCTGATGCCGCCGGCCCGGTTGACGGACCTGACCAGGCGGCTGCCGGCGTTCATCCCGGCCCGGGGCACCGCAACACGGCTGCGCGTGGGCATGCTCACCGGCTGCGTGCAGCGGGTCTTCTTCCCCGGCGTCAACGCCGCCACCGCCCGGGTGCTCGCGTGGGAGGGGTGCGACGTCGTGGTCCCGCGCTCCCAGCGCTGCTGCGGGGCACTCAGCGAGCACGCCGGCCGGGAACCGGAGGCGCTCGCCCGCGCCCGGCGGCTGATCGACACGTTCGAGGCCGCCAACGTGGACGCGATCGTGGTCAACGTCGCCGGCTGCGGATCCACCATGAAGGAGTACGGTCGGCTGCTGCGCGACGACCCGAAGTACGCCGACCGGGCGGCCGCCTTCTCGGCGAAGGTCCGCGACGTCTCGGAGCTGCTCGCCGGGCTCGAACCGGTCGCGCCGCGACACCCGATCGAGGCGCGGCTGGCCTACCACGACGCCTGCCACCTCGGGCACGGCCAGGGCATCCGGGCCGAGCCGCGCGCCGTGCTGCGCACGATTCCGGGCCTTCAGGTGACCGACATCCCGGAGGCGGAGATCTGCTGCGGATCGGCGGGCATCTACAACATGGTCATGCCGGACGCCGGGGCCGAGCTCGGCCGGCGGAAGGTGGACAACGTCGTCTCGGTCGCCCCCGACGCGCTGGCTACCGCCAACCCCGGCTGCCTGCTCCAGATCCGCCGCTACCTGCCGGGCGAGCTGCCCATGTTCCACCCCGTCGAGCTGGTCGACGCGTCGATCCGCGGGATCGACCCCGTCCGGGCACACGAGCGCCGCGCCGCGCTCGGCGTGTACGACGCGCGGACCGCCGAACCGGGCACCTTCTGACGGAGGCCAACGATGACCGTCGTGGTCGCGCCGGACAAGTTCAAGGGAAGTCTCACCGCCACCGCCGCCGCCGAGGCGATCGCCGCCGGCCTGCGGCAGGGGCGTCCCGGCATCGACGTGGTGCTGGCTCCGGTCGCCGACGGCGGGGACGGCACGGTCGACGCCGCCGTGGCCGCTGGCTACGAACGGGTGCCCGTCACCGTCACCGGACCGACGGGGGAGCCGGTGGCCGCGAGTCTCGCCCGGTCCGGGGACACCGCCGTGGTGGAGATGGCCGAGGCCTCCGGGCTGCGCCGGCTTCCCGGCGGCCGGCCGGCCCCGTTGACCGCCACGACGTACGGCACCGGGGAGCTGATCCGCGCGGCGCTCGACCTCGGGGTGCGCCGGATCGTTCTCGGCATCGGCGGCAGCGCCACCACGGATGGCGGCACCGGAATGGCCCGCGCGCTGGGTGCGCGCTTCCTCGACGCCGAGGGCCGGGAGCTGCCCCCCGGTGGCGCGGCCCTGCGCGACCTGGACGCCATCGCCGTCGACGGGCTCGACCCGCGGTTGCGCGCGGTGGAGGTCGTGGTCGCCAGCGACGTCGACAATCCGCTCGTCGGCGAGCGCGGCGCCGCCGCGGTGTACGGCCCGCAGAAGGGCGCCGGCCCCGCGGACGTCGAGCAGCTGGACCGGGGCCTCGCCCGGCTGGCTCAGGTCGTGGCCCGGCAGCTGGGCGTCGAGCTGGCCACGATGCCCGGCGCGGGCGCCGCGGGAGGGACCGGGGGCGGCGCGGTCGCCTTCCTCGGTGCCGAGATCGTGTCCGGCATCGACCTGTTGCTCGACCTGGTGCGCTTTCCCGACGCGCTGGGCACGGCGCGCACGGTGATCACCGGAGAAGGCTAGCTGGACAGGCCGAGCCTGGCCGGTAAGGCCCCGTGGGGCGTGGCCCAGGCGGCGGCCCGCGCCGCCGTCCCGGTCGTCGCGTTCGTCGGCCGCTCGGCGTTGACGGCCGACGAAGCGCGCGCCGCCGGGTTCACCGAGGTGCACGCACTCACCGATATCGAGCCCGACCTCGAACGCTGCCAGCGCGCCGCGGCAACCCTGCTGACCGCGCTGGCCCGGCAATTCGCCGAGACCTCGCCGACTGACCTGTGACCTTCCTGGCCGGGACCGACGTGCCGGTGAAGTGGCCGGGACTGGACGGCCACGTCCTCAGCGCCGCCGGTAAGCCGGTCACGTCGACCGTCTACAACTTCCAGTGGCTCTCGTCGCCGGGCACCCTGTTGCTGGTCCGGCCAGACCCTGACGATCGGCAACTGGATCACCGCGGCCGAGATCGGCGCCGCCAACACGTCCGGTGGCGTGGTCGGCAAGATGATCAGCCCGCAGAACCTGACCATCGCCGCGACCGCGGTCGGCATCCTCGGCCGGGAGCGCGACCTGTTCCGATACGTGATCAGGTGGAGCCTCGGCATGATCCTGTTCATGTGCGTACTCGTCTACCTGCAATCCACCCCGATACTGGGTTGGATGCTGCCGTAGCGAGGGAGGACCGATGAGCCTGGACCGTGCGGTGCTCGCCGACCTCGAGGCCATCGTGGGCACCGGGCACATCCGGCACGACCGCGGTGACGTCGAGCCGTACACCCGTGACGCCACACCCGCATTCCGCGGCGTGCCGGACGTCATCGTCTGGCCGCGCACCGCGGCCGAGATCGGCGCGATCATGCGCCTGGCCACGCAGCGGCGCATCCCGGTCGTGCCGCGCGGGGCGGGCTCGAACCTGTGCGCCGCCACCGTCCCCCTGACCGGCGGGATCGTGCTCGTGCTGACCCGGATGAACCGCATTCTCGAAGTCAATGCCGAGGAGTTGCTCGCGCGGGCCGAGACGGGCGTGCCGACCACGGCGGTGTCGGACGCGGCGGCGCAGCGGGGGCTGCTGTACGCCCCGGACCCGGGCAGCCGCACGGTGTCGACCATCGGCGGCAACGTCGCGACCTGCGCCGGCGGGCTGCGCGGTCTCAAGTACGGCGTGACCCGAAACTACGTCCTCGGCCTGGAGGTCGTCCTGCCGACCGGCGAGGTGATCCGCACCGGTGGGCGGTTGTGGAAGGACGTCGCGGGTTACGACCTCACCAGGCTGCTCACCGGCTCGGAGGGCACGCTCGGCGTTATCACCGAGGTGACCGTCGCCCTGCTGCCCATGCCGGCGACGACCAACACCGGGCTCGCCTACTTCCCGACGCTCTCCGACGCCGGTCGGGCGGTTACGGCGGTGATCGCCGACGGGATCGTACCGGCGACCCTGGAGTTCCTGGACGCGAAGTGCATCGGTGCGGTCGAGGCGTACGCGAAGCTCGGCCTGCGGCTGGATGCCGGGGCGCTGCTGCTGTTCGGCGACGACGGCGCACCCGACAGCGTCGAGCGGAACCTCCGGCGGATCAGCGAGCTGTGCGAGGCGAACGGAGCGGTCGAGGTGAGCCTGGCCGACAGCCCGGCCCGGTCCGAGGCGCTGCTCACCGCCCGCCGCGCTACCCTGCCGGCATTGTCGCGGCTCGGCTCCATGACGATCCTCGAGGACGCGACGGTGCCCCGGCCGCGCCTGGCCGAGATGGTCGACCGCATCAATGAGATCGCCGAGCGGCACCAGGTGCTGATCGCGACGTTCGGCCACGCCGGCGACGGCAACCTGCACCCGACATGCGTGGTCGACCAGCACGACGCGGCCGCGATCGAACGGGCGCACAAGGCGTTCGCCGACATCTTCGCCGCCGCGATCGACATGGGCGGCACGATCACCGGGGAGCACGGCGTCGGCGCCGCGAAGCTGCCGTACCTTTCGGCCCGCCTCGGGGCCGACCAGGTGGCGCTGCTGCGCCGCATCAAGGCCGCCTTCGACCCGGCCGGCATCCTCAACCCCGGAAAGCTCGGCTCATGACGCACCTCGACGACCAACCCACCGCGGCCCTTTCCCGAGGCATCTTCGAGCCGGAGTTGCTCGACCGGTGCATCTCGTGCGGCTTCTGCCTGCCGGCGTGCCCCACCTACGCCCTGTCCTCCGACGAGGGCTCCTCGCCGCGCGGCAGGATCACGCTCATGCGGGCGCTCGAAACCGGCCGGCTGGACGAGGACGACCCGCGGCTGCGCGAGGAGTCGTCGTTCTGCCTCGGCTGCCGGGCGTGCGAGCCGGTCTGCCCCGCCGGGGTCCAGTACGGCGCGCTGCTGGAGGAGTGGCGCGATCACCAGTGGCGCGGGCGGCACCGACCGCCGCTGGCCCAGCTGCTGATGACGGCCGTTTCCCGTACCCCCTTCGTGCAGGCGATGGGACTGGTACGCCGGCACGCGAAGACCCAGCGGGCGCCGGCGGACGGGTACCTGATGCTCGGCTGCTTCGAGCGGGCGCTGTTCCCCGGGGTCAGCCGGGCGGCCAGCCGGCTGCTGCCCGACCTCGCCGTCCCCGCCGACCAGGGCTGCTGCGGCGCGCTGCACGCGCACAACGGAGAGTCGGCCCGCGGGCGCGAGCTGGCCCGCCGTCTCGGCGAACAGCTTCCCGGCCTGATCGTCACGACCGCCGGCGGCTGCGTGGCGCACCTCGTTAGCGTGCTGGGCCCCGAGCGGGTACGCGAGCTCAGCCAGCATCTCGTCCACACCGGCGCGACCCCGGTGGGGGAGGTGCGCGTGGACGGCCGGCGCGCCCGGGTCGCCCTGCAGGACTCCTGCCACCTGCGCAACGGCCTCGGCGTGTACCAGGAGCCGCGCGCGCTGATCGCCGCCGTGGCCGACTTCGTCGCGGTGCCCGGAGACAACTCGTGCTGCGGCTCGGCCGGCACCTACTCGCTGCTGCGCCCCCGCGACAGCAGGCGGATTCTCGATCCGAAGCTGGACGCGTTCGAAGCCGCCGGTGTGGACTACGTGGTCGCCGTCAACCCCGGCTGTCTTCGCCAGCTGCAGAGCGGTTTGCGGCGCCGGCGTTCCGCGGTGCGCGTCGTCCACCTCGCCGAGCTGCTCGCCGCGGCCGGCACGGGCGGTCCACCACCGCGCGGTGCGCGGCGGCTGGTCCCGCGGCTGCGCCGATCCCGGCCGGCCGGAGCGGGGCCGGACACCGGTGGATGGTCGGCCTGACATCCGAGCAACGGAGGCACACCCCGACGCGGAGTTCGTCCTCCTGGTACCCGCCACGCCGGTGCGGCATCTCCTGTTCCGCCGGGGTAGCGAGCAGGAGGCGGAGAAGGTGGCCCGCAAGCTGGCGGAGCGGGCGCGGGCGATGTTCCGGACGGAAGGCGTCAACCTGGTCGACGCGCGGGTCGGCGACGAGTCGCCGGTCGCGGCGGTCGACCACGAGGTGAGCGAGCGCCCGGGCTACGCCGGCTTCATCATCTCGACCCTGCCGGCGGAGACCTCCCGGTGGCTGCGGATGGACCTGTCACGGGTCGTCGAGTCGAAGTACGGCCTGCCGGTGTTTCACGTGCGGGCCGAGCCGGAGTGGTCGGCGGGCGACCTGCCCTGATCCCCGAGCCGCGGGCCGAGGCTGGCCTCGGCCCGCGCCCGTCGCGTCAGTCCAGCAGTGCCACCGAGGTGGGAGCGTGCTCCCGGTGCGCCGCCAGCTCCTCGAACTCGGTGACGGCGTCGATCTCGGTACCCATCGAGATGTTGGTGACCCGTTCGAGGATGATCTCGACGACCACCGGCACGCGGTGCTCGGCCGCCAGCTTCTGGGCCTCCTCGAAGGCCGGCACCATCTCGGCCGGCTCGTGCACGCGTAGCGCCTTGCAGCCCAGGCCTTCGGCCACCCGGACGTGGTCGACGCCGTACCCGCCGAGCTCGGGGGCGTTGACGTTGTCGAAGGACAGCTGCACGGCGTAGTCCATGTCGAAGCCGCGCTGGGACTGCCGGATCAGTCCAAGGTAGGAGTTGTTCACCACGATGTGCACGTACGGCAGGTTGAACTGCGCCCCGACCGCAAGTTCTTCGATCATGAACTGGAAGTCGTAGTCGCCGGAGAGCGCGACGACGGGCGTGTCGGGGTCGGCCGCCACCACGCCGAGGGCCGCGGGCGCGGTCCAGCCCAACGGCCCGGCCTGGCCGGCGTTGATCCAGTGCCGGGGCTCGTAGATGTGCAGGAACTGCGCACCGGCTATCTGGGACAACCCGATGGTCGTGACGTACCGGGCGTTGCGGCTGAAGGCGCGGTTCATCTCCTCGTACACCCGCTGCGGCTTGACCGGCACGTTGTCGAAGTGGGTACGCCGCTGCAGCGTGCGCTTGCGCCGGTCGCACTGGGCCGCCCACTCGCGGCGATCGGGAAGCCGGCCGGCGTCGCGCCGCTCGCGGGCCACGTCGGCGAAGAGCGCCAGGGCCGCTGCGGCGTCGGAGACGATGCCGTAGTCCGGCGGGAACACCCGACCGATCTGTGTCGGCTCGACGTCGACGTGGACGAACGTGCGGCCGCGCCGGTAGACCTCCAGGCCACCGGTGTGCCGGTTGGCCCAGCGGTTGCCGATCCCGAGCACGAAGTCGGACTCGAGGAACGTGGCGTTGCCGTACCGGTGCGAGGTCTGCAGCCCGACCATGCCGGCCATCAGCGGATGGTCGTCGGGGATCGTGCCCCAGCCCATCAGCGTCGGGATGACCGGCACACCGACCAGCTCGGCGAACTCGACGAGGAGGCCGGCGGCGTCGGCGCTGACGATGCCGCCACCGGCGACGATCAGCGGCCGCTCGGCGGCGCTCAGCATGTCGAGCGCCTTCTCGATCTGCGCCCGCGTCGCCGCGGGCTTGTAGGCCGGCAGCGGCTGGTACGTGTCCGGGTCGAACTCGATCTCCGCCATCTGCACGTCGAACGGCAGGTCGATGAGCACCGGACCGGGCCGGCCCGAGCGCATCAGGTGGAATGCCTGCTGGAAGGCGCCGGGCACCTGAGCCGGTTCGAGGACGGTCATGGCCATCTTCGTCACCGGCGCGGCGATGGCCGCGATGTCGACGGCCTGGAAGTCCTCCTTGTGCAGCCGGGACACCGGCGCCTGGCCGGTGATGCACAGGATCGGGATCGAGTCCCCGGACGCCGAGTACAGGCCCGTGATCATGTCGGTCCCGGCGGGCCCGGACGTGCCGATGCACACGCCGATGTTGCCGGCCTTGGTCCGCGTGTAACCCTCCGCCATGTGCGAGGCGCCTTCGACGTGGCGGGCCAGCACGTGGGTGATGCCACCGTTGGCGCGCATGGCGGCGTACACGGGGTTGATCGCCGCGCCGGGGACGCCGAACGCGTGGGTGACCCCCTCGCGTTCCAGGATCGCGACGGCTGCCTCGGCGGCTTTCATCCGGGCCATGGGGGAGTCCTCCTGTTACGGGGTGTCCGTGCGGTCTCGTGCCGGTCAGCTGGACTGGCGTCCGGAGAGCTGCTCGACGAGCAGCAGCAGCGCGGAGTGGTCGAGGCTGCCGTGACCCTGTGCCCGCAGCGACGCGACAAGTTGGGACACCACCGCACCGAGCGGGATGACCACGCCCGCTTCGCGCGCCGCCGCCTGCACGATGCCGAGATCCTTGTGGTGCAGGTCGACGCGGAATCCCGGCTTGAACTGGCGGGCCAGCATCCCGGCCGCCTTGCGTTCGAGGATCGCGTTGCCGGCCAGGCCCCCGGCGAGCACCTTGATCGCGGGTTCCATGTCCACGCCGTAGGCCTCGAGGAACACGATCGCCTCCGCGACCAGCTCGATCGTGCCGGCCACGATCAGCTGGTTGGCCGCCTTGACCGTCTGCCCGGCGCCGGCCGGTCCTACGTGGACCACCGTTGCGCCGACGGCTTCCAGCACCGGCCGCGCGGCCTCGAAGCCCTCGGACGAGCCGCCCACCATGATGGACAGGCTGGCGTCGATCGCGCCCTGTTCACTGCCGCTGACCGGGGCGTCCACCACGCGTACGCCGCGCTTCGCGCCCTCGGCGGCCAGGCGCGCCGAGACGTCCGGGCGGATCGTGCTGGCGTCGATGTAGAGCAGGCCGCGCTTGGCGTTGGCGAAGACGCCGTTCTCGCCGAGCGCGACCCCTTCGACGTCGGGCGAGTCCGGCAGCATCGTGATGACGACGTCGGCGCCCGCGACCGCCTCGGCGACGTCGCCCGCCGCTCGCCCGCCGGCCGCGACGAGCCGTTCGGTCGGCTCGGGATGGAGGTTGTAGCCCACGACCGTGTAGCCGGCCTTGACCAGGTTGGCAGCCATCGGAGCGCCCATGACGCCCAGGCCGATGAACCCGACAGTGGTCATCGTCAAGCCTCCCGTTCGTTGTTTCGGCTCACGCGCCCGCCGACCGGCGCTCTGGTGGCAGCCAGTCGAAGCTGTCCGCGCTGGCGCCGCTCGGCTTGTACTCCAGGCCGACCCAACCGCGGTAACCGGCCTGGTCGAGCTGCCGCAGGTAGCCGTCGATGTCGAGCTGCCCGGTCCCCGGCTCATGGCGGCCCGGTGCATCCGCGACCTGCACGTGGCCGATACGTTCGATGTGCTCGGCGATCGCCTTCTGCGGATCGTCGCCGTTGACAGCGAGATGGTAGACGTCGCACAGCAGGCGCAGGTTCGCCGCACCGGTCTCCCGCTCGACCCGGTCGATGACCGCGATGGCGTCCGCGGCGGTCAGCAGCGGGTACGCCGGTGCTCCGCTGACCGGCTCGATCAGGACGATGCCGCCGATCCGGCCGGCCGCCGCCGCGGCGAGGCGGAGGTTCTCCACGGCCACGGCGTCCTGGGCCTCCGGCGGAATCCCGGGAACCCGGTTGCCGTACAGGGCGTTGAAGGCGCGGCAGCCCAACCGTTCGCCGACGCCGATCGCGACGTCGATGTTGTCCCGGAACTCCCCGGACCGGGCCGGCCAGGACACCAGGCCGCGGTCGCCAGCTGGCATGTCGCCGGCGAAGAAGTTGAGGCCCACCAGGCGCACGCCGGCGTCCTGAACGGCGGTGACGAACGCGTCGATGTCGGCATCGGAGGGCACGGCGACGTTCCAGGGCCACCAGAACTCGACGGCCGAGAAGCCGGCGGAGCGGGCGGCCGCCGGGCGCTCCAGCAGGGGGAGCTCGGTGAACAGGATCGACAGGTTGACATCGAACTGCGTCATGGGCAACTTCCGTCCAGCCGAGCCTCGGCGACAAGTCTGCCATCAACCAACCGGCGAACAATTCCTCGGCGGCGCTCGCGATGCGCGCGCCGCCCTGGCCTCACGACCCAGGTTGTGCCGTTTGGATCGCCGGGCGCAGGTGCGTTTCCAGCGTGTGGAAACGGGCGTGCGCCCTTCCACTGGCTGAAAGCGGTCGTATAGCCCATCGTGTTGAGGGCATGACCAGGCTGGCCGGACGCCGCCGAGACGATCCGGGCTGACGGCTGGCCGGCCGCCAGCCGCAGACGTGTGCGGGCACGAGGAGTCGAGCCCGATCGACCTCACCGCGCTCGGCGCCGCCTTCGGGCAGCCGGCCTGAGTCTCATGCGCGCGGGCCGGTCAACACCGCCTGCCACAGCGCGTGCGCCACAGCCGGCTGTGCGATGTCGCTGTGCGCGCCCATGATCCCCTGGCTGGTCGCGATCACGTTGTCGGCCCGGAGGTTGTGCACCACCCCGGCGCGCAGGTCGTACGCGTCGCTGACGGACCGTAGCTCGCCATCGACGAGGTCGATGCCTGATCCGCGTACGCCGAACGTGCCGATCCCGCCATACGTCGGTAGTTTGCCGGGTACGAAGTCGACCTGGTCGCGCGCACCGGCACCGATCGGGTAGAAGGTGCGCACGGCCCGGTCGTGCACCGAGGTAGTCACCAGGGTCGGGCCCGTCACGAGGTGATCCGCGACCACCCGGTGGAAGTAGCCGGGACGCTCGGGCCGTGACGGGATGCTGGAGCAGAACGACCACAGCGACATCGCGCCCTGGGCCAGCATGAGGGACTGGACCGGCCGGCGTGCACCGGGCGCTCCTGTCCCGCCGGCGACCGCGGCGGACGCGACGATGCACCCGAAGCTGTGACCCATCACGTGTACGCGAGCCGCCGGCGCCGCCTGCCGCAGCGCGTCGAGCAGGCTCGCCCCGGCCCGCTCACCGATTGTCCGTGCCCGCCGTTTCATGTGCCAGAAGGTCAGCACCCGCAGCGGGGCGAGCACACCGCCGAGCAGCGGGCCGCCGAACGACACCACCTCCGCCAACTGGCAGGCCTGGTAGGTCGCCTCGGGGTCGAAGGGCTGGCGGTCGTCACCGGGTGCGGCACCTTCGCCGTGCGCGCTCATGGCTGCCTCGGCGTCGATCACCTCGTAGGCGTGCCGCACGTCGGGGGGCAGGGTCATCGGCGCGGCGTCGCGGGACGCGGCGTCGACCAGCGTACGCAGTGCGGCCCGCGTGCCGGGCGTGTCTGCCAGCCGCGCGGCGTACTCGTCGATGAGCGATCCCGCGCCGTTCCCGGCGTCGTCCGCCCGTGCCGGCGCGGGCTCCTCCGCGGGCGCCGGCGCGGGGACGTCGAAGGAAGCGGAGCCCAGGTCCTCGTCGCCCCAGGCCATGCTCGGCCAGTGCAGCCCCAGGAGAAGCGCGCTGAACCCGCCCGGCAGCGCGTGCGCCGCGGCACGGTCCTCGCCGCAGGAGACCATGGCGGTCAGCCACGCGCTGTACTGCCGGCGAGCGGCCGGGACGTCACCCATCCATCCGTGGCTGAACACGAAGATGTCCGTCGGATTCGTCTGTGCCGCCTCCTCGAGCACGGCGGCGCTATGCGGTCCGTCCCGCTCGGGCCGCTCCCGACCCTCGGCGTCGAACGCGAGAAGATGGTAATGAATGTCCGCGGACGCAACAGCCTCCACACCCATGGTGACACTCCGTCCTATGAGCCGGCCGGCTGGCCGGGAAGGGGTGCGGCGACGGCCCGCACAGCCGGGTCGCCGAACACGACATAGCTGCGGGCGTCGTTGTGGGCGGTCCACAGGCCCACCAGCTCGGCGTCGTCGACGGCCTTGCCATAGCGGTGATACTCGTCGATGCAGGTGGTCAGCACCGTGGCAACCTCGGCGTACCGGGAGTTGAGGCTTTCCATGGCCCAGCCGAGACGGCAGCCGCCGAGCAGCGCGAGCATGGTGCTGACGAAAGAGGTGACCTGCGGATCGATGCCCTTCCACAGGAAGGAGCAGCTCCAGGCCCGGTCGACGTGGCCGACAAATGCCAACGCGCCGCCGGCCGGGTTGGCGAGCAGCCGCTGCGGCAGCCTCGCCACGAAACTCTCCGCGGCCAGCGTCGGCCGCGGGCCGGCGGGTCCGTCGGAGAAGTCCGAGATACTCGGGGTACCGGCGCCGTAGCAGGCGAACGAGAACACCACGCGCGGCCGCACCGGCCGGTCGCTACGGATGTGGGCGCCGGTCAGGTACTGGTCCTCGGTCACCTCCCGGCGGGCCGCGAGCGGGCCCGGCCAGTCCTGGCACAGCAGCGCACCCTGGATCTCGCGCTGCCGGTCGCCACCGGCGCCGACGCCGTGGCTGGCCGTGAAGAGCACCGGTGCCGCCACATCCTCCAGCACGTGCTGCAGCCGCCGAAGGGTCGCCGACTCGCCGACGTCCTCGGTCACCGGCCGGCCGGGGGCCAGCTCGCGCAACTCGGCGGCCAGCGGCTGTGCCAGCCGGGACGCGCTGAGCGCCGTCGGGGTGTCCCCCGGGTTGCGGGGGGCGAAGAAGTGCATCGGCTGGGAGTCATCCGCCGCCGGCCGCTCGGCGGCGACCGCAGCCGTCGCATACCGGGCGTACTCCTCGGTCGAGTCGAATTCGACGCGGCCGACCGCGTACGACACGTCGAGCTGGTACTGGAAACTGAATGGGATCTGCGCGGGCCCGCCGACCAGGAGAAGGTAGTACGGCACCTTGCGGGGGTCGGCCGGCGCCGGGCCCATGCCGTACCGGCGCAGAAACGCGTCCTTACCCTCGTCCGGGCGCACGAGAAGCGTCTTGTACAGCTCGCCGGCCTGCTCCCGGCGCAGCTCGATGAGCGGCTCCAGCGCCGTCAGCACGGCGGGGTCGGTGTCTTCCGCGACGACGAGACCCCAGCCCGCGGAGCCGAGGTCCTGGGGGTCCCGGCCGTACATGATCCCGAGGTGGTCCTCGTCGTCCCGGTGGCGTCGCCGCAGCTCGTCCAGGTGCGGGCCACCGGCGCGCGCCGCGCGCAGCTCGCGGGCGAGGCCGGGAAGCGGCGTCGGCGGCGTCAGGTACTCGCCGGTTTCCGCGTCGACCCCGTTGAAGCTCACCAGGTCGTTGGGCATGCCGTGCCTTTCAGAACGCGACGAAGAGCAGGATCACGATGACCACCAGCTCGAGCGCGGCAATCGCCCCAAACACGCTGACCAGGTTCATCGCCCACGCGGTGCGGCCGTCCCGGCGGGCCGCCTCCTCGGACTCCCGGAGGAACTCCTGCTCGTAGTCCTGCAGCTGCCTCGTGCCTGGCGAGGGGGTGAGACGCAGCTCGTCGGAGGTCAGCAGGTAGTCACGCTGGCGGTTGTTGCGCTGCCACTCGTACGCCGCACGCTGCCAGCTGGCCAGATTGCTGTGCCGCCAGGCGTGGTTGCTGTCGAGCACGGCGGCGATCAGCCGGTCGTGGGTCAGCTCGTACCAGGTCGCGCCTCCGCGGGTGTCCTCCCGGATGAGGTACGACTCGCGCAGCCGGCGCAACACCTCGGCGCCCTGCTCACCGGGCACCGGAGGCATCATCGTCGGCCGGCGGAACTGCTGCTTGGTGATCAGCTCGGCCTCGAACCACTCGCGCAGCACCCGTTGCGGCACGTTGAACCGCTGCTCGACGTCGCTGACGGACTCGGCGTAGTACTTACTCAGGGCCTTGTCGACGTCGACCGTCTCCACGTCGGACTCGTCGATCCTCGGGAAGTGGTCGCCGCGCTTGTGGCGCACCTCCTTCCACAGCCGCCGGCAGACCACCTGCAGCTGGAACGGCTCGACGTAGGGCGTGCGCCGGCGCTCGACCCCTTTGCCGGGAGTCTCGACGTTCGCATGGGCGATCTTGTCGATCAGGAGCCGGGCCGCCTGTTCGGTGAAGTCGACCCCCTGCGACGCGGCCGGTTTCCGCGCCGCCGCCAACGCCTCCTGCGGGGTCAGGAAGTCCAGCCGGTACTTCGTGCGCAGGTGGCCGGGCACCAGGCAGACGTATCGGTACAGCCCGCCCATGTAGTCCTCGCGCATCGCCAGCAGTGCCCACAGCCGATCCCGGCGCAGGGTCGATCCCAGGTCCTTGAAGAACAGCTCCTGAGCCGGCCAGTCCGTCGGATCGAGCACGAGCACCTCTTCGAGCTGGTCGATCACCAGCACCGGTGACGGCCCGTCGTACGCCGGGTCGGCGAGGGCCGGAAACGCGCGGACCAGCACCTCGCGCAGGGTCAGGCGCTGGAGTTCGCGGACGTCCTGGCCGGGTCGATCCAGCAGGTAGAGCGCGATGCTGTAGACGTACCGGTTGCGGACGCCGTCCGGCGCGGGCTTGTCGACGCGCACCGGCCCGATCGGGTGGAAGCCGTCTTCCTTGAGCATCGGCAGGACGGCCGCCTGGATCAGGGACGTCTTGCCGGCGCCGGACGGCGAGTGCAGAAGCATGACCCGCTCGGAGACGACCAGGTCAGCCACCTCGCGGGCCTCGCTCTCCCGGTTGGGCAGGCGCTCGCCCGGCCCGAAGGCCCGCGGACCCACGTAGGGGTTCCTCGGGTCGGTCGGCTTCTTGATCACGGTCTGGGCGGTCATGACGTGATCCCGGTCCGGGCGAGCAGTTCCTTGAGGAACGCCCGGGTGTCGGCCCAGAAGATGTTGACCCGGTCGTCGCCGAAGTACGACTCCAGGTACCGCTGCGCCGCTTCCGGCTCGACCACCTGGGTCTCCGGCCGCAGCTGAACGCCGACGTGTTCGTAGCGGGACCGTTCGCCGCCGCCGAAGCTCTTGATGCTCTGGAACACGACCCGGAAGTCCCAGTCGTCGAGGCCGTAGCCGAGGAACATCATGGAACTGTTGGTCATCGCCTTTCTGACCAGGCCGGGGATCGCCTGTTTCTTGTCGATCCACGCCGCCAGCCACTGGAAATAGTCGTCCTCGGTCAGGACGAGCGAGTCGACGTTCTCCAGCAGACCGAAGAGGTGATACACCAGCGGCTGCTCGACCGTGGGGGGCGGCGGTAGCTCGAAATCGTCGTCCCAGTCCGCCCGGTCGGTCCAGGGAAAGCACCGGGTGACCGGGTCCTTGTGCCGGGCACGCAGTGCATCCTGCAGCAGATCGGTCCATCCGGTCGTGATGAACAGCTTCACCGGCAGGGCGGCCAGCACGCGGTACGGGTCCAGCGGGTCGCGCTCGCGCAGACGCCGGCCCACCTCCACGATCACGTCCTGAGGGCGGTTGGAATCCACGAGGTCGGTTGGCAGGCCACGGAACGGGTCGTCGCCACGGGCGTTCTCCCAGCGCTCCTGAAGCTCCGTGCGCAGATAGTCCTGCAGGTATGCGCTCACGCGCGCCGGTTGCCGGCCCACCCGCAGGTACTGTGCGACCTGTGCCAGGTTGTTCTGGCCGTGGGACACGATCGGCATCTGCCAGCGCCGTACCCAGCGTCGGGCGATCTCCTGGCGGGACCCCAGGATGCCGTCGGCGAGGCCCGGTCCGAGTACCGGTGTGAACCGCTCGTTGCGGAGCATCACGGGGAGGTCTTCCCAGGTCTTCTCGATGCGTTCGGTGAACTGGGCCTCGTAGTACGTGCGTCCGGAACGCAGGCGCGAGAACAGGACCGGCACCCACCAGTCCGGACGGTCGCGTACCGCGTCTCGACCCACGGCGGCCGCCCGGTCGACCACGCCGTCTTCGAAGAACGCACCGAAGAAGGCGGTGGCGAAATCACCGGCCGTCCGCATGGTGATGTTGCCCTGCATCGCCACGACCGCCGCCACGCCGGCGGACGCGAGCCGCGGTCCGAGCGCGACAAGCGCTCCGTCGTCATCGGTGCGAGTGTCGTCGCCGGATCCGGCGGACTGGCAGGAACCCAGCAGGATGACGGTCGGCCGGCGGTCCAGGCTCTGGATGCGCTCGACGAGCCGGCGGGCGTCCACGACGTCCGCCGTCCCGTCCGGCTTCTCCAGAAACAGCAGCGGAACGTCGTCGGTGAGCGCGCCGTGCGCCACCACATAGAGCACGTCGAAGCCGTGGTTGAGCTGGTCGATGATGGCGTTCAGGGTGGCCTGGCCGCCCCCGTCGAGGATGACGCACTGATACGAGCCGAACGCCTTCCGCGCCCGCGCGACCTCCTGCTCGACCATGACGGGGGCGAGCCGGCGGCCGAAGCCCGTGAACGTGTCGAGGTCGGAGGGCGCGGCGATGACCACCAGCGCCCGCGGCTCGTGGATCGATGCGGTCTGAATGGGCCGCCAGTCCGGACTGCTGAGATAGCGCGACAACAGCATGTTCCGGCTGATGGCGATAGGCAGGCCGGAAACCGGATCGCGCAGGCTCTCCCACCGGACCTCGTGGAACCGGGCGGGCCCGTCGAGGTGAAGGCGGAAATGCACGGGGACGGCGGTGGCGGCCGCGGTGGCGTGTGAGTAGAACTGCCGCGTGGATTCCGAGTTGAAGACCATTCCGGTCAGCGCCGCGGCGTAGTCGTCTTCGTTGTTTACCAGTTCGCCGAGCTTTTGAAGATCGATGTGGATTGGTTCCTTGGGATGATCGAGGTGGTCGAGACCGCCGCGCGCAAAACGCAGGGTGACATCGAACGCCTTCTGAGCCTCGTCCCAGACCAGACCGAACTCGATATCGGCGAAGCGAGCATCCATGGCTCGCCTCCATCGTGCGTAGATTTCCGCGACCGTCGTCTAACGGACCGCATGGTTATCGAAAGTCAACGCGAAGTTACCGAAGGTGAATACGGCTGGTCAACCGTTGTGTCGTTGAGCTGATATCGCGCACCGGCGCCGGTCAATACAACACATCGTGAACGACGCGGCCACCGCAGAAGTCCGTGCGGTCGATCCCCGCTTCCGAACATATGTGCGAAAATGTGGCCGTGTCGAGTGAGGGGACGATCTTGCACGCCGACCTGGACGCGTTCTATGCGTCGGTCGAGCAGCGCGATGATCCCCGGCTGCGGGGCCGACCGGTGATCGTCGGAGCCGGCGTCGTGCTCGCGGCCAGTTACGAGGCCAAGGCCTGCGGCGTGCGGACCGCGATGGGCGGGCGGCAGGCGCGGTCGCTGTGCCCGCACGCGGTCGTGGTCGAGCCTCGGATGTCGGCCTACGCCGCGGCGAGCAAGGCCGTGTTCGAGGTGTTCGAGCAGACCACGCCGCTGGTCGAGGGCCTGTCGATCGACGAAGCCTTCCTCGACGTCGGTGGGCTGCGCCGGATTTCGGGCACGCCCACTGAGATCGCCGTGCGGTTGCGTCGCGACGTCCTCGACCGGGTCGGCCTGCCCATCACGGTCGGGGTGGCCCGGACGAAGTTTCTGGCCAAGGTGGCCAGTGGCGTGGCCAAGCCCGACGGGCTGCTGGTGGTGCCGACCGATGCTGAGCTGGCCTTCCTCCACCCGCTGCCGGTCGAACGGCTGTGGGGTGTCGGACCGGTCACCGCCAACAAGCTGCGCGAGCGGGGGATCGTGACGGTCGGCAAGGTCGCCCGGCTGGGCGAAGCGGCCCTGGTCTCGATGCTCGGCGCGGCGGCGGGCCGGCACCTGCACGCCCTGGCCCACAACCACGATCCCCGACGGGTCCAGGTCGGCCGCCGTCGGGGCTCGATCGGGTCGCAACAGGCCCTCGGCCGGTCACCGCGGTCACCGGCCGACATCGAAGCAGTGCTCGCCGCGTTGGTCGACCGGGTCACCAGGCGCATGCGGAAAGCCGGGCGGGCGGGCCGCACGGTCACGCTACGGCTGCGCTTCGACGACTTCTCCCGGGCGACCCGTTCGCACACGCTGCCCCGGGCGACCGCACACACGCAGACGATCCTCGACGCGGCCCGCGGCCTGCTGGCGACGGCGCTGCCGATGATCGAGCGTCGGGGTCTCACGCTCGTCGGAGTGGCCGTGGGCAACCTCGACAACGACCGGACCGAACAGTTGGCGTTGCCCTTCGACCGCTATGGCGGCGGCGATCTCGACGCGGCCCTCGACGCCGTTCGTGACCGGTTCGGCTCCTCCGCCGTGACCCGTGCCGTGCTGCTCGGCCGCGACCCGGGCCCGACGGTGCCGCTGCTGCCCGACTGACCGCCGATCCGATACGGGAGGGCCGTCCCGGGTCCACGGGACGGCCCTCCGCAGGTCGAAATCAGCCCGCGCTCGTGATGAACACGTCGGTGCGGTTGTTCAGCATGCCGTCATTGGCCTGGACGAAGAGTGGCCGGAACACGTTGCCGACCGAGTCGAGACCCTCGTAGTCGCCGACGAAGTAGCCGCCCGCGTAGGGTGCGATGCGCATGTTGAACGGAGTGCCGATCTTCGCCTCGCTGCCCCAGGTGAGTCCACCGTCATGGGAGTGGACGATCCACGTGTCGGTGGTGAGCGAGGCGTCGCCGGCGACGTCGTTGCGCATGTCGTAGTAGCTAACCGCGACGTCGCCATTAGCGCGTACGTGCACGGAGGCGGTGAACGCCTGGCGGTTGTATGCGCTGGCCGGTGTCTGGTTCACCTTGACCGGTGCCGACCAGGTAAGCCCGCCGTTGGTCGAACGCGAGAGCATGATCGCGTCATCGACCGGGCTGCCGAGGACCGTAAAGGTCTGGTGCTCCTGCCAGACCGCGTACACGGTCCCGTTGTTCGGGCCGCCGGTCCGGTCGACCGCGAAGTCCGGGACGATATTGCCGGTCCGGACGAAGGCGCACGGATTGAGGTTGGGCGTGGGGTAGAAGGACCGGCAAACCACCGGCTCGGGGTCATTCGTTCCGAAGTTGGGATCCGGCGCCACGATCGTCGGCTGCGACCAGGTCACTCCCTTGTCCGTGGAACGGATCACCGCGACGTTGTAGCCGCGCGTCCCCTGGTTGTTCTGCGAGGCCTTGATCAGCTGGAACCCGTCGATAAGGGTCCCGTCGGGGGTGACCACGATCTGGTTGGAAATGGTCTGGTTACGCTGGCCCGGATCGTAGATCGGCCGTGCCGGCTCCCACGTCTGCCCACCGTCGGCGGTCCTGGCGAACCAGGTCGGCCCGCGCCACGTAGCCAGACCTCCGTGCTCATACCCGGAGGCGGAAGCCCGCTCACTCGGTGAGACCAGCCGGTCCCAAACCGCGTACGCGTACTGCGAGTCACCGGGGTCGGCGGTGATCGACTCCTTGTCGTTGAAGTTGTTGCCCAACGCCCGCGGGTTGTCGAACCGCACCGTGATCGGGCGCTGCCAGGTCGTGCCCCCGTCTGTGGACTTGCTGACCAGTACGGCGTTGCGTGGGGTCGAGTTGTCAAACGAGACGGAGATCGAGTACAGGTGACCGTTCGGCGAGAAGGAGACCCACGGGTCGGTCGCCCGCTCGAAGTACCCCGGATCCGCGGGGCCGGCGCCCGCGCACCGGCTGAACGCCGGCCAGGACTGCGCCCAGCTCGCTCCGCCGTCCTTCGACACGCCCGCTACGAGGCCGTGCGCGCCGCCGTCAGACCAGCGGTCCTGCTGCCAGAAGCCGACGATGTTGGCGGGGTTGGTCGGATTGACCGCGACCCAGGGTTCAACCTCCGCGTTGAGGTAGTTGAATGAGCTGGGGGCGGCCTCACCCGGCCCCCCACACCCGGGTGCGAACGGGCTGGGACCGCTCACCCTCGTCAGGCTGCCAACGGTGAACGTCGTTGCGTGCGCGACCCCGGTCACCGACGCCCACAGCGCGCTCGCCGCCACGGCAGCCACTACCAATCGCCGCATTTGGTGCCTCCCTCCGACGGGAACGAAGGCGGCGGCAGCAACGCCGTCGCCCGACACGCCGGGCGGTCCACCGCGCCAGAGACGGCCACCTGTCGGCCGCGCGGCGCCAATGTGGTCAGTCTGCTGCGCGGAGAACCGACCACGTATCGGACGAGCCTTCAGTCCGCTTCAGCCATACGGGCGGAGTGCCGCGCTGACCGGCCGGCGGCGGAAACGGGTGGCCGGCGTCCTTCGGGTCCGCCGCGACGCCCTAGTCGGGTTCTGGACAGACCATCGACCCGGCTCGCCCCGCCGGAAAGTGGATGACCTGGGCAAATGCGTTCCACAACCCGTTGCTGCCCTGTGCTACCTGTGTGCGCACGCAGAGATACATACGGGGGCGAATATGAGCGCGGACACGGTTCACAGTGTGGGCGACCTGACGCCGGAGCTCGTCGACCGCGCCATCTGGTCCGATGACATGCTCGCGGCGGCCGGGATCCCGGTGCGCGACGTGCCGTTCGTGACCGTCGGCGGCGGCATCGGCTCGTTCGTGATGGTCGACTATCTGCGCATCGCGGGCGTGCCCACCGGGCAGATCCGGGTGCTGTCGAACATCGACCACCCATGGCAGACATACGAGTACCTGACCCGGGTATCGCAGATCCCCAGGTCGCAGCGGATCCGCTCGGACTCGTCGTCGCGGCCGGACAACATCTGGGGCTTCCCGTCGTACGCGCTCGCCGAGGCCTGGCGTGACAAGACGCCGCGGCCCCTCGTGCACGTGCTCGGCGAGCCGATCTTCGCCGACTACTGGACGCCACGCGCCGGCGCGGTGTTCGCGAGCCTGCAACGGGAGTCGGCGCGGATCGCGTACCCGGACATGCTCGTCAAGGGTGTGGTGCGGATGGTGCGCCGGCGCGGCCGGGGCGGCTACTTCACGATCCTCACCCCACCGGCCGGGACCAGCCCGACCAAGCGGGTGGCGTTCCGCTCCCGGTTCGTGCACCTGGCGGTCGGCTACCCCGGCCTGCGGTTCCTGCCCGACCTGCAGGCGTTCCGGGACAAATACCGCGACTACCACCACGTGGTCAACGCGTACGAGCCGCACGAGCACGTGTACGAGTTCCTCAAGACCCGGCCCGGCACGGTGCTGGTGCGCGGCGGCGGCATCGTCGCGTCCCGGGTGCTGCAACGGCTGATGGACGACCGCGAGCGGCACGGGCTGCAGACCGAGATCGTGCACATCTTCCGGACGTTCGTCACCGGCGCACACGGCCCGCACCCGTGGTCGCGGCGCAAGGGCGGCGACGGCTGGGCGTACCAGGGCTTCAACTATCCGAAGTCGGTGTGGGGCGGCCAGCTGAAGGCGAAGATGCGCCGGCTCGAGGGCGAGGAGCGGGCCGACGAGTACCGCCGGATGGGCGGCACCAATACGCCGAAGCGCCGGCGCTGGCAGCAGCAGATGCGGGCCGGCCGGGAGGGGGGGTGGTACCGCGCCATGCAGGGCACGGTGGACCGCGTCGAGCCGGGTGCCGACGGGATGCTCACGAGCCTGGTCGGGGGCCGGGAGATCCGCTCGCACTACATCATCGACTGCACCGGGCTGGAGGCCGACATCTCCGAGCACCGCCTGCTCGCCGACCTGCTCCAGCACAGCGGGGCCGGGCGCAACCCGCTCGGCCGGCTGGAGGTGGAGCGGCACTTCGAGGTGCAGGGTACGGCGAGCGGCGACGGCGCCCTGTACGCCTCCGGCGCCACCACGCTCGGCGGCTACTTCCCGGGCGTGGACACGTTTCTCGGTCTGCAGGTCGCCGCGCAGGAGATCGCCGACGACCTGGCCCGCCGCGGCTGGTGCCGCCGGCTCGGCCCGATCCGCTCGACCACCCAATGGTTCCGATGGGCCCTCGGCCGCCCGGTGAAGGAGTAGCACCGCGATGGTTCCCATCCTGCTGGGTCGCGTGCAGACCCGGCTCTTCCTGCTCGCACTGGTCGGAGCGGCGGTCACCGCGTTGATCACCCCGATACTTCCGGGGATCGACGCGCCGCCGGCCGACCGGTTCCGGACCACCTTCACCATCCTCGCGGCCGTGGCCGTCGTCGGGATCGGCTGGGAGTTCGTCTACCACTTCCTCATGCAGTTCCGCTGGGAGAAAGACTGGCCGTCGCTGTTCGGGCTGCTCACCGCGGTGCCCGAGGGTGTGCTCCTGTGGGTGCTCCTGCGCCGCGACCTGGTGCCGTTCGTGCCCGCGCAGCCGCCGCTGGCGGCCTTCCTGCTGCACTTCGGCACCGTGTGGCTGGCGGTCTGGCTGGTCGCCAACGGCCCGATGCGGGTGCCGTTCCTGCGCTGGCGCTTCCGCGGGGGACGGCTGGTATGACTCTGGTGACCCGCCCACTGCCCGGGCCCGGCCTCGCCGTGCGGGCCGGTGACCTGTTCGCGGTCTGCGCCGACGACGGCGCGGGTGTGGGGGATCTGTTGGCGCTGGTCGGCGCGGTCGCGGCCGAGGGCGGCGACGGCGCTGATCTGGTACGGCGTGCCGCCGACCTCCTGGAGCCGGTGCGGCCCGCCTGCGCCCTGGCCGGGCCGAACGGCAGGGGAGGGGTGGCGGTGCTCGTCTGCGGCGCGGCCACCGCCGACGTGACCGGGCCGCAGGAGCGGATCCACCTGTCCGGCCCGGCCCCGGTGCGGCGCCTGGTCAGCGGCCCGGTGAGCGCGCTGCGGCTACTGCTGCCCGGCGCGGGCGCGGCCGACCCGCGTACCCGGCTGGACGCCGGCGTCGTAGCGGCGGCCGGCATCGCCGCCGAACTCGGCTCGTGCGTCGCGGCCCCGTCCGGGGATGCCGTTCCCGCGGCCCGGCGGCCGGCGCCGGTGCCGCGACAGCCGGATCCGGCCGCGCCGTTCGAGTCGGTGCTCCTGGTGCCCGGGCACGCGGACGCGCCGCCGCCCGAGTCGCCGATCGACGCCACGGCCGACACCCGGTCCCTCGTGGAGGGCGTGTACTGCAAGAACGACCACTTCAACGACCCGGCACTGCGGTACTGCCAGCTCTGCGGCATCTCGATGGCGCAACTGACCCAGGTCACCCGGCTCGGTCCCCGGCCACCCCTCGGCGTGCTCCTGCTCGACGACGGCACGACCTTCCGGCTCGACGCCGACTACGTGGTCGGCCGCGACCCGGAGCAGGATCCCGACGTCGGCGGCGGTCGGGCCCGCCCGCTGCGCATTGCCGACGGGATGAGCGGCGTGTCCCGGCGTCACCTGCGGGTGGCGCTGTCGGGTTGGCAGGTCCAGGTCGTCGACCTCCACTCCGCCAACGGCACGTACGTGGCACCACCCCGCGACGGCGGCCCGCAGCGCATCGAGACCGGCGTCCCGGTGGTCATCCGGCCCGGCTCCCAGATCGCCTTCGGGCGGCGGTGGCTGCGCTACGAGTCGCACCGCAACCCGTGACACCCCGAAGGGAACGAGACCAGGTGCAGGGCATCGCCGACTACCAGTTCATCCGGCCGTTGGGCTCGGGCAACCACGGGCACTTCTTTCTCGCCCGCCGGCCGGCCCGGCTGCCGGTCCCGGTCGAGCACGTCGCCGTCAAGGTGCTCGCCGCGGAGTCGACCGACGTCGCGTTCCGGCGGGCGACCAGGGAGTTGACGGCGTTCGCCGCCGTCCGCTCGCCGTACCTGGTGGCCCCCTACGACGCGGGTCAGCAGGACGGCACCTTCTACTACTCGATGGAGTACCTGCCCGCCGGCTCACTGGCCGGTGCCGCGCGACCGCTGCCGTTGGCCGAGGCGCTGCGGGCGGTCGCCGACGCCGCCCGGGCCGTCGCCGCGCTGCACGCGGCCGGGATCGTGCACCGCGACATCAAGCCGGGCAACGTGCTGCTGCACTCCGGCGGGGCCAAGCTGTCCGACCTCGGCCTGGCCCAGGTGTTCACCGCTGGCGTGACGATCACCGGGATGGGTGACCTGGACTCGGTCGAGTACGTCGACCCGGCCGTGCTGCTGGGCCAGCCGGCCGGCCCGGACAGCGACGTCTGGTCCCTCGGCGTGCTGCTGCACCGGGTGGTCGCCGGCACCGGCGTCTACGGCGACCTGCCCGACGACGACGGCCTGCTCGCCCTGCGCCGGATCCTGTCGACCAGGCCGCGGTTGAGCGATCTGCTGCCGGGCGACGTCAGCGCCCTGGTCCGGGACTGCCTGGCGCACGCCGGCGAGCGGCCCAGCGCGGCGACGCTGGCCGAACGCATCGACCGGCTGGTTACGTCATGAGCGAGCGTCAGCGAGCGAATCGGTTGGCACAGCGCGTGGTGCCTCATGCGCGGTCCGAGCGAAGCGAGGAGCGGGCATGAGCGCGCATGCGGTGGGGCAGTTGCTGCTGGGCCTCGCGGGCATCATCGCGCTGGCCCGGCTCCTCGGTGCGCTGGCCAGACGGGTCGGCCAGCCGCCGGTCATCGGCGAGATCCTGGCAGGTGTCCTCATCGGACCGACCCTCTTCGGCACCGTGGTCAGCGACCGGCTCTTCCCGACAGAGGTGCGGCCGGCGCTGACCGGCCTGGCCAACGTGGGCCTGGTGCTGTTCATGTTCATCATCGGCTACGAGTTGGACCACGGCCTGGTACGCGACCGGAAACGGGTCGCGATCTCGGTGTCGATCGGCTCGATCGTGGTCCCGCTCGGCCTGGGTATCGCCCTGGCCACCTGGCTGGCCGGGCGGCACGCGGTGCCGCACGTGCTCCCATTCGCGCTGTTCATGGGCGCGGCCATGGCGGTGACGGCGTTTCCGGTACTCGCCCGGATCCTCGCCGACCGGGGAATGCTGCGTACCGAGGTCGGCGGCCTCGCCCTGGCCGGTGGCGCGGTCGACGACGTGGTCGCCTGGTCGTTGCTGGCCGCCGTGGTCGCCATCGGCGCGGCGGACGGGGCGGCGGTCCCGTGGCAGTTGCTGCTGGCCGTCCCGTACGTGCTCGTGATGTTCCTCGGCGTGCGCCCGTTGCTGCGGCGTCTCGCGGCCGCCCGGGAGCGCGCCGGCTGCCTCACCCCTGACATTCTCGGTGTGATCCTGGTCGGCCTGCTGCTGTCCTGCTTCACCACCGAGTGGCTCGGTCTGCACGCCATCTTCGGCGCGTTCCTGTTCGGCGCGGTGATGCCGCGCGTGGGTGGGGAGGCGCTGCGCCAGGAGATCATGGAACGGCTGGAGCAGGTGAGCGTGCTGCTGCTGTTGCCGGTGTTCTTCGTGCTGGCCGGCCTGAAGGTCGATCTGTCTACCGTGGACGGCGGCGGGATCCTGGAGCTGGGCGCGATCCTGCTCGTCGCGATCACCGGCAAGTTCGTGGGCGCGTACGCGGGTGCCCGGCTGCACCGGATCCCGTCCCGCCGGGCCGGCGCTCTCGCCACGCTGATGAACACCCGTGGCCTCACCGAGATCGTGATCCTCACCGTCGGCTCGCAGCTCGGCATCCTCGACGACCGGCTGTTCTCGATGATGGTGGTGATGGCGCTGGTCACCACGGTGATGGCCGGCCCGCTGCTGTCGCTGATCTACCCGAAGCGGTTCGTCGACCGGGACGTGGCCGAGGCGGAGCGGGCGGCGCTCGGCGGCACGGACGCATACCGGGTGCTCGTCGTCGTCCCGGCGGAGTCGGCCGCGCCGGTGGTGGAGCTGGCCGCGGACCTGGCGGGGCCGCGGCGCCCGGCCGAGATCATCCTCAACCGGCTGCTGCCGCAGTCGACCGCGCCGCTGGAGCTCGGCACCGGGCTGTCCGGTGAGCTGCTCGCCATGACCAGCAGCATGGGTGAGCTGGCCCGGCTCGCCGAACCGGTCCGGGCCCGCGGCCTGGCCGCAACGGTGCTCGCGCGGTTCAGCAACGACCCGGCCGGAGACCTGGACACGCGGATCAGGGCGATCGAACCCGACCTGGTCGTCACCCGGGACGGGTACGCCACCGCGGCCGCCGACGTCGTCACGGTGACCGCGCCGCTCCCGGCGTCATGGCGGTCGGTGGTGGTACGGGTGGCCGCCGGCGGCGCTGACGCCGAGGCGGCGCTGCGGGTCGGCGCTCAGCTCGCGGCGGCCCGCTCGGTCGACCTGCTGGTCGACGCCGGGCCGAAGCCGCCGCGGCGGATCGTCGCGGCGGTGGGGGAGCTCACCGAGCACGGCATCCCGACGAGGCTCGGCGGCACCGCGCCGGTTTCCGCCCTCGTGGTCGGCGACGGCGGCGCGGACGGGGCACATCTGGTGGTCCGGGCGGCGGCGGAGAGCCGGCCCATCTTCCCGGTGATCACGGAACATCTTGCGCGCCCCGACACGGCAAAGGTTCGGTGATCATGGGCGGGGAGAGCCGGGTCCGGCCGCTGCGGCCGGGTGACCCGCGACGGCTGGGCCGCTACGACCTGGTCGGGCGGCTCGGCGAGGGCGGCATGGGCACCGTCTACCTGGCGCGCACGGCGGAAGGCCGGCCGGTCGCCGTCAAGATAATCCGGCCCGATCTGGTGCACGACCGGGAGTTCCGGCGACGCTTCCGCGGCGAGGTCAACCGGGCACGGCAGGTGCCGCCGTTCTGCACGGCCGAGGTGCTCGACGCCGACCCCGACCACGAGCAGCCGTACCTGGTCGTCGAGTACGTCGACGGGCCCAGCCTCGGCACCGTCGTCGAGGAGCGCGGCCCGCTCACTCCAGCCAACCTGCACGGCTTGGCCATCGGGGTCGCCACGGCGCTGACCGCGATCCACGGCGCCGGCGTGATCCACCGGGATCTCAAGCCGACCAACGTGCTGCTCGCGCCGGGCAGTCCGAAGGTCATCGACTTCGGCATCGCCCGCGCCGTGCAGGGCGAGGCCGGGCTCACCCGCACCGACCAGATGATCGGCACGGTCGCGTACATGGCACCAGAGCGCTTCACGCCCAGCGGTGCCGCGACGATCACCCCGGCCGCGGACGTCTTCGCCTGGGGTGCGGTCGTCGCGTACGCGGGCACCGGCCGCACTCCCTTCGACGCCGACTCGCCGGCCGCCGTCGCCGTCCGGATCATGACCCAGCCGCCCGATCTGACCGGCCTGGTCGGCCCGCTGCGCGACCTCGTCGAGCGGGCACTGGCCAAGGACCCGACCGACCGGCCCACCGCGAAGGAGCTGCTCGACCGGTTGCTGACCGCGGGCCCGTACCGCCCGTCCGACCTGGCCGCCGCGCTGGCCCACCAGCCGGCGCTGCTCATGGCGGCGGAAGAGGCCCAAGCCGCCACCCAGCAGCTGCCCGGCCATGACCTGACCGCCGCGGCGACGGCACCCGGCGCAGCCGCCGCCGGGCCGGCGGTCGGCGACCTCACTACGCGGTTCAGCACCCCGCCGGCGACGAGCCGGGCCACCCCGCGGGTACGCCCGGCGGCACGGCCACCGGACGCGCCCCGACCGGCGCCACGGCGCCGCAACCGGCGGGTCCGGCTGGTTCTCGCGGCGCTCGCCATCGCCGCCCTCGTCGCGTCTGGTGCGGTCGCCGGCATACTCTCCGGCGTCATCGTCCTGCCCGGCCGCGGCGGATCCCCGCGCGGTGACCGCTCGGCGCAGCCGACCGGCTCACCGTCCACGCTGCTCGTCGCGCAGGATCCGTTGACGGTGGAGAACCTCTGGCACAGCCGCGACGACCGGGAAAACCAGACGACCTGCTCATTCGCGGGTGCCCTGGTCGTGACCAAGCAGAGCGTCGGCTCCTACCGGTGCCCGGGACCGCAGGACGCGCTCACGGACTTCACCGCATCCGTCGACGTCAAGCTGCTGGGCAAAGGCAGCTGCGCGAGCGTGTGGTTCCGATTCGACAGCGCCGGGTACGCGCTGCGGGTCTGCGCCGACGGGTACTACCTGGTCACGCATGGCGTCGGCGGACCCACCGCGATCACCCCACTGCACACGTTCCCGTTCGCCGGTAACCCGATCGCGCTCGACACCGCGACCCGGGTCGGCGTCTCCGCACACGGCACGGACCTCACGTTCCACCGCGACGGCAGGCCGGTCGGCACCTGGCGGGACGCCACGTTCCTGCAGGGCCGCGTCGTGCTCGGGATCTTCCAGGACAGGCCGCTCGAGCAGCCGCCGTTCAGCGTGTCGTTCGCCAACGTCGAGATCCGCGCCCGCACCGGTTGACGGCCCCCTACGGGTGCCTGTCCAGCGAAACGGCCAGCACGTCCACGTCCAGTGGTGCTGGCCCGTCGGGATGCGGTCTGAAGGTCAGGAACGCGGCCTGACCGGCCGTGGTGAGCCGATGGGGGAGGCCTTTGCGCACGGCTTCGGGGAGGGGCGTCTGCCAGCGGGTGGCACCGGTGAGATCCAGCCCCGAGATGTTGTCCTCGGTGGCCGCGACGATGCGGCGCGGGTTGGGCTGGATGGCGATGCGCGCCCCGCGCAGGCCCGACTGCCAGACCTGCGCGCCGGTCGCGACGGCGTATCCGGTCAACCGGTCGGCCGCGACCACCAGCAGATCGCCCACCAGTTCGATCGCCGCCACGGGGTGTCGCGCCGACAGCCGCCACGCGGTGCGACCGTCGGCGATCCGCAACACCTGAATCTCCTGGCCGTTGCGTAGCACCACGTGCCCGCTCCCGATCCGCGCCTCCGATCGTTGCCACGCCTCGTCCCGCGGAGGCCCGCCGGGCCCGCCGGGCCCGCCGTCACTCGGCCGGTCGCCGGGCGGCGGCGTCGGGGCGTCCGGTGGCGGGCGCCGCCCTTCCGGCGGGGGCGGCTGCTGCGGCGGTGGAGCCGAATCGAAGTAGGTCGACCAGCGGCGGGCGCCGGTCGCGGCGTCGTAGGCGCCCACCTCGATCGAGGAGTTGACCAGATCCTCGGTCACCAGCCACACGGGGTCGGCTGCCAGGGGGTTGCTGGCCGTCGGGCGGCGGCCGTCGCGCGGGGCGGGTCGCGGGGTGCGCCACACCTGCCGACCGCCCCGGTCGACCGCGATCATGGCGGTCCCCAGGTTGAGGAAGGCCCGCTCGGCGGCCACGGCCATCCCATAGATCTCGACCTGCAGGTTGTCCGGGTTATCCGGGCGGGACGCCACCTCCTCGGCGTCCGCGGCGTTGACGGCGAACCGCTGCCCGCCGGTGGCGGCGTCCAGCAACCAGAGCCTCCTGGCGTCGCTGGCCAGCACGGCGTCGCCCCACAGCCGTACGTCGAGCAGCCGGCTGGGCAGGGTGCGGCTCCACACCGGGCGGCCGGTTCGGTCGACGGCGCGCACATCGGCACCGTTGGCGGTTATGAGCCGATTGCCGCCGGCCACGATGACGCCCGGCGGGACGCCTTCGTCGGCGCTGCGCGAGGTGCCCTGCCAGAGGATGCTTCCGGGTGAGCGCGACTCGGCGGCGCGGGCCTCGCGGCGGATGCCGGACACGGCCGCCGTGGTGCCGACACCGGCCCCGGCGACCGCCAGGCCCAACGCGCCTCCCAGCGCCACCATCCGTCGCCGCGACAGGCCGGAGGTTTGGTGCTCCTCGAGCGCGACCACCGCGGGTTCGGTCGCGCTGGTCTCCAGCCAGCCCGGTGTGGGCGCTGCCGCGCCGGCACCGACCAGGATGCGGGCCAACTCCTTCGCGGTGGGGCGATCCCGCGGGCGGTAGCTGACACACCGCGTGATCAGCGGGCGTAGTTTTGCGGGCACGGCCGACAGATCCAAGCGCCCGCTGGTGATCTGTACGACCTGCTGGTAGACCGTCCCGTCCTTGATCAGGCTTTTCCCCGTCGCCGCGAACGCCAGGGTGGCGCCGAGGGAGAAGACGTCCGCCGCCGGGGCGGCATCGTCGCCGCGGAGGCGCTCGGGTGCCATGTAGGACGGCGTGCCGTACAGGTGGCTGGTGGTCAGCCGGGTCGCCTCGGTCGCGACCGCCACGCCGAAGTCGATGATGTGCGGGCCGTCGTCGTCGACGAGCACGTTGCCCGGCTTGAGGTCGCGGTGCACGAGTCCGAGAGCGTGGATCGACGCCAGCGCCTCCGCGAGCCGTGCTGCCAACGTGAGGACCGCGCCGGGCGCGAGCGGCCCGTGCTGCGCCACCCACTGGTACAGGCTGGGCCCGTCGATGTACGTGGTCGCGAGCCACGGCAGCTCGGCGTCGGTGTCGGCGTCGACCACGGCTGCTGTGAAGAGCGGGTTCACGGCCCGTACCGCGGCGACCTCGCGGGCGAAGCGGCGGCGGAACACGGGATCCTCGGCCAGCTCGGCCCGAACCATCTTGATGGCGAGCCGGCGGCCGGTGGAGGACCGCGCGAGATAGACCCGTCCCATCCCGCCGCCGCCCAGCACACCGATCAGCCGGTAGGGCCCGATGGCGGTGGGATCAGCGGCCCCGAGCGGTTTCATCCCGACCCTCACGATCGTAACGACGGCATAGCGTAACGAAAGCGATCCTGCCCGTGATCCCGGTCGCCCGACAACGGGCCAATCGGTCAATCGCTCAGCTGTTTGGCCGGCCGTGGATCTCCCGGGACGGTGCGCCGGTGGCGGGACGCTTCGCGGGCGATGTCGATGCGGGAGTGGGCGCCGAGCTTGGCCAGGATGTGCGAGACGTGGCTTTGTACGGTGCGCCGGGAAAGGAACAGCCCGGCGGCGATGTCGGGGTTGGAGCGGCCCTCCGCCACCAGCTCGGCGATCTTGATTTCGGTGGGTGTCAGCGCGCGCCAGCCGGTGACCGGCCGGCGGCGAGGGCCGCGCGAGCCGCGGCGGATGCCGAGCGGGCGCAGTCGGGTGTCGGCGCGCAGAATGTCCCAGGCCGCATCCAGGCCGGTGTAGATCTGCACGGCGTCGGCGTAGGTCACCCGGGCCGCTTCGGTGTCGCCGCGCCCGGCGAGCAGCACCGCGGCGTTTTCGAGCGCGTGCGCGCGAAACAGCGGAAGGGCGATGCGATCGAAGGTGGTGGCCGCGTCCAACAGCAGGATGGGGTCGGCGGCCAGCAGGCCCCGGCAGTGCAGCGCGGCGCCGTACGTAGGCGGTAACCGCTGCCGTCGGGCCTCCGCCACGCAGGCCTCCGTGGCGGCCTCGGCGCTGGCCAGGTCGCCGGTGGCCAGGGCAAGGCGGACCACATCGGGCAGCCACAGGTAACTGTCCTGGGGCAGCTCCGGGAACCGCCGGGTCGACTCCAGGTCGAACAGGGCCAGCAGCTGCGCCAGCGCCTGGCTGGAGTCGCCGTCGCGTTCGGCGGTCAACGCCCGCGCCGTCATCAGGTACTGAACGTAGTAGCGCATTTCGCCAGCGGTGATCTTCACGTCTTCCGCGTCGTGGAGATGCCTGAGGACCGCCGCCCGGTCGTCGCGGTGAAGTGCGATCAGCGCGGCCAGCCCGCGCAGCCACAGCCGCCGGTGGTGTTGCGGGAGGTCGGCGGCCGCGTCCAGCTCGGCCAGCGCATCGTCCCACCGCCCGCGGTAGAAGCAGAAGCCGGCGGCCTTTACGCGCAGGCCGGCCAGCCGTGGCGGTGTGCCGGTGTGCTCCGCCAGGGCAAGGGCCTGACCGAGGGTGAGATTGGCCTCGGCCGGCCGACCCAGGTTGCCGAGCGCTGTCGCGCGATTGCCGAGCAGGAGCAGCCGCAGGTCGACGGTCTCCGGCTCCTCGCCGAGCACGACCAGCGCCCGGTCGATCGCCTGCAACCACGCCGCCTCGTCCCGCCGATGGTGGCTTTCGATCATCGACAGGGCGTGCACGGCGTATCCGATGGCGAGCCGGTCCCCGGCCAGTTCTCCGTCGGCCTCGGCCCGCGCCGCGGTTGCCGCCGCCTCGTCGTAGTGACCGGCGCTGGTCAGGACCTGCGCCCGCAGGGCCCGCACGCGGGCGGTCCACACCCCGGTCAGGGCCCGTTCGGCCACCGCCTGACCGGTCACCGCCAGGGCCTGGTCGTGCCGCGCCGTGTGCAACAGCGTGTACCCCAGGGTCCAGGCCATCCGACCGGCCACATCCGGGTCGCGGGTGCGCGCCAGCAGCGGATACGCCAGCCGCTCGACCTGCTCGTACTGACCCAGCAGGAACAGGGCGGTGACCAGGTGGGCGTCCAGCAGCTCACGGCGCCGGTCGTCGATGTGGACCGCCTCGCGCGCCCGCTGCAGCAGCTCCACGGCGACCTGCGGGGCCCGGTGGGTCAGCGTCCGGCCCGCCTCGGTCACCCATCCCACCACCCAGGCATCGGTGGTCCCCGGCGCGGCCAGCAGATGCTTGGCGACCCGCTCAACCGGCGCTCCCGCCCCGGCCAGGGCCTGTGCCGCGTGCCGGTGCAGCCCTGAGCGCACCGCAGCCGGCATCGCCTCGTACAACGCCTGCCGGATCAGCCCGTGCCGGAACGTAAACCGCTCGCGCGACCCGGACTCGGTCAGCACCCCGGCCGCAACGGCCTCGCGTACCACGCCCGCCAGCTCGCCTCCTGGCTGGCCGGTCACCGCGCACAGATGCGCGACGGAGAACTCCGGCCCCAGCAGCGCCGCCATCTGCAACACCCGGACGGTCGATTCGGGGAGCCAGCCCAGGCGCCTGCCGATCGCGGCCGCCAACGAGACCGGCCACATCGCGGGGCTCACCAGCTCGGCCATCCCGTCGGCCACCTGCACCGCCTGCTCGCGCACCAGGGCGTCGATGAGCTCCCGTAGGTACAACGGATTCCCGCCGGACTGCTCGGCCTCGCGCCGCAACCGCGGTCCAGGCGGCGCACCGACCAACCGCTCCACCAACTCCACAACCTGATCCGCTGCCAGCGGACCCAGCTCGAGCACGACCGCATCCTTGCCGGGGGTGCCATCGTGCTGCGCGACGAGCTTCGCCCGCACCGGCACCGGGCGATACGCCGCCACCAGCAGCAACGGCAGCTGGCGCACGACCTGACGCAACCGCGCCCACACCGCGAGGCTCGCCTCGTCCGCCCACTGCAGGTCATCGACGACCAACACCACCGGTGACAGCTCGCACAGCCGGTCCACCAGCACCAGCAACCGCTCGGCCACCGCGGCGGTCACATCCCCGGGCGTCAGCGCACCGGCGGCACCCTCCCCACGCAGCAGGCCGGCGATCTCCACCCGCGCCGGGCCTGCGGAACGCGATCCCACGTGCAGGCAATCCAGCAGCACCCATAACGGAAACTGCTGCCGCGCCTCGTCCGCGGACTCCCAGAACACCGCGCAACCCGACCGCCGCGCGTCGGCCAACCCGGCGGTCAGCAACGCCGACTTACCGATCCCGGGCTCGCCTTCCACCCAGACCGAACGACCCCGACCGTCCGCCACCTCGGTGACCAACCTGCGCAGTCGCGCCAGCTCGCCGTCCCGGCCAACCAGCACATCGAGCGGCAACCCAGGCGCCACCCCGTCACCCTAGCGACATTGCCGGGATATCGCCTATTACTGGGTTCTCCCTACCCGGCATTTTCGCCCGGCTGCTGACCTTCAACAGGGGCGAGGCCGGCATCGACGTGCCGATCCGCGCGCAGGGCACCGTCGTCCTGGCGCCGGCGTAGTCCCTGCTCAGGCGCGGCCCGCCCGGGCGGCGGGCCGGTCGGCTCGCAGCAGGGTGCGGGACAGCGCCATCGCGGGCACCAGGCCGATCACGGCCAGCAGCGCGAGGCCGTAGGCCGTCGTGGACAGGGCCGTGGCGGAGGTGTGGGCTTGTGCCGGGTTCGGCTGCAGGGACAGGAACACGGTCCCGAACACCGCGACGCCCAGGACCTGGCCCAGTTGCACGGCGGTGGTGAGCAGGCCGCTCGCGTCGGCGACGTGGGACAGCGCAACGTGGACGAGTGACTGGGTGAGCAGCGGGCTGACCGCGAGGCCCATGCCGGCGCCGTCGACCGCCAGCGCAGCCCACATCAGCGGACCGCCGTTCGTGCCGCCGTGCGCGGCCACCGAGATGCCCAGATAGGCCAGGGCACACATCGCGAGCCCGATGGGCGCCAGCGCGTGGTGGATCCGTTCGGGTAGCTTGCGCCAGTAGAAGCCGACAAGTCCAAAGGTTCCGGCCATCGGGATATAGGTGAGGCCGGCCCGCAGGGCGCTGTGCCCCAGGCCGGCCTGCAGGTGCAGGGTGAAGATGAACAGGAACGCGCCGTAGGTCACCTGCATGCAGGTGAGCGCGGTGAGCCCGGAGGCGATACCCGGCGCGCGCAGCACGTCCAGATTCAGCAACGGGTCCCCGCCGCGGGCCGCCGTTGGACCGGGACGAAGATCCCGGCGAGCAGCACGCCGGCGGCGATGCAGACGAACGTCCACGCCGGCCAGCCCACCTCGTGCCCGAGCACCAGGGGCAGCACGACCAGGAAGACCGCCGGAGCGGCGATCGCGAGACCGCCGACGTCGAGTCGACGGGTGGCGCGCGGCTCGTCGGCCGGTACGGTGCGTGGCACCAGCACCGCGAGAAGGATTCCGAGGGGGACGTTGACGAGGAAGACCGGTCGCCAGGTCGCGCCGAACAGGTTCGCGCTCACGAGGACACCGCCGACGACCAGGCCGACGGCCGCACCGGTTGACAGCACCACCCCGTAGGCGGACAGCGCCTGCGCCCGCGCCTTCCCGCTGAACTGCATCTGGATGACGCTCATGATCTGCGGCACCATCACGGCCGCCGCGCCGCCCTGCACGAACCGGAAGATCACGAGAACCGGGCTGCTCGGCGCGAACCCGCAGGCCAGCGACGCGACGGTGAAGATGATCACCCCCAGGAGGTACATCCGCCGCCGGCCGTACAGGTCTCCGAGCCGTGCCCCGGTGATCAGCAGCATCGCGTACGCGACCGTGTAGCCGCCGACGACAAGTTGTAGGGATGCGCCGGAAGCGTGCAGGTCGACGCCGATCGCCGGCATCGCCACGTTGACGATGAAGACGTCCAGCAGACCCATGAACTGGCCGAGCAGCAGCACGGCCAGCATCAGCCAGCGCCGGCCGTCAGGCGCGGTGGAGTCCTGCGTCGGCTGTGTCGCCAACCCCAGACCGGTCATGTCGATCTCCGTTCGGTACGTCGCCCGGCTGCTCCGCCGGGTCGCTGATATGTACCGACGGGGTACCGGCAACTCATCGGTCCGGGACCCAACTCGGGCCGATGACTTTCGGCCCTCCGCCCGGTAGGTATAGGCGGGGGCACGTCCATGGCGGCGACGGAGAGGCGCGGTGGTGATGTCGATCAGCGAGGACTTCGTCCGCCGGACCGATCCGTTCCGGCGTGAGCTGCTGGTCCACTGCTACCAGAGACCGACCCTTCCATGTTGATCGGCTGGTCGCCGCGGTGGAACACCGGCGGGTTCTCGGCCTCCAGGTACACCGTCCTGCCGTTGACGGTGCCGGTCGGGTAGGCGCTCAGGTGGTCGAGGACGTTCTGCCAGACGGGTACGAGGTCCTGGTCGACGCCAAGCTGCCGGCTCGCGACGACATACCGGCGGTGTACTTCGGCGTCGTGACGTTGCCGATCGGCGCGGTGGCCCGGCCCTGGATGCCGGACAGGATGCCCTGCAGCTCCGCCCAGTCGTCCGCGGCGGGCCGCGGGCCCGCCTGCGCCTGGCCCGCGGGTGCCAGGGACGCCGCGCCGGTGAGCGCGAGCAGCGCCGCCACGGCGACGGCTGTCACTCGGGTTTTCGCTTTCATGCCGGCAGCTCCCCGAAATGGACGACCGGGACCGGGTTGACTGCCGAAAACCTACGAACATCTATAGATGGAGGTCAACGCTCTGATCCGCCAGACCGAAAACAGCACCGTACGCAGCGGCCCCGGGTCCCAGGCCCGGGGCCGCTGTGTGGGCGCAGCGTCGCGTCGGGGTGCCTGTGCTATGCGTCACGGTCGATGTCTGGTCGAAATAACCGACGCCGAAGTGACTCCGAGTAGCAACAAACCCGAAATCTTTTCACCTGTTCGCCATGGCACTCTAGTGGCCGCCGGTGGCGCCGGTCGGAGTCGGTGCGCCGGCACGTCTGCGGTACCCAGTGTCGGAAACCCTGCCCGTCATGGCGGGTGGCTTCCGCACGACCGGGCACCCGGCCACGTCGGTGGCGGACTCGGCTACGCATTGCGCGATCGCGCTGGGCGTACCCGCTGAGTAGGTCTCCGCCGGCGTGACAGACGCCGAAACCATTGACAAATTTCGATGTAGATACTGGGATAGCCAAACGTGACAACGTTGTCTCGCGGTCCGGTTGTAGCGGGCAACCTCCCTCGTAGGTCACGGATTCGCAGGTCATGAGTTCGTTGGAGGGTCAGTTGATGCCCAAGATCAGGCCGTACCCGATGGGTGCCGCGGCTGCGCCGGTGGCCGGGGAGGTGACCGCATGGAACCGGCGGTCATGAGTCCCACCACGCCGGACACCGCCGGGCGGGACGCAGCCGTCGAGGTGACCCGACCGACATCGTCGGGCCACGTCAAGGCGGCGGGGCGGTCGCCCACCCGCATGGCCCTCGCCCGGCTGCGGGCAGACAAGGTGGCGATGGCCTGTGCGGCTGTGTTCGCGTTCTTCGTGTTGGTCGCGATCTTCGCTCCGCTGCTGGCCAAGCTGGAGGGGCAGAGCCCGACGGCGCTCCATCAGGACCTGTTGGACCAGTACGGCTTCCCGACCATCGGCCCGACCGCTGAGCACTGGTTCGGCGTGGAGCCGCGGCTGGGCCGGGACCTGTTCGCCCGTTGGGTCTACGGCGCCCGACCCTCGCTCGTCGTCGCCGGCTCGGTCACCGTCATCACCACGGTGATCGGTGTGGTGGTCGGTCTGGTGAGCGGCTTCGCCGGCGGCTGGGTGGACCGCGCGCTGTCGTGGCTGACCGACCTCGTGCTGAGCCTGCCGTACCTGCTGTTCGCGATCGCGACCTCGGCCGTGCTGGTCTCGCTGTTCGGCGGATCCGAGAGCGCGTCGGAGGGGCAGGTCGCGCGGATCCGGTTCGTGTCGCTGATCCTCGTGCTGTCGTTCTTCGGCTGGGCGAGCCTGGCCCGCCTGATCCGCGGGCAGGTCCTCTCGCTGCGCGAGCGGGAGTTCATCGCCGCCGCGCGGGTGCTGGGCGTGCCGACCCGCCAGATTCTGTTCAAGGAGCTGCTGCCCAACCTCGTGGCGCCGATCGTGGTATCGGTGTCGATGTCGCTGCCCGGCTACATCGTGGCGGAGGCGGGTCTGACGTTTCTCGGTGTGGGCCTCACCGAGCCGACGCCGTCCTGGGGCGTCACGGTCGCGGCCGCACAGAACTACTACCGGGCGGACCCGCTCTTCCTGTGGCTGCCCGTATTCGGGATCACGATCCTCGTCCTCGCCCTGAGTGTGCTGGGCGACGCCGTTCGCGATGCCTTCGACCCCAAGACCCGCCGCTAACGGCGTCGACATGAACAGATTAGGAGAGACCAAAGGTGAGGCGAGTCAACAAGGCCGCTGCGGTCGCTGTCGCGGCTGCTCTCGCGGTGACGGCCTGTGGCAGTCCGTCCGCGAACAACAAGCAGGACGGGAGCAGGTCGGACGAGATCACGACCCAGGTCAACGCCCTCGACCCGAGCGCGAAGGGGCCGGCGCCCGAGGTGCCCGGGTCCCGTAAGGGCGGCACGATCACGGTCTACTCGCAGTCGACGCCCAACACCTTCGACCCGACCGACACCTACTACGTCGACGCCGACGCGATCGGCAAGCTGCTGTTCCGTACGCCGACCCAGTTCGCGATCCGCAAGGGCAAGGCGGTCCTCGTGCCGGACCTCACTGACCTCGGCACGCCGTCAGCGGACAAGCTCACGTGGACGTTCAAGCTTCAGAACTACGTCAAGTACGCCGACGGCACCGACGTCAAGGTCGGGGACCTGGCATACGCGATCAAGCGCTCGTTCGCCCACGACGTCTATAGCAACGGGCCCGCCTACCAGCTGACGTACTTCAAGGACGGCGACAAGTACAAGGGCCCTTACGCCAGCGGCGACGACTACGCAGCTGTCGAGACGCCCGACGACCGGACCCTGGTCATCCACCTGGCGCGGCCGTTCTCCGACCTGCCGTTCTACATGAGCTTCCTGATGTTCACGCCCATCCCGAAGGCGAAGGACACCAAGGAGAACTACAAGAACGCCCCGCTGGCGAGCGGTCCGTACCAGTTCGACAGCTACACCCCGGGCACCGAGGTGAAGCTCAAGCGGAACCCCAACTGGGACCCCAGGACCGACCCGGTGCGCCACCAGTACCCGGACGGCTGGAACTTCAAGTGGGGCCAGGACGACATCAAGACCCAGCAGCAGGTGCTCAACAGCAACGGCCCCGACGCCAACGCGCTCAACTACGGCAACGTCGACGCGTCCTTCATCCCGCAGCTGCAGGGCAAGAAGACCGAGCAGCTCATCCGTGGTGAGAGCAACTGCAGCATCATCGTGCAACTCGACAGCCGCAAGATCCCGCTCGAGGTGCGCAAGGCGATCGCCAGGGCGTACCCGTACGACCAGATCTGGAAGGCGGCGGGCCTCAACGACTACATCGCCCAGCCGTCGACCACGGTCCTACCCCCGAGCGTGCCCGGCTACCAGAAGTACGCGGCGGTGCCGGACCTGACCGGCAAGGGCGCCGGCGACCCGGCCGGCGCGAAGAAGATGCTGGAGGCCGCCGGCAAGCTCGGGTTCGAGGTGAGCTGGTACTTCGACAACACCAAGCCGATCCCGCAGCAGACGTCGCAGATCCGCGCGGACGCGCTCAAGGCGGCCGGCTTCACGGTCAAGCCGATCGGCGTCTCCACCGCCGAGTTGCGTAAGAAGGTGTCCGACTACGACGCTCCGGTCAACATGGCGCAGGGTCCCGGCGGTTGGTGCTCGGACTGGCCCAGCGGCACCAGCTGGTTCCCGGTGTTGTTCAAAACGCAGAGCATCAGCGAGGGGCAGAGCTGGGGCATGCTGAGCGACACGGCGCTGGACACCGAGATCGACAAGATCAGTGCGCTGCCCATCGAGCAGCAGACCGAGAGATGGGCCGCGCTCGACAAGAAGATCATGGAGATGTACATCGCGCTTCCGCGCTACTACGACAAGATGGCCGTCCTCGCGGGCACCAACATCGGTGGCGCCGAAGGTGACCCGACCAAGGGGATGCCCAACTTCCCCAACATGTATCTCAAGAGCTGAACCCGTTCCCCCCACATGTCCGCCGGTCGGCCCGCTACGGCCGACCGGCGGGCAGGGAACCGTCACCTACCCTAGGAACTGTTGATGCTCTGGTACATCCTGCGGCGAATCATCAGCGCGATCTCCGTCGTCGCCGTGACTCTGCTCGCGAGCTTCCTGCTCTTCTTCGTCGCGCCCACCGATCCGGCGGCCGTGATCTGCGGTGAGCGCTGCCCCGCGCAGCGCTACGAGGACATCAAGCAAAGCCTCGATCTCGACCAGCCGGTGCTCGAACAGTTCGGCGGTTACCTGACGGGGCTCGTGGCGGGCCGCACGTTCACCACCGGAGGTGTCTCGGTGGAGTGCTCCGCGCCGTGTCTGGGGTACTCGTTCGCGCTCGGCCAGCCGGTCACGAAGCTGTTGAGCCAGGCGGTGCCGGTGACCGTCTCGATCGTCGTCGGCGGGGCGGTCGTGTATCTGGCCGCGGGCGTCCTGACGGGTACCGCCGCGGCGCGCAGACGGGGAACCCTCGCCGACCGTGCCGTCGTGGGGGCGTCACTCGCGCTGGGGTCCGTGCCGTACTTCGTGGTGGCGCTGCTCGTCGCCCTGTACGCCACGTTCCTGCCGACCTCGGGGTACCGCTCGCCGCTGGAGGATCCGATCGCCTGGGCGAGCGGGTTGATGGCCGCCTGGTTGACGCTCGGCGTGACCAACGCCGCGACGTACACCCGCTACACCCGGGCCTCCATGATCGAGTCACTCGGCGAGGACTTCGTACGCACCGCGCGGGCCAAGGGAATCAGCGAGCGGCGCGTCGTGTATCGCCACGGGCTGCGTGCCGCCGTCACTCCGGTGGCGACGATCTTCGGCCTCGACCTGGCGTTTCAGCTCACCGGGGCGATCTTCACCGAGAGCATCTTCGGCCTGCCCGGCCTCGGCGTCCTGACGCTGCGCGCGTTCGCCCAGTTCGACCTGCCCGTCCTGATGGGTGGTGTGCTCATCGGCGCAGTCGTCCTCGTCGGCATGAACCTCATCGTCGACCTTCTGTACACCGTCCTCGACCCACGGGTGAGACTGGGATGATCATCGAATCGCGAACCGGCCCCGACCTCGTCCCGCGTGCGCGGCGTTCCCGCGTGCTCGACCCGTCGCGGGAAACGCCGTACCTCGTGGTGCGCGACCTCGACGTGGCGTTCCCGACGCCGGACGGTGTCGTCCGTGCCGTGCAGGGGCTCAGCTACTCCCTGCCGCTGGGGCGCATCCTCGCCGTCGTGGGGGAGTCCGGCTCGGGCAAGAGCGTGTCGGCCATGGCGATCATGGGTCTGCACGATCCCGGACGCACCCGCACCTCCGGCTCGATCACGCTGGGCGGCACGGAGATCGTCGGCCGCTCACAGGATGAGCTCCGGGCCTACCGCGGTGGCATCGCAGCCATGATCTTCCAGGACCCGCAGTCGTCGCTGCACCCGTACTACACGATCGGTACGCAGATCATGGAGGCCTACCGGGCGCACCATGACGTGTCCCGGCGGACGGCGCGCGAGCGGGCGGTCGATCTGCTCGGCCGGGTCGGCATCCCGAACCCGAGGCGGCGCGTCGACGACTACCCGCACCAGTTCTCCGGTGGGATGCGCCAGCGGGCGATGATCGCGATGGCCCTGGTGAACGACCCCAAGCTGCTCATCGCTGACGAGCCGACGACGGCGCTCGACGTCACCGTGCAGGCCCAGATCCTGGACCTCATCATGGATCTCCAGCAGGACTTCGGCTCCGCTGTCCTGTTCATCACCCACGACCTCGGCGTGGTGGCGGAGATCGCGGACGACATCCTGGTCATGTACGCCGGCCGGTGCGTCGAGTACGGCGCGGTCGATGCGATCCTCGGCACCCCCCTGCACCCGTACGCGTGGGGTCTGCTGGAGAGCATTCCGGCCGTCTCCGGGGAGCCTGCCCGGCTGCACCCGATTCCCGGTTCCCCGCCGCGGCTGCTCGCGCTGCCGACCGGCTGCTCGTTCCACCCGCGCTGCGAGTTCGCCGACCGGATGCCCGGCGACGCCTGCCGCGGCGAGTTGCCGGAACTGGTGTCGCGCACCGTCGACACCGGGCGACTCTCACGCTGTCACCTGCCCGACCCGGCCCGGGTCTTCGACACCGAGATCCTGCCCCGCCTGCCGTGAAGGACACGACGATGGAACCTCTGCTCGAACTCGACGACCTCGTCATGCACTTCACGACGAAGGGCGACGGGTTGTTCGGCCGCGGGGCCGCGAAGGTGCAGGCGGTGGACGGGCTGTCGCTGACCCTGCACGAGGGCCGGACGTTGGGGCTGGTCGGCGAGTCCGGGTGCGGCAAGACCACGACCGGCCGGTTGATCACCCGGCTGCTGGAGCCGACGGCGGGGCAGATCCGCTTCCAGGGAACGGACATCGCCCACCTGCGCGAGAAGGAGCTGCGGCCGTACCGCCGGGAGCTTCAGATGATCTTCCAGGATCCGTTCTCGTCGCTCAATCCTCGGCACACCGTGGGCGCCATCGTCGGGATCGCCCTGCGCGCGCACGGGATCGTGCCCAAAGGCGGGGAGCTGCGGCGGGTGCAGGAACTGCTCGACGTCGTCGGCCTGAACCCGGAGCACTACAACCGGTATCCCCACGAGTTCTCCGGCGGTCAGCGTCAGCGTGTCGGTATCGCGCGGGCCCTGGCCGTGCGGCCGAAGGTCATCGTCGCCGACGAGCCGGTCAGCGCCCTGGACGTTTCCATCCAGGCCCAGGTGATGAACCTGCTGGAGGACCTGCGTACCGAATGGGGCATCGCGTTCGTCTTCATCGCCCACGATCTCGGCGTGGTCCGGCACTTCTGCGACCGGGTCGCGGTGATGTACCTGGGCCGGATCGTGGAGATCGGGCAGCGGGACGAGATCTACAACGCGCCGCGGCACCCGTACACACAGGCGCTGCTCTCCGCGGTGCCCGACCCCCGTGTGGCGCGGGGCGCGCCGCCGAAGGCACGTATCCGGCTGGCCGGCGACCTGCCGAGCCCGATCAATCCGCCGTCCGGGTGCCGGTTCCGCACCCGATGCTGGAAGGCCGCCGACATCTGCGCCACCACCGAGCCGCCGCTGGAGGCGAAGACACCGGGCCAGTCGGTGGCCTGCCACTTCGCGGAGCCGCCGGAGCACTCACTCCTCGCGGCGGCCGGAGCCACCACGCCCAGCTGACCAGTTCGCACCCACGCCGCGCCGGCTACCGGCGGCGACCGGTTGCGTGCAAGGCCGTCTCGTACGACCGGAGATCGTGCTCGGCCGTCCACCGGTGCGGCCATTCTCGCTGGCTGGCGTCGATCGCCTGGTCGGCGATCCGCCGGCCGAGGCACGGATACGCGCCGGCACAGCGGGGATCACCGCAGCGATCCCTGTTCTCACCGCAGGCCCGGTGGCTTGCCGCCAGGCGTTGTCCCGCCCTCCACAACACGTGGTCGCGTACCCGGTTCGCGGCCTGTCCGGTCGCGGCCTGCTGGCCGTACATATCGGTGCAGATCTTCGCAGACATGGGGGGCCAGCCTCTCTGAAGTAGGAACCGCGACTACGGTTGTGGGTTCGAGGACTCCCACGCTAGGGAGGACGCCGGGGCCGCAATAGAGGTGACAGCCGGCCACGCGCCCACCGCCGCATACCATGCGACGCAAGGCTGAGGGGCATACGCCGAGCGGGCAACCGAGCACTCTGACCGGCCAGACGGTATGGACCGTCAGATCTTTCCCGCTCGTCCCCGGCCGGTCCCGCCGGTCGGCTCGGCTGCTCGTCCACTCGTCGCGCGGGTGGTCGTATCGGCGCGATGCGGGGACCGGCCGCAGAAGCCACCGCTGGGACTGCTTCTCCCGAGCGCCGGGCAGATCTTACGGTGGCAGTCTCGAACCGGCCGCCCTGCGGAGCGCGGTCACCAGAGGCCCAACACTTCGCCCTTCGCCGAAAGGGACCCGGCCATGAACACATGGACCATCGAGGAGAACCGGGACACGACGTTTGCGGGCACCGGCGGGCATCCCGGCCCCGAAGAGCTGGCGATCGCTGTGCGCCGGGTATTCGGGTCGGCGGAGGTGATCGTCGGCGAGGCCGCGCTTGCCGGGCCGGCGGGCCTGGAGGCACTTTCCTGCAATCCACCGCGTCCCAGCCGAACCGCCCGGCCACCTCAGGCTCGGTTGGCCGCCGCGTGCCGTGAGCTCGGCCCCGGTCAGACCTCCCAGTCCAACCTGCCGCCGGCGTTGACAACCGGACGGTATCGCCCGGCGTAGGGTTTGCCACTCTCCAACGCCAGCGCCACGCCCTCCAGCAGTTCGACGACCGACGCCGGCCAGCGGTCGAACCCGGTGCCGTCCTCGGGATAGAACTCGCCCACCCGGCCGTGCCCGCCGGGGCGCTGGTCGACCAGCAGGCAGCCGCCGTCGCCCGCCGTCGCGAACGGCACGAAGGCCCGGTGCCACCACTCGTGGTCGACGGGACCACGCGCCAGCACGCCGCAGGTGACCTCCCAGTTGCCGACGATCTGGTCAAGTGGCAGCGGCTGGTAGAAGGGCGGCAGGGAGAAGCCGTCGCGCGCCGCGACCCCATCGTGGCGGCGCAGGGACGCCACCAGATCGGGCGGGAACGCGACCGACATGCGGGTCTGTAGCGCGGCGATCCGTTCCGGCGGTGCGGGTGGTCGCAGCGAGGCGCCGGTGGCCGGCGCGTGCGCGGCCAGCCAGCGTTCGATGCGTTCCCAGGCGGTGTCGACCCGGGCGGCGGTCGCCGCGTCGAGCCCGGTGGCGGCGGCCACGTTCCCGGCGTACTGCGGACATACCGAGGTGGCCGGCGGCCGGGGCGCGACGGTGGCGCGCGACACGCTGGAGGTAGCGCGGGCAAGGGGCGTCGGGTGCGGGTCGGTGGACACCCATCCCTGGCCGACCGAGGTGTGCACGGGCCGCATGGCGTTGAGGACGCAGAGCACCACCACCGACAGAACGAATACCGCCAGCAGCACCGTCACCACGCGCTTGCCGACGACCGTGGCGCACCGCCGGTCGCGATCCGGCTCCGCCTCGGACGCCGCCTCGGACGCCGCATCGCCGGGTGCGGCGTCGGGTGCGGCGTCGGGTGCGGCGGGGGCACCGTCGGCGGCGGGCTCACCGGTGGCCGCAGGCTCACGGGTGGCGGCCGGCTGGCCGCGCGCGCCGTGCAGCAACGGATCCAGCCAGCCCCGGGCCTGCTCCACGAACTGCTCCGGCCGGTCGGCCGCGCCGGCGGGGATCCGACCGGCCAGTGCGACGGGCAACTCGGCGAGGTCGTCGCCGTCGCCGACGGCGACCACCGAGGCGGAGATGCGCCGGCTGGACAAGGCGTCGAGCGCAAGCGTGGTGTGGTTGGTCGAATCCGGTCCGGCGCCGGTCACCACCACGACGGGTGCCGGCAGTGCCCAGGCCAGGTCGGCGAGCGTCCAGCCGCCGCGACCGAGCGGGACGAGGAGGCCGTCGACGGCGCCCACCAGCACCAGGTCGTGGGTGCGTGCCAGGGCGTGCGTCATCGTGATGACGTCGTCGACGCGCAGCGGGTCGGCGCCGCCGGCGTGCACCTCGACGTAGGTGGCGACGGTGGCGCGCAGCAGGTCGCCCGCGGCGTCCGCGGCGTGCGCGCGGCCCACGACGAGGAGCACGGCGACCCGCGCCTTCGCCGCCGCGGCGAGGGCGGCCGTCGCCACCTCCCAGCCCGCGGTAGCCGACGTCGCGGCGACCACCCACGGTCCGCCGTCCGGCCAGGACGTCGACCCTCCCCACCTCGATCAGCCGAAGCCTAGCGAAATCGTCCTTCCGCCACTGACCCGCCGGACTCGGAATGTCCACTGTGGAGCAATGACGCAGCATTACCTGCCGGGTAATCGACACCGCTGCAGACGGGCGGCAACATCGTGGCCAGCCCAACGGAGCCTCTCAGGAGGAATGATGGCCGCGTACGCACTCGCGCATCTGCGCACTCCGCGGCTGCACCCGGACGTGCTCGAATACCTGGAGCGGATCCAATCCACCCTCGACCCGTTCTCCGGCCGGTTCATCGTGCACGGGGGCCCGGTGGAGGTGCGGGAAGGGACGTGGCCCGGCAGCCTCGTCGTGATCGAGTTTCCCACCCTGGCGTTCGCCCGGGCCTGGTATGAGTCGGCCGCGTACCAGGAGATCCTGCCGTTGCGAACAGACCACATCGACGGCGACGCGATCCTCGTCGAGGGTGTCGGGCCCGACCACGACTCAGCGAGGATGGCCGCCGAGCTGCGTCAAGCGGCTTAGGGTCAGGAGCCTTTGCGAAGCAGCGACGCGACGTCCTGACCGAGCTGTGGGCGTCACATATCCACACCGGACCCTAGCGTTCCTGCTCGCCCCGCCGTCGGGGGAGGAGAGTCACCTCACGTCTTGCGGCCGACAGCGCCGTACTGCGGAATCTCCGCGGGCTCGTCGCCGGTGTCGGGCCGCCACCGTGAACACGACACCAGTCCGGGCTCCACCAGCTCCAGACCCTCGAAGAACCGCCCGATCTCTTCGCCGGTGCGGGTCCGGATCGGGGGCGCCGCGTTCTCGTTCCAGAACGCCATGGCCGGGGCGTTCATCTCGCCGCCGAGCTCCAGCGTCGGGTGGGCGAGCGCCAGGTAGCTGCCGGTGGGCACCGCGTCCATCAGCCGGCGCGTGATCGTCTGCGCCTGCTCAGTGTCGAGGACGAAGTTCAGGATGCCGAGCATCATGACCGCCACCGGCTGGGTGAAGTCCAGCGTCCGCGAAGCCTCGGCCAGGATCGTGTCGGGGTCGTGGACGTCGGCGTCGATGTAGTCGGTGACGCCCTCCGGGCTGCTGGTCAGCAGCGCACGGGCATGGACCAGCACCAGGGGATCGTTGTCGACGTAGACGATGCGCGAACGAGGTGCGATCGTCTGAGCGACCTCGTGGGTGTTGTTGGCCGTCGGCAGGCCGGTGCCGATATCGAGGAACTGGCGGATGCCCGCGTCGCCGGCCAGGAAGCGGACGACACGGACGAGGAACTGCCGGTTGGCGCGGGCCACGTCGCCGATGATCGGGAACATCGTGCGCACGTGGTCGCCCACCTGGCGGTCGACCTGGAAGTTGTCCTTGCCACCCAGCCAGTAGTCCCAGACCCGCGCGTTGTGCGCCACGGTGGTATCGATCCGCGACGGAGGCCATTCCCGATCCAGATCTCCGGCGTCACGGCTCTGTGACACGATCCGACTCCTCTTGCCGTCGTTGCACCATCGTCCCGTGTGGTCCGGCCCGGTGCGGTGACCTCACACGTGCCCCGCAGCCTAGCGGCATGCGCCGGCGCGCGCAGCCTCGACGCCTGCCTGTCGACACGACCGCCTGATGCCGGCGGCGCACTCTGTGGTCCGCGTCAGTAGCCACCGCCACCCGTGCTGCCACCGCCGCCGGACATGAGCAGGATGGCAACGATGACGGCCGCGATAACGACCGCCGCGACGATGACCCAGATTGCGGCTCGTCTCGTCGTCACGGAGACCATGTTCACCACCTCCGGACACCCGGTACCCGGCCCGACGGGAAATCATGTCTGCCGGTCGGGTCGGTATGTGCCCCGCGTACCCCGACTACGGACCACTCGGGGGCACCCGCGGCGCGCTGGCGTGTGCGAAACTCCGGCCCGGCACATCAACCCGACGCGGAAGAGAGCGCAGATGGAACTTCAGCGGCTTCAGGCTCAGCAGCAACTGATTGTGCGCCAGCGGCTCCGGCTGATGGTGAACCAATACGAGGTCCACGCGGTCGCGCCCGGCGGATCCGAGGGCGAGATTCTCGCGTTCGCCCAGCAGAAGCGCCTGGCCTTCAAGGAGCAGGTGACCTTCTATACCGACGACACCAAGCAGCAGCCCGTGCTCGGCTTCAAAGCCCGCCAGGTCATGGACCTGGGGGCGACCTATGACGTCGTGGACGCCAACGGGAAGCCGGTGGGCCTGTTCCGCAAGGACTTCAAGCAGTCGCTGCTGCGCTCCACATGGCATGTCGAGCAGCCCGGTGTCGGTGTGGCGACCGGCCAGGAGCGCAGCATGGCCGTGGCGATCCTGCGCCGCTTCGTCGACTCTCTCTCCTGGTTGCCCTACCACTTCGACTTCACGCTCGACGGGCAGCCGGCCTTCTCTGTGGTCAAGAAGTGGGGACTGCGCGACAAGTACGTCATCGACATCCACAACCCGCAGTTCGACCGCCTGCTCGTGATCGCCATGGCGGTGGGGCTCGACGCGCTGCAGTCGCGCTGACCGACTGCAGCACCGGGACCCGGTCGTCGATGGCGGCGCGGGGGCGTCGCCATCGACGACGGGAATGCTGGAAGACCTAGTTCGGGCTTCTGCCGAGCAGCAGTTTCCACGGCACTAGCGCGGACTCCATCTGCACGCCGAGGCTCATCTTGGACACGCCCTCGCTGCGTTCCTCGAATCGGATGGGAACCTCGGCGATTTTCATCCCGCGCTGGACGGTCCGGTAGTTCATCTCCACCTGGAAGGCATAGCCGTTGCTTTGCACCGATTCGACATCGATCGCCCGAAGGGTGTCGGCGTGCCATGCCTTGAAGCCTGCAGTCGCGTCCTTGACCTTTAGCCGCAGGATCGCGTTGACGTAGAAGTTTGCCCATGCCGACAGCGCCTTGCGATGCCATGGCCAGTCGCTAGCGACCGCGCCACCAGCTACGTAGCGTGATCCGAGCACGACGGCCGCGTCCGTGGTTGTCAGCGTCTCGACCATGCCAGGGATGGCCTCACATGGGTGGGAGAGGTCGGCGTCCATCTGGATCACGATGTTCGCCCCTTCCGCCAGCGCCCGGGTCATCCCGGCTACATACGCGCGCCCAAGCCCGTCCTTCGCGGTCCGATGTAGGACCCCTACCTGGATCGGCGCCTCGATCGCGAGTTTGTCAGCGACCTCGCCCGTGCCGTCCGGGGAGTTGTCGTCGACGACCAGGACGTGCATGTTCGGGATCTTCAACGCCGCGAGAAGCTCGACAATCTTGGGCAGGTTGTCGCGTTCGTTGTAGGTCGGTACAACGACGGTTATCTTCGGGGCAACGCTTTCCATGATCACCTTCGTGGGAGCTGTGATCCCGACTTGCCGTGCTACGCAACGGCGAGTGCGGTCGCGAACAACGGGAGATCTTACTACCCGAGCCGCGCCAGACCGCGTCGCGTAGCAGCCGCTGCCTCCGGTACGGCGTCGTAGTGGACTGCCGCACGCGACCGAAACGACCAAAAGATTCTTCCCCGCCAAAAGCGTGACGGCGGTCAGCCGGCTTACGACGATCTGTTCACACGTTCGAAACAGAAGGGATGATCATTATGAGCATCCGCAGATACGTCGCGGCCGCAATGCTCGCCGGTCTCGTCCTCGCGACCGCCGGCTGCAACAAGGCCGGGAAGGAGGCCGGTGGCGCGAAAGCGGTCAAGTACCCGACCCGGACCGTGCAGATCATGGCGCCGGCCGGCGCCGGCGGCGGCTGGGACATCACCGCGCGCACCATGCAGAAGGCGCTCAAGGACGCCAACCTTGTCGAGCAGCCCGTCGAGGTCTACAACGTGACCGGCGCCGCCGGCACCGTCGGCCTCGCCCAGCTCGCCACCAAGCACAAGGGCGACCCCCACCAGCTGATGATCACCGGCCTTGTCATGGTCGGCGGGATCGTCACCAACAAGTCGGCGGTCGACCTCGGGCAGACCACGCCGATCGCGACCCTCACCGCCGAGCCCGAGGTCATTGTCGTACCGGCGAACTCCAAGCTCACCACCCTCAAGGATCTCGTCGAGGCGTTCAAGGCCGACCCGGCCTCCGTCAAGTGGGGCGGCGGCTCAGCCGGCGGCACCGACCAGATCCTGGTCGGCCTCATCGCCAAGGCCGCCGGCGTCGACCCGAAGAAGATGAAGTACGTCGCGTACTCCGGCGGCGGCGAGACCAAGGCCGGCCTGCTCTCCGGCGACCTGACCGCCGCGGTATCCGGGGCGAGCGAGTTCAAGGACCTCGTCGCGTCCGGCAAGGTGCGCGCGCTCGCGGTCTCCGGCGCCGAGGGCGTCGACGTCGGCGGCGGCACGCCGGCCCCGACCATCAAACAGGCCGGGTACGACGTGGAGCTGCTCAACTGGCGCGGCATCGTGGCCCCGCCCGGGATCAGCGACGGCGAGCGTGCCGCGATCATCGCGCTGGTCGACAAGCTGCACGCCTCGGAGCCGTGGAAGCAGGCACTGACCCAGCAGGGCTGGACCGACTTCTACCGAAAAGGCGACGAGGCGAAGAAGTTCTACGCCGACGAGAGTGCCCGCATCCGGAGTGTGCTGGTCGAGGCCGGAGTAGTCACGTGAGTACCCCCGTCGAGTCAGCGGAAGGGGCGGCGGCGACCGCCGCCCCGCGCCGGGCCGTGTTCGGCCCCCGCGTGGTCGGGGCCGTGCTTCTGGTCGGCGGCCTTGTTCTCGGGTACGTGGCGATCCGCGACGCCGGCGAGGACGGTGTGACCATCGACGGTCCCCGCCTGGCACCCCTCGTCGTGACCGCCGCCTGGGTGGTCCTCGCTGCGGTGTACCTGGTGGCGCAGTTCGTCCGCCGCCCGGCGGCCCTCGAAGTCCCGGCCGAGGAGGAGAGCGTCGACGTGGCGCCCCACTTCTCCGGGCGGCTGACGCCGGTGCTCCTGGTGGGGGCGCTCATCGCGTACCTGCTGGTGCTCGAGCCGGTCGGCTTCGCCCTGGCCAGCGCGGCCTTCTTCATCGCCGCCGCCCGGATCCTCGGCAGCCGGCACCTGCTGCGCGACACCGTCGTCGGGATCCTGCTCGCGTTCGGGGTGTACTTCGCGTTCACCACCCTGCTCGACGTCCGGCTGCCGCCCGGGTTGCTGCCGCTATGAACGCGATCAGCGACCTCCTCGGCGGCTTCGCCACGGTACTGACTCCGCAGAACCTGCTGTTCGCGGCGATCGGCGTCACCGTCGGTACGTTCATCGGGGTCCTGCCGGGTATCGGCCCGGCGTTGACGATCGCGCTGCTACTGCCGATCACGTTCAGCCTCGACGACCCGATCGGCGCGCTCATCATGTTCGCCGGCATCTACTACGGCGCCATGTACGGCGGGTCGACCACGTCGATCCTGCTCAACACGCCCGGCGAGTCGGCCTCGGTGGCGACCTCCATCGAGGGGTACCAGATGGCTCGCCGCGGCCGCGCCCGCGCCGCGCTGGCCACGGCGGCGATCGGCTCGTTCATCGCCGGCACGATCTCCACGGTGCTGCTCACGTTCGTGGCCGCACCGATCGCCGCCCTGGCCACCTCGTTCCGGGCGGCGGACTACTTCGCCCTGGCCGTCCTCGCGATGGTGTGCGTGACCTCGCTCGTCGGCCGTTCGCTCGTTCGCGGGCTGCTGTCGCTGGTGTTCGGGCTCTTCCTCGGGCTCATCGGGATCGACTCGCTCACGGGCCAGGCTCGCTTCACGTTCGGCTCGCTCGAACTGCTCGACGGGGTCAGCATCGTGGTGGTCATCGTCGGGCTCTTCGCGATCGGCGAGACCCTGCACGTCGCCGCCCGGTTGGGCACGCTGCCCGAGCACGTCGAGCCGCTCAAACCGGCCGGTGGGCACGTGGGCTGGCTGAGCCGGCAGGACTGGTCGCGGTCGTGGCGGCCGTGGCTGCGGGGCACGGCGTTCGGGTTTCCATTCGGGGCGCTCCCCTCGGGTGGGGCGGAGATCCCGACGTTCCTGTCCTACACCTACGAGAAGCAGCGCTCGCCGCACCGCGACGAGTTCGGCAAGGGCGCCATCGAGGGCGTCGCCGGGCCGGAGGCGGCAAACAACGCCTCCTTCTCGGGCGTCCTGGTGCCGCTGCTCACGCTCGGCATTCCGACCTCGGCGACGGCCGCGGTGCTCCTCGCGGCGTTCCAGATCTTCAACGTCCAGCCGGGGCCGCAGCTGTTCGAGAAGTCCCCGGAGCTGGTCTGGGCGCTCATCGCCTCGCTGTACGTCGGCAACGTCATGCTGCTCCTGCTCAACCTGCCGCTGATCCGCATCTGGGTGAAGGTCCTGCAGATTCCGCGCCCCATGCTGTACGCGGGCATCCTGGTGTTCGCGACCCTCGGCGTCTACGCGGTCTCCGGCAGCGTCACCGAGGTCCTCATCGCGTACGGAATCGGCATCGTCGGGTTCTTCATGCGCCAGTACGACTTCCCGCTCGCGCCGGTCATCCTCGGCGTGATCCTCGGGCCCATGATGGAGGAGCAGTTCCGCCGCGCCCTGCTCATCTCCAACGGCGACGCGACCGTGTTCGTGACCCGGCCCCTGACGGTGATCCTGCTCTCCCTGGCTGTGCTCGCCCTCGCCATCCCGCACATCCCCGGCGTCGTCGCCCGGATCCGCGGTCGCAGCGGCGTCCGGCTCGCATTCGGCGAGGACGACTGAGGCCTCCGCGCGGTCAGGCGCCGGTCCAGTAGTACCGGCGCTCGGGGCGCCCGGTGCTGCCGTAGCGCAGCCGCACCGCCGCGGTGCCGGCGGCGACGAAGTACTCCAGGTACCGGCGGGTGCTCACGCGGGAGAGTCCGGCCACGTCGGCGCACTCGGTCGCTGAGAGATCCCCGTCGGCGGCGATCAGCGCGGCCCGCACGAGGTCGGCGGTCGGCGGGGTGAGCCCCTTGGGCATGGTGACCCGCGCGGGTCGCAGGGCGCCGAAGAGCCGGTCGACGTCGTCCTGCGCCACCTCTCCGGTGCCGGCCAGCCGGTGGTGCGCCGCCGCGTACCGTTCGAGCCGGTCGCGGAGTACCTCGAACGTGAACGGCTTGATGAGGTAGTGCACGACTCCGCCGCGCAGCGCGGTGCGGATCGTGGCAACGTCGCGGGCGGCAGTGATCGCGAGTACGTCCACCGGGGCGGCCCCCTCCCGTACGCGGCGTAGCACCTCCACGCCGGAGACGTCGGGCAGGTAGATGTCGAGCAGCATCAGGTCCGGCCGCAGCTCCTTGACCGCGGCGAGGGCTTCCGCGCCCGTGTGCGCCACCGCCGCGACGGTGAACCCGGGCGTACGCTCCACGAAGCCGCGGTGGACCTTGGCGACCATGAAGTCGTCGTCGACGACGAGCACCCGGATCACAACATTCTCCTCGTTCGTTCCGCGAAGCGCCTTTGTGCGGCGTCTTGCTTCGGCGCCACACAGCGGCTTCGCCGGTGTGTCGCCTCAGTCCAGACGCCGCGGCGCTTCGCTTCACTCACGTCGCGTTCTCCAGTACCCGTGGGACGTGTGCGGTGAAGGCCGAGCCGTCGACGGACGCCGACCCGCCGCGGCGCACGCAGATCGAACGGGTGAGCGCCAGCCCGAAGCCGCGCGGACCGGCCGTGGCCGCCTTGGTGGTGAAGCCCTGGCGGAAGACCTCGTCGGCCTGGACCGCCGGGACGCCCTCGCCCGAGTCCCGGACGGTGACCACGATCTCGCTGCCGAGGTCGCGCACGCCGACCTCGACCCAGCCGCCGGCGCCCGCCGTGCCGGATTGGTCGGCTACGCCTCCGCCAACCCCGCTCCGGCGGCCGCCGACCGTGCCGGATTGGTCGGCTACGCCTCCGCCAACCCCGCTCCGGCGGGCGCCGACCGTGCCGGATTGGTCGGCTACGCCTCCGCCAACCCCGCTCCGGCGGGCGCCGACCGCGTCGATGGCGTTGTCCACGAAGTTGCCGGCCACGGTCACCAGGTCCGCGGCGAGCGCCTCGTCGACCGGCCCGACCTCCGCGTCGGGCCGGATCCGCAGCTCGACACCGCGCTCGGCGGCCAGGCTGGCCTTCGCCACCAGCAGCGCGGCGAGTGCCGGGTCGGCGATGCGGGAGGTCACCTCGCGCAGCAGCCCCTCGTGGCGCTGGCTGGCCCGGTTGACGTAGCGGACGACCTCCTCGTATTCGCCCAGCTGGACGAGGCCGGCAATCGTGTGCAGCCGGTTGGTGAACTCGTGGGCCTGGGCGCGCAGCGTGTCGGTGGCGTGGCGGCTGAGGTCGAGCTCGCGGCGCAGCGCGGTCAGCTCGGTACGGTCGCGCAGCGTGGTGACCGAACCGACCCGCCGGCCACGCACCATCACCGGCATCTGGTTGAGCACGAGGACCCGGTCGTCGCGCAGGACCACCTGGTCGGCCCCGGCGACCTTGCCGGTCAGCACGTCGAGCGCGCGTGGCTCCAGGCCCTGGGACGACAGCGTGCCACCGACCGCGTCGGGTCCCAGCCCGAGCAGCCGGATCGCCTCGTCGTTGACGAGGGTGACCCGATCGGCGGCGTCCGTGCCGATGACGCCCTCCTTGATGCCGTGCAGCATCGCCTCCCGGTGCTCGACGAGGCCGGTGATCTCGGTCGGCTCGAGGCCGAGCGTCTGGCGCTTGACCCGCCGGGCGAGCAGCAGCGAGCCGGCGATCCCCAGGAGCCCGCCGAGCAGGAGGTACACCAGCAGGCCGGGTGTGGCGCTCGCGAGCAGCCCGGCGAGGGTCGGATAGGTGAGGCCGACGGCGACGAAGCCGAGGATCGCGCCGTCCTCCTTGTCGAGGACCGGGACGTGCGCGGCGAGGGTCTTGCTGCCGTCGTCGAGGACGCCGATCCAGGCCCGTCCCCGTAGGACGTCGCTGGTCCCGAGCACGGCGGGCTGGCCGACATCCGGACCGGTGACGAGAGTGCCGTTGCGGTCGGCGATGACCACGTACGTGGCGCCGGAGACGGCCCGGGCGCTCTCCGCGCGCACCGACAGGGCGTCATGCCACATCGGATGGTCCAGCCCGTCCCGCACGGTCGTCTCGGCGGCGAGATTCTCCGCCACCGAACGCAGCCGGCGCCCCTGGTCGCTGCGGAACGCCGCGTCGGACTCGGCGAGCGACACAGCGCCGACCGCGACCACGACGGAGAGCACGATGCAGAGCTGGAGCAGCAGGAACTGCCCGGCGAGGGAAACCCGTCGACGCACCGCACCTCCGATCGACCGTCTGCCTTCCAGCAAAGGCCGCCGCGTCCGTCGCGGCAAGCGCTGCCCCTGGCCGAATCAGGACCACAACGACCACAACCGCTCTCCGGGCGGCTGATCGTGGCACCCTGGCGGCATGCGACGCACCCGCACGGTGGCGCTCGCCGTCGTCGCGGTCGTCGTCCTGCTCGCCGTCGCCGCGGTCGCGGTCCTGCGCGACGGCCGCCGCGACGCCGACCTCAGCGGGTTGCGCATCATGGTGCCGAACGCCCCCGGCAGCGGATATGACGTCACGGCCCGCACTGCCGCCAAGGCACTGGAGGACGAGCACATCGTGCGCGGGGTCGAGGTGTTCAACCTCCCCGGCGCCGGCGGCTGGGTCGGCGTCCAACGCCTCGCGTACGAGCGGGGCAACGGCAGGCTGGTCATGCTGATGGGCCTCGGGGTGGTCGGCAGCCAGTACACCAACCGCACCCTGCGGGAGGCCGCCACCCTGCGCGACACCACGCCCATCGCCCGGCTGATCCAGGAACCGAACATGATCGTGGTGACGCGCGACTCACCGTACCGGACGCTCGATGATCTCGTGCGGGCGTGGCGCGCGGATCCGGCCGCGGTCGCGGTCGGCGGTGGCTCGCTCCCCGGCGGCCCCGACCACCTCGCGCCGATGCTCATCGCGAAGACGATCGGCATCGCGCCCCGGGCGGTCAGGTACATGCGCTACGACGGCGGCGGTGAGCTGCTCGCGGCGATCCTCGGCAAGCGGGTGGCGTTCGGGGTCTCCGGCGTCGGGGAGTACGCCGACCAGGTGCGCTCGGACCAGCTCCGGGTACTCGCGGTCACCGGCACGGCCCGGCTGCCGCACCTGGACGCACCGACCCTGCGCGAGGCCGGCGTCGACGCCGTCTTCACCAACTGGCGGGGCATCGTCGCCCCACCCGGACTGTCCGCACGCGACACCCGGGCGCTGCGCGCCGCGGTCGCCCGGCTGCACGGCTCGTACGCCTGGCGGGAGGCCCTGACACGCAACGGTTGGACCGATGCCTATCTCGGCGGCGGCGAGTTCGACGCGTTCCTGGATCAGGAGGTCGTGCGGCTCGACGACGTGATGACCGAGCTGGGCCTGACCTGACCCGCGCGTCGGGCGGCATGGCCGCCCGCCGGCCGGGGGTGGCCCCGCCGTCAGTCGGGGTGCCGTCGACGGCACCCCGAGGTACGGTCCGGGCATGGTCGAACCCGGAGCACACGATGCCACGGATGCCTCGGCCGGCGAGCCGCTGGTACTCGGTGCGGAACTTGCCCGCGCCGCGGCCGCGGACGAGCGGCACCGTGCGCGCGAGGCCCAACCGTCGCCTCTGGGCAGCGTCCGATATGCGTGGGACGCCGTCAACCTGTGGAGGTGGGTGGACGCGCCGCAGGATGGCGAGTTGTCGGCCTTCGCGACGACGTACGCGGGGCTCGACGGCGCGGAGCGGGCACGGGTGCGCTCGAGCCTCACCATGGACGACTTCTACACACTGCTGACCTTCGCCCGCCGTTACGCCCTGGCGGCGATCCGGACCCGGGACGGCGGCAAGGTACGGGCCGCCATCGACGCGATATCCGCGATCGAGATCGAGCGGGTCGACTGGCGCGACGTCGTGGTCGAGGCCGGGTTCGCCTGTTACGCCGGGCGGCGGCTCGGGCTGGAGCCGGCCCGCCTGGCGGCGGACGCCGCCAGCCACGCGCAGCCGGACATCGGCGAGGTGCTGACCGAGGTCGCCGCCGAGGAGGTCGATCTCGCCGAGCAGTGCGGGTACCGCGAAGTCGACACGCCATCGGGGCCGGTGTTCCTCGGTGACGAGGGCGAGGACTTCGCTCCCGACTGCGATCTGGTCGCGTTCGCGCTCGACGTCGCCGCCGCGCTGGAGGCGGACCGCTACCGGGTCGACGACATCACAGTTGCCAGCGATCTGCCCCAGGTGTGGCTCGCCGGCGACGACATGGACGTCGGCCGGGCAACCGGGGCGTTGACCGGCTGCGTGTCGGTGCACGCGGATCTGCGCCCGGACGCAGGGCAGGACGAGAACGCGCATTTTCTGCTCGCGTTCCTGGCCGAGGCCGCCACTGCCGCCGACGCTTCCCGGATCGCGGCCGCGGCGGAGACCCGGGCCGCGCCGAACGTCGCGCAGGTGGGTGTGGCCATGGACCGGCGGTGCGCGGTGGTGATCGCCCGCTCGTCCGTCCACGGGGTCCCGGCCGTGGAGGACAAGGAGTCGTTGGACCGGCTGCGCCCGAGGATCCGGGCGATCCTCGGGTGACGGGTCGCCTCGATAGACGCCCAGACGGTCACGCACCGTCGCGTACGCCAGCAAGCCGGCGGGGTGCTCCTTCTCCCTGGCACGGTCCGTGACCTCGCGCGGAGAAGGAGCACGCCACCGCGGCTCAGCAGAGCCCGTCGGGAATGCTTGTCTCGCAGGAGTTCGCCACGAACACGTTGCCGGAGCCGCTGCCGTCGTAGAACAGGTCCGGCTGGTTGTCGTGTACCTTGTTGGCCTTGATCAGGTTGCCGACCGGGTCGGTTCCGCCCAGGGGCGCGGTGCTCGCGACCGCGATGCCGCCGGTGACGAAGCTTGGGCCGGTTGGGCGGTTGCCGGTGACGGTGTTGGCGAGCACCGTGGTGTGGCTCGCCCCGGCGAGCAAGATGCCCAGGCCGGACAGCGGTGGACCCTCCTCGCTTGGCGGGCAGGCCTTGGTGTTGTTGCGGACGACGTTCTCGCGCACGGTCCAGTCCTCGGCGGCGGGCGGGTGCGTGGAGAGCACGATGATGCCGTCGCAGTTGCCGTACGAGGTGTTGCCGACCACGCTGCCGTGCGACGAGTCGCGCACGAAGATGCCGAATTCCCCGTTGTTCCAGGCGGTGTTGTCGACGATGGAGGCATTCGCGTGCGGGGAGTCACCCAGGTAGAGGCCGGCCTCCTCGGAACCGGTGGCCCGGTTGTGCTTGAGCGTGCCGCCGGTAGAGACAAACCGGGCGATGCCGTACTCCTCGTTGTCGACCGCGGTGTTGTCGACGATGTCGACGTCCTTGCCGCCGATCATGCCGATGCCGAAGGCTTCGAAGCCCTCGACGCGGAAGCCGGACACGGTGACGTCGCTCAACGGGCTCAGAACCTCACCGGTATCGGGGTTCACCTGGCCGAACAGGGCGATACCGATGATCTGACCTTCCTCGCCGAACGCGCACGGCGTCTGCGGGGCCGTGGCCGGCGGCTTGATCACCGCCTTGGCGCCGCGGAGGGTGAGGCCATCCGTGGTGACGCAGACGGCCTCGTGATAGGTGCCCGGGAGAACGACGACGGTATCGCCGGGGTGGGCGGCGTCCACCGCCGCCTGGATCGATTCTCCCGGATGGACCACGCGCGCGGCGGCTGCCGCGGGTGCCGCGCCGACCAGCAACGACACCCCCAGTGTCAGTACCATGATTCCAGCTCTCGCCGCGCCCCTACGTGCCATGGCGTCCTCCTTACGACGGGACAGCCTGTGCTGCCGAACGGATCTGGCCTGCCTGGCGAGTCTTCTCGCCTCACGGGGCAGGGTCGATGGGAGCGTTCGGGGCGAACACGACTGATTGCCATCAGCCTCTGACAACCGACACCCGTCAGATCATGGACACACACCACTCCATCGCGCGGATCCGGGCCGCGCACCGGCGGTCGGACTCGGGCAGCGGGTCCTGGTCTCCGGCGCGCCGAAGGGCCGCCCGGAGGCGGCCCTTCGTGATGGTGAGGACGGCGCTATCGAACTGCGGCACGGGCATCGTCGACGTAGACCCATCCTTGGCCGACGGCGTCCGTGCCCCAGCTTTCGGTGTCTGGCACGCCGGTCCGGAACGTCGTCACAACGCTGTTCGGAGCCGGGATCGGCGTTGCCGACCTTTCCAGTGCCCGTTCGAAGCTGCCCGGGCCCCACGACGCCGGGTTGCCCAGTGTCCCGAAGGTGGCGTCCGCGTTGCTGGGGCCGGGGTTCTTCTGGAGCATGAGCGCCGCGACCCCGGCAATGGTCGGAGACGAGAAGCTCGTCCCGCTGATGAACAGGTACTGGAACGGCGCCGCGCTGGCATTGTCCGGCGTCGCCTTGCTCGCGCAGGTGCGCACGTCCGTGGCGGACGAGACGTCGCCGTCCTTGTAGAGTTGCGCGCAGGGGTACGGCAGGAGCAGGAACCGTCCCGTCGACGCCACGTCCGGATACTGTCCGGCGTGCTGGCGGCTCGAGAAGTCGGCGACGAACACCTGGTTGATGTCGTTTTCGGGCACGTTGTCGAGCCACCACGTCTTGTCCGGGTACTGGTTCCACTGGTCGACCCAGCCGCCGGCGCCGACGGATACGACCGGCTCGTAGGCGCCGGGGAAGCCCATCCCTGCGGTGCCCTCGTTGCCAGCGGACGCGACGAGCACGACGCCGGCCTTCACCGCCGCGTCGATCGCCGCCTTCTCCGTCGCGTCGAGCGTCGCCCCGCCGAGGCTCTCGTTGATGACGATCGGCTGGCCAGGGTTTGCCTTCTTCAGCGACGTGATGTAGTCCACTCCCGCGTTGATGGCGCTGCCGAAGCACCCGATCGGCTCGCACACCTTGATGGGGATGATCTTCGCGCCCGGAGCGACCCCGGGCACGTCGTAGGTGCCGGCCGCGCCGGTCGCGTAACCGGTGCCCCAGCCGCCCTCGTTGGTGTCGTCAACCAAGCGGTAGCCGACGACCGTCGCCGCGACAGCCATGCCGTGCGGATCGCTGCCGACGTCCCACTGGTTTACGTTGGAGTTGGCATTTGCGGCGACGAACGCACGAGCCTTGTCGGTCAGGATCTTCCCCGGATCGAAATAGTCGCGCCAGTTCGGGTAGAAGCCCGAGTCCAGGACCGCCACCCACACGCCGTTGCCGTTATAGGTCGTATTGTTCTCGGCGTCGATCAGGTCCAGCCAGTATGGCGTTCCGGCAGAGCGGCCGTCGCCGTCTGGATCGCGTTCAGCTGCTTCACGGTGTCGGCCGAGACCGAGCTGACGAACGAGAGCTTCCGTATCGCGTCGACTGCGTTCGCCGGCGCGACCACTGCCGCGCCGCCGAAGTTCTGGTAGACGTACTTGACGTTGGCGCCGGCGTTCTGGAGCGCCGCCACCTGCGTTGCGGTCAGCGGCGACGCCGAGCCGACGAGGTAGCCGTTAGCGCCTGTGCCGGGACCCGCCGACGCTGTCGAGATGGGGACCCCGGCAAGCACCAGCGCCATTGCCAAGCTAGCTTCGAGTCTCTTCATGTTTCCCCTTACCTTGACGGCGCGTGGACTCCAGCCGCGCCGTATTTCGGGAGGCAGTCCAGTTTCGAGTTAGTCAAATTTGTAAAGGGAAAACAGACACTTTTGTGGTGCCGATTAAGGGGTTATGGCGCAACTTTGTCATGCTTCGCGCCCGTCCGGACGGCGGTCCAACCGGCATGCGGCCGCCATGCGGTGATGTCTGGGAAAAGGTCCCTCAAGCGGCAAATATGCGACCGGCTCGATAATCGGGTTTCGTCCGTTACGCCGCCCGCGAATACCCGTTGATCAGGCCGCCGAGAATCGACGGGTGACGAGACGGCGCTTACGCGGCCCGCCGCGTGGGTTGTGCTGCCATGAACGCGGCGGCCGACGTTCGCAGCGAGGTTTCGAGCACCTGGCGCCGGCGGGCCGGATCCATCATGTTTGCGCCGATCGCGGTCAGGTCGGCCGGGCCCGGGGCGAGCAGCGTGACCCTCGTGCCGGTCGCCCGAACCTTGCGGGCCTCGAGCGTGAGCCCGATGGTGATCACGCGGCGGAACATCCGTTCCAGCCGGGCCGCCGGGCTGCGGGGGTTGTCCATGGCGTAGCTGGCCATCGGGGCGAGCACGTAGACCTCATCGAGGCCCGCCGTGGCGAGAAGGTCCAGCGAGGTGCTCGAGTGGACGCCTCCGTCGATGTAGCGGCGGCCCTCGATGGCCTTCGGCTCGTACCATCCCGGGATGGAACACGACGCGGCCACGGCGTCGGGCAGCGGCACGGCCGGGGCGTCGCCGCGGCCGAACACCACCCGTTGGCCGGACTGGTAGTCGACGGCCAGAATCCACGTCTCGCCGCGTCGCGGCCAGGTCGCCAGCGGCCCGGCGGTCGTCCCGGCCTCGTGGGCGAGCAGGCCCTGCACCAGGGCGGTCAGCGACCGGTGATGCGCGCGGCCCTGCAGCGCCATCGCGCTCGCCGCGACCCACGGATGGACGCGATGCGGGGCCAGGGCCGTCGTTGCGAGGAGGCGGGGCGAGCCGATGCGCAGGCGAGGCAGCGGCGGCCACGCCCCGGCCTCCCGGTCGAGCTCGGCCAATCGGGGCAGCGCGGCCAGCCGCGCCCCGCGCTGGTGCTCGACGATCTCGCGCGCGTCGACACCGCAGCGCAGCGCGGCCGTCATCACGCTGCCCGCGCTGGTGCCGACCATGAGATCGACGTCGCCGATCGGGCAGGGCAACCGCTCCTGTAAGGCGGCCAATGCCCCCGCCATCCAGGCCGCGCCGAGGACGCCGCCGGCGCCGAGCACGACGCCGATGCGAGGGCGTGCGCTCGACGCCACCTTCCGCTGGGGTACCGCCATTTCTCCTCCGACCATCGAGTGTGCTGTCAATACCCCATACGCGGGCGGGCCACACCTCGTTCACCGGCGTGCCGCGTCACGGTGAACGAGCGTTGACAACGATGCACGCCGCGCTCACGATGCTGGCAGGGGGCCGGACGGCGAGGCGTCCGCCTCACCGGCTCGCCCGGCGGCGCCTCCGTGCACAGCGTTGCCGACGCTCGGCGGAGCCACCATGACGGACACGTGCCCGTGCGCGCAGGGAGGTCCCGATGGAGCGGATGAGCCCGCTGGACGCGAGCTTTCTCTACGTCGAAAACGACATGACTCCGATGCATATCGGGGGAGTGGCCATCTTCGAGGGACCTCCGCCGACGCACGACGAGCTGGTCTCCCGGATCGCGGCGAGGCTGACGATGGTGCCCCGGTACCGTCAGAAAGTGCAGTTCCTTCCGCTCAACCTCGGACTTCCCGGGTGGGTGGACGACCCACACTTCAATGTCGACTATCACGTGCGGCGATCCGCGCTGCCCGCACCGGGCGGTCGGGAAGAACTGCAGAACCTCGTCGGCCGCGTCATGTCGCAACACCTTGATCGCGCCCGTCCGCTGTGGGAGATGTGGGCGGTGGAGGGGCTGGACGAAGGCCGCTGGGCCATGGTGTCGAAGGTGCACCACTGCATGGTCGACGGCGTCTCCAGCATCGACCTGATGTCGGTGCTCTTCGACGCCGATGCGGGTGCCGCACCGGCCACCGTCACACCGTGGTCGCCTCGGCGGGAGCCGACGGCCGTGGAGCTGCTGGTCCAGTCGGTGATCGGCGCCCTGAGCCCGGCTGAGCGGGTGACCGGGCTGCTCCGAACGCTGCGCTCTCCGCAGACGGCGCTGCACAACGGCCTCGAGACCGTCCGCGCCTTCGCGAGCATCGCCAACAAGCTGCTTCCGCCGCGGGGGACGTCGCTCAACGGGTCCATCGGCCCGCATCGGCGCTGGACGTCGGCGCACGCCTCACTCGCGGACGTGAAACTGATCCGCCGGTCGCTGGGCGGAACGATCAACGACGTGGTGCTAGCGGCGATCACCCGCGGCTTCCGGGATCTCCTCATCAACCGGAGTGAGCTGGGCGAGGGTCGGCCGGTGCGGACCCTGGTGCCGGTCTCGGTGCGCGCCGAACACGAGCGGGGGAAGTTCAACAACCGCGTGTCGGCGGTGTTCGTCGATCTTCCGGTGGGGCGGGAAGATCCGGTCGCCCGGCTGGCCGAGATCCGCGAACAGATGGACGGCATCAAGGAGTCCAAGGGCGCGCTAGCCGGCGAGCGACTGGTCGAGCTGTCCGGCTTCGCGCCGCCGATCCTGCTCGCCGCGGGGCAGCGCCTCGCCATCTCGATTCCCCAGCAGAGCCTGAATACGGCGACCACCAACGTGCCTGGGCCGCAGCATCCCTTGTACTTCGCCGGCCGGCGGCTGTTGGAATCCGCGCCGTTCATACCCGTGCTCGGCTCCGTCCGCATCGTCATCGGGATCTTCTCCTACGACGGGCACCTGCACTTCGGCATCACCGGCGACTACGACAGCGTGCCCGACATCGACGTGCTCCGCCGGGGCATCGAGTCCGGCGTCGAGGAGCTTCTGGCGGCCGCGCGGGCGGCCGGAAACGGCTCCGCCAAGCCGTCGAGGACAAGGCCACGCAGCGGCCGGCGGACCAGCGCGCCGCCGGCGCCGCCGGCACCAGCGACACGGTGAATCCCGGCCCCGCATGTCCCAGGCAGAGAAACCCTCAACCTTCTCCGGAAGTACGCGGACAATCAGGCGGACCACGTCGTCGGACTCCGGCGGCGGGTCCTCACCGAGATACCGGTGCGAGAGTTCGTTCGGCCGCGTCCTGCGACCACCAACTCGGCGGCCATGCGGTGGTTGGGCCAGCCCGCTCACGCGCGGGTGGCGGTGACGAAGCCACCGGCGGAGGCGCCGGCGATGGCGCGTCCGTAACCGGCACCCACCGCAGCCCGGTTGTGCAGCTCGGGTCGCCATCCGTGGGCGGCCAACCAGCCCGGCACGTCCGGCAGGCCGCGCTTCCACATCGCCGTGTATTCGGCCATCGCCGGCATCGTCCGGGCCTGCGCCCGCATGGAGTCGTCTTCCAGGTTCTCGAACTCGCACGCCACCCGGCTGGCAGGGGCGGAGAGGTCGCCGACCGTGGTGAGCAGATGTGCGGCCTCGCCGGCCGACAGGTAGACGAGCAGACCTTCGAGCAGCCACGCGGTCGGCTCAGCCGGCTGGAATCCGCCGCCGATCAGGGGCCCGGTCCAGTCTCCGCGCAGATCGGACGATATCGCCGTGCGCACACATGAGGGCACCGCGGCACGCTCAGCGAGCACGCGCTCCTTGAAGCTCACCACGTCGGGCAGGTCCACCTCGAACAGGTGCACATCAGCGGGCCAGGCCAGCCGGTAGGCGCGGGTGTCCAGGCCGGCCGCGAGCAGCACGACCTGGCGGACCCCCTGTTCAACGGCGCCGAGGAGGTAGTCGTCAAAGAACCGGGTCCGGATGACCGCGAGCGACCAGAACGTCCTGCCCAACCCGGCCATGCCGCTGCCCCCGGTCGCAGCGGCGCGCTGCTCAGGGGCGAAGACTTCCGGCGCGGCGGCCAGGAACGCGGCGGCGTATGGGTCGTCGAAGAGCCGGTCGCGCCGGCGGCTCTCCTCGGCGCGGACCATGGCCACCCCGAGTGCGGTCTTGCCGACTCCGGTCGGCGCGTCGCCGCTGCTCATAGCCTTACGACCGTACCAACAGCGACCTGGCCGGCGAAGCGCCGGCACGCCATGATGGTCGGCAGGGGGACGGCGGGATGGGCCTGGCTGAAGGGAAGCCGGAATGAACGAGTCCGCAAGTCGCACCGAGGAGTTCGACGGGCGCACCGGCCGGATCAGCTACCGGGTGTGGGAGCCCTCGGCACCTGGCCGGCTGGTGCTCCTGGTGCACGGCTATGGCGAGCACATCGGGCGCTACGAACACGTGGCCGGCCTGCTCGCGGCGCGGGGGGCAGCGGTCTACGGACCCGACCATGTCGGGCACGGCCGTTCGGCGGGGGAGCGGGTCGTCGTCGCCGACTTCGAGGCAGTCGTCGACGACCTGCGCAGCGTCGCGGACCGGGCCCGGGCGGAGCATCCCGGGCTGCCGCTGGTCCTCATCGGGCACTCGATGGGCGGGACGATCGCCGCCCGCTACGCGCAGCGGTACGCCCGTGAGCTTGCCGGGCTCGTGCTGTCCGCTCCGGCGGTCGGGCGGTTCGACGTGGTCGATCAACTGCTGGCGCTGCCGGAGATCCCCGACATCCCGATCGACGTCAACGCCCTGTCCCGGGATCCGGCCGTCGGAGCGGCCTACGCCGCCGATGACCTGGTGTGGCACGGACCGTTCCAGCGTCCGACGCTGGAGGCGTGGCGGCGGGCAGTGGCGACGATCGCGGCCGCCCCACCGCTCGGCGATCTGCCCGTGCTGTGGGTGCACGGCGAGGACGACCAGTTGGTTCCGCTGTCCGGCAGCCGGCCGGGGACCGAACGGCTCGGCGCTACGGACCTGGCCGAGCGCATCTACCCGGGCGCCCGGCACGAGGTGTTCAACGAGATCAACGCCGACGAGGTCCTGGCCGAGGTGGCGGCATTCGTGGACCGGGTGACCGCTGGACCGCACGGTGGCGAACGTGACCGGGCGGCACCGGCCGAGGGCTCGGCCGCCACCTCTCGGGACCTTCGGCCCGCGTACCTGGTCCTGGTGGCAATGGCGCGACCGGGACAGCCGGATCGAGGCTGACGGCATGCAGGAAAATGCCTGGTACGACCCGGATGGCAACGGCAACCCCGCGCTACGCGCATGTCTCCTGGCCGCCACCGCCGCCCCGTCGATCCACAACACCCAGCCATGGTTGTTCCGACCGCATGGCGACACCGTCGATGTGCTTGTGGACCGGCGCCGCCAGCTTACCGCCCTCGACCCGACCGGCCGTGAGATGTTGGTCAGCGTGGGCGCCGCCCTGTTCAACCTCCGGGTTGCCGTGCTCGCCCGCGGTCGCGAGTGGGACGGCGCGCGCCCTCGCGGACGCGATCCTGCGCCGGCACACCAACCGGCGGCCGTTTGCTGACACGCCGGTACCGCACGAGACTCTGGAGGAGTTGGCGGGCGCGGCAGCGGCCGAGGCCGCGACGCTGGTCCTGGCCGATCCGGCCCTGCGCGACGGCATGCTCAGCCTGACCCGCACGGCGGAGAACCGGATGCGCGTCGACCCGCGGTATCGTGCCGAGCTGGCCGCCTGGACCACCCCGCCGGGCATCGGCCGCCGCGACGGCGTGCCCCGGCAGGCGTTCGGCCCACGTGCCGCGAACGGGTCGATCCCGCTGCGGGACTTCACCCTCGGCCACGGTGCGCCCGCGTCGATCGTGGCGTTCGAGGCGGAGCCGACGCTGGTCTTGCTGTTCACCGCCGCCGACGGCCCTGCCGACTGGCTGCGCGCCGGGCTGGCGCTGGAACGGGTGCTGCTGACGGCCACCCTGCGCGGGCTCGCCGCGACGCCGCTTACCCAGTCGCTGGAGGTCCCCGCGCTGCGGGTGCTGCTCGCCGAGTCCGCCACCGGCAACGTCGTCCAGTCGGTGCTGCGCATCGGGTACGCCCAGACGCCGGCGCTGCCCACGCCGCGCCGCCCGCTGGCGGAGGTCGTCGTGGACTGACGCCGCGTCCGGGGTGCCAGCCCCGGGCCTCGTCGGTCAACCGTCAGGTGGTGGCATCCTTGACGTACCGGCCGGGGGTCAGGCCTACGATGCGCTTGAAGTGCCGGGTGAGGTGCGCCTGGTCGTAGAAGCCCGCCTCCGCGGCGACCAGGGTGATCGGCAGTCCCGTCCTCAGGAGGGACTTGGCGCGCCGCACCCGAACCTGCGTCTGGTAAGCATGGGGCGTCATTCCCACGGCCTCCCGGAAGACACGGCACAGGTGGAAGGCGCTGAGGCCGGCGAACCGGGCGAGGGCTTCGAGAGTCACGTTCTCGTCTGCATGCTCCGCCAGGTACTCCCTGCTGAGCCGGACCGCCCTGCGCTCCCGGCCGGGCGGTCTGGGCGCCTGCGGGGGTGCCGCGTGGCGGCCGACCAGCAAGACGAGGGCCTCGGCGAGATGCGCCTGCCGTTCGAGCATGCTCGATTCGGGTGACTCCGAGAGTCTATGGAAGCGGCGGAGACGCGCCGCGACCTCCCGGTCCCGCACGACATCCCTGCCGAACTCGGGCATCGTGGGCCTGTCTCCGGGGAACTCCGCCATGATCTTGCGCATGAGGTCCGGGCGGGGGTAGAGGGCCCGATACGTCCAGGAAACCTCCGCCGGGGGACCGCCGGCGTGGGCCTCCTCCGGGTTGAGCACGATCAGGTCGCCGGGGCCGATCACGTGCGTGTCCCCCCGGTACGTGGGCGTGGCAATGCCTCTCTCCGTGAGGGCGATGAAGAACTCCTCGTGTGCATGTGGGCGGAAGGCGAACTCGCTGAGGGTGGCCCTGAACAGCTCCACGCCGCCGAGGTCTGCTGCCCGCCACATCCGAGCGCCGTCGGCCTGACGCGGGTTCGAGGACGGGCCGGAGGCTCTCGTCACGCCGATCAGCCTAGCCGGCAGCAATCTCGTACAAGACCGCAGCTCCGGCTCCACCTAGGGTCCTCTCGAGAACCGCCACGGAACTCCTTTGAAGGACCGCCCTTTCGTGCTGGAGGCGGACGAACGATCATGAGTGATCTCCTCGACTACGCGCCGATCGCCGCCGCGGCGTTCGCGATCCCTCAGTTCCTGCCCCAGATCCTCAAACTACGAGCCACGGACGACACCGCCGGAGTCTCCTGGTCGTGGGCGACGCTCACAAGCGTGAACAACGCTGCCTGGCTCGCCTACTTCGCGCTCTCAGGCTACTGGACGGCGCTTGTGCCGTCGTCCTCCGCGACGCTCCTCGCCGGCGCGCTCGCGACGATGCTCGCCCAGCGTGGACAGGCGAAGGCGCGGCCGACGGTACTGATCAGCAGTTGGGTCGCGCTCCTCATCGCGGGATTCACCGTCGCCGGCCGCACCGGCCTGGGAACGCTGCTCACGGCAGCCTTCATTCTCCAAGTCACGCCGTCGATCTGGACCGCCTACCGAACAGATCACCCCACGGGAGTCTCACGCGGAACCTGGATGCTCGTCCTGGGTGAGCTGTCCTGCTGGACGATCTTCGGCGTCCACAAGTCCGACCCACGCCTGATCACTCTCGGCTTCACGGGAGTCACCGCAAGCGCTCTCATGCTCACCCGGATCCGCCGCACGAGCGGAAACGAACGGTCAAGAACGCCGCCTCGCGCAATGTGATCCGGACTCGCCCGCCACGGCCCTCATGCTAGAGCTGGTGCGCGTAGCCCATGACAGCGCGGACGGCCATGCCACGCCTTGCATCCGCGACCGCGTGAGGTCGCTGTTCTCGTGACCACGAAGGACCGTTGCCCCGCATTGCCGTTACAGGCCACATGAACCTAACCGCCGACAGCGTGCCGCGTAGTCAGGGGCAGACAGCGTCCTGCGGCGTAGGGCTTAAGGTCCCGTTCCCGCCGGCCGATGGGCACGCCCGGAGACGCGGGTAAAAGGTGCGCCGCGTGGACCGGTGGGGCGGCCGGGACCCGCAACCCGGAGCTGATCGGAGGTCCGGACGACCGCCCTGCCGATGTAGACGGCCCCCCGGCCCGGCGCCGGGCATCGGGCGACCGCGCGCGGGCGGTAGCCGGGCGAGTGGCCGGCGCTGTGGAGCCGCCGACCGGAGGGTGCACGGCCGCGGCGGCGCAGGATCGACCAGCTGACAGCCGCGCCGACGACGCCACCCGAGGCGAAAAGCGCAAGCCACAACATCATCGCCGGCGCGTGTAAGAAGATCGCCGAGGGAACCCCCGCCAGTCCGAGCAGCAGGCGTGTCACGACCGTCCCGCGGTTACCGCCCTGCCGTCCACCTGCTTCTTTTCTTCCGCCCATGACCCCACCCGCTTCGCCGTACTCCGGTGCTTCCCCAACGACATAAGCCGCCTAACGTTCGGTTTTGGCAAATGGCGGAGCGCCTGCGCGCGTCCGCCGCGTGCTGCAAGAGAGGTCAGCCGGAGGCGCTCCACGGTGCGGCCGTTCGTCGAGCCCCGCCCGTCCTAGGCCGGACCTGACCAGGTACGGGACCCCGACATGGGAAATGAGGCGGGCCAGCCGCGGCGACTGAGCATCTGCACGCTGGCTACTCTCTGGGAGCTGGACCCCTGGTGACATGCCTCACCACGATCTACGATTCGGCCATACCCGAGGGAGGAGCCAGCTATGGCCGATTCGGTTTCTGGCCTCTTCGGTACGCCTCACAGCCGGCGGGATCTCCTGCGCACGGCCGGCGTGGTCGCACTGGGCGCCGCGGTGGCCAGTGCGTGCGCCAAAGAGGAGAGCGCGCCCAAGCCCGGCAGCAAGCCGGGTGAGGCACCCAAAGAGACGTTCACCGAGCCCCGGACCAAATTGTCCGGCGATCTCAAGATCCTGCTGTGGAGTCACTTCGTGCCGAGCCACGACACGTGGTTCGACAAATTCGTCAAGGACTGGGGTGCCAAGGTCGGCGTCAACGTGACCGTCGACCACGTCGACCAGGCGCAGATCCCGACCCGCATCGCGGCGGAGATCCAGGCCGGGCAGGGGCACGACCTGATCCAGTACATCGCCACGCTGTCGCAGTTCGAACCCAGCGTGCTCGACATGAAAGACCTCGTCACCGAGGCGAACAAGCGCTGGGGGACCCAACTGGAGGTGTGCCGCAAGTCGAGCTTCAATCCCAAGACCGGCAAGTTCTACTCGTACTCACCGGGATGGGTGCCCGACCCGGGCAACTACCGCAAATCACTGTGGGAACCGGTCGGCTTCCCCAATGGGCCGACGAGCTGGGACGAGCTGCTCAAGGGTGCGGCTGAGATCAAGAAGAGCAAGGGGATCCAGCTCGGCCTGGGCATGTCCCAGGAGATCGACTCAAACATGATCCTGCGGGCACTGATGTGGTCCTACGGCGCGTCCGAGCAGGACGAGCACGAGAAGGTGGTGATCAATTCACCGGAGACGGTGGCCGCGGTCGAGTTCATGACCAAGCTGTACAAGGAGTCGATGACGCCCGAGATCTTCTCCTGGAACGCGGCAAGCAACAACCAGGGGCTGGTCGCCGGAAAGCTGTCGTACATCGTCAACTCGATCTCGGCTTGGCGCACCGCGCAGGAACAGAATCCGACGGTGGCCGACGACACGTTCTTCGTGAAGGCGCTGCGCGGTCCGAAGACCGCGCTCCACGCCCAACATGTGCTGTACAGCTGGATCGTCCCCAAGCACGCCAAGGCGGTCGACGCGGCCAAGGAGTTCCTCCTGCACTACACCTCGAACTTCGCCTCGGCCACGTACAACTCGAAGCTGTATGACCTCTGTGCCTGGTCGAAGCTGACGCCGAACGTGAACGCCTGGTTCGACTCGGACCCCTTCGGCTCCAAGCCGGCGGACAAGCTAAAGGTGCTCAAGGACTCCATCAGCTGGACCGCCAACATCGGCTACCCCGGACCGGCAAACACCGCGATCGGCGAGGTGTTCAACACATTCGTGATCCCGAACATGTTCGCCCGCGCCGCCCGCGGCGAGGCCACTCCGCAGCAGGCGGTCGCCGATGCGGAGACGCGCATCAAAGCGGCCTTCGACAAGTGGCGGGCCAACGGCCTGATCGGCGGGTGAGGGGGCAACCGTGGCCGTAGTCGAGGTCCGCGACCTCGTCAAGCAGTTCGACGGCGGGCGGGTCCACGCGATCGACGGCGTGGACCTCGCCGCCGACGACGGGGAGTACCTGGTGCTGCTCGGCCCGTCCGGCTGCGGTAAGACGACGCTGCTGCGCACGATCGCCGGGCTGGAGGAGCCGACCGCCGGCGACGTCCTCATCGACGGACACGTGGTGACCGGGCTGCCGCCGCGGGCCCGGAAGATCGCGATGGTGTTCCAGAGTTACGCCCTCTACCCACACAAGACGGTCCTGGCCAACATCGTGTTCCCGCTCAAGGCGGCCGGCATGGACCGCCAGCAACGCGACCAGAGGGCCCGCTGGGCTGCCGAGCTGCTCGGCATCCGGGAATTGCTGCACCGCAAGCCCCGGCAGCTGTCCGGCGGCGAGCGGCAGCGGGTCGCGCTGGCCCGGGCACTGGTACGCGAACCGCACGTCTTCCTGCTCGACGAGCCGCTGTCCAACCTGGACGCGAAGCTGCGTGCCAGCGCCCGCGACGAGCTCAAGCGCTTCCAGGAGGACATCGGGACCACGACGATCTACGTCACCCACGACCAGGCAGAGGCCATGGGCCTGGGTGACCGGATCGCCGTGCTCTCTGCCGGTAAGGTGCGCCAGATCGGCCCGCCGGTGGAGGTCTACGACGACCCGGCCGACACGTTCGTCGCGACATTCATCGGGTCACCGCCGATGAACCTGGTGCCGCGCGACGGTGAGCTGGTCGGCTTCCGACCCGAGCACCTGCTGCCCGCCGAGATCGTCGCCGGCGACCGGGTGCCGGTCCCGTTCGCGGTCGACCGCATCGAGTACCTGTCCGGCGACCGCCACGTCTACGGCACAGTCTCCGGCATCGGCGAGGAGACCCGCGTGGTGGCCCGCTTGCCCGCCAACGTGGACCTTCCCATCGCGGCCGGCGAGCCGCACGAGTTCGCGGTGCACCGGCGCCGGCTGCGGTTCTTCGACGCCGAGACCGGGCTGCGCCGCGAGCCGGTGCGGCTGGAGAGCTGACATGGCCACCACCACCGCCGAACGCGTCGGGGCGGCGCCGCCCCCAACCAAGCGGCGGCTGGCCGACCGGGACAACGTCCTGGCCTGGGTCTTCCTGCTTCCCAGCGTCGTCTACATCATCGCCCTGGTGGCAGTGCCGTTCGGCCTCGCGATCGCCTTCGCCCTCTCCGACGTGACGGCCGGCGACCCGTCGTTCGACTATGTCGGCACCCGCAACTTCCGTCGGGCGTTCGACGATCCGGTGTTCTGGCGTGCGCTGCGCAACACGTTCGTCTTCACCGGCATCTCGATGTTGCTGATCGTGGTGCTCGGCAAGGTGCTGGCGAACATTCTCGTGGCCAACTTCCGCGGCAAGTGGCTGGTACGGTTCCTGGTCCTGCTGCCGTGGACCACGCCGGTGGCGCTGTCGTCGATCGCGTGGCTGTGGCTGCTCGACTCCATCTACTCGCCGATCGACTGGGTGATGCGCCAGGTGGGCTTCCTCGGCCCCGGCGAGAACATGTACTGGCTGGGCCGTCCTGGGCTGGCGATGACCTCGGTCATCGCGGTACACGTCTGGCGCCTCACTCCATTGGCCGCGGTCATCCTGATGGCCGGACTGGTGGCGATCCCGCGCGACATCGAGGAGGCCGCCCGCGTCGACGGTGCCGGGTACTGGCGACGGATGTTCGAGATCACCATCCCGCTCGTGCTGCCGGTGATCGCCGTCGCCGCCCTGTTCGGGGCGATCTTCACGTTCACCGACATGGCGGTCGTGCGGGTGCTCACCCGGGGCGGCCCCAACGACGCGACCCAGGTCCTTGCCAGTTGGGCCTTCTACCGCGGCATCGAGGGCGGCGACGTCGCCCAGGGCGCCGCGGTGGCGCTGTTCCTGTTCCCACTGCTGCTGGCCGCCGCGATCGCCATTCTGCGGGCGGTACGCCGGATCGAGGGGCAGTGATGGCCGTCGACGGGGCGCGGCGGGCGGCTGATCCGGCCCAACGCGCGGCTGATCCGGCGCAGCGGGCAGCGGCGCTGCGCCGGCGCTACGCGCTCCGGCACGCCGCGGCTCGGGTCGGCGTCTACACCGCCGCGATCCTCGCCGCGCTGCTGTGCGCCGGGCCGTTCGTGTGGAGCGCGGTGACCGCCTACAAGCAGAACCGCGATCTGTACGACCCGAGCAACAACCCGTTTGTGTTCAACCGCCCGCCGACGTCCGACCATGTGACGTACCTGTTTACCGACACGGCGTTCCCGACGTTCGCCTGGAACACGCTGTGGGTCGCCGTGCTGGTCGTCGCGATCACGCTGGTGCTGGCGCTGCCCGCCGCGTACGCGCTGGCCCGCCTGGACCGGCCGTGGTCGGGCCCATTGGGAATCGCCATCTTCCTCGTCTACCTGGTGCCGCCCAGCCTTTTGTTCCTGTCGCTGTCGCGCCTGGTCGTGTTCGCCGGGCTGCAGGACTCGACCTGGTCGCTGGTCCTGGTGTACCCGACGATCACGATTCCGGTCTCGGTGTGGCTACTCATGGGCTTCCTCAAGTCGATCCCGCGCGACATCGAGGAGCAGGCGATGGTCGACGGGTACAGCCGTCTCGGCGCCTTCATGCGGGCCGTCGTGCCGCTAGCGTTCCCCGGCATCGTGGCCGTCGTGGTGTTCGCCGCGACGCTGACCGCGAGCGAGTTCATCTACGCGCTCGCGTTCGTCTCACCGACCGACCAGATGACGGTGAGCACGGGCGTGCCGACCCAACTGGTACGCGGCGACGTGTTCTTCTGGCAGTCGCTGCAGGCGGCCACGGTCCTGGTCGCGGTGCCGATCGCGTTCGTGTTCAACCTGTTCCTCGACGGCTACCGGTCCGGCGCGCCGGATGGCGGCGGACAGGCACCGAGGGACGCCAGATCGATGGCTACGGTGGCGTCGGTGACGTGCAAACCGGGGCGGGGACCGCCGGCGAACGCGTACAGCACCGGGCCTACGGTCACGACGCCGAGCCCGTGCCGGGGAGTCGGCAGCGGCGGCAGGGCCCGCCACGTCCCGGCGCGTACGTCGAACGCCTCGGCCTCGGCGAAGGTGGCCTCCGCCTCGCCACCGACCGCGACCACCAGACCGTTACAGGTCGCCGCGGCCGCCAGGCCTCCGCGCCGGGTCGGCAGATCGGGCAGCCTGGTCCAGTGGCCGGT